>Ga0208297_1000456_pt1 | contig 81535 bp, 71 predicted proteins | sample LMS_cellobiose_e_FD_187367 | JGI IMG/M metagenome (GOLD analysis project Ga0208297, IMG submission 187367) | Rumen-fistulated moose microbial communities from Alaska, USA - LMS_cellobiose_enrichment (SPAdes) (version 2) | ecosystem: Host-associated > Mammals > Digestive system > Stomach > Rumen... | reverse complement strand
AGTTCACCAGGTCTTATCCCACCACCAAGTGAATTTCAAGGGTCTTAGATAGCAAATTATTAGCCCTATCAGCGGGCTTAGCCTTTACCCTTTACATTAGGGGCAAGCATGATAGCATTACGCCTCGCTGGCCGTAGCGGCACGGTGATTAATTAATTGATTGATTTAATTATTGAATTAATTGTCATGAATAATAGTTCGTATTGAATCTACAGAACAGAAAATGAACATTCTGTAAACTAGCCCCGCCCATTAAACAGGAGATCACCCAAGTTTTCATGCTAGTTTACATAATGTTCATTATCGGAAGTTGTGGAAGAGATTAAAAATTGACCTGGATAGGGCTAACTAAGTTTAGTCATGGCTTACTATTTTCTCCAGGCTTTTTATGAAATAATTATTCCAAATTTGTTCTCGGATTTAAAATGTCCTTCAGTTGTCTCTAGCACCACTTATTTAGGTAAAAAAATACCCGCCTAGCCAAGCGGGCAGAAAAAGAATGAGATTGGATTATTAATATTAATATAACCCAATAACGTAATAGTTAAAAATTGTTGATCTTTGTTGCAGATATAAGCAGGGTTTATGATGATTCTTTAACACCTCTGTTAAAAAAACCCGGCCGTGCCGGGTTTTGGTCATTATATAAATCTCATTTTTTGATTCTGATTGTAATCGCTCTCCGCTTTCCACATAGTATTGGGGTCGGTCAGGAACTGAAGAAATTCCTCTTTTATCCCGGTTAAAGTTTCATTAGCCCGGACCACCACTCTCATATCCCAAGCTAATTTAACTCCTTTTACTTCCAGACGGATAAGATGTCCTTCTTGAATTTCTCTCTGTACTACGGGTAACGGAACCAGGGATATACCCTTATTTCTCATCACTGCTTCCTTGATAGCCTCAAAATTGCTTATTTCGGTGATAATGTTAAAATCATCAAAAGAAACTCCTAATGTTTTTAGATATGAGTCTACGAAATGGCGTATGCTTGATTCCTCTTCCCTAGCTATGAAAGGAATCTGCATCAGTTCCTCCAAAGTAATCACCCGGTGGTCAAACCAGCGATTGTTAGGTGATGATATTATTACTAGTTCATTACTCTGGACCTTGTAGGCATCAAGATCCTTGTCCAGATAATAATCTCCTTCAACCACCCCTAAATCAAGAGAACGTTCTTTGATAGCATTTATAATGTCAATACTATGACCGATATCTAAGCGAATATGAACATTATCATGTAGTTCTTTAAAAGTTATTATAGACGCAGGCAGAAAATAATTACCAGCAGTGAAGGTAGCTCCTACATTTATAAATTCTCTATTATTTCCTGAAATATTGGCTATTTCCCGTTCCATTTCCGCATAAATAGCTAGAATACGCTCACCGTATTCGTAAAACTTGCGGCCTGCTTCGGTAAGTTTAACCCCAGTGTTGCAACGTTCAAACAGTGCAACATTAAAATTTTGTTCCAACATCTTGACCTGGGAACTGATGGCTGGTTGGGTGAAATTAAGTATTTTAGCTGCTTTAGTAAAACTCTTAGCCTGGGCTATAGTACGAAAAATTTCAAATTGCTCGATATTCATCCAAATCCCCCTGGTCGCTTGCATATTAAAATTTTTTATACATCTATATAATATCAAACTTCAGACATTATACAATAGATTTCGACTGGTTCTTGGATATTTCATTACAGTAACTTATTGAAAGGTGGTTGTCAGCTATGTTTGTTGTTTATGGGAAAATTGAATTGCATTTACCCTATGCCTCTTCCTTGAAAGAAAAACGCAAAACGGTTCAGGCGATTATAGCCAAGGTCCGTAAGCGTTTTAATATATCAATTAGCGAGGTGGAACATCATGAACTGTGGCAGCGTGCCACTATCGGCTTTGCGGCAGTTAGTGCCAGTTTTCCTGAATCTGATTTAATTTTGTCTGCATTAAAAGAAACAGTATACCAATATAGTGACCAAGCCGAATTAATTAACTTCCTTTATAACCAGATCTCGGATTAAACTACCACTATTTACCATGGTTAATATGAAGGTTTTTGTCATTATTTGTTGAATATTGGGTAGTAATTACTTTTCTGTAAAGATGATATTGCAATGGAAAGGAGTGATAAACTTTGCAGAAAGTAAGAACTACCCTTTTACGTTATTGGGCAGCAATTATGATAGGTGCTCTTACCTGGTGTACTGTTTTGTTGCTGCCACAGGATGCCGGTGGGTTGTCAACATCTTACCTCCAGGCAATGGCCTTTGATTCATCGGCTCAACTGTCTAACTTCTATAGCGACCCTTCAGATGCTGTCACCATTCGAGTTCAGGGGGTTCCCTATACATATAACACCTCGGCATCTCAGTCTACTCCACTGCCGGCCCTAAAACCTTTAACAACCAAACCGGCTGCACCTACCGGTTTAAAAGTGGTTTCCACAGGCAGCAACCGGGTCGAATTATCTTGGCAAGCGAACAGTGAGGCCGACCTGAAAGGTTACCGGGTGGCTTACAAACCTGCCGGGGGTACATATCAATCATTCTTTACCACTTCCACTAAATGTACGATAACCGGGCTGCAAAACGGAATCAAGTATACTCTGAAAGTAAAAGCCCAAAATACCAGCGATGAATATTCTTCGTATTCCAGTCACGTATATGCTACTCCCAAGTCAACACCACCCTCAACTCCTAGCGGTTTAAAAGTCACATCTATTGGTAATGGGCGAATCGATGTAGCATGGAATCCGAATAAAGAGTCCGACTTGAAACAGTATCGTCTGGCTTATAAACCTGAGGGGGGATCCTACAAATCTGTTTTTACCAGTGGTACAAGCTACTCACTAACTGGTTTGACTAATGGCAAAAAATACACCTTGAAGGTTAAGGCTATTAATGAAGCAGGAGAAGAATCCAATTACTGCAGTTTTGTTTATGCTACTCCAACTGGATCTTCCCCTGCACCATCTAAGGCAAATGTTAAAGTAGAGACGCTGGCCGCGGGGACCAAATACGCAACACCACTTTACGTGATCAGCAGTGGCCAGCCCGGACCAGTTGTTATGGTCGTGGGTGGGGTGCACGGCAATGAAGAAGCTGGATATTCTGCGGCTCGGAAAATAACAGAATACAAGATTAATCGTGGTACTCTTATAGTCATACCAGAGGCAAATAAATTAGCTATAGAAGCTAACCGCCGGGCCGCTCCTGGGGAAAGTGATCTTAATCGCGCCTTTCCCCAATCTTCTAGCCAAAACCCCAAAAACGTTTTATCACGTGCAATTTACAGTGCGATTAAGGACTATAAAGTTGACTGGCTGATAGACCTTCATGAGGGATATGATTACTATAAAAATTCTTCAACAGATTCTGTAGGACAAACCTTAATTTACTATCCTGCTAATTCTACCAAGACTACAGCTCAGGCTATAGTTGATGATCTTAATAAAGGCATCAGCAGTTCACTTAAGAAATTTAGCCTGCTTCGCTATCCGGTAAAGGGAAGTTTAGCACGAGCAGCGGGTGAATATCTGGGAGTACATACCATGATTTTTGAGACCTGTGACAATCCCTCCCTATCGATTCGAGTCAACTACCATACCCAGGCGGTTAATAAGCTGCTCAGTAGTTTAAATATGCGTTAATTACCGAACCACATTGTACCTGCTGGAACTGCGAATTTGACCGGAGGTTATCCTGCCCTGCTGGGTGGAAGATACTGACCTCCGGTCCCTGCTTATACCGGTTGAACTCCGGTACCGGGAAGGTCGAACATCGATAACACTTGCCCGGGAGGAACCACTTGAATAATGCGAGGACCGGCTAGTTCGCGTTGAGACCGGGGCCCGGCCTGGGCTATTTACTGAAGTGCTGCTTGTAACCGAAGTCACCTGCGACGGCCTAGCAGCCAACTTATCAGATTCGTTATAGTTTTTCTTGAGAGGTTGGCCTAGTTTCCATCCTCGTCTGAGATCACTTTTCTCGTCCCAAATAACATTATTCCTTATCATCTCAGGTATAATTTGCAGTTGTTCCCGGTATTCCTGATACAAATCTAGATTCTCTATATTCGACCATATTGAATTAAACATGGGGCGGAAAAAGTCCTGATCACCTTTATAAAAAGCGCGCTGGGCCTCGGCAGTATTAAGATAATTCTGAGGAATTTCTGCATAACGATTGGCTACTATCTTTGCTAGGCATAACACCGCTGTAGCAATTTTTTGGCTCACCAGCCAACTTCCTAAGGTGCGATATTCAAAACCGCCGTGTTCTTTCAGCCGGTAATCTCCAATGAATCCATACTTTTTCCTTCTTTTAGCTGCAGTGGTGGGGTTTTCTATTAAGAAAACTGGTATACCAAGATAGTTATCCAAAGCCCTCAGTAATCCCCCATCTAATCGAATATTACTGAAATGTATATGTCCACCTATCGAATATCCGTTCACTGGTTGACTCCCAGCAAGCCAACGTGTATTTCGATAGGGTGCCAAGCGGGAAGCACTGGTAAGAGCCTGTCGTATATTAGCTGCCAGCTCGAGCGGAGATGAATCTGGTCTAGGTCTTACTTCAGCCACGGGACGCTGTTGGCGGTTAGGTATGCGAATATTGTCACAGCCAACAATTCCGTCTCGGGGAAAAAACTCAGAAGCAGATATCATTTTACCCGTCTTGCTGTTCAGAATCATAAACTCCGGATCTGCTCCCATTTTAACTTCTATCTCCCGTAGTTCCCGGTCCCTTTCCGCCAAATCTTTTATTTTTTCTACTATTCGATTGAAATCTTTCTCGCGTGGTTCAGGAGATGAATTTATGTCTACTACCTTATAGCGGCGCTTGGCAGTCAGAACAATAGTGACCATCGCGATATCAAGACCTATTAAATAGGCCACTCGCCGAGCTAGCTCAGCAATTTTTTGATTATCCTTCTCGCGTATATACTTAGCCTGCTGTTTCCCTTTTATAAACGTTGTAACTTTAATGGATACGGTTTCGAAATCGGCTATTAATACTTCGTAGCTTCTGTTAACTGTTTCCTCCTCCGATAGCCCATGATGAATGTTATTAGCACTTAATATACCAGAGGTTTGCTCTGTATTTAGACTGTTGCGGACAGCTCTGGGAGTGTTTATTATGCGCCGTACTGTGGATGAACGGTCAATGCGATTAATCTGGTAATAATCCACATTATCTATGGCTAAGATCCTGTACTCAACTTCCTCGAACAACTTTTGCATCGTATTTAGCAGCCTTTCCCCCACCGAATTCATTTGGTAAAGTATAGTCAAATTCATGAGACTACCTTCCTTTAGAATTGTGTTCAGCTGCATATATGAAATAATCCAATAAAAGCTGCATGTGTCTCTGACGGATATCGGCTTCATCGAATCTAGCGGGTTTGGAGTTTATTTCCAGTATCCAGAGTCTGGCAGATGAATCCACTCCAATATCCAGGGATAAGATTCCCAAAGGTATTTTGAGTTCCTGTTCTAGGACAACAGGAGCAACGGTGCAGATTCTATGAAGTTCCTGTTCAATGGAATTCTGAATTTGCGAAGAGTCGAACACCTCCTTAATTACCTTTTGAAAATCCGCTCGTGAACCGCCATTAGGAACATGAGTTACAAAGCGGTTGCGCGCAGCTATCCGCACTCCTACTCCGGTTAATACCCATTCACCCTGCCGGTTCTTCTGTGCTTGTGCACGCAAATCAAATACTCTTCCCTGCAGGCGAGCTAAATCAATGCCTTGTTGAATAATGTAGTGCCTTGGATGATCAAGGCTCTGTTTTAATCTCATAGTGAGTTGATTATAATTAGGTACATAAATCCAATACTTACCTTTCCATTCCGTACGTCCATAGCGAAACCCCTTATCACCAGTTCTTTCAATTTTATAAATACCTTGGCCTTTACTGTTGTGGCAGGGTTTTAAAAACAGTTCCTGGTGGCGTTGCAGCATTGTTTTTAGATTGGTTATGCTAAAAGGGGTAGTTTCTGGAATCCAGTGGCTGGTGCAGGAATTTTGTTCTAATACTTGCGCTACTTCCCATTTATTAAGAAAACGCCGGTTGAATAAGTATATCCCCGGGTGCTCATCGAATTCTTCCAACATTTTTTGTACCATTTTTTGATTTTCAGTGCTTCTATACAGTATTCGGTTATAGACTACATCAGGTATGGGAAATTGCCCTTTCATCCATTTGCCGTTAGGGGTACAGGTCTGTCCCTGAATTAAGCCTCGGCTCCAGGAAATGTTTTGAGGTAAAAAACAGTAGACAAATATTCCTTTAGCCCACCCCTGCATAATAAGCTGTTTATATAGCCGTCCAGCTTTTTCAGATGCGGCAGCATCTCCAGGTTTACCTGCAGCAAGTATTCCGATGATAGGACCAATTCTTAAACAATTGTCATCGTAACTTAAAATCCGATATGAATAAGCTGGTATGGCCAATTCACGAGCTGCATACGGCGTCAGTTGAAGGCAATTAGATGGTTTCTCGTCAACAGAATCGTTATCCAGTTTGGCTTGCACAGTTAGTGAACGGTTTCCGGCTTGAAGGAGAATAGTAGCCGGAAGGGTTGGTTCAGCCAGGTAAGGTGGTATTATAACTGTGGGCCTTTTGCTGTGTACACTTCGCATCATGATACTCCTTCACCGATTATATAATGCATAATATGTCTCATACGCGAAGTGCGTGCAAATCGCCCTCTTGTGTCTATAAAAATAAAAGATCGCTTTGTGGGTTTTACCCACTTTTGCTATCGCCAGTAATCGGGATAAAAAAGCAGAATCAATGTATAAATTTCCAGACGGCCTAAAAGCATCAGCAGGCTTAACAGGTATTTACCTATATCAGGTATAAAACCATAGTTTGCCATGGGACCAACGTTCCCAAAGCCTGGTCCGATATTGCCCAGGCAGCACAGAGATGAGGTAAACCCGCTAATTACGTCCAATCCCAGAGCAGTCATGGCCAAGGTACCCAAAATAATTAGAATACCGTAGAAAAATATAAATTGCAGTACATTTATAACCAGAGAATCATCAATGAACCTATCCCCAAATTTTTGAGATATGGTAGCTCTTGGATGCAGTAAGTGCTTTATTTCTATTTTGACTCTCTCCAGAGCAATTAAATGACGGATTATCTTGACTCCACCGGCAGTAGAGCCAGCACATCCTCCTATAAACATTAATATTAACAGTACCGTTTTACTTAAAGGGCTCCATTGCTCAAAATTCATATTAACAAAACCTGTGGTAGTTATTATAGAGACCGCCTGAAAAACCGACGCCCTTAAGTGTTCCTCAACTCCAGAAGCCTGAGTAATGCCAAAAACACCTATGAAGGCTGCGGCCAAAATTATCAAAGAATACATTCTGAATTCCCGATCCATCAGATAATGCTTTAAAGTCTTCTTGGCATACACCTGGTAATGAAGGGCAAAATTAGCACCGCATAAAAACATAAATAAAATTATAGTCCATTGAATCCAAGCACTATCCCAGTAGGCTATGCTCTGGTTTTTGGTTGAAAAACCTCCTGTAGCCACAGTACCAAATGCATGACACAGGGCATCAAAGAGATCCATGCCTAAAAACAATAACAAAATTGTGAGCACTACGGTGAAAACAACATAGGTGATCCAGAGAAAGCGAGCAGTTTCTTTTATACGGGGGCTAAGCTTATCCGATACTGGTCCGGTAAACTCGGCTCGAAATAACTGGTTTGCCTTAACCCCAATACCACCAATGATAGACACAAATAAAACTACAATACCCATGCCACCCAGCCATTGGGTTAGACTTCTCCACAAAAGTAAGCTATGGGGCAAAGCTTCAACGTCAGAAAATATACTGGCTCCGGTGGTGGTAAATCCGGATACCGTCTCAAATATAGCATCTGCCATGGAAGCATGCCCTGTCAGCATAAAAGGTAAGGCGCCTACCAGCGATGCAGCTATCCATCCTAATCCTACTACTGCAAAGGTCTCACGGTAATTCATGGTTTGATTGTGCCGGTAAAACCAAGCTAAAGATCCTCCTATAACTATGGTAATTACAGCTGACAGCAACAGCTGTCCTACAGTGTTTTCACCATAAATCAAAGCACAAACTACTAGAGCCAGCATGGATATGCCGATGAACACAATGATCTTCCCGATATAATTGAGAACCACTGCTGGCCGGACCAATTAGTGCTTCCCCCCGTTGATAAACAGTTTTTCCACCTTATGAATACTGGTGGGAAGGGTAAATACCATCAACTTGTCCCCAGCTCGAATGATACTTTTCCCAGTGGGAATAATCACTGCATCTTCTCGCACAATGGCCCCCAGCACAGAACCTCTGGGAAATCTAATTTTAGATAGTTCCTTGTCAGCAGCTATTGATTTGGGTTGTACTACCAACTCTATCATTTCTGCATGTTCTTCTCCTAAGACGGTAACGGAAATAATATCCCCCCGCCGGATATATTTCAAGATTGCTCCTGCAGTCAGCAACCTGGGACTAAATACTACATCCACTCCCACCTGCTGCATGAGGGGCATTATATCGGAACGTTTTACTTTGGCAATAGTCTTGGGTACACCTAGATTACGGGCAATTAATGATGAAAGCAGATTCAGTTTGTCATCGTTGCTGACAGCAATATAAATATCAGCTTGACCGACATTTTCACTTTCTAAGAGATCCAAGTCACTGCCGTCACCATTGATCACCAGAGCATTCTTTAATAGATAGGAAACTTCCCGGGCTCTCTTGGGATCTTTTTCAATGATTTTAATATTTAACGGCAAGCGTTTTTTTTCTAAAATTTGAGCTATATAACAACCAGTCCGCCCTCCGCCCAAAATGATTACATTTTCCACCCGGTGCCGCTTTATGCCGATAGACCTAAGAACCTCAGGCATATCATGAGTATTGGCCACAACATAAATATGATCACCGGCATATATACTGTCACTCCCGCTGGGGACAATGGTACGGTTTTTTCTAGTTATGGCAACAATCACATACTTTGAACTGTCCAGAGTATTAATTCTTACACCCGCTAGAGGAGACTTTTCTTCCACCAGCAACTCTACCATCTGTACCTGGCCTTGGGAATAATACTCAACATTCAAGGCTTCTGGGTTAGCTACAATTTTGGCTATTTCCAAAGCGGTAACCCGTTCCGGATTAATAATCATATCAATGCCTAGCAAAGATTCCGGTGAAAACTGTGGAGTTTCTACATATTCAGTATTGCGCACCCTAGCTACTGTTGTTTTCACACCATACTGTTTGGCCAGCAGACAGGCAATCATATTAAGTTCATCTATTTCAGTAACCGCCACCACCATATTGGCATGACGTACTCCAGCCGACTCCAACACTTTCCAGGATGCGCCGCTGCCATTGATAACCTGTACATCTAAGACCTGATTCACCAGTTGTGCCCTTTCTTCATCCTGTTCAATTACTACCACATCATGGTTTTCATCGGACAGCAGTTGGGCAATACTAAACCCTACTTTTCCGGCACCGATAATAATGGCTTTCATTAGCCTTCCTCCTATATATTGAAGCGGAAATGAACTATATCCCCGTCCTGGACAATGTAATCCTTACCTTCCAGCCTAAATAAGCCATGTTCTTTTACCGCAGCCATAGAACCATACTCTTTTAATGCTTCGAATTCCACCACTTCCGCCCTGATAAATCCCCGCTCAATGTCGGAATGTATCTTGCCAGCTGCCTTACGGGCATTGGTCCCTTCATTAATGGTCCAGGCTTTTACTTCGTCCTCCCCTACTGTGAAAAATGATATAAGTCCCAGGCGCTCGTACATAGTTCGGGAGACCTTGACCAGGCCAGGTTCAGTTATACCTGCATCCTGCATAAACAATTCCCGTTCCTCTTCGTCTAATTCGGCAATGTCCCGTTCAATGCTGGCCGACAATTCTACCATGGGTATTTGGTATTGCCGGCAATATTCTTCCACTTTATCCCGATCCGGATAATTGCCTGACAGCAAGTCTTTTTCCGACAAATTGAGGCATATCAGCATCGGTTTGCTGGTGAGGAACTGATAACTCTTCATAATTACCTGTTCTTCATCATCAAGATCTACCGTAGAAATAGGTTGTTGGTTTTCTATAGCTTCCCGCAAACGGGATAGCAGATGCAGTTCTTTCTCGGTATGCGATTTGCGTTTGCCCGCATTAATTCTTTCCACTCTTTTATCAATTAAATCCAAGTCAGCCAGCAAGAGTTCGTAATTGATAAGCTCAATGTCGCTGATGGGATCAATTTTGTCATTCACCATAGGTACCAAATCATCCTCAAATACTCTCACCACATGCAGTAAGGCGTCGGCTTGTCTGACTCCATCTAAAAATACAGATGCTCCTTTGTTATTACCTGGAGCTAACCCAGGAATATCTACTATTTCCAGTTGAGCATAAGTGGTCTTTTTTGGCTTGTAAAGCTCCGACAAGTAATCAATTCTATAGTCTGGTATTCTGGCCATCGCTGTATTAGCCTTGCTGGAAGTTCCACCTTTATGGTGGCTTTCCGTTAACAATTCGAAAATAGTTGTCTTGCCCACCATTGGTAAACCGATTATTCCAAGCTGCATGAACTATCATTCCTCCTAAAATGTCAAATTTTATTATATCCCGGCAATGTGCAGAATACCAGTAGTTTCCTGTTTCTAAGAAATAAGGCCTTTCCTGATTGAAAAGGCCATCGTTTATATTATATGCATTTATCTGAGTTACGCGGCAAATAGTCTGTGGTATACATAGACAACCCGATCATAAGCTAATTTCGGACAGAGCCAGAATTAGAAATATGCCAGTAACTGCCAGGCCAATAATTAACAGTATGTACCCACCCATCTCACTAAACTGATACAACCGGCCAGCATTGCTAATATTAAAGAAAAATAAAGCTATAGCCAATACTAACAATAATACCACAAAGGAAGGTGCTCCAGAACCTGGGAAAAACAACGCCAGATACACGGCAAAGGCCAGCAGAAATACAATGTTTAAGGTAAATAATAATCGGTAAAATCGGTCCTCTTGCATACTTTTGCCCTTAGTCTCCTCGGGTATTTTATCCATGTCAGCAATGGTTATCTCTTTTTCAGTACGCTGGGCAACCGTTTTGATCAAGGTATCATCTGCGGGAGTCAGACCAAAAAATCCCAAGTTGGTTTTTAGGTAGACAAATCCCTGGTAAGGTTGAGTAGCATACATCCTTACTGGTCCCAGCCCTTTGGCTGAATAAAGACCTACCATATACCCCGGCCAGCTTACTCCCAGAATAGAAAATAGATTGGCTCTCCCCTTAACCTGGATGATTTCATTTATTTCAGTAAAAGGAACTTTAATAGTTCTTATACCCCAATAAATAAGGAGGTGATCATCTTCAATCTGATACCTCAGGTTGAATGACCCTATCAATAAAACGATAAATATTCCGGCAAACAAGTAAGCTGGCAGTATCAGAGCCATTTTCAATGCTTCATCCCCGGATCCCAGAGAATAGTTTATACCCCAGAATATAAAGCCAAATATCATTCCACCCAAAATTAATCCCAGCCAAAAGGCTTTTGATGGCATAACCTTGATTTTCAATTCTTAACCTCCCATTAGCCTCCTCTAGTATCTATAAAACCCGCGACCACTTTTTCGTCCCAGGTATCCTGCTCGTATCATGGTCGACAATAAATGGTGAGGACGATACTTAGGGTCACGGAATTCATTATAAAAAGCCAGAATAACTGAATAAATAATATCCAGACCGATCATGTCAGCTAATTCCAAAGGTCCCATAGGCATTCCCGCCCCATACTTCATAGCCATGTCAATAGCCTCTGAGCTAGCCAAGCCTTCACCTACTACAAATATAGCCTCATTTACATAGGGCACCAGAATGCGGTTTACTATATACCCGGGACTATCCCGATGCACAACAACTTCCTCTTTGCCTATTTGCCTGATAAACCGGCGGGCGCTGTTTATAGTTTCAGAACTAGTTTCCATCCCTTTAACTAATTCCACCAGCTTCATTGCAGGAACCGGATTAAAAAAGTGCATGCCCAGTACCTTATCCGGTCTTCGCGTGGCAGAAGCGATTTCCGTTATGGATAATGATGAAGTATTGGTGGCTAATAGAGTATGAAGTTGGCACAAATGATCTAGTTCGGCAAAAATTTGTTTTTTTACTGCCATATTTTCAACAACCGCTTCTATAACTAGGTCCGCATCGTGGACCTCAGCTAAATCAGTACAGGTTGCTATCCGGCTGAGTATTTCATCCCGCTGCTTAGGGTTTAGCTGTTTTTTGTCAATAGCTTTATTTAGATTCCTTTCTACTGTCCGTAATCCATCCAGAACAATATTTTGCTGAAGGTCACGCAGGAGTACTTGGTATCCACCCTGAGCTGCTACCTGAGCAATACCAGCACCCATGATGCCAGCGCCCAGAATTGCAACTTTTTTCATTACCTTCTCCTCCCCACCTATCTTATATTATGTTTATACATTTTTTTGTACAGCACTGACCGGTGGATATTAAGAAGTTGAGCAGCCTTATTGCGGTTGCCTCCAGAACGTCTTAATGCCTCTAATATAGCATTTTTCTCTGCCAACCTCATAGTTTCCTCTAAACTCATGGTCGAAGCTTCCGGTATTTTATTATCGGCTGGATCACTATTGCTACTGCCATGATTTCCCAGCAACTGCAGGTGTTCAGGTTGTATAGTGTCACTGTTTTCATTAATTACATTTATAGCCCTCTCCAGAATGTTTTCCAATTCCCGGACATTACCAGGAAAATCGTACTGTCTCAGCAGCTGGCGGGCTTCTTCGCTTATCCCTACCAACGGTATATGTAGCCGATCGGTTATTTTCTCCAGTAAATAATCGGTGAGATAGTCAATATCTTCGCGGCGCTCCCGCAGCGGCGGAGTAGTTATGTCCACTACATTAAGGCGATAAAATAAATCGCTTCTGAACTTGCCCCGCTTGATTAAATCACGAAGATCACGATTGGTAGCAGCAATAACCCTTACATCAACATTAATTGTCTTAGTACCACCTAATCGTTCAAACTCGAACTCCTGCAGAACCCTCAGCAGTTTTGACTGGATACTGGGATGAAGGTCTCCAATTTCATCCAAGAATATGGTTCCCCCGTTAGCCAGTTCAAATTTACCCGGCTTGCCGCCTCTTAACGCTCCGGTAAAGGCTCCTTCGCAGTAGCCAAACAGCTCGGATTCCATAAGACTCTCAGGTATAGCTGCGCAATTCACTTTAATAAAAGGCTGATTGCTTCTAGAGCTGGCATTATGAATGGCTTGAGCCAGCAATTCCTTGCCCGTTCCGCTTTCACCCCTGATAAGGACGGTGGAAGTTGTTTTAGCAGCTTGCGCAGCCAGATGGCGTAACTTTTTCATCTGCGGGGACATGCCTACTATTTCGTTGAAAGTGTATTTGCTGCGTACTGTTTTCAATTCATTACGGTAATACTCTAGTCTATTCAAAGCAATAGTTAATTGATGGGCCAGGTGTTTAGCTTTTTGAGCATCTAATGCCATCTCCTTGGCTAGGTTTTCCATAAGCGGAAGAGTCTCCATCACGTGTTTGTTCAACAATTCTGAAGCTCGAGGACCAAATACCCTGCGAGCACTCTCACTAACTGACCTAATGTATCCTTTAGCGTCAATACCTATCATGGCATTGCCTAGGTAATCAAAGCGATGGGTACCGAAAACTCGATATAGTTCCTGTGCCCCGACCTGCAGCAAATCCGAAGACAGAACCAGTCCCACCAAGTGTCCCTCACTATCCCTGACTGGATAATGACGATAACCGGTATCCACAAACATTTTTATAGCTTCGCTGATGTCATTGTCAGGTTCCAGGGTTACTATAGATGGCTGCATAAGATCCTGAATTAAGGTATCAGGATCCCGGAGTTCAGTTAAGGCTCGTATGAGGTGAGGCCTGGTAAAAATGCCTCTAATTATACCTTGATCATCTATTACCGGGGCACCATATAGTTTATGACTGTCCATGCTTTCGCAGACAGATGCAAGGGTATCATGGATATTAAAGGCATGAAATTCAGTACGCATGATATCTCTAACCAGCATACCGTAAACCCTCATTTCATTAATAGTAAAGGTTTTATTGATCGCCAAAACTGATACCTACCGCTCTCCCAGCCCTGATCATATCACTATCCAAAGGTACTTTTCTTATTTCTCTGATAGCTTCCTGTAAAGGAACTGAAGTTATCCTTGTTCCCTTTAGACTCACCATAACTCCGAAATTGCCTTCAATTAAATTCTCTGCAGCAGCTACTCCGTATCTGGTGGCCAGAATACGGTCATATGGAATAGGCTGGCCTCCTCTTTGCAGGTGTCCCAGGACCGTAACACGGGTTTCAATACCTGTTATTTCCTCTATCTGTTCAGCCAGCTGGTTACCAATACCTCCCAGTCGGATAGGGTCATGACTGGTTGGAACCAGCTTTTGCACCACCATTTCCCCACCGACAGGAGCCGCACCCTCAGCCACTACTATGATGCTGAACTTTTTAGTCTGCTGGTGGCGCTGCTTGATCTTTTGAACTACTGCATCAATGTGATAGGGTATCTCGGGAATCAGTATTACGTCAGCCCCTCCTGATAGGCCAGCATATAATGCTATCCAACCAGCATACCGTCCCATTACTTCCAAAATCATAACCCGGTGATGAGATTCGGCTGTGGTATGCAGCTTGTCGAGAGCTTCCGAAGCAGTGGTAACCGCTGTATAAAAACCAAAAGTAACATCAGTAGCAGACAAGTCATTATCAATGGTCTTGGGTACCCCCACCACCGGCACACCTAATTGATAGAAACGGTAGGCAATGTTCAGGCTGCCATCACCACCGATAACCACCAATCCTCCTAAGCCAAGTTTTTCCATGTTGTCAATGGCCTGTTGTGACTTATCGCTAAAATGGTCTTGTCCATTCACTACGGAATGAAAATTAAAAGGATTGTCCCGGTTAGTAGTCCCCAGGATGGTTCCCCCTGTATGAGCAATTCCCGATACTGAGCTCAAGTCTAATGGCAGATAATCATTTTCCACTAAGCCCTTAAAACCATCGCGGAATCCTATCACTTCAACTCCATATTCATTTATAGCTGTTTTAGTAACTGCTCGAATTACCGCATTTAACCCTGGGCAGTCCCCTCCTCCAGTGAGCACTCCTATACGTTTAATCTTGGCCATATTTAACCTCCTAGATGACTTTCATATACTTTTTATAAATAAATATTTATTTGGGGATCTATGGCGTTTATCTTTTAATGCCTATTGTAAATTAATGGTCACTCCCAGTATATCATTATTCAGTTTAGACGTTTATAGCAAGTTGTGCTTTGAACAAGTTCATATAGTTGGATTTCTCATCCAAAATCAAAATCCTGCCAAATAGGTGCTGAATTCCAACGGTCTCTTAAATGCATTACGCATAATTATCTTTGACAATTGTGTTTCTGTAGTTTTGCGCGGCTTAGAATTAACTTCAATAAGCCAAATATGACCACTTTTATCCAGCCCTAGATCCAGGCCTAATTCTCCATAAATCATTTGACTGGTTTTCTCAATGGTCTGGGCTACCTGATAACAGACTTCCTTGATCTGCCTGTTTTTTTCTTCGATTAAGTCTGCTTTGCGAAACATTGCTCTCATCAAGATCTTAATGGGCAAAGCTTTACCACCACTACTTAAGTTGGATACCGAACTTCCTTTAGGGGCAACTCGGGCAAATTTCTTGCCAATTTGCCATTCTCCATGGCGGTTTTTTTGATAAATTATGCGGATATCAAAAGGTGATCCATGGTAGGTGGCTATATTAATTCCTTGTTGCACAATATATGGTTTATCAGCACGTATCTTGCGGGTTCTGGACATAAAGTCAGTGGCATTGTCAGCGACACTCCGGAAACGTTTGCTGCGGTGTACCACATAGTTCAAGTTGCCTTTCTGATCCAAGGTTACCCGTATGATTCCCAAGCCCAGGCTTCCATTACTGGGCTTTACATATACAATTTTATATATTTTCAACATTTCTTCTAAATTTTCGGCGGTTAAAGGCCGGGTTTCCGGAAGATGTTTGTGCAGCCAAGGGTTAGTGAGGAGCATTTGATGAACTTTCCATTTGTTCAAAAATGAGGGATTAAAATAATTGAGATAAGGCTGCTGCATTAACCTGATTTTTGTATTTCTAATCTGATCGCGGGCTTCTCCGGAACGAGTGGATACCCGGTCATATACCACATCGGGTAAGGGATACAGGGAGGACACCCAAACCCCTCGGCCTGAACTGTTGGGACGATAGGAATAACCCCTGACTGTTAAATTGTCCCAGTTAATAGACGCAGGGGTAAAAATATAGGTCTGGCCAGGCAGCGTGTTACTTATATGACTTAAAAAAATGAGCTCGGCCCCAATATGGGTTGGCTCATAATATCCACGGTTTGGCAAACTGGTAGCAAATATTCCAATGGTAGGTCCTAGATGCAGCATATCATACTTACTATCATATCGAATCTGCAAACGTTTCTGTTTATGAACATAAAGTGCCTGAGCCAAGGCGGGTGATAACGTATAAGTAGCACGTTCATCTGCCTTTACTACCATTTCGGTAGTAACAACCAGGCAACCTACTCTCACTTGCACCAGGGGTTGGACATTTATTCCCAGATTTTCCACCAGACGATCGGATAGAAATATTCTGCCAACTACTTGCACTCAGCATACTCCTTTCCAGAAAATCCTGCCAGATAGCGGCTATAAAGCATAGGATTCACTATGGACTGCTGACGAATAAAAGGCTCATCAATCAGGCGAAATATTCGGCGGGCGGGACGTAAATTGGCCTCAATGAACCAAACTTTGCCGTCTACATCTATTCCTAAATCAACTCCCATTTCTCCGGCAGAACCGATAGTTTTTTCTAAAACTCGAGCTGATTCTAAGGCTATATAACGGATATCGCTCTCAATTTGATCTCGCTGTTGCTGGCTAGAAAAATGCCTTTCCAGTACTGTGGTGAGTTTGGCTCCACGTCCACCGGAAGATAGGTTGCTAGTGATGGATCCTGCGGGTCCCATGCGGCAGCCGATACCTGTGACCATCCATTTTCCAGTATGATTTTTTTGTACGATTACCCGTATGTCGGTAATATGACCCTCATCAATAAGTAAATTAATGCCTTGTTGTACCAAGTAATCTCTTTTTCCCATTACACTGCTTAAAGAAGCCTTTAGTTGCCCCAAACTAGTAGCGGCTCCCCGCACTGCCTTTTGGTTCTTCTGATACTGGTATTGGTATAATTTATTGGACCGGTTGCGAGTGACTCGAATAATGTTTTGACCTTTTGAGCCTATAATTGGTTTTAAGTAAACGGTCCGGTATTTTTTTAACATCGCCTCAACTACAGTAAAATTTGTTAACAACCTAGTATCAGGAACAAAATCTTTCAGGTGAGGCTGGTTGTTAATAGTCTGATAAGTTACCCATTTGCCAGCCAATTGGGGGTTAAGAAATTTCACTCCCAGGGCATCAAATTTTTTGCGGATTTCCACAATAACACGGGAATAAGCATAAGTTCTTTCGCGAGGATATACTACATCTGGAAAAGGAAAAGTCTGTTTCACCCATGCACCTTTCCTGAAGGTATATCCGGTGACCAGTTGACGTTGCCAGTTGATAGCATAAGGACTAAATGCGAAACATATCTCTCCAAGCTCCTGCCCTCTGATGATTAATGACTTAATAAAAGTGGTTTGACCAGCATATCGCTTGCTGGGTCCACCTAGTATTTCTATCATAATTCCTACCATAGGACCGAGTCGAAGCTCTCCGGCATTATAGATATAACCGTATTCACTGTCGGGGGTTAAACACAACTGGTGGATGTTTGTGGTATGCATAAAAGCAGCATCATTTTTTCCCGGTAGTATACTGATGACATAAGGAATTTTCCGTTTGCCGGCACAAATCAACAGTTGATCATTATCCTTTAAGGACAGTCTCTTACCCAAGCTCTCGGTTATGCCAACTCTTTTTGTGCCCAGTTTGTTATCAGCTGTGATGCGAATCTTAGGAAATATGTGCATCTTATTATCGCCCCGTTCCTGTTAAGTATCTTATAATATGAAAATGATTCATTCTTTGCTAATATTAAAAGTATCGACGCAGCACCCACTTTCCCAGCCATAATATGAATAATAGGAGCAAATGGAGAGATCAACACTATGATACTTATAAGTGCCTGCTTGTGTGGATTGAATTGTAAATACAATGGTGGCAGTAACGAGCACCCGGTTTTCGCAGATATGCTGGATCGTGGAGAGGTGGTTACCGTGTGTCCGGAAGTCTTAGGTGGACTGCCTATTCCTAGAAAACCCGCTGAAATAATTAACGGAACCGGATATGATGTATTGGAAGGAACTGCCCAGGTTATTAGTAACGATGGAGAAGATTTGACCACTCCATTCTTGTTGGGAGCTAAACGTACCTTGGAATTAGCCCGGGAATATGATGTTAATTTAGTGATTCTGAAAAGCAACAGTCCTTCTTGTGGTGTGGGCGAAATATACGATGGCACCTTCTCTCATCGCCTGCGGGAAGGCTGCGGTGTTACCGCCGCTTTACTAAAGGAAAACGGTTTTTCCGTAGTTAGTGATGTGGAATATCTCAAGGAGCGTGGTCAGGAATGAAGGCAATCAGCCTTTTTTCAGGGGGACTTGATTCCCAGTTGGCAGTTAAGCTGATGCAGAATCAAGGCATCGAAGTAACAGCTATAACCTTCGATAGTCCTTTTTTCGGGGCTAATGAACGTACTAAAAAAGCAGCTCGCCACTTGGGTATTGAATGGTTGGTACAGCCGGTGGGTGACGAATATTTTGAAAAGGTATTAAAAAACCCGGTATACGGATACGGCAAAAATCTAAACCCCTGTATTGACTGCCATGCCTTTATGTTCAGAAAAGCCGGAGACTTAATGCAGGATCTAGGGGCTTCCTTTATCATTACCGGTGAAGTTCTAGGTCAGCGCCCCATGAGTCAGAATCGCTCTGCGCTTAATGCGGTTGATAAGCTGTCAGGATATAAAGGATATATAGTCCGTCCTCTTTGTGGACAGCTGCTGGATGCTACTATACCTGAAAAAGAGGGCTGGATAGATCGCCAGATGTTATTGGACATCAGTGGACGCAGCCGCACCCGCCAGATGCAGCTGGCTGAAAAATATGGCATCCAGGAATATCCGTCCCCAGCCGGAGGATGTTTGCTAACTGAACAAAACTATGTACGTCGTCTCAAGCACTTAATGAGCCTGATTGAAAATCCCCGACCTGAACACCTGGGTATATTAAGAGTGGGACGTCATTTCTACCTGCAGGAAGGATTACTACTGGCAGTTGGTCGTAATCATGCTGAAAACGAGCGGTTGGAATCGCTGGCCACTTCCTCTGATCTGTTACTGAAAGTAACCGACCGTCCTGGTCCAGTGGGCTTGCTGCGGGCAATTCTGCCGGTTGATATTGAATCTTATTTAAATTACGCCGGCTCTATAGTGGCTCGCTATAGTGACGCCAAAAATGAAAGTACCGCCCGTTTAAAAATCTATACTCCGGACGGCCAGATTATTAATGCTATAGAAGTCACTCCGCTATCCCCGGACCGAGTTCCTGCTACCATTTAGCTGGTTGGATAGCCGAAAATGCTAAGATCTATCTGATCATATATGGCCTGATAGCCTGAACGGGTGGGGTGTCCCCCATCCGGCAGCAACAGGTCAGTGCGAAGATTACCTTCCTGATCATAAAATGCCTTATGAAAATCTATTACCTGAAGATTATGCTGTTCTGCCAGTCTATGTATCCATTCCCGCAAGCGTTGCAGGATTCGTTCCCAGGGTGGATAGTCCACTGCTGTAGGAGTACCCAAAATAACTGTAATGCCAGCAGCAAGAGCTTTTTCTACCATAGTCTGTATATTATAAGTAATAAGATCAAAGGAATCCTGGCATACCACATCATTAATACCGCCCATGAGTATTAAATGAGTGGGCTGGGCTTGGAGTACATGGCGGTCAAAGCGGGCCAGCATATCAGAGGTGGTGTTCCCATTAATCCCCCGGTTGATTATTTCTACTTGCAGCTGTTTCTGCAACATTGCTACCCATGAATCCTGAGGGCCAAAGGGAAACCCCCAGGTAATTGAATCACCCAAGCATACTATTTTCATTAGTTTTCCTCCTATACCGCAGTAAACAAACCATCTTCTACGGTTTTTACCATACCCATTTTCTCCAAGCGTTCCAAATGCTTTATAACCATCAGCTTTTCCCAGAATAAAACAAAAGGAGTTGGATGCAGGCGGTAGATTAAGTGTTGCTCAGCTATTTCGTGCAGATCAGCAGGTTTCTTTTTTAAAAAAGCATAAATGCGTTCATCCCGTTTTATAATCCGTTGCCTAAATTCCTTCATAGCCGCTTTGGGATCGGTATTAATCTCGTTGATATGGCAAGAGCACACCCGAGGGGGATTCAAAGCAACTAAGCGGTCAATGGATTGGATCATCTGGTCCGGACTGGCCATAATCTCTCCATACCATGGGCCAGCTTGGGTTAAACAAATGTCTCCTGTAAATAAAAACTCCTGGTCAGGGAACCAGAAACAACAGTGTCCAGCCGAATGCCCCGGAGTATGCAATACCTCCACTTTAGTGTGCCCGAAATCCAGTACTTGTCCATCAGTTAATACTCCATGAATATCTATATCCGGCTTGCCTGCTGCTTCGATGCCTAACTGGGCAGCAGCCTCCCGGTAATCAATTCCCGGCATCAATTCATCCCAACGATCAATGGAATTATAATACATAAACTCGTCCCAATCTGATAAAGCTTGAGTATCATCAGCATGTATATAGGTCTGAGCACCGGTGAAAAACCGGTGCCCTCTGGTGTGATCATAATGATGATGAGTGTACAGAACCATGTCGATTTGATCAGGTTTAATTGCGTTTAAGGACTTAACATCGGCGCCAGTATCTATTATGGCTTTAATGTCATCATCAACAAATACACAGTTGCAAAACATGAACCCTGCTTCACTGAAGACCAGTTTCACGTGATGGTCAATGGAAACAACCAAGTCTCCCCACCCCCTACCTGTAAATCCTCTCTTATTTATTCTACCGCTTCCTCTAACTGACGTATTATCTCATCTAGTTTATCGATGTATTCTCCATATCCGGCCCAATCGCCTTCCCGCAGCCGTTGTTCAGCCCGATCATAGTAATCTCTGGCCAAAGCGGTTAGTTCAGCTACACTGGATGGAGCAGCAGGTTCATCATCGGGCTTGGTCCCGGTACCAGGCCCACCGCCAGCAGGCTGATCGCCAAACAGCTTTAATAAGGCGTCCTCCAGAGAATGTTCCATCACGATTTTATTGCCAAATCCAGCTATTACCCGCTTTAATTCTGGAATACGGCCATTTTCTGCCTGCAGATACAGAGGCTCAACATATAGGATGGAATTGGCCATGGGAATTACTAAAAGATTACCCCGGTAGACTCGTGATCCCCTTTGACTCCAGAGGGTCAACTGCTGGGCTATTTCAGTATTTTGGTTTATGCGAGCTTCAATCTGTTCCGGGCCATAAACCGTCTCCTGTTTGGGGAAGTTGAAAACCAGCATTTTCCCGTAATTGTCACCGTCCATACGAGCTGCCATCCAGGCTATCATATTAGGACGGCTCTTTGGTGAATAAGGAAGCATCAGTACGTATTCGGCCTCCGTTTCGCCAGGCAGCTTCATAATCAGGTAATAGGGTTCCACCTGCTGAGGCTCTTCTTCCACAATTTCCGTAGGTATGACCCATAAGTCTTCCTTATTGTAGAACACGTTAGGGTCGGTCATATGGAAGGTACGGTACATATTGGCCTGGATCTGGAACATATCTTCTGGATATCTAATATGGGCTCTCAAACTATCGGGCATGGCTTCCAGCGGCAGGTACATACCCGGGAATATTTTATCGTAAGTTTTAATTATGGGATCAGTTTTATCTGCGATATAAAATTTCATCTCGCCGCTATAGGTATTAACGGTTATCTTGACTGCATTGCGAATATAATTATTGCCGGTACTGTCAAAAGGCTGAGAATAAGGGTACTTGTCAGTAAAAGTATAAGCGTCCAGCATCCAGTAAAGGGCTCCTTGATCATCGATCACGATATAGGGATCTTGATCAAAACGCAGATAAGGAGCAATTTTCTTTACCCGCTGCATAATGTTCCTATGCATCAGCACCTGGCTGTCACTGTTTATGTCGTTGGATAGTATCATTTTATAGTCCTTTAATACCCAGGCTAACACCAGCCGCTTACCTAAGGAACCAACCTTGATGCCATTCTTACCCTGGTAGGTGGAATAAACATTTTCATCCCCCATAGGATAATCGAATTCTGGCTGATCAGTGTTCACAATAACGTAAGAATTAGTTCTTTCACCAAAATAGATTTCCGGACGCGTAACCTTAAGATCCGTAATAAACTGGGGAGGAATGTCTTTTATTATAAATTCGGGAAAGCCTTCCTCAGCCACTTCCGTAACCGGACTGGCTACTATACCATAACCATGTGTATACATTAGCCGCTGGTTAATCCAGGTTTGGGCCTCGGCAGTAAGCTCGCTTTGATCTATTTCGCGAGCTGACAACATAACCTGACGATAGCGCCCGTCGATGGTGTAGCGGTCGATATCCACATCATCGAATACATAGTAAGGCCTTAACTGTTGCAGGTTTTTATAGGTGGTCTTTAACGGCTGCCAATCCCAAAGTCTTATATTATTAATCGTAGCTTCATGGGCAGGATCATTAATGTCCAGGTTGTAATCAATTTTAAATTCCCTCTCTTCTGCCCTATCCAGCGCATAGGCTTGACGGGTAAAAGCAATAGAGTTTTCTAAGTAGGGTTTCTCCTTGTTAAACTCGTTGGGCTGTACCACTAGTTTTTGCATTAGGGCAGGATAAGCGCTTCCTATAATAATAGCTACACCCATCCAGGCTACTATGCCCCAAATAACCCAATTTAGTTTTTGCACAAAAATATTAGCCAGAATTATTACAGCCACTGCCAGGGAGACAATCATCAATACTTTAAGAGCCAGTAGCCGGGCGTGAATATCCGTATAAGTAGCTCCGAATATTAATCCATTGCTAGAGAAAAGCAGTTCATAACTATTTAGCAGGTATCCCCAGGATTTAAGAGCAAAGATTAGAGCGAGAACTACAGCCAGATGGCCTTTAGCAAAGGTGAACTCTCTCCAGTTTCCTAACAAAGCAGCCGAACTGGCATTCAACATATAAACTACTATCAGAGTGACGAAAACTAGAACTAGAGCAGACATTAAGGTGCTGTATGCAAACTGGTAAAAATTAAGATTGAAAAAGTAAAAGCCTATATCTTTGTTAAATATTGGATCAGAAGTACCTACAGCTACTCGATTCAAGTACTGTTGTACTACAATCCAGTTATCCGCTGCCACTGAACTGACTAAAAAGGCCCCCAATAAAGATATGCCTATGAATAACCAGGTAGCGTTTTTCCCGCGTAAAAATTGTTTCCATGGATTTGGATTTGGGTTTAGATAAATAATATCTTGATCAGGATCGTTATGATAGGGCGGATCCTCTTCATTGGTCAAATTTCGTCGAGCAATAAAAAGGTTAACGGCAAATATAATAAAAACCAGCAAAAATACCAGGCAGTAAAGCCCTACTTTGTTAAACAGAAAAGTAACAAAAACCTCTTTGAAATTTACGGACTCGAACCATAGCCAGTCCACATACATATTGGATAAGAATGATATAAACCATAAGATAAGAAACAGTAAAATCAGCTTAATGGTACTGCTCATTGAGCCTTTCTGCTGGTTATCCATCCAATCCCTCCTCATATACTTCCTTCAATAATGTTGCTTTGCGTAAATCCCGGCATCCGCAATCACCTTCCTCAGGCAGATTGCGCAGAACCGAAAAAAGAAGTTTCCCTACTTCCTGACTTTGATTGTAAAATATATCAGTTAATTCCCGGTGGGTCCAGGGAGCAACGATTCCTTCAGCATAATTGACTACCATATAGAAACCTGCATAACAGGCCCCAATTTCCCGGGCTAGATAAACCTCGGGACAAATACTCTGCCCTATTACATCTCCTGCTCCCAATCGGTAGAAATTTACTTCCGCCGGACTTTCAAAATGCCGGCCGTCAGTGTTGATATAAATGCCCCGGTCAAAAACCCGCCCAGCTTTCCACATTTCTCTGGTCTTTTTCATCAAACGCTGGCGCAGATCAGGGCATAATGCGTCCCGCATGATCAGCAGATAGCGATCATCCAGGTTTACATCCTTCCGCATGGAAACATCTATGTAATCATGAGGAATTACAATATCGCGAGGATCCAGCAAATGGTTGACTGCTCCCACACCACCTTCGGCCAGGATTCTTTTCACTCCAGCCTGAGCTAAAACCCAAAATACTTGACGGGAGGCATTGGCTCTGGTGACTCCCCTGCGCCATCCATGCATGCGACAGGTCAGCACCCTCCTAGCTCCCTGCTCACCGTGGATCTCTAATAGTTTGAAGGCTGGACTGTCTCCAAAAGGAGTAGCAAAGACCATATTCTGGTCAATAATTTTTACGAAATCCAGTTTCAGATCCTCCGGAACTTGGATGCTTAAAGTACTTGAACCCCCTATTAAGGCTAGTGAAGCATGGGGAATTATCATTGCCGCCCTCCTGGAAAAGTTTTAATAATGCGATATTCAGTATCCCGCAGAGCAGGTATGCGCCCGGCAGATGTAATCAACTCAATCATTTCTTCTATATTCATGCGGTAACTTAACCCAGCTGCCCGCACAACATTTTCTTCGATCATAATGCTGCCCAAATCATCAGCTCCAAAGAACTGGGATATCTGTCCAATCTGTTTTCCCTGGGTTACCCATGATCCCTGAATATGATCAAAGTTGTCCAAATAAAGGCGGCTTAGGGCTAAAAACCGGAGGTACTCCAGGGAAGATATTTTATCTCCCATTAATTCATTATTTCCAGGTTGATAGGTCCATACGATAAAAGCTCTAAAACCACCGGTCTCATCCTGCAGATCGCGAATACTTTGCAGGTGGAACAGGCGGTGATCCAGGTTTTCCACCGTGCCGATCATCATAGTGGCGGTGCTTTTGATGCCTTCCAGGTGAGCTGCTCGCATAACCTCCAGCCACTCATGGCTGCTGATTTTATTAGGACTAATCTGGGCTCGTACCTCATCATGAAGAATCTCCGCCCCCCCTCCAGGCAAAGAATCCAAGCCCGCATTACGCAGGCGCCGTAGGGTTTCCGTCAGGGTCAACCCTTCTTTACGAGCAAGGAAAGCTACTTCGGGTGCTGTCAGGGAATGAATAGTAATATTATAGCGAGCCTTGATTCCCCGGAACATCTCTTCAAAAAAAGCCAGGTCTAAATCCTCATTTAATCCCCCTTGAATCATCAACTGGGTTGCCCCCAATTCCAATGCTTCCTCAATTTTTTGATAAAGCAGCTTTTCATCAATTACATAAGCATCTGGGTCATCTTTATCCCGGTAAAACGCGCAAAAGCGACATTGGCATGAACATATATTGGTATAGTTAATATTACGATCTATTACAAAGGTAGTCATCTTTTCCGGAAAACGACGATCCCGCACTGAATTAGCCGCCCGGGCCAATTCATAAATATCAGCATCTTGAAACAGCAAACGAAACTCATTGGGGGTCATCCGGCGACCTTGGGTCAGTTCCTGCAAAATACTCTGTGTTTTAGACAAAATAACCCTTCCCTATTATAGATTTAAGACATTCAGCGGCGGAACCTGTTCTAACAGCCCCATGCTGTTGGCCTGCCGGTAATACTCCAGCAGTCCTTCCTGCTTGGAGACATCAAAATCAAAACGCAAGGTCCTAAAATATTCCACCAAATACTCGGGAGGAAAGTCTTCCCACTGGCTGGCCTTGCGGGCCACATCCTCTATATTTTCCAGGCTATATGCCATGGAATCGCAGAAGGCGTCGTAAATAAGCTTGACCTGATCCAGATGGTTTTCAGCAAATTCACGTCGTATAGCCCAAACCGAAAATACCATGGGCAAGCCGGTCATATCCTTCCACTCCTGGCCCAGGTCATAAACATACAGACTATCCGAGGTTTTGTATTTAGCTCTTAAGGCATCATCGCCTATGAGCAAAGCTGCATCAGCTTCCATGAGCATGGCCCTTAATTCCGGAATAGAGTCGAAATACTCCGGTACCGCTTCATACTTGCGCGCCATAATTATGCGCAGCAGAGCCTGGGAAGTAGCCGAGGTATTAGTCAAAGCGATTTTTTTATGATGCAGATCCTGTATAGGAATCTTGGAAAAGAGGTAAATACTCTTTACTTCACCATCGCAACTAATGGATATATCAGGCATGATTACATAGTCATGAAAATTCTTAGCATATTTAATGGAAGGAATGGCAGCCATGTCAAGCAGATTGGCCTCCAGCATGGCAGTCAGGTCCTTGGGAGTACCTTTTATCAAATCGATGTCTAATAGGAATTTCTTTTCTATTAATCCGTAAAAAAGAGGAAAACAATTAATGAACTGAATGTGCCCAACTCTTGGTCTCATTTTGTGCCTCTCCTTTTAATATGTCCTCAGGATATTGTAAACCGTGTCCCTTTCCGCAGGAATATAACCGGTATCCTTTATTAAAGTAATCATTTCCTGCTTGGTTATACCTTTCCTGGTTTTAGCTCCGGCTGCATGCATAATGCGTTCTTCCACAATAGTTCCATCCATATCATCAGCACCGAAATGCAAAGCAATTTGAGCAACAGGTATACCCTGCATTATCCAGAAAGCTTTAATATGGTCGATATTGTCCAGCATCAGCCTGGAGATAGCAATGGTTTTAAGATCATCCACGGCACTGGTGCGAGTTATGTGGCTCAGTTTAGTATTGTCCGGCAGAAAAGGCAGCGGTATAAAAGATTGAAAACCAGGGGCTTCATTTTGCAGTTCCCGTAATTTAAGCATATGGTCAATGCGGTCCTCAATGGTTTCCACGTGGCCATAGAGCATAGTGCAATTCGTCTTTATCCCCAGTTGGTGAGCAATACGATGCACTTCCATCCACTCTTCACTGCTGGCCTTTCGAGGACATAATTCCCGCCGGATGTCATCATTAAGGATCTCAGCTCCGCCTCCGGGCATGGAACCCAAACCCACGGACTGCAGTTCTTTCAATACTTGTTCCACTGATAAGCCGCTGATCTTTGCAAAGTATACAATTTCTACGGCGGTGAAAGCCTGGATATGAATATGAGGATAAGCTTTGTGAAATCTATCAATAATGTCCACATAATACTCAAAAGGCATTTTAGGATGGAGGGCACTGACAATATGAAACTCGGTTATACCGCTGTCAGCTTGACTGCTGCCATAGTCAAAGGCTTCCTGCGCTGACATAAGATAAGGTCCGCCTTCACCATCCTCATCCACTCCAAAAGCACAGAATTTGCATCGAGATACGCAGATATTGGTCAAATTTATGTGGCAGTTAACATTAAAAAAGACATGTTTACCCGTCTTGTGAATTTTTACTTCCCTGGCCAACTGGCCAATATCCAATAATTCGGCTTCATTGTATAAAAATAGCCCATCATTTTTATCCAGGGGTACCCCGTTTCTCACTTTGTCAGCTATTTTTTGCATACCTTTATTCATTTAGATCTCTCCTAATAGCACTTAGCTGTATTATAGCAAATTTATAAATAGGGTCAGGGCGGAAAAATCCCCAACGTGATGACGGCGCAAACGTTACTGCTGCATCATCCAACCAGGAATCTCTCTGCCTTGACCCTATCTATTTAGCCTCTTTGCGGACCTGTTCCATATAGCGATAGTATTCAATAGGATCAATTTCTTCGCTAAAAGTTAGTGCCCATTCCAAACGTCGTATTACTTCTTCGGTAGTACCTGATCCAGTAAAAATCAAAGGTTGACAGGACAGCTTCTCCAGAAACATAGCAAGTTCAACCGCCAGTTCTTCAATTTCCTTAAGGCCCTGCTTAACATTATACAGGTTTTGTTGGGCCAACTCTTTCTGTAGTTGGCAGCTTTTGGCCTGTATTTCCAAAATAGTGTCATTAATGATTCCGGCGGGCAGAAAGTTGGTCATCGCTGTTTACCCCTCAGCAAAATCTAATTTAAATTTCTGCGGTATCCCATAAAAACCTTTTTTGTTATTTTTCCAGAGCAAGTTTGACAATTCTATCCACCAGTTCTTCAAAATCAATGTTGGCAGCACGTGCAGCGTCCGGAACCAAGCTCATTTCTGTCATCCCTGGTATGGTATTTACCTCCAGCACAAAAGGATTTCCTGATTCATCAACACGAAAGTCCACCCGGCCAAAACCACGGCATTTTAATAAACGGTAGGCAGCTGCCGCAATCTGCACAACCTTTTGTGTAACTTCATCACTCAGTCGAGCTGGTATTAGGTGCTCACATTTCCCCTGGGTATATTTGGATTCGTAATCATAAAATTCATTCACAGAGGTTATTTCTATTATAGGGAGAACTTCTATATCCTGATTTCCCAAAACAGCAGCTGTTACTTCTGTTCCCTGAATATACTGTTCCACCAGCACATCACTATCATATTTAAATGCTTGTTCCAGAGCAGGACCAATTTGAGTTTTCTCTTTTACAATCACGGTACCTATACTTGAACCCTGGGTAGGTGGTTTAACCACCAGAGGTACTCCAAATGTTGAAGCCAGGTTTTTGCATGTTCCTTGAGGATCGCAGTGGTATTCTTTCTGGCTAACTATAACATAAGGAGCAGTGGGGATTCCCTCCAGAGTTAAATACTTTTTGGTTAGAATCTTATCAATGCAAATAGCACTGGAAGCTAATCCCGAGCCGGTATAAGGAATTTTCCATAGGTCCAGCAGCCCCTGTACTGCACCATCCTCACCTGGTTTACCATGCAAAGCTATAAATACCACATCAGGTTTATGCTTCTTTATTTCTTCCAAGGCGTCTGGATTAAAATCCCAGCCTTCGGCTTGGTAGCCAATATTTCGCAGAGCCTGCAACACAGCATTTCCACTCTTTAAGGATACCTCTCTTTCGGCAGATGTGCCGCCCATTAATACTAATACTTTCATTACGACCCTCCATTCGGTTTTTAAAGTTATACCGCCAGCTAAGTTTATCTCTCATAATCAATCATTTGCTTGTGGTCATCAATATTATTAAAAGACCGTCTTTATGTATATACGACTGCAATACAATTATCTTAAATGATATTCTACAAATAATAAAATATACTTTACAGAACATTTGTTCGTTTGTATACTAATAACAGAACATTTGTTCTGTGAGGTGATTTTTAATGTTTGTCGGTTTCAGCAAAAGGGAATTCGTTCAATCAGTTCTGGCTGCAGTTAGTATGTTAGGTTCGGTTTATCTCTTTAGTGTTGGTTTCTTACTTCTTTTCTAGTTAACGAAAAAACATTTTCCCTGATGAGTTATGTTATGACATTTTCCCTGATGAGTTATGTTATGACATTATCACTGATTAACAACACATTAACGGGTAATCTCTTGAATGATCCCCTATCCTGTGGTACAATAGGTTTTGCTGAACACAGTACAGGGGAGTAGCTCAATTGGCAGAGCATCGGTCTCCAAAACCGAGGGCTGGGGGTTCGAGACCTCTCTCCCCTGCCAAATAGCAAAAAACTGGAGCTTTTTAAGCTCCGTTATTTTTTTTGGCAATTAGATGAAACCATCTATTTGCCTTTTTGAGTTTTCGCATTTATGAGGCCTCAACTCCTTTGGACCAGGAGAGTGTTTTTTAATTACCGTTTATTGAGGTTTCTTTCCTCGTTCTACCCTATTTTTTCACTCCTCTTGATACTGTGAAACCGGTGATAGGTCGAACCTTCTCTCTAACGGGCCCTACCGGAAGACGATCCGATCCTATAGCTTTATCCTAAACTATAATTATTTGTTATTAGACGAATTATATTTTGTAATCTATACTATTTTATTATGAATACCAAAAATGGGGGTCTGAAGAATGAAGCGGAGAAAGTGGTTAAGTTTATTGTTGTGTTTTATTCTAGCCATTACAATGCTGGCTGGCTGTGCAGGCAATGAAACGGGTAATAAGGACAATGCGGCTGCGCCAAAGGACAATTCTATTAAGATCGGCGGCTCCAGTACACTGGCACCCATCATAGCTCAATGTGCTGATGATTTTACGGAAGAATTTAAAACCTGGAATAATGTTGACCCCAGCTTACCGGAAGAACCCATCGTTATATTCGTGTCAACCGGTGGTTCCGGATTTGGTCTGAAATCAGCTCTCGATGGGACATTTGATTTTGGTATGGTGAGTAAAACCTTAAAAGATGAAGAAAAGGAACAATTCGCCAATGGCAGCATTACTCAGCTGGGTTCTGATGTATTGGTTATCGGGGTTAATGCAGCCAATCCAGTTGCTCAGGTAAAACCTAGCCTTACAACTGAAGAGCTGGTCTCAATTTTTTCGGGCCAGATTAAAAACTGGAAAGAACTTGATCCTGCTTTACCTGACCGACCTATTGTAGTGGCTGTTCGTGATCTGGGCGGTGGGGCCAGCGAAGTTTTCGATGCGGCCATTATGAAGGGTACCCCCATATCCGAAGAAGCTTTACAGATTCCCTCCATGGGAGCCTTGGCCGGCAAGATAATGGACAATGCAGATACCATAGGTTATGTATCCAGCGGCTTGGTTAACCAGAATCCCGATAAAATAATCCCTATCAGCGTTGACGGAATTGCACCTACTCTGGAGAATATCAATTCCGGAGCATACAAAGTTGGCCGGCCACTGCTGCTGGTCAGCAAAGATCAACCTGACCTTCGTGAACAGAAGTTCCTTGACTACCTGCTATCTGAGAAAGGCTTAAAGGTGGTAGAGGAATTAGGATATATTCCGGTGGCTCAATAATCTATATCATATTGGCGAGCAGGTTAGACCTGCTCGCCTGTTTTCGCACTATAAAGAAGGTAACGGAAATTGATAAATTTAGGAGCAGAATTAAAGGAAAAAATAATAAGTTTCATCATAATTGGTGCAGCAACTGTTTCATCACTGCTGCTCTTAGCTATGCTGATCTATATATTACGGGAAAGCTGGCCTATCTGGTCACAAATCGGTGTAAGTGCTTTTTTGACTGGATCAACCTGGAGGCCTTTGAACACTCCGCCTGAAATTGGTATCCTCTCCATGATCGCCAGTACCATGTGGGTAGCCGGAGGAGCCTTGCTTATTGCGGCTCCGCTGGGAATTGGCTGTGCTGTTTTCCTGGCCGAATTTGCTCCATCGTCTCTGGCGGCAGTTTTACGTCCTGTTGTTAATATGTTGACCGGTATACCCTCAGTTGTTTACGGTTTTCTGGGGGCAGCTGTTTTAGTGAAGTTTTTTGAAGTAAAATTCGACTTGGCCAGCGGCGAATCACTTTTTGCTGCTTCTCTAATACTAGCTATAATGGTTATTCCCTTTATAATTGCCAACTCTGAAGCTGCTCTGCGCTCAGTAGCATCTGAATACCGCCACGCCGGAATTGCTCTGGGGGTTTCCAAACCATATCTGACCATGCGTGTTTTGGTGCCCCTGGCCCGAAAAGGAATGCTGGGGGCACTGGTACTAGCCTTTGGCCGAGCAATGGGTGAAACCATGGCGGTGCTCATGCTGGCTGGGAACATACTGCGCTTTCCCGGATCATGGTTTGACAAGGGTGAGCCACTTGCGGCATTGATTGCTTTGGAGCTAGGAAGCAGTATACCGGGTAGTTTTCATTACCAGGCCTTGTTTGCTGCGGGACTGGTTCTGGTTGTAATGGTTATAGCTGTCAATGCAGTCATAAACCTTCTTTTGAACCGGATACAAAATGAGGTTTGAAATATATGAAAAAAACAATGATTGATTACCTGCTGATGGCTTGGTTCTGGTCATCGGGGCTTCTCATACTGGTAATCCTACTGGCTATAATAGTATACCTCATCTGGCGTGGTGGAGCGTTTGTCAACCTGGAGTTTATACTTGAGAGCCCCAGTGGATTTCCTCTCGGTACTGAAGGAGGAATATTTCCGGCTATAAAAGGAACCTTATGGCTTATTTTACTGGCCTTGGTCCTATCTATTGTTCCGGGCTTGATGACAGCCATATACTTGAGTGAATATGGGCGCAGCGGACGATTGGCGGCCTTCATAAGCCTTCTGGTACAAAGCATGGCCGGAGTCCCTTCTATTATTACCGGTTTATTTGTCTATGCTCTGGGGGTAGTTACACTAGGCTGGGGAATATCACTCCTGGCAGGAGGGTTAGCTCTAGCTATTATGGTTTTCCCTGTCATTGTAGTATCCAGTCGTAATGCTCTCCTGGCAATTGATGAGAATTATCGATTGGTGGCAAGCTCTCTGGGGGTTTCAAAATCTTATACGTTATACCGGATCATTCTGCCCCGGGCGATACCAGGCATACTTGCCGGGATATTATTGGCTTTAGGATATGCTGCTGGAGCCACTGCTCCGATTATGGTAACAGCCGCAGCTATTATAGCCAGTTCATCAGGGGCTTTGCTGGAACCAGTTATGGCTTTACCCTATCATCTCTATATATTGTTTACGGAACATAGTTCCATTCATCATGCTTATGCAACAGCCCTGGTTTTGGTTTGCTTAGTGTTATTTCTTAATATACTGGCACTATCATTAAGCAGCTTACAAGAGAGGATAAATAGATAATGAATACGGTTGAATTTATTGATTTTAGCACTTTTTATGGTCAAAAGGCGGTTTTGAGAAATATAAATATGAAGTTTACCGCTAATTCCATTACAGCTATAATAGGACCTTCCGGATGTGGCAAAACAACATTATTACGAAGTATCAATCGTACCGCGGAATTGGAAAATGGATTTAACAGCCGGGGGGATATAAGAGTATTAGGGCAATCAATCAATGAATATCGAAATGTGTCTATTTTGCGCCGGCGGGTAGGTATGGTTTACCAGGTTCCGGTAGCCTTGCCTTTAAGCATAATGGAAAATGTACTCTTTGGACCAAAGTACTATGGGGTGAAAAACCGGTCCGAATTAGAAGCTATAACTGAGAAATGCCTCCGCCGGGTAGCTCTCTGGGATGAAGTAAAAGATCGCCTGAAACGGCCTGCATCACAGCTATCCGGTGGTCAGAAGCAGCGCCTGGCTATAGCCCGGGCGCTGGCTGTGGAGCCACAGCTATTACTTCTTGATGAACCCTGCTCCAGTCTTGATCCGGCTTCCACTGGGATGATTGAAGATTTATTAACCCAGCTGGCCGAGGAAATAACAATTATTATTGTTACCCATAACCTTTTCCAAGCTAAGCGAATATCCCATGAGACCGCCTTTATACTGGAGGGCCGGCTCATAGAAAAAGCCCCAACCAACAAATTGTTTGAGTCTCCTGAAAAACCGGAAACCCAAGGATTTGTTTCCGGCTTATTCGGTTAGTATCCCAAAGAAATTAAAAAGATCATGCTCCTGCTTTATTTTGCAAATACAGGCGCAGAGTTTCAGCACTATCGAAAATCGTATCAATCAGGTGCACGCAGCCATTTTGGGCTCCTAAATGGTGGGCTAGCTCCTTTTTACTCATCTGGGTAATATTGAGACCTATTAAACTTGGAACAAAGTTGCCGGATTCCCGGCACACCTGGTCCGGTGCTTTTAGCAATTCCCCCCAGGCTGCTTTTACCCGCTGGGCAGATTTAGTCAACTGTAAAACTGTACTGACTTGATGAAAGGAATCATTGAGTGAACCAATCAGCCAGTACTCATCTCCCGTGGTCAGCAAATGCTGGTTTTTAAACCGGTCAAACAGGTACTCCTTTCGCAATGAATCTCCTATATATTCCATCCAGGGAGCAGATATCCGGTCCAGGTTGCTGTAGTAACTACAGGTATCTTTCAAAAACTCATCGCCGGCATGGGTATATGCTTGCGCACTGGCAAAACCTCGTTCCTGATAAACAAAGGTTTCCGCCTGGAAAGCCCCGATAATACATTGATTAATAAGCTCTCGCTCCTGAGGGGATATTAACGGTTCCAGTATTTTCCTCAGTTCCGGTCCGCTGCCCGTATAGGCTGGTATTCCCTTTAGTTCAGGTATACCAACAACATCCTCACTAAACCCCCCGGGTTTGCCTAACTTAATCAACCGGGCTTCCTGGATAGAGTAATCCTTTATACTAACTGTTAATTGTGCTTCAGTTTCATCGCTGGAATCCAGGTAGTGGCAGGAACACACCAAGTTTTCACCAGTTCGTTGCACCTGTATATGCCAGGACCTTTGCCACAGACAGTTCATTTCTCTCTCCTCGCCAAAATAATTTTGCCTTTATCTTATCATTGAGGTAAATATGAAATAAAGTCTATTAGCCAAGAAGGTGAGCAAGTGCGGGTAGGGGTCTTTTATCATCCTGATTTTGCTGAGCGCGGTTATATAACTCTCAGGCACCGGATCAAACCAGCGTATGAGGCACTTTGCAAACAGGCGTATACTAACAAGCTACTGTTTTTTGAGCCTTCCATAACTCAATTGCACCAGGAGTTATTAATCCAGATACACACTGCTAGCCATATAAATACAGTCAAAGCAGAGGGGTTTCATGAAGTAGCTCTTTTAAGTGCTGCAGGAGTTGTGAATGCGGCGGAAATGTTAGCAACCCAACAACTAGATCGTGCTTTTTGCTTTGTCGGTACTGGGGGCCATCATGCCGGACGTAATTATAGCTGGGGATTCTGTTACTACAATGATGTAGCCATGGCCGTTCTGCGTCTGAATCAGCTGGGGATAAACCGGATTCTGATATTGGACCTGGATCCCCATTCAGGAGATGGTACTAGAGATTTGGTGGCTTTAGATCCTAGCATAGTCCATATTAACTTCTTTGCTGATGAAAATTATTCTTACCAGGATAACAAACTAAATAATTACGGCATACTTCTTGACAATGCCACTGATCAGGTTTTCCTCCAGGCTTTGGAAGAGAACCTTCCGAGAGCTGCAGGCGCGGAATTTACTATCGTAATTTTTGGCCATGATTCTCATTGTGAAGACTATGGTGACTTCTATCTGACTATCGACGGTTACAGACAGTTTACTCACCGCATGAAAGAATTTTGCGGCACCCGTCCCCTGCTCTACGTTTTGTCAGGGGGCTCCAATCCCCAGGTAGCATCTTTAGCTATTCCGGCGGTGATTGAATCCCTTCTCTAACTATAACTGGCGGTATATTTCCTTGAATGCCGCCGGTTATTCAAGTACTGGCTAGCTTGGTTGCGAAGTGGGCATTTTTTTGGACAGCTGTTCTTTCAATTTCATGATTTCTTTTACCGCAATTTCACCTTTTATTAAAACTAATTCACGGGATTGGTTGCCCACTGCCCTGGCTAGGTCCTGAATAGCTATTTCTGTACAGCTAACCACGGTTTTCTCAGCCTTCTGGGCTTGATTCTTCAAAGAATCCCATTCATCCAGCATACTTACTGTTTGGGTCTGAGCTGTTTGCCAATCCTCTTGCTGTCCCAAGGCAGTTACCCGCATAATCTGATATTTGACATTATAAAAGGTGGGAGGTACCTCAGCTTTAAACAAACGTGCTATGTCATCAAACTGCCCATACAACTCAATAGCTGCCAACAAGCTTTCCGCCTCGTTCTCCTTATTAATTTCTGCAGTTAGCCGGTCTAAGGCATCGTCAAAGTTCAATTTAGTGGCATTATTCATACCGGCTTGCATAGCCTTAGCCTGAAGGGCGGTCCAGTTTTCATGAATACTCATCAAGCTTTTGATCTCCTGTTCCCAGGTGTCTAACATCCCAGCGGTTTGCTCCTGCTGATTTTGGGGTCCCTTTGGTTCCTGCTGATTCTGTCCCTTTTCCTGACCACTAGAGGAACCTTGATTCTCTGATTGTCGCTGCTGCTCTGTTAAGCCTGCCTGACCTCCGTCCTGCCCGCCTTGCTTTTGTTGATCTTCTTGGGCTTGAATCGGGGCAGATCTCCTTAGAGTAGAGGCCTGTCGCATCTTCCATTTTTGATCAGTTAACAATATTATGTTTTCTGTTTCTAAAACGATTTTTTCAAATTCAGAGGGGAGTTCAGCCTGCTGATTTTCTTGCTGAGCTGGCTTCTGAGCAGACCCCGATTGGCCAGAACAGCCTGGTATTATCAGAAGAATGGTGACCAGGAACATGGCTGCCCATGAGTATTTGCCCACAGAATATCACCTCACCATATAGTCACCATGTAGGTTCTCCTTTTCCTGCTAAATTCATACGATAATCGGTGAGCGGCAATTCATTATTTGAAAATCAAGCCCAATACACTGTACGCATATTTTAACCAAGATCAGAATGGGGTTGTACGAAAGGCTGCACAATGGTAAGCAAAGCGGCTGTTAGGCCGCTTATCGTTGTCTTCTAATTGGATTTTGGTGCAGTTTCTTTAGGTTCCCAATATATAGTGCGAGTAGGAAATGCAATATCCAGATTAAGTTCCTCCACGATTTTCATTATTTTTAGATTGACATCCTGGCGAATCTCCAAGTATTCACTCCACACAGTAGTATTAGTGAAACAATAGATCATAACATCCAGACTGCTCTCCGAAAACTTTTCGAAACTAACCAGAATTGTTTCCGGATGTATTCCGGGGTGGTCGATGAGCATTTGCTTTATGCGGCTGACGCAAGTCTGCATTTGCTCTACACTGGTTTGATAGGAAAGGCTCAAATGGTAGTTGATCCTTCTTTTTCCCCTACGGGTATAATTGGTTATGGGTTCATTAGCCAGAATGGAATTAGGCACGGTAATAACTGCCTGGTCAAATCCCCTTACTTGAGTACTTCGAAAAGTAATGGCTTCCACGGTACCTTCCACACTGGGTGTTAATATCCAATCCCCTATGACAAAGGGTTTTTCCAGCACTATCACCAATCCGCCAAACATATTGCTGAGAGCGTCTTTGGCTGCCAGCGCAAAAGCCAATCCCCCCAGTCCTAATCCAGCTATAAACCCGTTTACATCATAACCCCATTCATTGGCAATCATGACTACCAGCAGGGCAATTATGATAAAGCGTACCGCCTTGGACAAAACGGAAGACACTATATCATCCACGTCCAACCGTTCACTAACCTTTTGGGATATTAAAGAATCGGGACCGCTGGCCCTATATACAGCCCATCCCAGTATCAAAACAATGACCGAACGAAATACCTTTAATATCATTGCATCAGCTGCTACGCTTAAATGCAAAAAGCGCAGGGCCAAGAATAAGCCTAGTACTAATATCAGCAGCCTAAGAGGAGCCTCCACAGCTTCTATTATGGTTTCGTATGACCTATCATTACCTGCTGTCCATTTTCGAATCCACTTAAAAACATACTGTATGACATATTTGCGCAGCAAAATAAACAACAGAAATATGAGGATTGCTCCCAATAGAGATCCCCAATGAACAGACAATAACCAAGATTCAGCCCATGCAAAGGTTGAACTAATCAAATTGTTCATATGACCCTGGATCATCCGCTGCCTTTTGCGCCCTCCTTTTGATTATTTTTAAGCTAACGTCGCTTTTCTTACAACAGCAGGTAATATATTTCGTTTAATTGTCAATAATCAAGAAAAGCACCTTGTTAGGAGGATATATGAACCCTGTTCAGAGAAACTTAATTGTGATACTAGTCATTTGCGGTCTGCTTTTGCACTTGGCATTGCTGGGATTAGGATTAACCCATAATTTATTCTACCTTTTTTCACTGGGTTGTTGTTTATATACCCTAATCTTTACGGCTTATCACTTAATAATACAAAGCCAGCAGCCAATAGTAGCTTCCCACCAGATACATGTGGTAGTTGTGCAGGCTCTTGAACCTAACCCCAATCCCCTATTAGCAAAAGCTATGGATCGTATGTAATAAGGGCCGCATTTGCGGCCCTTGCATCTGTAACTATTTCTCTTTCTCTTCTCTTTCTTTCCTGGCTCTCTCGATAATTTTTTCTGCGTTTTGAGCCGGCACTTCTTCATAGTGGGAGAACTCCATCTTGAATTTCCCCCGGCCTTGGGTAATGGATTTCAGGTCTATGGTGTAACGCGCCATTTCCGCCAGAGGAACTTGAGCTTTTATAACCTGCTTTTTGCCAGAAGGTTCCATTCCCAGAACCCGGCCCCGTTTGGTGTTTAAATCACCAATTATATCACCCATGAAAGCATCGGGAACCATAATTTCTACATTCATTATTGGTTCCAGCAGTACTGGCTTGGCACTTTCAACCCCCTTCTTGAAGGCCAGGCGGGCAGCCAGTTTGAAAGCCATTTCTGAGGAGTCCACTGAATGGTAGGAACCATCATACAAAGTAGCCTTTAAATTGGTCACCTTATAACCAGCCAGAACTCCTTCTTCCATAGCTTCTAACAAGCCCTTTTCGACTGCGGGGAAGAAGTTGCGTGGTACTGCTCCACCGAAAACATTTTCTTCAAAGGCAAATTCTCCATCCGGATAGGGTTCGAATTTAATCCAAACATGGCCATATTGACCGTGTCCACCGGTTTGCTTTTTATGCTTGCCTTCCGCTTCAACTGATGCACGAATGGTTTCCCGGTAGGGTATGCGCATTTCCCGCATTACCACATCTACCCCGTATTTACGGGTCAGCTTTTCGATAATGTAATCTATGTGGGTGTCCCCCATGGCAGTTAAGATAGTCTGCTTGGTCTCAGAATTCTTTTCCAGCCGAACCGTGGGATCTTCTTCTAAAATCCTCTGGACAGCGCCGCTGAGTTTGTCCTCATCACCCTTACTCTTAGGCTCAATAGCCACACTGAGGGTAGGCTGCGGGAATTGAATAGCATCCAAGACTACGGGATTAGCTTTGGTGCATAGAGTGTCACCAGTTCCGGTTACCGATAACTTAGCAACTGCTCCAATATCTCCGGCATGCAGCTCAGGTACACCGGCTTGTTCCTTACCGGTCATTATTAATATCTGGGCAATCTTTTCCTCTTTTTCCTTGGCAGAGTTGTAGACTACTGAGTCAGCTTTAAGGTTGCCCGTAAACAGGCGGAACATGTTAAGACGACCGATATAGGGGTCGGCAATAGTCTTGAATACCTGTGCGGACATAGGTTCGGAGGCCATGTTTTTACCCGCCACAAAAGGATGCCGGTCCGGAGTTGCTGCGCAATCCACTATAAAATCCATTAACGGAGTAATGGCTATATTGGACAAGGCTGCCCCGCAAAATACAAATACGGCTGTTCCCTTATAACAAGCTTCTTTTATCCCTTTGAGGATTTCATCATCAGTTAATTCTTCACCTTCCAGGTACTTGGCCAGTAAATCATCATCTGCTTCGGCAGCAGCTTCGATAAGGGCTTCCTTATACTTTTCGGCTTCATCCATTAAATCACCGGGTATTTCCGTCTCGGTAGCCTTGCCTGAACCGGCTTCAAAAGTATAGGCTTTCATCTTGACCAGATCCACTACACCTTTAAAGCTGGCTTCAGCCCCAATGGGCAGCTGTACCGGTACAATATTGTCGGAGAATAATTCTTTCATCTGGTCTAAAACTTTGTAGAAGTTGGCATGCTCCCGGTCCATTTTATTTATAAAAACCAATTTGGGAATATCCGGGAAGTCTTCCCAAATGATCTCGGTCTGAACTTCTACTCCGGCAGTTGCAGACATTACCACTACCATGCTGTCAACTACCCTCATAGCTCCAACTACTTCGTAATAAAAATCAGCATAACCAGGAGTGTCAATCACATTTATTTTATGATCTCTATATTCACACGGAACCAAGGAACTGCTGATAGTAATCTTACGTTTAATCTCCTCCTGCAGGTAGTCACTAACGGTATTACCATCATCAACTTTTCCCATTCGTTTGGTGGCTCCAGTGTTAAAAAGCATCGCCTCTGCCAGTGAGGTTTTTCCCGTACCTCCATGACCTACTAAAGCAACATTACGTATACTACCACTGGGGTAAACCTTCATTAAATGACCTCCTCCGTTCAAACATAACTGTAAAAATGGTACTATAATTTCCCGTAAGTAGCAAAGATTTTTTCAGCCTTGCACCAGTTTCATCACTTTCGAGGAACCAAAATATAAAAAATCCAGTATAAGAGCAAGGCTGCGGCCGCGAACAAAGCTAGCTGGTAAATGAAAACACCCTTAAATCCATCCACTATTAGGGTAAAGACAATACCTAAAGCTAAGGGAAACAAAACCAGATGTCTAAAGGGCTTGTCTGGATAGTTCGGATCTTCACGCTTCTTTCTAATATAACCAATGTTCAATACCAAAAATATTATGATGGTATTTATTATCAGACTAACTATTATCATCAATCGTTCTCCAACCCGATAGATACCGGGCAAAGTCAGTTTTATATGTCTCTATGAGCCGGTAATCCGTTAAATCCAAATGGATAGGAGTAATGCTTATATAGGCTTCTTGTACCGCAGTTACATCACTCTCTGGTTCCTGATCCTCTTCTACAACTCCTCCACCCATCCAGTAGTAGGTATTCCCGCGTGGATCTCTTCTTTCTTCAAACAAATTATCGTAGTTCCTTACTCCCAAGCGAGTAATCCTTATGCCGTTAATTTGGTTCTCAGGTAAGGCCGGCACATTAATATTTATTAATGTGGTAGGCTCAATGCCCTTTTTCATAATAACCTGTATCATTCGGCGCGTAAAACGAGCCGCCGCGGTAAAATCTGCATCCCCGCCATAAGCGTTTAAGGATACCGCCAGGGCAGGACATCCCATGATGACTCCTTCGGCCGCTGCTGAGACAGTTCCCGAATACAATACATCAGTCCCCAGGTTAGGCCCGTGGTTTATACCTGATACGACCAAATCTATGGGGCCATTAATCAGTCGAGCCAAGGCTAGTTTTACACAGTCCACTGGTGTACCTCCCACGATCCAGGCCTTTTTCACACCCGTTACCGTAGTCGGGACAGCTTTTATAGGTTCAAATACGGTAATGGAATGACCGGTTCCGCTCCTTTCCCGATCTGGTGCAGCCAGATATAATTCTGCTATACTGCTAAGTTCCCGCGCCAGGCTGTGGATTCCCTGGGCGTGAATTCCGTCATCATTGGTTAATAGTATCCTCATTCTTGAAAAGATACACCCCGCTCCAGGAGTTTTATGTGTTTCACCGGCCAGTAAGTTAGAAAGGCTTTTCCTTTGACCCGGTCCTCAGTTAGCCAGGCATTCCAGTGATGACTGTCAAAACTATGGTTGCGGTTATCTCCCAGAACCAACAGGCTATTTTCCGGAACTACTACGGGTCCGAACTCATAGGTAATCGGTTCAGCTAGATATGGTTCGTTAAGGGCTTTCCCGTCAACATATACTTTTCCGTCTTTAATCTCTATCTCTTCCCCGGGCAAACCTATCACCCGTTTAATATAATCCTGGTTGGCATTCAAGATTTCTGGTGGATCCAGGACTACAATATCGCCACGCTGGGGTTCAGTAAAGTAATATATAAATTTGTTTACCATGACTCGATCTTGCAGCTGTATAGTAGGTAACATGGAGCCACTGGGTATAATCCTGCCTTCAATGACAAAGGTTCTTAAAATCATAGCTAAAATAAAGGCTATTACTATTATGCTGAGTGTTTCTTTTATAAAACTTACTATTTCTTTGTTCATAACCCACCCCGTTAAAATTCGTAAATATTAATAGTCATTTCTTCTTTGTCCCGTTCTTTAGTCAATCCAAACATTATATGTTTATCCTTTAAGCTTTTATTTAAGAAATCTATGATATAGACCAGCTCGGGGTCAGCCTTAAAGGTTTTACAAGCAATCAGTTCCAGCTTTCCCTGTTGATCATCCATTAGGTATTCTCCTTCCCAATTAATTGTAGTGGAAGCGGTATACATTTACAAGTAAACCGGGTTCGATGCTCATTTATCTGAGCGTAAGGATGGGTTGAGGAAGAATTCAGCTACTAACCTTCCGTAGTAATACCCCTCACTTTACAGCGGGCCAGGTAAATTTGCTCCAACTCGTTTTGATAGCGCCTTAATATATTTTGAGCAAATGACTTTATATCCTTAATGCCGATTTGCTCCAGACCAGCTGTCTTTACGGGTGTTCCTTCTGTTGAAATGTTTAATCCAACATGAATTAAACTGGATACGGTGGAGCAAGTAGCAATGGAAACCGATAATTTTCCCCGGTTGACGTATAGGTTGTCTCCGACCCGGGCTACTGGAACTTCAAATAATTCTAATTCTTCTTTAATACAGGTAATAAATAAACGCTGCCGGTACACAGCCAGTTCCAAATCAGTGGAAAAATGTTCGATAATAAAATTAAGCATCAATGGCGAATAAATATAACCCTGCTCTTTTACATTCGTTAAATCCACCATATTATCAACATCCACCTGGGCCGGACCGATAAAAGCAACTGCAGCATCTCCACGCAGGTCAAAGTTTCGATATATCCAGTGTGGAGCCAACTCCTTGCCAGTGTATTTTATTTCCTTATCTGTAACTAGAATCTTTAACACCATACTCCCACCTTTCGGAAAGCTTTTTGATCGGAAATAGCTGATGGACAAAACCCACCCGCTTTTTCCTTGTACTTACCATCCTCTTCATAGGCTGTTCTATAGTTATATACCCATTATTTTACTACTAATTCGACCTGGTAATTCGGGAAATCCTCTTTTCATGCCAATAAACATAGTAAGCCAGACTCTCAGGGTAGAATTAATGAGATTAGAGTTGGAGCGCTTAATTGCCTTCTATTTTAGCATCATATCCCATACATCCAAAATTAGACCACATGCAACGAAGCAATATAAACGTCTTCTGAGTGCTTATTTATTTAGCATCATGCAAAATTGCACGTAAGTATTGCATCAATGCTATATGTCCCAGAAGTTATAAAATTTTGTAATCCCTTAAAATAAGGCTTTTTCCCCGATACTAATTGTTATTACCGGTATGGCACACTTATTGCCTATTTATATGAACGAACAAAGAGAAATTAGCCTACGGGGGGTGACACCTGGCAGTTTAGTCAATTTCTTACCTGAATTATTGAGGAGGGGTTAAATTGGCTTTATGTTTAGCAGACAACTACGGGCATTTATACCAGCAAAAACTGGTTACAGCTGAAGAAGCTGTTAAAGTTGTAAAATCCGGTGATTGGGTCCAGTATGGAGAATTTGTAATGCAGCCAAGAGAACTTGATGCTGCACTGGCTAAACGCGTTAATGAACTCCACGATGTCAAAGTACGTGCTGTATGCACAACTATGGTTCCGGAAATTGTCAAAGCTGATCCTAAACGAGAACACTTCCGTTTCAATGATTGGCATTTTTCAGGATTTTCTCGCGCACTGCACCAACAAAATCTATGTAATTATATCCCCATTACCTATCATGAAGCTAAGAAAATAATTAATGAATTAGTTAATATTGATGTAGCTTTTGTATTGGTAGCACCCATGGATCGCAATGGTTATTTTAATTTAGGTACTTCCAACTCCATAACCTCATATGTAATCGAAAAAGCTAAAACTGTAATCGTGGAAGTTAATAAATCGGTACCAGTGTGCTTGGGAGGCAATAGTGAAGCCGTTCATATTACCCAGGTTGACTATATAGTAGAAAGTCAACATAATACCAAACTGTTAAATCTTCCCGAGCCCAGCATCACTCCTGAAGATCGCCAAATTGCCTCTCATTTAATGGAGCAGCTGGAAGATGGTGCTTGCTTGCAACTGGGCATCGGCGCCATGCCCAATGCCATAGGGGCAATGATTGCAGAATCTGGTCTTAAGGATTTGGGAGTTCATACCGAAATGTTGGTGGACTCCTTTGTAGACATGTATAATTCAGGGGTAGTAACCGGCAAACGCAAGCAGATTGATAAAGGCAAGATGGTATATACCTTCGCCATGGGAACTGATAAACTTTATGATTTTCTCGATTTGAATCCGGTTTGTGCCAGCTACCCGGTTCACTACACTAATGATCCTTTCATTATCGCCCAGAATGACCAAGTGTTTGCTATAAATAATGCCATTGAAGTGGATCTGTACAGTCAAGTAGCCTCGGAGGCCTCTGGCACCAAGCAGATATCCGGCACCGGTGGGCAGCTTGATTTTATATTCGCTTCCTTTCGATCAAAGGGAGGCAAAGGTTTCATTTGCCTCAGCGCTACTAAAAAGTTATCTGATGGTACTGTAGTTTCCCGCATTCGTCCCACTTTGTCGCCGGGCACAATAGTCACCATTCCTCGCTCCTTAAATTACTATGTAGTCACTGAGTATGGAATCGCTCTCATGAAAGGAAGAACTACCTGGCAACGTGCTGAAGAACTCATAAAAATTGCCCATCCTGACTTCCGGGATGAATTGATCAAAGAAGCAGAAAAAATGAAAATATGGGTTCGCACCAATAAACAAGATGCTTGATCCCAGGCCTTAGCCCTTTTTGGCCAAAGGCTGGTTGATTTCCGCGGGTGCACAGGCACCCGCGTATTCTAATAGGCATTAAGATTGCCCCTTTACCTTAACCTGGTATTTTCTAGCTTTCCGCGATATCGTAGAAGCATCTACCTCCAATATCTTGGCAGCTTTATAATACGAGTCCGTGATCAAGAAGGTTTTTTCCAGCATGGCTTTCTCTAAATATTCAACTGCATCTTTTAAGGGCATTATTCTATTTACAGTAACGGGCTGGTTTTGGTCAGTAAGTGCTTCCTCATTACCAAAAAGATAGGATGGTAAATGATGCAGCCCAATTTTTTCCGTGCTTGACGTAACCACCAATCTCTCGATTAAATTTTCCAGTTCTCTAATATTGCCCGGCCAGCTGTAACGCATTAAAACCTCAAAAACTTCCGGTTCAAATTCTTTCATATAATTGTAACGCTGGTTAAAATATCCTAAGAAATGGCGAATCAGAAGAGGGATGTCTTCGCGGCGCTCACGCAGACTGGGTACATAAATCGGAATAACATTGAGTCGATAATAGAGATCTTCACGGAACTCGCCTTGTTTCACCATTTGTTCCAAGTTCTTATTGGTAATGGCAATAATGCGCACATCTATTTTAATAGGCTTGGTTCCTCCAACCCGGAATATCTCCCTCTCTTGAATAGCCCGTAACAGCTTGACCTGCAAGTGCAGAGGAATATCTCCTATTTCATCTAACAATAATGTTCCTTCATGAGCCAACTCAAATAATCCAGGTTTTCCCTCCCGTTTTGCTCCCGTGAATGCTCCACTTTCATAGCCGAATAATTCTGATTCAATCAAATTGTCGGGGATTGCAGTACAGTTCACCTTAACGAAAGGCCCGTTCTTCCTGGCACTATGACTCTGGATAATTTCAGCGATACGTTCTTTCCCCACTCCCGATTCACCAGATATTAAAACGGTAGAATCTACTTCAGCGATTTTCAGCGCCTGGTAGATTATCTTTTCCATCTCGGGATTCTTGAAGACCAGTTCTCCTGACATCTTTACTTTCATTTGCTGCATCTGAAATTCAAAATGAGCATTTAATCCTTCCAGCTGTTCCACCCGTTGTTTAAGCATATTTAATTCACTTACATCACGAACACTGGTAACAATACGAAAAATATTACCTTCCTCATCAAAAACCGGAGTAGCACTTACCAGTAAGTTAGTACCGGTCACTGTTGTTAAAGTTATGGTTATTGGCTTACGTTGCTCTAATACCAGTATTGAGGCTGATCGTGACAGTATCCCCTGATCAACCAGTTCATACATGGTCTTGTTAACCAGATCTTCTTCCCCTAATCCGGTCATACGTCTAATAGCTTTATTTATACGCAGGGTCAATCCGTTGCCATCGGTAATATAGAGGCCGTCATAACTCGATTCAATGATGGCGTCCAGTTCCGCATTCAGCGATTTTACATAAGCCAGCTCGCGGGTAATCTCCTCCAACTCTGAAACATCATACAATACCGCTACTGCGCCGGTCACTTCACCATTATTAATGATAGGGGCACGATTAGTGATAAATGATGTGTCTCCTACCCGTATTCTTATACCATACTCACATTTCTTGCTCTTGATGATTTCAAATAACTGGCTTTCGGGAATAATATCATTAATAAATGATCCTACCACATCACTGCGGGATAACCCGGTATAGCGTTCAGCTGCATTATTCCATATACGGATAATGCCCTCACAATCAATGGCTACAATGGGATTGTAGGCGGAATTGATTACTGTTTCCATTTGCCCTGCCAGTTCATCGATTATTTGATTTAAGGCAACCATTATATCCGATTTGGTGATGAATCCAATTATCTTGTCGTTATCCACTACAGGATAACGACCGGTATACATAATATCCACATCACGAATGTCCTGTTCGGGATGCAGATACTTGACCTGTTTAGTCATATAATCCTTAATGGGACTTTGCATATCAACCCCGTCAACTATAGCCCGTATGAGATGGGTTTTTGTTATCAGCCCCACCATTTTGCCATCTTTTACAACTGGTGCGCCATCAATTTTCTTTTGAATAAACAAGCATGCTGTCTCCCACAGACTGTTATCTGTATCCAGTACAATTGGATCATTGGTCATAAACTGTGCAACTTTCATATTCCACCTCCAGGTCCTGAATTATATATAAAATTAGTGCTTAAGTAATAAAAAAAATATATAATTTAATTGTATAATTTATACATGGATATTATTTACAGTATGTCTTTATTATCTTAGTTTATTGGAGATGAATAATGTGAGCAACAATAACCCCTTATTCTTTAGACAATACACTTGTCCAATATGTAAAACTTCTTTTAAGTCTTACAGTATTCGTTCATCGGCAGTGTATGTTGAAAGACGCGAAACAGACTTTCACGTGATATACCGCGGTCACAGCCCCTTGCACTACTCTATTATCGTTTGCCCTATCTGTGAATACGCTGCATCTAATTCAACCTTCAATAATGACCTTCCAGACAAACAGCAAGTACAGCTTGCTCGTGCCTTGAAAGCACTGAAGGCAGATAACCGCCCTGACTTTGGCGGTGAACGTGATGCTAAGCTAGCTATGCAGTGTTTCCAACTAGCCGTTCGTACGGCCCAGCTTAAAAAAGTATCTCCTGGTGAATTGGCAGGGCTTTTACTGGGTACAGCCTGGGTGGCCCGGGAAGCAAACCATTCGCAAGTCGAAACTGAATACCGTCGCGAGGCACTGAAGTATTATTTACAGGCTTATCATGACTCCTATCAGCTAGGCAACTTGAATGAACTGCAGGTAGCTTACCTGATCGGCGAGCTGTATCGGCGGGAAAAAGAGTACCAGCAGGCAATAAACTGGTTCAACCTGGTCATAAGCCATAAAAACATAAAATCTAACCCGTCCATCGAAAAGATGGCCCGGGATCAATGGGCTCTTTGCCGCGAGGAAGCCCAGCAGACAATATAAACAGGTTGTATTTATCAAACATATTTATTGCAGTTGTAAGAGTTCCCGATTGTCAAAAAAGTAAAGATACATTTCCCTAACCGGTTTCTTTTGAATTTGTTCCAATGCACGCCGGTACCAGTAAAGTTGTTTACGGTAATGTTCTAGACGTTGCTCCAGGTTAAAATGAGTAAGACGGTCGGTTTTGTAATCAACCAAAATTAAGCCGTCATTTTCTTCGAAGTAAAGGTCTATGACACCTTGCACTAATAGAGTCTCATAGCTGGTATTTTCCCCGTTCAGGACCTCATTAGCGGGGCACAACAAGTTGAAGGGAGCCTCCCGGTACACATGGGAGGCCTTTTTAATGCGTTGTCCCAAAGCAGAATTTATAAATATCTGAATGGCCTCCAAATCCACGGTTTCTGCCTCCAAGGGAGAAATTATTTCCCGTTCCACCAGGGTTTCCACCAGGTTAACTATGGACCGAAGGGAACCATCCATATTTGACAAATCAAGGTGTTGCATGACTTTGTGCATTGCGGTACCACGCTGTAGGGCATTAAGTCGCTTGGCAGGTTGGATAAAATCGGGCTGTGAAATAATCTCAGGGATCTGTATCGTCAGCCGCTTGCGATCAGGTCCATATTCCTCCCGAATCTGAGTTACAAATAGTTTGGAAGGCAGGGTTTCACTATCTTTAAATGGATAAATCCAATCCAGGATGGATATTACCAGATCTTCATCGTTTGATGCCGCCATCTCTGTTGCTGCACTCCATAGTTGTTCGACATGTATGGTTCTTTGTCTCTTGCGTATCAAATTCTTGCTCAAGTGGAAGCGGTTCAATACCTCCACCTGCCATAGACAGCTATCCTGAAGTATGGGTTCTTCCCAGTCAGTGGTCAGGAGCTCTCTTAATGGGACACCTTCGGGATGGCGAATTATTACTGGTCCAATCCAGTCCAGAAAACACCTGGCTTGAGCAAGTTGATGCGCAGATAGAGGTCTTGCCCAACGTTTTACTGCTCGGTCAATGTTTTTTACTGAACCTACCAGAATGAGTTTGTTCTTGGGACGCGTGCAAGCTACATACAGAATGCGCATCTCCTCCGATAAGTTTTCCCAGCGTATTTTTTGCTGGATAATATTCCGCGGAAGTGTATCCATAGTAGCTCTAAGTTCCAAGTTAACAAACCTCGGCCCTAGTCCCAAATCCTTATGCATAAGCAGCGGATGGGTTAAATCTCGTAAATTAAACTGCCGCCCCATACCTGCCACTATGACTATAGGAAACTCCAAGCCTTTGCTCTTATGGATGCTCATTAACCGCACTACATTATCGTTCTCACCCAGAGTTTTAGCCATGTCCATGTCCCCACTGCTGGCTCGTACCTGGTCCAGGAACTGCAGGAACTGGAACAAGCCCTTAAATGAAGTATTTTGAAATTGACGGGCTCGATCATGAAGTATGCGCAGGTTAGCCTGTCGCTGGGTTCCCCCTGGCATGGCTCCTACATAATGATAAAATCCGGTTTCCAGCATAACTTTCCATATGAATGCATCCATAGGCAAAAATCGAGCTTCCTTTTTCCACTCATTAAGTTGCTCCAGCATTTTTTCCAGGCGGTTTCCTAATTGATTATCATGATGTCTTATATATTCTTCTACTGCTTCATAAAAGCTCCCCTCAGTTCGGCAAGACCGTATCTCAATCAAATCTTCTACTGTAAAATTGAACACCGGGGAGCGCATAACTCCCACCAGGGGTATATCCTGGCGCTTATTGTCAATCAACCGCAGCAGGTCGAGAAAGATACCTATTTCCACTGTTTCAAAATAGCCGCTGTTAACATCGGCATAACAGGGGATATTTTCTGCCAGGAATACCTCTTGAAATACCCCCACCCACTTGCTGGTGGCTCGCATTAGAACCACGATATCCCGGTAATTGATCAAACGGAATTGATCCAGCTGGGGATCATAAACTTGCTGGCTGACTAATTCTTTGATGCGTTCCGCTATTAACCGGGCTTCGATTTCAATCTGATCCGCTTCTTCCAAGAGGTCCTCTGCATCATTAGGGTCAGCCTCAGCATCACGGTCTACTATCAAAACTTCCACCGCAGCTTGACTCAGGGGTCTTTCCTGGGTGGCATGAACCAGTTTAACTTCCTCATCATATTCTACCTCTCCCAGCTGCTCGGACATGATGTGACTGAAAATGCAATTTACCGCATCAACTATTGGCCGGCTGCACCGAAAATTTCGATCCAGATTGATGCGACGGTCAATACTGTCACTGTTGACTTTAAAATTACGATATTTTTCTATAAACAAACCCGGGTCGGATGAACGGAAGCGATAAATGCTTTGTTTTACATCTCCCACCATAAACAGATTGTCCGGTCTCTTAATCTGATTCAGTAAGGTTTCCTGAACCTGGTTACTGTCCTGATACTCATCCACAAAAATATATTCAAAACGTTCCCTATAATATTGAGCTGCCTCAGGATATCGCAATATGGATAAAGCACAGTGTTCCAGGTCATTAAAATCCAGCAAACTTTTCTCCATCTTGCGCTGATAGTACTGATCAGCAAACTTTTCTATCAGTTGATATAGAGCTAACATAACCGGGTGCAATTGGTTTATCTCCTGAAGGAGTTGCTCAGGATGCCGGGGAAGCAGTTCACTGCTAATCTGCTTGATTATATCCCGGGCCTCTTTACGCAGTTCCTTAACTTCCTCACAAAGGTCAGGGTCAGCATCTTTTTCTGCGGGCTTCAAGCGAGGAGCAGCTAAATTGGTTAAAACATCATAGAAGTTGCTCAGGTCACTATTCATTAAAATCTCGTGGAGTTCTCCAATCTGCTGTAAATCAATCTCCAGGGCCTCTAAATATCTTTTAGATCCGTAGGGCAGGTTACTTTTAGCCCAAGCTGCTTCCACCAACTGCTCTGCAGCCTGTAACTGCTGCAGTATTAACCGGCGAGCTTCTGTAGCCCAATTACTCTTGGTGAACAGATCGTTGTTACCGGTAAACATTTGTATCTTATCCCACAGCCAATTCAATGGATCGGGCTGGCTTTGTATAAAATCGTATATTTGTAAAATAAGATCTCGGAGTTGAGCATCATCGCGACTGGAGGAAAACATCTCCACCAGTTCCAGAAAGCCAGGATCACTTTGTTCGTATTGTTCTTCCATTAACTCTTGAAGAACCTCCATTTTTATCAATCCGGCTTCGGTCTGGTCCGCAATACGATATCGGGGATCAATGTCAATCAGGTGAAAATAATTGCGCACTACCTCATTACAAAAGGAATGAATCGTGCTGATCTGGGCATGATTTATGAGCAGGAGTTGTTTGCGCAGGTGAGAGTCATATCCTCCCTGTTCAATTAATTCCATAAGAGCAGTACTTATACGTTCTCTCATTTCGGCTGCAGCAGCTTGGGTGAAGGTTACTACCAGCAACCGATCTATATCAACCTTTTGATCCACTATGATATGTATGATACGTTGTACCAAGACCGCGGTTTTTCCCGATCCTGCCGAAGCAGACACCAACAAATTGCTGCCTTTAGCTTCAATAGCTTGCCGCTGCTGGGAGGTCCATTGGGGCATCTTAATTCACCTCTTTCCGGATCAGTCCCATAACTTGAGCTGGACTGTAATCTGGAATATAGCGATATTGATTTCCCTCAAAGAGAGGGTCAAACTGGCATATGGAGTGATATGGGCAGTAAGTACAGGCACTGTCCTTATCGCGCCGGTACGGTTCGATGGCAGCATTTCCCCGGATTATTTCCTGGGCCAGGTGGGCTACTGTATGGTCAACATGTTGCAGCAGTAAGGGCCATTCATCTTCTGCCACCACTGTAGATGATTCCCGTACCGAACCATCAGCATTGATTGCTGCCGGTACTACTTGGGAATTTCCTTTTATCTCACAGTCCATACTCTGGATTACCCGGGCATCTTTGAGTACCAGACCCTTCATGCGAAATTGCTTGCGGAGTTCTTGTTCCACTTTTTCAGCAACCATCTGGTCAGTTCTCACTAATGGGTCCTGGATATGGAAATAAAAAACCCCAGCCGGTTTGGTATTCTTTAGACCCCAATAGCCAGCCTGCTGTAAAACAGCTTGAAGATATACCATCAGCTGCAAAGATAATCCATGATATACTTCGTCCAGGCGCAAATTCTGACGGCCAGTCTTATAGTCTATGATCTTTACATAGCTGTTCTGACCATCATCCAGGATATCGATACGGTCTACACGTCCTTCCAGCAATACAGTACTTCCATCTGCCAATTCTACTGTAATAGGAGGAAAATGACCTCCAGAACCAAAGCGCACCTCGAAAGCAGCAGGTTGGAAATCACCTTTTTGCACATGATCTACCACTGCCTTAACCGTATTCCTTCCCATACGTTTCAGCCGTTCGGTGGCATAGCGATAACGATGGCTGCTAACGAATACGCCTTCGCCATATTCGGTTACCAAAGTGTCCATTATGGAATTTACGAGGTTGTCACACTGGTTGGCATCTAAATTGTTCCAATCCAGCCCTTGACTGGCTACTTCCTGAGCAAAAGAATACAGACATTGATGCATCAGTTCTCCTATGTCAGGTATGGCTATCGTGTACTCCCGGCGTTCCCGGGGACGAAGTCCATATCGTACCAGGTGGGCAAAGGGACAGGCAGCAAACTGTTCCAATCTTGATACACTGCTTCTGAAGGGACGCGTATAAATCGTCTGTACACCCTGACTGGTTAAATTAGGCACCGAATTGCTATGAAACAGAGCCCGGCGAATCCGGTCCATCACCGGCTGCCAGTCTGGTTGAGACTGATACCAATAAAGTGTTTGCCACCAGAAATCCTCTATTGGCTGGCCATCCAAGTACTGGCGGATGTGGTATATTAAGTGATTAAGAGTGCTCATAGGAGGGCCAATCATGCTCAACTGTTGCTCCCGATCCTGGATAACATCGCTTTGCACACGTAACTCAGGGAACAATCTAGTTAGGCGATCAACTAATACTGATGGTCTTAATGATTTGCCTTCCCCATCAGCCAGGGCATAGGATATCCATAGTTCTTGAGAAGGCTTGCCAAGGATGCTGTAGATCAACAAACGTTCTTCTTCCAGTCTTCGCTTCCTTCCACCGGGCAGTTCTAAACCGCTATCAAACAACTGGTTTCGCTCTTCTTCCAGAATTAGTCCATCTTCTGCTAATGAACTGGGAATCAGACCGTCATTCATTCCCAGTATCACCAGGGCTTTAACACCACGACTTTTTAAATGATCAATACTGCCTATTAAAACCTGATCGATTGTAGTAGGAATCAGCCCTAATTGGTAGGAAGCAAATCCTGCTTCCAGGATGCGACGATAATCCGCTACCGTAGCAGGCTGATCTCCCATGATATCAACTGTCTGGTCAAATATTCGCATGATAATATTCCAGATCTGAGTGTGTTCGTATACCTGTTCATATTTGCCCTGCTCTCTTAACTCCTTGATCCAGCTTTCCAAGCGGGCAAATATGTCCTGTTTTTCAAGGTAGTTATATAAACAAGCGGTATATTCTCCTATCGTGGAAGCCCGGCGTATGCTCTGTTCCACCTCCATTAACGGGTTTATGAACTTGGTGCGATACTGATTTAATTCTTCCAGAGGCTGGTCCTTTCCAAGATAGAACTCCTGTTTCCACTGTTCACCTTTAATTCCATAAGTTATGGCATAGTTCTCCAGTAGTTCTACTTCATCAACCTGTACATCCGTTAATCCGGTTTTAAGATGCCGGAATACATCCATAGGACGGAAATTTTTCAAGATTATATCCAGCAAAGCCAGGATATACTCAACCAAGGGATGAGTCATAATATTACGTTTGATATCAGCAAAGAAAGGAATGCCGTATTCTTGAAAAGTGCGGCTGATCAAATGGCCATACCGGTCCATATCGGAACATACCACCATAATATCCCGCCAGCGCAAGTTTTTCTCCCTGGCAAAGCGAATAATCTCTGCAGCAGCTTGTTCCACTTCCTGATAAATAGTGGTAGCAGCAAAAATACGCAAACCAGATATTTCTTGGGAGTACGTTCGATGGGGATATGCATAGATTTCCCGCTCCAGGTGGGTCAGCACCGCACTGCGACCATCCAGGTCACCGTAAAGGAATATATCTTCCTGGGGTAAGTTCAGATCCCGGGCTAATTTTTTAACCGCATCATAGGACCGGCGGGAGGGCTCAAAAATGTCCTTATCACGGCATTCCGGGCTTTGGTCTAGGGTATAAGCACAGGTTACCTGGGCACATATCTGCATCATTTTGTGTATTACACTAAGCTGCTGGGGAGTGAAAGTAGTAAACCCATCCAGCCATATCAGGCTATTGTTTAAAAAATTAGATGCATGAATTCTATCTAACACCAGATTAAAGCGGTCATCTATGTCCAAATAGCGAGTACCCAAATAATTATTAAAATGCCTGTAAATCAAAGCTATATCATGGAGCTTGTCTCTGAGGGTTCCGGCCTGACTCTCTGTAGCCAAATTGAGCATTTCTGGAGTTATATTATAGTGTTTTAGTTCTGACAGGAAGGTACCTATATAACGGACAAAGCCATCCTGACGGCCAACCTTTTGATAAACCGTCAATTGAGGGGTTAATTCATCGATAATCTTGCGCAACACCATATGGCGGCCCTGGTCGTCAATCATTATGCGGGTTTTTCCGCCTGCTTCCTCGAGTATGCGCTCCGCCAACCGGTCAAAACTCAATACTTCTACCTGCATGATACCCGGAAGTTGTAGATATTGGATCAGATCCCTCTCCGATTGGAGCGTGAATTGTTCGGGAACTAATAATATTAATTTACGGCCATCTCCCTGATCTAAATGGGCTTTAATCTGCTGGAAGATTAAGCGGCTTTTCCCGCTGCCAGCCCGGCCGGTAATATGTACTACTTTCATCCCACAACCTCCTTGGGAACCCATAGGTATTAATTCATTATAACAGGATTTAGTATCCAATTTATCTCTTGAAATACAAGTTGGCGATATCCTTTTGTCACCGGCAATTTATGATTATAATTTAGGTATAATGATGGGAGGTAAAGTAGTGAAAGCAGGATTGATTATTCTTGTAATAGGTCTAGGGTTAGTAGCTTATACCTATATCAATTATGTGCTGGCAGCCCGTAAATTAGATCACATAAAAAAAGAAGACCTGGTCAGTTATTACCTGGACCTGGCCAACTTTCTATATCCCCTTCCCTTCTGGAGCGGGATCATTGGTATCCTCACAATAATAGTTGCAGTTATAATGGTGCTGATTAATATCCCTACAGTTTTCTGAGGGCTTGCTTCAATCAACAAGCAGGATTCGTGCTCCTATAGCCAATAAGGCGATTCCCAACAAATCTATCCATTGAAAATCAATTTTCTTTACACCAAAAATACCCATACAGTCTATCAAAACTGCTGTTGATACCTGAGCGACAATGATAGCCGTAGTAGCATTGCTCACACCAATTTGCGGTATGGAACGAGCCACTGCATAAATTATGATAACACTTAATACTCCTCCCAGATAAGCCCACCAAGGCACCTGACCCAGCTTGCCCAGGTTTGGAAAGCCCATTCCTGCTGCTACCAGGATTAACAAGGCCACCAAGGTGCCAATAAGGTGTACCACCAGTGTCGATTCCCACAGCCCCAGGACTTTGCCAAGAGCCGCGTTAAAGGTTCCCTGCAGTGCCATAGCTGCGCCTGATAAGGCAGCAATTCCAATGTACAACCAATTCAATAGAAGCTCTCCTTAACACATTTTTCGCTTAGTTTAAGATAGACTCTTGCCTTTTATACCAGTATTCTTTTTGCAGTTCTAAATAAAAGTAGCTATAAATATAATCAGCATCCCCAACCAAAACCCATACCAACGGGTAGTGCGATCCTGCAAACCTGCCTGGGGCCAAAGCTGAAAAAACACTAGATAGAGCATTATCCCCGACGCAAAGCCTAGCATTAGCGGTAACAGGAAAGGCAGGATATTGGCTATGGCCAACCCGACTATTGTGCCTGCCGGGGTAATAATACCAATCACCAGTGTTTGTGCCAATATTCGCAAGCGGCGCATGCCTCCCATTATTAAAGGAGCAGCGATAGCCATTCCTTCGGGAATGTTATGAATGCCGATTCCTAGAGCTATTACCATGCCAGTACGAGCCTTCATTTCATGTCCTAAAGCGATAGCCATCCCTTCAGGTAAATCATGCATACCAATTCCCAGCATAATTAAATAGCCCAGCCCGATCAAAGTCTCACCCTTAGATATTCGGTTTAAGGCATACCTGTCAAATATATATAGAACCAATAAGCCGGCTGCTATTCCTTTAATAGCTGATTCAAATCCGGCATATGCCAGAGCAGAAGGGATCATATCGAAGATAACCACGGCTATCATTACCCCGGAAGCTAATCCCAGGAAAATTGCCAAACTGGCATTACTCCATCGACGTTTGATAAACATTAGAACAGCTCCCAAGGACGTGCAAGCACCTGCCATAATGCTCCAAAATAGCAGTTGATTCAAACAAGCCTCCCCCATCCCGTTTTTATACATGTCTATGCCAGGTTTAACCGCTTCAATAGTTATCGACCAAGATTCTCTTATGGCGACAACTATCATCCGAATATGACACTCGTATTATGGGGTGGGGCTGTTTTGTAGTCATATTAATGGCCGGCCATTCATATTTTTCAGAATAAGGAGGTGCTGCCTTTGAGCGGAAAAGCATCTGTTGAACTCAAAGTGATTGGTAAAGCTCTTGTTTGGTCAGTGTTTCTTTGTGTGGTTATCGCAATTGTTGTATACTTTACCGGAATTAAAGAAACACTCCTGCCAACACTGGGAAAAATGATTATAATATTAACCGTTTTTGGAGCTGGGTGCTCAGTAAGTCGTCACTATGGCAGCAAAGGGCTGGTACGAGGAATGACTATGGGGATAGCATTTTTTATACTTATGGTCATTGCCACTATAGGATTCCAGCCAGAGTTGATAAGCTTCAAGTCGTTTCTGAGCATGCTAGCTATAACTCTTACTGCTGGAGGTCTGGGAGGCATACTAGGTATAGGTCTTAGTGAAGGTTAAACAGCTGTTGATTTGCCAGAGGGGTCAGGATTATTAGCATAATAATTCAAAAAGAGCCGGCTGCACCCGGCTCTAGTATTTTCTAATCTTTTATGATAGGTACAGGAGCAAGAGCCCCACTGCTATCAGGCACAAACCCACAATCCATCGAAAACATGGCATTGGCCTGACCCCCCTGGCATCTATCTCCCTCTGGAATAAGGAACAAGTTTTTTACATTGGTTTAATTCCAGATTTTAAGTAACAGATTGCGCAGGAATAAGGGAATCCTAAAGTAATAGACTTTCACACTGATGGCCTCCTTATGCTTTAGCTAAGAGTTAGTTTATTAATATGAAAACTGAATACAAAAGGTTCCCTACTTCTGGAGGCTATGCCAGTCGGCTTTATATCCATCTTTCCACCTGCTGGGCAATTTCACTGCGACTAATAGTGATTTGGTTAGATATGGGACTACTATTCTGGAATATTTTTCCGTAAGACTGCTTGGCAATACGACTGTCTAAGACAATGGCCACTCCTCGATCTTCTTCACTGCGAATAAGTCGTCCAATCCCCTGTTTAAATCTGACTGCTGCATCGGGCAGCATGAAATAATTAAAGGCATTCAACCGGTTAAACCGGCAGTATTTTTCTGCTGCGCTGGCATAAGGGTCAGAGGGAGATCGAAAAGGAAGTTTAACAACTACCAGACACTTAAGCAGATCTCCCTTCAAATCCACACCTTCCCAGTAGGTTTCCAAACCCATAAGCAGCACCTTTTCACTATTCACATAACCTTCCATTAATGTTCCGAAATCCCCGTCTTCGTTCTGTACCAGAAGGTTTATTCCTCTTTCCTCAAGCAGGGGGCGTAGTAAGCCACTGACCTCTACAAGTGCTTTCCGGGAAGTAAACAAAGCCATTACCCGCCCTTTTACTGTTTCTACGATGTTTACCAGAGCGTCAGCCACTTGATAATTAAACTGTTCGTGGGATGGATATACCATGTCATCCACCATTAACAGAGAAGCTTGTTCTTCATAGCAGAAGGGTGAGTGCTCCAAGAGAGTTCGGATTCTGCCCTCCTGCTGGTAGCGGGACAAACCACAGCGGCGGATTATATGATCGAAAGAATCTTCCACTGTTAATGTAGCTGATACCATTATTAAGCTGGAAACATGCTGGTAGAGTCTGGTATCCAATTCATGATTGATTTCTAACAAAGAGGAGCAGAGTTCTTGTACCTTACCATGGCTGACACTCAACCACAACAGCCGATCATTACGTTCCAGATCTTCTTCAAAAAGAGTAAAAGCTTTATCGGAAAAATCTTTCAGCTGCATGATATAAGCTAGTACATCTCCAGCTTCCTCTTCTCCCTGAAGTTCCTGGTGCAGCTTTTCAAGGTGTTTCAACAGCAGGTTCAGACCCGCTTGCCATTCCAGATAAGTATTATAAATGTCTGCCATCCAGTTGCTGGCTAAATCGGAGGGGGTAATAACCTTAGATTGCTCGCTCCCAGGATCCAAATGGTTATCCAGTTTACCAAATATTGCTTCAGCCAGCTTCGCCCCCTGTTCTACCATAGGCCTGATATGATTAATAGGCTCGGTCAAATGGGGAAAACGACTCCGTAAAGCCTGCAAGTAACCCCTTTCATGAGTAACTTGGCGATAATATAATCCGGAAAACCATCTTTGGATTTGGAACCGGTCTAATACGCAGGATAGTTTATCAAAAGCCTCCCGATCAAAACTGTGAGCTTCGTCGATAATTAAACATTCATATTCAGGAAGCAGCCTTCTCTCCACGCTTATATCAGATAACAGCAGGGAATGGTTTGTAACCACCAGGTGGGCTTTCTGGCACTTCCGCAAAGCTTTAAGCCGGAAACATTTATCCTGGTATTTGCAAATGTCTTTACGGCAGGAGTAACGATCGGCAGCCAGCAATGACCAGTGTTTCATCATATTTCCGGGAAGCTGCAGCTCCATGCGGTCACCTGTACCTGTTCTTTCCGCCCAGGTTAATATGGTCTCGATAAAACGCGCTTCTTCAGGTTCCAGGCTACGGCGTCCTCCCAGAATGCTCTGGTATTTGTTCCAGCACAGGTAGTTTTCTCGCCCTTTCATTTCCGCAGCTTCAAACTTAAAAGACAGTATGTGTCGTAAAGCAGGAATATCCTTTTCCATTATCTGCTGTTGCAATGCTCGGGTGCGAGTAGCTATTACCACCCGCTCGTTTTCTTGCACTGCCCAGTAAACAGCAGGTACTAAATAAGCTAAAGTTTTGCCTACTCCAGTACCAGCTTCTGCCACCAAAAATTCACTATTGGCCAGTGCCCAAGCTACTTCTTTGGCCAGGGATACCTGCTCACTGCGGTAATGATACCCGGGTATCACCTTTTGCATAGGCCCACCGGGGTTAAATATGGCGGTTATATTTTCAGGAGTAAAATCCTTCATCGTTGTTATCCATTCTCTTCATGATATTGAAACTGCATCTATTATAAACTTATCAATGAGCAGAATAGAAGAAGCCGTTAACTAAAACGGCTTCCCAGCGTGTCAAAAAACCTATCAGAAGTTGGATATTTGAGATTGCCACGCCCCTTTCAGGGGCTCGCAACATTAATAGCAACCGAAGGGAGCATCAGGAGTGCCGGAACGGCCAATGACCCAAACGATGACTTCCGGTTCTGTCATCGGCCGTTCCGGCACTACCGATGTTCGCTATCGCTCACGGCTAATGTTGCGAGGAGCGTAGCGACGTGGCGATCTCTTTAAATGGACTTCTTCGACAGTCTGAGAAGCCGTTAACTAAAACAGCTTCCCAGTTTACTTATATTTTACTGTAAATCTAGTTTTTCTATGGTGTTACGATGTCCATTTCTTTGGACTCGATATGCTGATTCAATGGTCACCTGCCGGTTTTTAAGCTCAGAGGCATACTGCTCCAATTTATCCGGGAGAAATTTAACTGATAAACCACAGCTGGATGAAATCTCCCTTAAAGTTGGCACTACCATAAAATCAGCATCTACCTCTTTTAAAACCCGCTCCGCCTTTAGAGCGTAGGAAGTGGTGGCAAAAGTAAATAAACAGTATTGAGATGCTTTCAGCAGTTGATTATCCATGCTGGTCACTCTTTTCCCCTGGATCAATGGTTCCCACATTGGCAAAGGTACCTTTAACATCAGCCACCATTTGCCCATTGGAAAAAACTTCGGCGCGGGCAAAAACCAATCTTTTGCCGGCTTTTACTACCTTCCCTTTGGCTTGCAACAAGCCGTCCAAACTGGCTGAGGCAATAAAAGAGGTGGAACAATCTGCAGTAACTCCTTTAATACCCAGACTGCGAATGGCATTTCCCATAGCTGCGTCAGCAATGGACATCAGAACCCCGCCATGCAAAAGACCTAAAGGATTGGTATGTTGAGGCGTAGCCTTCAATTGTATTTCAGCCTCTCCTGGTCCAAGCGCAGTAAGGTAAATCCCCATCATTTTATAAAAGGGTGTGTTTTCTACGGATTGACAGATGTATTCAAAAAGAGCTGTATCTATCCCTAAATTGATTGTCATATGTTCCTCCTCCTGATTTACCAGCTCTATGCTATTATACCATGCCAATCAAATGGTCTTACTATAATATCTGGTTATATATTAACCTGGTAAAATATTCAGCTGTGCTTAAAGAATGATAATAAACATTCAATGAAAAACTGATAAAAATTCCCCAAGGAGAAATGATTGCATGAGGATAGATAAATACAGGCTATATGCCATAGCCACGGTGGTGGGACTAATCATTTTAACCGCATTAATATGGTGGTTAACCCAGCCCGAACCCGAGAAAAAACCCGTTCCCCAGGAAAAGGAAAAAGACTGGTATGTTATTTTTTCCGTACAGAATCAAAAAGCTACTGCCTATACCAATCACGCAGGCAATGTTCTTTCATCCAGCGGCAAGCCATATTTTTTCGGTGCTGTAGCCGTTCATCCCCGCTATCCGGTTAATGCAGGTGGTGATTCGCTCCAGCCTATAATCCCTTATGACACCGTGCTTTATCTGAAAAAACCTTTGTTAATTAATGGTGAATCATTTTCCACCCTACGGGTTATCGATACCGGTGATGTTAATTATCGTCTTTATCCCGATTCTCCCTATTGGATTGACGTTTATCATGGCTCAGGCGATTACTGGAGTCTCATTAACTCGCAAGATTTCGGAATTAAAGAGGTAGATTATTACTGGGTGGAAAAATGGAAATAAATAATTAAATCTTTTCAAAAACGGCGAACAGCTGCAAGGCAACCTGATCAAAAGGCTGAGCTTTTAACTCTTCAGCTAATTCACGTTCCGGGGAACGGCTAGCTATTTCCATAAACTCCTCCCAATTCATAAAGTCAAAAGGAGTAATTTCGACAGTCTTGAATCCATGTCGTTCAAACATCTCTGTCAAAGATTGGGGATCAAAGTGGTGCATATGCAGCATAGCTGGAAACAGTGTTCCTTCTATGCTTTCGTGGATATGCTGTTCCACTTCTCCATAGCGAGTAGGAGCAGTGATAAAAACCCGTCCCCCCGGTTTTAGCACCCGCGCAAACTGTTCCACAATTGCTTCTGGATTATAGGTGTGTTCCAATACATCCAAACAGTTGACAGCATCAAAATAATTATCTGGATAAGGCAGATTGTCAATGCTACCTTCTACAAAAGTAACTTCCTTGGAGGTACCTGCCAGGAGGTCATCGGCAGACGGGAATTCGCATTCTACCTGAATACCCCCCAGTTCTTCTTCTATGAGGTCAATAACCCTGGGGAATATGGTCTTCTCCCCTTTTTTCATCATATTGGATAGGGCCATAGCTCTTTCCAGCCTAGCCTTACAGGCATCTATGGAATACACCGAAGCATACTGGCTCATCACCAAAGTTGCAAAACCAGCGCCACACCCGGCATCCAGAACCTTACCATTCAGTTTTTGAATATCTGGATAAACATATTTAAGAAACGAATACTCTCCTCCCGAGGAAAAATTCTGCAAAGCAATGATCTCATTAAGAGTAAATAAATCCTGCTGGCTTAAATGGGAGCCAATTTCTTTTCGAAACCAATTACGCAAATTCACATCATCGTTTAACTGCTTGGTAATTTCCGGCAGGTCCGTAGTCCCTGCCTCTTTAATTAGTTTTTGCCGGTCCTCGGGATTCATAACCTTCCACAGGTATTCAACAAAAAAGGGAAAACAAACATTATTATGTACATTAAACAGAATAGCCTGACTAGGATTCTGATTACGCAGATCCGAGGTGACGCGATGGAACTTCAGCAAAAATGCAATGGCCTCATCATCATTACGGGAAAAAATCTCTTCATAACTACTGGCCAGATCACTAACCCCCGGCATTAACTGCTGGTAAATACTTAGCACCTCTGGATCAACCACGCTGAAATAATAATCAAAAAACTCTCTTAAAATCATACCTTCTCCTCCTGCTGCATTATTCAACCAATATATCCCCTAATCAAGTTAAATACTTCCCTATACCAATCCTGATGGCCCTCAGCCTGAAACTCCCAGGTAATATTTACCACCAGGGAAGCCTGTCCCCTATCAAATGGTATCCAGGGACGTAACATTAGACCTGAGGTATGGTAACTGAGGCGACTTTGTTCAGCAAACACATAGTCGCGGTAATAATTACTTACTGCCGGTCTGATTTCCAAGCGCTGCAATTGATGATACCCATCCATTTTATACCTGATCATATTATAATAGCTGGATCCATCAGCACTATCCAACCGATAAAAGTAGTCCAAACCTCTTAAAGCTGCAATTACTTGTTCCTCATTAAAATATCTGAGACCATCTTTATCTAGGGATACAATGTCCTGGAGCGAGACGGTGACATCACCGCCCTGCTCAGCCGGAACCGTTCCCAGCCAGGCACAGGGCTGAAAATTCACTTCATCAGAGGGAGCGGCAGATGTCACTAATTCAGGAACCATATAGAACTGCAAGCTATCCATAATTCGATCCGTATAGGCATGGAACTGTACCTGGATAGAGTTTTCATCGACTAGGAACTCTTTGGTCAGTGTTATAGTTATAGAATCATGGCCTATCAAATCCAGAACCGCTTGAGTGCTCATTTTTACTTGTGTTTTGCCTTCCCTCACCTGTACTGAGTCAATAGTATAATTTCGAGTATCAAAATCACCCACGGCTATTTCCTGGTTCAGGGCGGCTACCCATATGGAACAGCGCATGGAATTCCGCGGTACTTCCCGCCTCCCTCCTTCGGGATAAAACTGGCGTTTCAGGTCGCTGTCACTTTCAGTCATCACCAGGGGATAAGAACTGCTGTATATGTGGTTGTAAGATCTCAAGCGCTTAAAATCATTAAGCAGCAGTTGGCCGGCCTGTTTGGGGTTTTGGGCTGCCTGGGGTTCGATTACGTGCTCGTAGATTATGCAACCGCCTTGTTGATCCAGGATTACGGAATGTTGGCTATTTTCGATTACAATTTCATCCTGTCCATCCATATCCCAGTCTTTGCAACGGGTGCCCCACCAATCAGATATATTTAATTCTTTTAATTGTTCAGCCAAAGCCCGCATTGCTAATTCCAGATAAGCCAAACCCTGCATGTCATAAAAGGGAGAAGAACCGTAACTGGGATGCCGGCTGGCCCATTTAGGATCTTCCTGGTATACCAGGTGCCGCACCCGGTTGACTACTTTATATATTTCCAGCCAGTCAGGATATTGATATTCCAATACCTTTTCAACCAACTGGTATCTTTGCGGAGAAGCCAACATAGAGCTATGTACAGCTTGGGCCAGCTCAGGTGGAGAAGTTTGCATTTCCAGCTTCTGCAGTACAGCGGTTTCAAATTGATTCTGGAGGTCCTCTGCATCACGCAGTCGACAAATTACCTTGCGCAGTCTTTCATCACCAAAAGTTACCCCGCGTATCCCCCTACGGGCGGTCCAGTTTTCCCATTCCGGATAGCTGTGACTCGAACTTACCGGGTAAGTGTCAAGAAAACCTTGCTGGGTAAAATAATCCTTCAGTCCAATAAACTTCAAATCAGGATCTTTGTTTACCAGAGTAAAAAACTCCAGTAACCATTCCCGATCTCCCTGGGGGTCCTTGCTCCACTGCCCAAATTTTTCTGCATCTTCAAAGATAACCAGCAATGGTTCTAAAGATTTTCCCAGCATCCTTACATGTTCATAGGCCTGCTCCAAAGCATCCTTGATATAAAAGTAGTAATGCTTGGGTTTAATTTTTACTCTATCTTCATTGGTAAAGCTATTTCTTTTCAGCAATTGATAGCGAAACTGGCTGTGTACCGGAAAGCATATAAACTCCTGCCCATTGATTTCATCACGAAGTCCAAAAAACAATACAGAATGGGGCAGGTGACTGATAGTAGTTTTAGCAACAGGATCAATAAATCCGAAGTGTTTCATGCAATAATCATCACTGGCTCCAGGATAGGAAAAGTGCGCAGCATAAAAGGTTTCTGCATCCAGATAGAATATCGGCTCTGCCTTCAATCTTCGGGCTGCCTGAGCTGCTTGATATAGAAGCATTTCCCCGCACTCACGCTCAACCAAGTGAATTCCCTGCCAGTCGGAGGCGGTTATACCTGTAGCTCTGGTCAGCAGTTCATCGTATTTTTGCATTTGATATAATACGTCATCAGGGCGTGATGACAACTGAATAAAGGGCTCGTCGGCCAAACCTCCCAGTAGGCCTATTTTTTTGCTTTCCAGCAAGGTATTAAACTGGTCCAGGAACTCAGGCTTGGTATCACGCAACCAGTATAAAAAAGGCCCTGAAAAGTGGACATTGATATAAAAATTATCCAGATTTATGGCTTGAGAGAGCAGCTGTAGCCAAGGTTTATATGAGTTTTTAAAAGCCTCTTCCCTAGTGCGATACAGTTGAAAATGAGGCTGATGAAAATGGGGACAAAAGGCGATATGCCCTTTCATAAGACACCTCCATATTTACAGGCAGCTGAAAAAGTCGTCTTCATACTGAATGCGATAAAGCCATTCCCGGAAACTATCGTCAAACTGCTGGTTCTGCACAGTATTGGTGAGGCGCAGCAGTTTAGTATAATGTTCGAAAAAACGCTTCATAGCATAATCTCGAGTCAGATTATTACTTACCATAAACAGCCAATCACTGCTTTGAATCAGCATCAATTCCTTTAAAGCCTGGGACATTGCCTTCTGACCCATTAAGGTTTCTTGTTCCATACCTTTTAGGCTCTGGTATTCCTTTCCGGCTTTGCGGATAATATCCCACATCCAGGCAGTCTCCTCGTTTTCCCAGACGTAGTGTTTTCCTCCCCGCCCCCAGGAAGACTCAAAGACTTTGGCTTCGTAAGTAGCGGGTCCTACCTGGGAAGGCAGCACCAAATCCAGTTCATTACTGTTATGTATGTGATGCAGAACTTCGCTAAGCCAGTTGACTCCTTCCCACCACCAGTGACCAAATAACTCCGTATCATAACAAGCCACAATCAATGGTGAGGGAAAACCCATTTCTACAGCATGACGTCCTGTGTTCCTCAGGGTACCTACAAAATGAGCTGCGTGCTGTTTGACTTTAACCAGGGCTTTATCAGGATCGTAGGGTTGTTTTTTGTCTAAAGGGTGGCTGCGGTTTGTAACTCTCCAGTATTTAAAACCTGAACGAGGTGAAATCTTATGGAATTCACGGTAATCTTCATCACCTGGATAACCATACTCAGCTGACCACACTTGTTGGCTCACCATAGAATTACGTCCAAAAACAGTTATATCCCGGTTCTCAACGCAATAAGGCCGGTAGGTGCTGAGACCGGTAGAGGCAAAAGTTTCCACCTCTACTTCCAGCTGACTACCACCTGGGCTCATTACCCCCAGTGGTTTGCCTCCCTCAATAGCATGGCTGTCCACAAAGAAATATCGAAAGCCGTTTGCTATTAAAACATCCTCTATCCCTTGAAAATAGCCACATTCGGGCAGCCAGAATCCCTGGGGTTCCATGGAGAATACCTGTTCATATAACCGTTTTCCCCAATATACTTGACTTTCCAGGTCGTTACGATCCAGAAGCGGAAGATAGGCATGGGTAGCTGCAGTGGTTATAATCTCCAACTGTCCCCTATTTTGCAGGTATCTAAGGGCTTGAATGATATCACGTTCAAGTTCAATCTCAAAATCCCGGCGAATATCACGATAAAAGCTGGCATAATAGGCAGCAATGCCAGCAAACTCCTGATTACTCTGGGACAGGTAGTACCTTTCATCGGTTCTGGCCATGGCTTCACGTTCTTTGAGGTAGTTAACGAATTCCTGCTTAATATACTTTGAATTCAACTGCTCCAATAGAACGGGACTGAAGCTCATGGTAATGGGGGTCCTTTTACCCTCCTCGTCAAGTTTCAGCCAATTAACTATCAATGGAATATATGTTTCTGCCATTGCTTCGAAGAGCCAAACTTCTCCGAAAGGCCACTTCCCCTGTCTTTTAACATAAGGAATATGGCTGTGCAGCACCATCATGATTCTTGCATTCAAAGGCTACACGTCCTCTAATTAATAATAAACCTTAGGCGTCTACTAATAAGCGGTTCTTGCTATATATTACTTCCCGGTAAACATCCAGGGTAGATCGTGCTATGACTTCCCATCCATAAACAGATTTCACCGTTTCATAGCCAGTCTCCTGCAGCTGGTTAGCTAATTCGGTGTCGGTTAACAATTCGATAATAGCCTGCGCTAATTCGTTCACACTTCCCGGTGTCACTTTCAGTCCATTAACCCGGTTTTCAACTATTTCCGCCAATCCTCCTACATTACCTACTATTACCGGGGTGTGAGTGGCCATAGCTTCTAAAGCCACAATTCCAAATGGTTCATATAAGCTGGGAAAGACTGCTACTCTAGCCTGGTTATACACATAATTGCGGTCCTCTTTGGTAATAAAACCGGTAAAGGTGACCCGGGCATCTACGCCTAAATCCCGGGCCAGTTTTTCCAATTGGGCTTGTTGGGGTCCCCGTCCCCCAATATAGAGAACCGCTTTAGGTTCTCGTTCCAGCACTTGGGGAAAACATTGAATAAGTTGCCAGACACCCTTTTCAGGAACTAACCGGCCTATAAAAAAGACCACTTTATCATCTGCATTGATATTAAAGCGGGGTTGAGCGGGCAGGGTAGTAAAAAGATCAGGGTCAACACCATTAGGTATTACCCGCACGTCTTCTTTAGGGCGGCCAAACAAAGTACTGACTTCTTCCTGCATATAGTTACTGCAGCAGATAACCATCTCCGATTCTAAGGCCAGGTTTTTTTCAATTTCATTGATTTCCATCTGCATCCGGTTGTGCAGCCCTAAGTTACGGCCATGTTCGGTGGCATGTATAGTGGAAACCAGGGGGATTTCAAATATTTTAGCCAGCGAGCGGCCCGCATAAGCTACCAGCCAATCGTGGGCATGGACAACATCGAAGCCGCCTACCAAGCCATTGAGCCGTACAGCTTCCCGGATTGCTTCACTGTTGAAAGTAAAGGTCCAGGACTTAAAGTTTTCACCTTCCCAGGCAGGACTACCTACCCGGTGTATATGAACTCCGTTCTCAATCCAGTAATCGGGATAGGTACCTACTCGAGGAGTAATTATATGTACCGTTTCCCCCATGGATGCCAAGAAACGGCTTAAATCAAAAACATGCTGACCTAACCCCCCCACCATATGGGGTGGATACTCCCAGCTGAACATTAGTATCTTCACTACTTTTTCCCCACATCCGAAATTTCAGGTTTTAAAATAATATTACCAAATTGTGTTTCTATTGTAACCTGTTTTGCTTATAATGTTCTATATGTAGGCCTTAACTAAAACTTTATTACCAAAAGGAGGTTTATTGATGAACGCCGTGCCCCAGACTAAAACATCCCGGCTTTCAATCATTAAGGATCCGGAATTGGCTCCTTCCGGCTATCGTAAGCTTGAATGGGTCAGTCAGAATATGCCGGTTCTGAATATACTTAAAGCTGAATTTGAAAAGACCAAACCTCTGGCCGGCAAAACCATAGCCTGCTGTCTTCACCTGGAGGCTAAAACCGGTTACCTGCTCCAGACTTTACAAGCAGCTGGTGCGGATGTGGTTGCCTGCGCCAGCAACCCGTTGTCCACCCAGGACGACGTAGTTGCTGCTCTGGTAGACTCAGGTATTACTGTATATGCCATTCATGGAGAAAGCATGGAGGAATACCACCGTTTTATGGAAATGACTCTTGATGCCGAGCCCGATGCGCTCATTGACGATGGGGCTGACATGGTTAGTATGCTGCATAAGGACCGGATCGAACAGGCTCGTAATATAATCGGTGGATGTGAGGAAACGACTACCGGTATTGTCCGGTTAAAATCCATGGATGCTAATAATACCCTATTATTTCCCATGATAGCTGTCAACGATGCCTACATGAAATACCTGTTTGATAACCGTTATGGGACCGGGCAATCAGTATGGGACGGTATAAACCGTACTACCAACTTGGTGGTGGCCGGCAAAAATGTGGTAGTAGTTGGATACGGCTGGTGTGGAAAAGGGGTTTCCATGAGAGCATTAGGGATGGGGGCCAAGGTAATAATTACGGAAATTGATCCTATCAAGGCCAATGAGGCTATTATGGATGGCTTCCAGGTAATGCCCATGAGTGAAGCAGCCAAGCTGGGGGATATCTTCATTACTGTGACCGGCAATATAAATGTTATACGCCGCGAACATATGGAGGTCATGAAGGATAATGCCATTATGGCTAATGCAGGGCACTTTGATGTGGAGATCAGCAAAGGCGATCTGCATGACCTAGCCGTAAGCACCCGCGTACTGAAAAATAATATTGAAGAGTTTGTAATGGCAGACGGACGTAAACTATATCTTTTAGCTGAAGGCCGTTTGGTAAACCTGGCTGCCGGTGACGGGCATCCAGCCGAAGTGATGGACACCAGTTTTTCCCTGCAAGCCTTGTCGATAGTTTATGTCATTCAGAACCGGGACAAACTGGGTAACCATGTCTATAATGTGCCCGAGGAAATTGATAAAAGAGTGGCCAAACTAAAACTTCAATCTCTGGGTGTAGAGATTGATGAACTTACGGAAGAGCAAAAGGAGTATTTGGAAAGTTGGGATACCAACCTCTAAACAAATAGTATAATCGCATAAAGCTCCCGCCTTCTTCAAATAATAGATTTGACATTGAAAGAAGGCGGGTTTTTATATGAAAATACCCTCACAGCGGCGATATCTTTGGATATACTTCGGCCTTTTACTTGGAGTAATGGTTATATCATATCTAGCCCATACCATGATGACCCCGCGTTCTGCCAAGCCAATAGGTTTGGATGACCAAGCCGGTACTGATTATGTGTCGGTTCGTGATACAGATGGTAATCTAATTTTGCAGACAGGCCTGCCGGTAACGGTTAATGATGAATTCATCAGCACCGATGACATACACTACATTATTACCGGTGTTAAGGGTAATCAAGCCGTTGCCCACAGAAAATTACCGGATGAAATTGGACTGGGAACCAGTAACAAATCACAGCCTGCTGCCACGCTGTACTATCCTAACAGTCTGATATTGCGCACCTCGGGAAAGAAGCTGGCTATTTATCATACGCATAATGATGAATCCTATATACTTACTTCTGGCAAAGCCGCTGAACCACCTGATGGCGATATTCTTAATGTTGGTGATGTCATGGCGGAAGCACTGCGGCGCAGCGGTTTCACGATAGTTCACAATAAAAACAATCATAATCCCCACGATATTAATGCCTATAACCGTTCGCGAAGAACTGCGGTTCAACTTCTCAAAGACAGTCCCGATGCTGTTTTTGATATTCACCGGGATTCAGCACCATTAAAGTCATATCTTACCACAATTAATGGGGTAGAAACTGCTCAAGTTATGATTGTCATCGGACGTTCCAACCCTAATATGAGTGCCAACCTGGAATTTGCCCGTCAGGTGAAAGCTACTGCTGACCAGCTCTATCCAGGCTTGATGCGAGGTATCTACATGGGAAGAGGCAGTTACAACCAAGACCTCTACCCTCGTGCCTTGCTTTTTGAAATCGGTACGGATAAGGGTTCTTTAACTATTGCCTCAAATGCTGCCCGTCTCATAAGTGACGTTATTACTGCGGTTTTGGGTCAGGAATGATCAGAATTTACACGTATCCTCATACCTTGGGCAATCTTCACCAGATCATGAACAAAGTTGGCCCCCCGCGATGCCAGTATCCCGGTAAAAACCTGTCCCAAATAAGGATTAATTATGGGCAGCCCTACCATATCAAAAAGATTAAGTCCCGTCGATAATGCCAGTATTACCCCGATAATCAATGATCCAAGTACATCCGGATGAAACTTATCCTTCTGCCATATCATTTTTAGAGTTTCCCAAATTGCTTCCGCCATGATGGCCAGCAGAATTATTTGCCACAATTCCATTCCTACCACTCCCCCAGCTTTTGATAATGGTTACCAAAGCCTATGAACTAAATGATAATATTAGTAATGAATTATAAAGAGGAAAGGTTCTAGGTATTGAGGATTAGTAACAAATGGAAAACCCTCCTTATTGTGTGCCTGGGAATTTTTATGTCTACCCTGGATGGAGGAATATTAAATATTGCCAATCCCAGCATAGCTGAGCATTTTTCTGTATCGTTAGAGGCAGTGCAGTGGGTCATTAATGCTTATATGCTGGTTATAACCGCCAGCCTGCTCATGTTTGGCAGACTAGGTGATAATTGGGGTATGGAGAGAATATACACCTGGGGATTTCTGGTTTTTACCCTGGGATCACTATTATGCAGTCAAGCGACTTCCCTATTCTTGTTAGTATCCTTTCGCATAGTGCAGGCTTTTGGTGCCAGTATGATGATGGCAACCGGTATAGGTATAGTATCCAATTCCTTTGCTGAAAATGAACGAGGCAGAGCCCTGGGTATAACCGGCAGTGTTGTTGGTATAGGCAATATGGCGGGCCCCAGTTTGGGTGGATTACTGATCGAATATTTTGGATGGCCTAGTATATTCTTAATTAATATTCCTATAGGCATCATTGCAGTTATTCTGGCTTACCGTTACCTGGTACCTGCTGCTGTACATATCAATTCAGGGGATCATAAGTTTGATGCTCCCGGAACTTTATTGCTGGCAGTATCCTCCATACTTCTTGTATTAGGCTTATCTCCACAAATGAACAAGGTATGGCTGATTATTGGTATCCTGTTGATCCCTATCTTAGTTATGGTCGAAAAGCGCCGTGCTTCTTCTTTGATAGACTTTGAACTATTTAAAATAAAGCCTTTTGTGTATGGCAATATTCTGGGTGCGGTTAGTTATGCCAGTCATATGCTGGTATACTTTCTGTTTCCTTTTTACCTGCAAGATTTGTTGGCTCTGTCACCGGCTCAGGCAGGCCTTTATATGACCATTCCCCCATTGATAATGGCCTTGACCGCACCCCTTGCCGGTTACCTGTCAGACCGGTGGGGATCGGCTTGGCTGACATCAGCTGCTTTTTTAATGATGGCTCTGGCTCATTTAACTTTATCAACCGTAAGCTTAACTATAAACCCTATGCGGATTGGTTTGGGCCTTTTCCTGCTCGGGTTGGGATTAGGCACCTTTGGCTCACCTAACAGCAGCTCTATTATGGGATCGATTACACCAGATCAGGCTGGTTATGCTGGCGGGTTCATCGCTACAGTCAGAAACCTTTCCTACTCTCTTGGCACTGCCCTATCGGTAGCTATCTACACCGCTGTAGTACAAAGCAATTTTGCACTAAGTACATCCGCCCCAGAATTAACTGCAGTACAAACCGTATACCGCTTGGGAGCAGCACTCTGCCTGACTGGACTGATCATATCCGGCATAACCCAACCCTTTCGCCAAAAGGCGGCTTAACAGGGAGAAAAGAAATCCTCATAAGCTCGAGTTCACTTTGACTTGCCCCGACAGTTTTGCTATAATCATAAACGCATCATATGCGCCCGTAGCTCAGTGGATAGAGCACCGGCCTCCGGAGCCGGGAGCGGAGGTTCGATCCCTCTCGGGCGTACCATTAAGAAAAAAATCAGCACTTTCAAGTCGACTGAAAGTGCTTTTTTATTTTGACAGGAGTTTTGGGGTCACGCATTTATATGATTAGCTTTTAGATCCACTCTTTTTCTTACCCGTCCCTTTGCCTTTTCACTCTAAACATTTCATCATGACCTAAAGTCTCCTGTATTTAACTTCTTCCATTTCCTAATCTTGCTGCGGAAGGATTTGAACGGGGCAACCGTATTAATATGAACCCATTTCCACACGGGCCAATTGGATGGTGTTGAAGATGCCCATTTGCGGCTGCCTGCGGTGAAAACATCTTCTTCTGTAAATCCATCAAGCCATTGAACAAAAACAGTTACTTTTTCTTTAAATAAATCCCTTAATTCAGCCAGAGATTATGAGGAAAACCTGTCATAAAAGCTCTGGTACAAAGCGCCTAGATTATTCCACTTGTAGCCTTCACAAGGGGTAACTACCTGCTTCCCTTCTGCTTCTTTCTTATCCCATCCCATGATCAAGTCAAGCCAGCCCAGCTGGTAAGCAATCATCTGAGCTGGTGTTCTGTCTACACCGTCTATTAGCTTGTCTTTATCATCCTCTTTGAGCTCCAAAAATTCATTGATAAACAGATCCGCTGTTTTTTCAATCTCTGCGATAAGAGCCTTTTTACTTTCATAACCCTGCATAATATCTACTCCCTTCATCTTTTTCATGACCAAGAATGTTCGGCATCTTGGATCGAATCATTCTATTTTTAACGCTTTGGCAACAGGTTCTTTTCAGCGAACATTTCGATAATAGATCTATTCGTCCCATTATCGATTATAGATTATATTGGTAATGTCTTCCCATTTAACCATATAATTATATATACTGTAGATATCAAAATGAGGAGAATTAGCGATGCTCCAATCAAAGTGGGTTCGTATCCTTGTAAAAATCATATTAATCTGGTTGGTAATCACTGTCTATTTTTATTTCCAGCATCCGGTGGTTTATCGTTGTCTTAATATAGGCGCCAATATTCCTATGGGTGATGGTCAACTCCTTATCCATGAGATCCAGGTCAGTAATCTTGATGAAGAGCAACGGAATACCTGGTTGGAAAATGAAGAAATGCCCTGGCGCATTAAAATATTGTATAAATTGCATGAGCGGGGGCTTCCTTTGTCCTGGCAAAACCCGGTTTATAAGGTACTGATGTTTTACAGCTGGCCCCCGCTGGCAGATGACTACTGGACCTACAGGATATGTGGAACCTATATTTCCCCGGAAGACATTGAAACGTCGGGATCAGTCCTAGACAAATTTTCACTTTACATTTACCCAGCTTTGAATGGGGGCGGCAATGGCAGTCAATGGGAAGAAACTTTGCGCAATGCAGCGATGATTGTTACTAGGGGCAAAATAGAGCCACAACAACTCGATCAACATCTGATGATAAACATTGTTGACAAAGAAAATGACCGGACCACCAGGCTGGTAATAACTCCCCAGTGGCAAAAAGAAAGATTGATATATGGGGCCTCACGGAGCAACCAGTATAAAAGTCCGGCTGAGCCGGTGGTAAAATTTATGAACAAGATTTATGCCGGTGAGCCCCAGCAGGCGCGAGATTATGTATTAACAGAGCTGCGCACTAAATTCCCTCTGCCTGATCCCAGTGAACAACTTAATGAGCAGAACATCGATATAGTAGGTCACTTGAGCTGGATCGATATATATAATGACTACCTCAACGTTTACCGGATGTACGCGGAAGTCGGAAAACCCAGTGAAAACAGTTTTGTCCCGGTTCAAAAACTCACCTTTTATATAATCATAGATCAGGACGGTAATTATAAAATCATCGACTGGAAACCTGCCGATTAACTATTGCATGCAATATCAGCTTTGGAACCGTTTGGATGGGTTATATCGCTTTGCCTGCTAACTTACGCTGCTGACTCCTTCGTTGCGTCCGGTTTTGACTTAAGATTGAGCAAAATGATGGCTGACACCACAAGGCACATTCCCGTAAATCCTCCAATCGTCGGTACTTCCCTGAATAGTAGCAGCCCAAATAATGTGGCCATCACTGGCTCGATAGAGGACATGATCGAAGCTTTGCTGGTCTCTACATATTTCAGACCAACCAGATACGACAAATTCGGAATCAATGTGGTAACCAGGCCAAAGGTGATCATCAGCAGAATCGCCATGATCCCACCCGTTTTCACTGCTCCGGTAATCTGCCCAAAATCAGCCAAGAGTACACAAGGGATTAGCGCAAAAGCAAATGTGTAAAATGATATCGTCGAGCCGTTGTAGCCGTATGCTACCGCAAATTTGGAAAACACCGTAAAAATGGCATAGCTCATACCGGAAAGGATACCGATGACAAAGGCCTGGCCTGTCAGTCCCCCGCCGCCGCCGGTTAACACACCGCTTACCATGATACAACCAGCGAAGGCCAATGCAAGTGCAACCAGCTTCCTACCTGTCAGCTTCTCACCGAACAGAGGCACCGAAAATATCGCTACGAAGATGGGAGCCGTATACAATAGGATCGCTGCGATAGAAAGTGAGGATACGGCGATGGTTTTGTAATAACAAAGGTTGTAAAGGGTGGTGCCCAAGCAACCTGTACCGAAAAAACACCAGATATCCTTTAGCTTGATTCTAAATAAACTTCTGTCTTTTATAAATATCAAAAGAGCGAAAATAATCACAGAAATTATGGTGCGAACAGTAGCAATCTGCATGGCAAATAATCCCCATTCATTGAACCAACGGACAAAAATCCCCGCAGTTCCCCAACAAGAGCCGGCAAGAATGACGAAAGGCGGAGCAAATCGCTGCTGTATATCAGTCGTCCTCCTTTGAAACAATCTATCTTTTTACTTATTTGACCACAGACTCGCCTGCATGTGACTAGATAGTGTGATTTCGTCCCTCTGCGAACTATACAGCGTTATTGTATGCCTTTAATCCATTTTTTCTTCATCGCTCATATTGATTTCATCTTGACGTTACCAAGTTTGGTATTACAAAACTCAAGATCGTAAAACCGATCCAGGGCCGTGCAAGAAAGTACAAAAATAGCGGGCTTTTCACCTGCTTAATCAGGAGGTACGTCAAGATGCGCAATGCCGGAATAAAAATGGCAATTGTTCCTGGTATAGAACAGGATAAATTGAGCTGTTTTAGCTAAACATTATTCCGGAGAAGACACATCTTGCCTGTTGGCCTCTGTCAATAGAGAGGCTCACAGACTCTCTATTGGTATTCCAGCAGCTTACTGGAACGGGTGCTGGAGTCTTAATATATTACCCACTCTCCTTCCTACTGTAAGAAATCATTATAAGACGAGTATAAATTTATAGGATTCAGTCTGGGGGGATACGGGATGTGTTTTTTCAGAGAGGATGTTTATGTGGGTTATTCCCTGGAAGAGCTGGCGAAAGTCAGGCAGGCTTTAGCCAATGCAGGCATTAAGTATTCCTATAGAGTTTTGGATCATTCCGGGCAATGGGCAGGAAGAGGTACCTACCGGGGCAGATATGGCAGCATCGGATTGAATATGAAGTATACCAAGCAATATACGGTCTCCGTAAGAAGGAAGGATTATGAACAGGCCAGCTATCTGGTTAACAAAGCCCTGCATCAGAGATGAACTTTAATGCTTTACCTCCCAACAGGTGATAAGCAAGACAATTGTCTTGCTTATCGCCTTTTGGGGATTCCCTTTAGTTATTGATTTACTGCCTTGTTCAAAGCTTGGTCAAGATCATCAATCAAATCTTCCACATCTTCAATGCCAATAGACAAGCGAATCTGATCAGGAGTCACTCCTGCTGCCAGTTGATCCTCCGGGCTCAGTTGCGAGTGGGTAGTAGAAGCTGGATGAATCACCAGCGACTTGGCATCAGCAATATTAGCCAGCAAGGAGAATAGTTCCAGGCTGTTTATAAAGCGCTTGCCAGCCTCCAGCCCGCCCTTAATACCAAAGGTGAAAATTGAACCGGCTCCCTTGGGGAAATATTTCTGCGCCAGATTGTAATACTTATTTCCAGGCAAACTAGGATAATTAACCCAGGAAACCCGGGAATCTTGGCTTAGCCAATCGGCAATCTTCTGTGCATTGTTTACATGCCTTTCCACTCTGAGTGAAAGAGTCTCCAATCCCTGCAGGAACAGAAATGCATTGAAGGGACTGAGGCAGGCACCAGTATCCCGCAGCAGCTGGACCCGGGTCTTAATTATGTAGGCCGGGGCTCCTATGTCACTGGCGTAGCAGATTCCGTGATAGCTGGGATCGGGTTCGGTAAAGCCCGGGAAGCGGCCGCTGGATGCCCAGTCGAACTTGCCTGCATCGACTATGACCCCACCAATTGATGTTCCATGGCCGCCGATGAATTTGGTGGCGGAATGAACCACTATATCTGCCCCGTATTCGATGGGACGCAGCAGATAGGGAGTGGCAAAAGTATTATCCACGATTAGAGGCAGTCCATTTTGATGAGCTATCTCAGCTACCGCTTCTATATCAATTAAATTAATCCCTGGGTTACCGATGCTTTCAATGTATATTGCCTTAGTCTTGTCATTTATGGACTTTCTAAAGTTTTCCGGATCATCAGGATCTACAAAAACCGTATTAATACCATAACGGGGCAAAGTATAACGGAACAGGTTATAGGTGCCTCCGTAGAGAGTGCTGGCAGAGACAATCTCATTACCGCAGCCGGCGATGTTCATTATGGCATAGGTAATTGCTGCTGATCCTGACGAAAGGGCCAGGGCACCTACTCCCCCCTCCAAGGCGGCCATTCTCTGTTCAAATACGTCAGTGGTAGGATTCATTATCCTGGTATATATGTTTCCCGATTCCTCCAATGCAAAGAGACGGGCAGCATGTTCGGTGTCCTGGAAAACATAGGAAGTAGTTTGGTAAATAGGTACCGCTCGGGAACCGGTTACCGGGTCCGGCCTTTGACCTGCATGGACCTGCAGGGTGTCAAATTTGTAGTTCTTTTGAGTCATGTCATTCCTCTCCTCCTTTATCTGATGGGTTATTATCACAAGCTCCAATAACAGCCTGCGAGATTTAATTACCGGTTAACGCGGGCTGGTAAAGCATTAAGATCATAGGGTGTCTCCTGGTAGACATGATAGTTCAGCCAGTTGCTGAACAACAAACTGCCGTGACTGCGCCATTTAACCATCGGTACTTGGGTAGGATCATCATCAGGAAAATAGTTTACAGGAACGTGAATAGGAAAACCCTTAGCTATATCACGATCATATTCGGCCTTTAGACTCAAAGCTTCATATTCACAGTGACCGAATACATAAACCTGCCGCAAGTCCTGAGTAGCTACCAGATAAAGTCCTGCTTCAGGAGAATCGGCTAATATATCCAACTCCTCTACTTTTTCAATATCTTCCCGCCTGTTCTCGGCATGGCGAGAATGAGGAGCGTAAAACTCATCATCAAAGCCACGTAGCAGCGGCACATTCTTTTTTAATACCCGGTGCCGGAAGACCCCGAACATTTTTTGCGGAAGCGGATACTTGGGAATTCCATAATGATAATAAAGACCCGCCTGGGCACCGACACAAATATGCAGGGTTGAATATACATGGCTTTTAGTCCATTCCATGATTTCTTTCAGTTCTTCCCAATAGGTCCACTCCTCAAAATCCAGATGCTCTACCGGGGCTCCGGTAATAATCATGCCGTCAAACTTGTTATCTTTAATTTGGGCAAAAGTCGTATAAAAGTTCTCCAAGTGTTCCTCTGGAGTGTTTTTTGATGTATGGCTTTCAGTGTGCAGCAGGGTAATTTCAGCCTGCAGAGGACTGTTGGCCAGAAGACGCAAAAGCTGGGTTTCAGTCACTATTTTCTGGGGCATCAAATTGAGAATGGCAATTTTTAAGGGTCTGATGTCCTGGTGAGTAGCCCTCTGTTCATGCATGATAAATACGTTCTCTTCTTGGAGGATACTACTGGCCGGTAAATCATCAGGAATAATGACAGGCATACATATCACCTCTTCGTAAATATTTTGCCGAATTATAATTAGAAGCCTAGTAATAGCCTTTTAACAAGCTTGATTTAAAGTCTATTATTTCTACTAATATAATAGGTATTATAGGGTTAATAGAACAAAATAACAAGTTTTTTTTCAGCTTTAATCTATTAATTCTGAGACTAAAGAAGATTCAATTCCAGATATCTGGCCCCGGGGATGGGATTGTAAATATAGGCATCAATATCATAAAAGCCCAATGATTCGTATAACTGCAGAGCTTCTTTCATGGTGGACAAAGTATCAAGCCTGATGTGTGAATAACCTAATCTTTTGGCTTCTTCAATTATCATTACTGCCAGTTTACGTCCTAAGCCCAGCCCTCTACAGCTATTCTTTACATACAGTCTTTTCATTTCGCAGATATTCCCGGCATGTTTGCGCAAAGCAATACATCCCACAGCCTGTCCATCCAATCTGGCTATCAGTAAAGCCCCTTCTGGTGGTGCATATTTTCCCGGCAGGGTTCGCAGTTCATCCTCAAAGTTTTGGAAACACAAATCAATTTCCAGTGACTGGGCGTATTCTATAAACAGTTGACGGACATCTATTAACTGGTCCTCCCCATTAACCCATTCGAATGTAATCACACTGGTATTTTGGGATCTAGAATCCATAGGATTGCCTCCAGATATATTTCTTGCATTATGTTGGGGTTATCAGCTTTGCATTGCAACCAATGTATTCATATCTAACGGTACACCCTTTTCCGGTGCCAGTTCAAGTGAAATAGCTTCACAAACACAATGAGAAGAACACAAACCACAGCCCATGCACTGTTCTAAATCGATTACGGCATACTCTTCTCCTGTTTCAACTGCTTCAAACGGGCAAATCTGTGCACATACACCACATCCGGAACAGTCATCCTGGTCTACTACAGGTCGGAAGCCGGAATGAGCTATACGCTTCACTCCCCGGTTGTAAGAAGCCATACCTAAACAGCAGCAGGTACAGCAGTTGCAAATGGTGTAAAAGCGGCCATGCATGGCATCCTTGAACCAGGCAGTGTGAATATGGCCGCGTTCCTCCTCAGCCCGTAGGATAGACAGGGCCTCATCCACCGTTAACTTGCGCGCCTGGTGGGGATGGTGTTCCAGCACAAATGACACAAAGGGTTCACCCACCACCATACATACATCCCTGGGTTCACAGGCATCTTGTTTTTGAGCCCGGCAGGGACAATCCATGACCGCGATACTGGGCAGGGGCTGCTGCAGGATAATACTGCGTGCCACCGGGTAAGGAACAATATGTTCCAGATCGGTGATTTCAACGGGAGTATTCAGCGACACGATTTTGCCGGCCTCCGCTACAGTGATTACCTTGCCGTGATATTTGTCACCAGTTTCATTTTTGTTCCAGCTTTTGAGAAACCAGTTCCAAGTGGCCGGTTTCAAATATACATCAGGACGGGCTGCATAAAAGTATCCTTCTAGACGTTTGGCCAGCGGCATGGGGCTGAGATTCCAGAAAACCCGGGTTGATGGCTTTGGCTTTAACGATCCTTCCAACCAGAGATACAGGGTCAGGAGCAACAGCACTAATATAACGGCCAGCACAATGACAACGATTACAAGGCCCTGCAAAGGCTCCCTCCTTCCCTGGTATATGATTAAGAAGTGTTTTAACCAATAGTACATCTAATCTATAACAATGTAAAATTATGTTTATTGCCGCAGCACTTTTTAAGATTCTGTTTGCTGCCATTCCCCTATGGGGCTCAAACACGTTATCTTTCACCATTCATATTCCCATAAGGTTGCTTCTGCGGAACCGGCGGCATAGTTTTTATAGATATACCAGGCACAGTAGTTTTGAAAGTTTCGCAGATCATCCTTGTTAATATGTTCAGGATTCTGGCGAAGCAATGCAAGGTAATCCTCAGTCCGGTCAACAACATTATCTTCAATGGCGAAAGTCCATTCCTGAACCTGAGCCAACTCGTTTTTATTTATAGTGTAATCATGGGGACCAAGAAACGTATTGCCTCGATTGGAACTATAGAGCAGCTTATTATATGTTTCCCGTTCGTCTTCCAGAGTGTTTAAAATAGAGAGGTCTGATTTGTCAGATTCTGAGTCTAAACTGTCCTGATACAAATAGAGCGATACATCTTCAGCGCCAACTATAGTGGGTACATATACAGATATAGATGGTTCACCCAGGGCAGCCCAGAAAACGGTTAAGCGCTGGTCTCCTCCTGCTGGAACTCCTTCCACTACAATTCCTGATCTGGTTTGGCTCCGGCTGATACAATAGGTGGTATTATAATTAAAATCGCTGCCATTTGCAGGTTGTTTCCCATTAACATCTTTGCTGATCAGATGCATTACGTTCCGGGAAGTAAGCTTATTGGTTCCCCCGGCTGGACAGGCAAGACTGGCCAGCAATTCTTGGGCTCGCAGGTTCCTTTCATCTTCAGGATTGTTGGGAAAAAATGAATTAGCATTGCTGCGTACATGAAATCCTCGAAAAACTTCTTGAGGAGGAGATATTTCCTGGCCTCTATGGTCTGTGACCTGCCCGGTATTGGCATCAAATTTCTTATATTGAAGGACACTGCCGGAACTGTATTTGCTGCTCTTATGCACCTCTAATAAGGCTGCCCCCCCTTGGGCATCAATGGCAGCATAATTGGCGCTGATTGCATACTGGTAATGCTGTTCAGACCATGTTTCAAGAAATTGTTCAAAGTCAATGATACTGGTACAGTTGGCTATGGCTTCATGCAGCAAGCGGGTGTTGTAGTTCACAGACTCATTGAGCAGGTTGCTGTCGGTAACTGGTGCTACCGCCAGGGCGAAACCGGCTTGATTAGCACCTGCCTGAGGATTGATGGATGGTTTTTGGGCCAATAAGGAATTACTGTCATTATACAGTATATAGTAACCTCCCACATTACTGTTGTTCCCGGCAAAGTATTTGACCTGCTGATGCCAGTAATTTGAAATATCCGAGTTTTTCCATAGGATTGGCCGTCCATCAGCATTAGCATGGGCTGATACCACCGCGATTGTACAAGAACAGGTTGACTGGTTTAAAGCTAATACCAGCACTGCTGTCAATACCAGTATTTCCAGAGCAACACATATCCTGCTTAATCGTGTATTTCCAAGTGGGTTCACCTTGTCACCTCCGCAACAAATTAAAGGTAATTTTAGGTAGGTGAGATATAATATGAATTGTAAAATAGTGAGTTACAGTGAAACACTCCCTTCCACCAATTAACTCGCTAACAAGTATTCAATAAAAATGCACCGGAGAAATTCCGGTGCACCAGACTGTCAAAGAAGTCTATTAATGGTTAGAAGTTCGAGATTGCCACGCCCCTCCGGGGCTCGCAATGACACATAAGATGGCCTTCTGGTATGTCATCGCGAGGAGCGTAGCGACGTGGCGATCTCTTTTTAGCAACTTTTTTGACACTCT
>Ga0208297_1000455_pt1 | contig 81591 bp, 67 predicted proteins | sample LMS_cellobiose_e_FD_187367 | JGI IMG/M metagenome (GOLD analysis project Ga0208297, IMG submission 187367) | Rumen-fistulated moose microbial communities from Alaska, USA - LMS_cellobiose_enrichment (SPAdes) (version 2) | ecosystem: Host-associated > Mammals > Digestive system > Stomach > Rumen... | reverse complement strand
GAAGACACCGAAATGGTGGAAGAGACGGTCGTCATCGGTTATGCCGTCCAGAGAAAGAGCGACGTTACCGGTGCGGTTGCCTCCATCAAGACGGAAGAGCTCGAGAACCGCGTGACCGAAGGTCTGGGCGCAGCCCTGATGGGTAAGGCCGCCGGCGTTACGATCCTCTCCAGCTCCGGTGCTCCGGGTGCCGGTACGAGCATCCGCGTCCGCGGTTACTCCTCCAACTCCTCCGGCTCCAGCAACCCGCTGTACATCGTCGACGGTATGAAGGTGAGCAACATCAACTACATCGATACCCACAACGTGGAGTCCATCGAGGTTCTGAAGGATGCTGCTTCCGCCGCTATCTACGGTGCCGAGGCCGGTAACGGTGTCGTCCTCATCACGACGAAGCAGGGCAAGTCCGGCGAAGGCCGCATCTTCTTCAACGCTTCCGTCGCGCTGCAGAACAACGCCTCCCGCATGGATGTCATGAACGCGAAGGAATTCGTGGACTTCCAGACGGCAATCGGCCGTGGTTCCGTGTTCGCGAACTACGACGGCGCCGAGACGAACTGGGTTGACGAGGTCTTCGAGACCGGTATCTTCCAGCGTTACACGGTGGGTGCCCAGGGCGGAAACGACCGCGGCAACTACTTCGCCTCCCTTACCTATATGAAGAACGACGGTATGGTTGCCGGTCCGAAGGACTACATGGACCGTATCTCCGGTCAGATCAATGCCAGCTACAAGATCAAGAAGTGGTTCCAGATCCAGAGCAACGTGACGATCGACCACACCAAGCGCGGCACCGTTTCCGCATTCGGTACGGAGCAGGGCAACATGGTCGGCGGTGCGTTCCAGATGGACCCGACGACCCCGCTTGAGATGGCTGAGGCCGACATCGTGAAGTATGGTTTCGGTACCGTTCCGAGAGCCCAGCTCATCGAGAGCCGTCCGGGCTACTTCTGGACTCCTACCCGCTATGCGTCCGAAATGACCCACCCGTTCATCAACCGTGACAACAACGAAGGCTTCAGCGGCAACAGCGGTTTCCGCGGCGTCTTCTCCGGTATCCTGACTCCTTTCAAGGGCTTCACCTTCACTTCCCGCCTCGGCTTCAACTTCGGCGGCGGTGAGAGCTGGAGCTACACCCGTCCGTACTATGGCGACCCGGTCGGCCAGTCCACGACGATGTCCCTGACCGAGACCACCAGCCGTAACTACACGACCCAGTGGGAAAACTTCGCGAACTACGCGTTCAAGCTCGGCGAGAGCGACTTCACGGCGATGGCCGGTATGTCCTACCGCACGAACTACAGCCTTTCCACCGGTGTCAACGTCAATGAACTGACCTCCGACAACCCGGTCTACCGCTACGTCAACAACGCTTCCACCGCTGCGACCAAGTCCATCCAGGGCGGTACCCCGGGTGAGTCCGCGCAGCTCGGCTACTTCGGCCGTCTGACCTGGGCCTACAAGGGCCGCTACAACGCGCAGGTGAACTTCCGTGCGGATGCGTTCGACGCTTCCAAGCTTTCCAAGAAAGCCCGTTGGGGTTACTTCCCGTCAGCGTCCATCGGTTGGACCCCGTCCAACGAGGCGTTCTTCAAGGACAACATCAACCCCGAGGTCTGGTCCTACCTGAAGTTCCGTGCCAGCTGGGGTAAGAACGGTAACGTCAACGTGCTCTCCGGCTATCCGTACGCCGCTACGCTCTCCAACTCGACGAACGGTTACTACCTCGACGGTGCGCTCCGTTCCCGTATGGAGCTCCGTTCCGGCCGTCTGCCGAACCCGGATCTGAAGTGGGAAGAGTCCGTGCAGCTCGACCTCGGTGTCGACATGCGCTTCTTCCGCGACCGGTTGACCGCGACGATCGACTACTATGACAAGGCTACGACCGACCTGCTCGTGTCCGTCGCTCCTCCGCGTATCACCGGTGCCTCCGCGGTTTACAAGAACCTGGGTCTCATCCGCAACCGCGGTCTCGAGTTCGAACTGGGCTGGAAGCAGCAGATCGGCGACTTCAGCTACAGCCTCAGCGGCAACCTGTCGACCCTGTACAACATGGTCGAAGACCTCGGTGGCCTCGGCCGCCAGGGTGGTGCGAACATCCACTCCTCCTCGCTGATCGCGACCTACTTCGAGGAAGGCTACCCGCTGTGGTACATGCGCGGTTACATCTACGAAGGCATGGAAGCCGACGGTACCCCGAAGTACAAGGACGTGAACGGCAACGGTATGCTTGACCCGGACGACAAGGACTACATGGGTGACGCGATTCCTGACTTCACCTACGGTCTCACCCTCCAGCTGAACTGGAAGGCCCTCGACTTCTCCGTCGTCGGTTCCGGTTCCCATGGCAACGACATGTGGCTGGTCGTCTACCGTCCGAACAAGAACCAGATCAAGGAATTCTGGTATGACTCCTACTATGTGAAGGGCGCGAACGCAAAGTATCCGGCCGTTACGGAAGGCAACTGGAGCTACTTCCTGGATTCCAGCGCGGTCGTCTACGACGCCTCCTACTTCAAGATCAAGCAGATGCAGCTTGGTGTGACCCTCCCGAACCGTTGGACGAAGAAGATTGCGATCGAGTCGCTGCGCTTCTACGCTTCCCTCGACAACTACTTTACGTTCACCACGTATCCCGGCCCGGATCCGGAAGTCGTCCAGAACGGTTCCGAAATGGGTATGGATAAGCACGGATACCCTGTTTCCAAGAACATGACCTTTGGTGTAAACGTTTCGTTCTAAGACAAAGCTTGAAAGTAAAAACGTAAAAACACGACAATTATGAAAAAAGGTATTTATATACTGATTGCGCTTTTGGGCTTGTTCACTTCCTGTTCCCAGAACGTGCTCGAGATCCCGCAGAAGAGCGTGGATGATCTTGATGCCTACATCGCTGCCGCCGATGAGGACGCGGTGATGAAGCTCACGGCTTCCGTCTACTACGGAATCCACAACTTCTACAACCGTCCCTGGTTCCTCGTGGCGAACGAGATCACGGGCGAGAACTACACCGGCGGTTCCGATATCGCCGACCAGCCGTATCACGTGCAGTTCAGCACCCACGCGATCACCGCTGATAACGGTCAGCTCCAGGAAAGCTGGAACCAGCTGTACAACCTGATCTACCGCTGCAACCTGATCATCGACAAGCTCGAGGGCAGCGAGGCGTACAAGCAGCGTGCGATCGCCGAGGCGAAGGCCTCCCGCGCGTATGCGTTCTACAACCTCGTGATGCAGTGGGGCAACGTTCCGCTCGTGGACCATCTGCTGAACCCGGACGAGTATGAGATGGCGAACACCCCGAAGGAGCAGGTCTGGGCCAAGGTCGAACAGGACCTGACCGAGGCAGCCGCGGTCCTTCCTTCGAAGTCCGGCAAGGCCGGCCAGAAGGCCATCGGCGGCCGTTGGACGAAGGAAGCCTGCATCGGTTTCCTCGGCAAGGTCCAGCTCGCCCAGAAGAAGTACGCCGAGGCCTCCGCGAACCTGAAGAAGGTCATCGACAGCGGTCTGTACGAACTGAATCCGGACTACGGCAAACTCCTGCGTGAAGCCGGCGACTACTGCGCCGAGTACATCTTTGAGATGGACTTCCACGCGAACAACCGTACCGAGGCCGGTGCGATCCGCAACGACTACTACAACTACAACGGTCTCCGTCCGTCCCTGATCAACCATCCGGATGAGCTCTGGAACAACTCCTGGGGCTTCCTGAACGCGACCAAGGCGTTCGCGATCGAGGCGATCGCGCACGATGGCAACGGTCCTCGCCGTATGGCCAACGTCGTCACCTATGACGAGTTCGTCAAGGACAAGGCCAAGGGTGATCCGGGTGCCATCTTCACCTACACGAAGCGCACCCCGGGTATCAACCCTGCGAACAACTGGTACGGTTCCGACGGTTACGCCCGTCTGAAGGGTCTGACCTACACCGCCGACAAGAACACCGCCAACGTTACCGAGTCCTACGCTTTCTCGAACGCGAACGTTCCGATCCTGCGCTATGCTGACATCCTCCTGATGTACGCGGAGTGCGCTGCGAACGGCGCGGGCGACAAGGCCCTCGGCCTGCAGTACCTCAACATGGTACGTGCCCGTGCGGGTCTGACTCCGGCTCCGGAACTCTCGATGGACAACGCGACCTACGGAATCAAGGCCGAGCGCCGCTTCGAGTTCTACTTCGAGAACGCGGAGCGCTGGTATGACCTGCTCCGTTGGGGCGACTTCGTCAAGGAGATGGGCCGCATCCTGGATACCTATGGCGTCGGCCGCTACTATCCGCTGATGGATGCGAAATCCACCCCTGGCAACTGGATCGTCACCTATCCGTACGTGCTTGACTGGCAGAAGGTCGACGAGCACCACACGCTCCTCCCGATCCCGTTCAACGAGCTCGTGAACAACAAGAACCTGGTCCAGAACCCCGGTTACTAATCGTCAGCGATTCCCGTATCTGACGGGAATGACATAAGAGAAAAAGGGCGTCCCTTGCGGGTCGCCCTTTTTTTCTTATGTCATTTCGAGCGTAGTCTTTTTCTTATGTCATTTCGAGCGCAGTCTTTTTCTTATGTCATTTCGAGCGCAGTCGAGAAATCTTTTTTATTTTTTTTATTATCTTCGCGAAAAAGAACGTACTAATTTAATAATCAATAGTTTGCTAAAACGTTTTATGAAAAAATCGACCTTTTTCCTCGCCGCGGCGGCGCTGCTTCTGGCAGCCGCCTGCCGGCAGGCTCCGTCCGATGCGGACCAGACGCGCGGCATCGGCGTCTATCCCGGTGCGCAGAACGAATTCTTCGGTCCCGGCCGCACCGCGGATGACAGCTACCGCAACCTCGCGAAGCTGCGCGCCGCGTACCACTCCTCGAGCTTCGACTACAACCTGACCGCCCAGCTCGTGACGGACGGCCTGACCGCGACGGATGCGCCGTACTACCTGGACATCTATACCCAGAACGGCCCGATCGCGAAGCGCGACTGCGAACGCCTGTTCGACGACAACAACACCTCCGTACCCGTGCAGCCCGGCAAGGACGCCTTCCTGGAGATCGACGTCAACAACGGCACCTTCCAGGCGGACCAGATCGAGCTGGTCGGCTCCACGGTGGGGAAAGAGGGCGCCAAGGGCTATGAGGTCGTCTTCGAGGCGAGCGCCGACGGCAAGACCTGGGAGACGCTGAAGTCCTTCAAGGGCAACGACTATCCGGGCGAGCAGCGCCGGATGGGTGCTTTCGGCCGGCCGGGCGGCGGCTCGCAGAACGTGGCGGTCAACGCCGGCCTGAGCAACAACGCCCAGCAGCCCCAGATGACCCCGGAGCAGCAGGAGCGCATGCGCCGGATGATGCGCCAGCGGACCGTCAGCTACAAGGTCAATGTCCCGGCGAAGCCGTACTGCGCCTTCCGCGTCCGCCTTTCCTCCGACGCCGTCGAGAGCTGGACCTTCTCCGAGCTGAATTTCCTGAAGGGCGGGAAGGAGTTCTCGATCCTCGGGCAGCGCAATTTCACCAGCGCGTGGATGAGCGCGGGCAATGCGAATGAGTGGGTCTATGTGGACCTGGGCGAGAAGCTCAGCTTCGACAAGGTGAAGCTCTACTGGATCAACAAGGCCGCTTCCGGCGCAATCGAGGTCTCCGACGACGCGCGCAGCTGGAGCAAGGTGGCCGACCTGCCGGCAGGCGCCGACAAGGTCGATGAGATCGCCGTGAGCGGCACCGGCCGCTATGTGCGCCTCGCGCTGGACAAGACCGCCGACGGCGGACGCTTCGTCCTCGGCGAGTTCGAGGTCTACGGCAAGGGCGGCACCAAGCCTGCCGCGCAGCCCCAGAAGGCGGCGGAGGGCAACCGGATGTACCTGAGCGGCGGCAACTGGAAGATCCAGCGCGTTCCCGAGGTCCAGGGGACGGCCGCGCAGATCGCCGTGAACGGCTACGACGACAGCAGCTGGATCCCGGCGACCGTGCCGGCGACCGCGGTTTCCTCGTGGTACAACATCGGCGCGATTCCGAACATCAACTACGACGACGACCAGCTCCAGATCTCCGATTCCTATTTCTACAGCGATTTCTGGTACCGTGACGAGTTCACGCTGCCGGCCGATTTCGCCGGGAAGGAGCTTGTGCTCAACTTCGACGGCATCAACTGGAAGGCGGACGTTTACTTCAACGGGGAGAATGTCGGCCGGATCGAGGGCGCGTTCATCCGCGGCCACATCGACGTGACGAAGCTTGCGAAGGCGGGCACCAACACCGTCGCCGTCTATATCTACAAGAACGACAACCCGGGCATCATCAAGGAACAGACCCGCGACTTCACCGACACGAACGGAGGCGTCCTCGGCGCCGACAACCCGACGATGCACTGCTCGATCGGCTGGGACTGGATCCCGACCGTGCGCGGCCGCAACATCGGTATCTGGAACGACGTGTACCTGAGCGCGTATGACGGCGGCGTCTCCGTGGACGACGTCTATGTCAAGACCGACCTCCCGCTGCCTTCGACCGACTATGCGGATCTCTACGCAACCGTTTCCGTGACGAACCACAGCGCCGCCCCGAAGAACGCGGAAATCAGCGTGAACTACGGCGGCAAGGAGATGAAAGGCAGCGTCGCGCTGGCGGCAGGGGAGTCCCGGGATGTGGACCTCCCGGTCGCGCGCCTCGACAAGCCGCAGCTCTGGTGGCCTGCCGGCTACGGCGACCAGTTCCTCTATGACGTGAAGACCACGGCGACCGTGGACGGCAAGGTGTCCGACAGCAAGGCGCAGAAGATGGGCGTCCGCGAGATGGCCAACGACTGGTCGAACGGCATCATCGACATCTACGTCAACGGCCGGCGCCTGATCGCCAACGGCGGCAACTGGGGCTTCCCGGAGATCAACCTGAACTACCGCGGCCGTGAGTACGACATCGCCGTCGCCTACCACGCCGACATGCACTACACGATGATCCGCGACTGGGTCGGCCAGACCGGCGACGAAGAGTTCTACGAGGCCTGCGACCGCCACGGCGTGATGATCTGGCAGGACTTCTGGCTCGCCAACCCGGTTGACGGTCCGAACCCGAACGACGAGGCGATGTTCCTCGCCAACGCGGAAGACTATATCAAGAAAGTGCGCGGCCACGCCGCCATCGGCCTCTACTGCGGCCGCAACGAAGGCAACCCGCCCGTGAACATCGACGCCGGCCTCCGCGCCCTGATTGAGAAATACCATCCGGAGATCGCCTACATCCCCCATTCCGCCAGCGGCCCGGTCAGCGGCAACGGTCCCTACCGCGCCCTCCCGGTCGAGGAATACTTCTCCGCCCAGCGCGGCATCGACCGCCTCCACAGTGAGCGCGGCATGCCGAACGTGATGACCTACGAGAGCATGGTCCGCATGCTCCGTCCGGAGAACTACTGGCCGCAGACCAGCGTCTGGGGCGTCCACGACTACACCCTCCAGAACGCCCAGAGCGCTGCGACCTTCAACGCCCTGATCGAAAAGGCCTTCGGCGTCGAGCCTGCGAGCCTGCAGGAGTTCACCGAGCGCGGCCAGTGGATCAACTACAACGGCTACCGTGCGATGTACGAGTCCCGCGGCTGGAACCGCAAGGGCCTCCTGATCTGGATGAGCCACTCGAGCTGGCCGTCGATGGTCTGGCAGACCTACGACTACTACTTCGAGCCGACGGCCGCCTACTTCGGCGTGAAGAAGGCCTCCGCCCCGATCCGCATCCAGTGGAACCCGGTCTCGAAGAACGTCGAGGTCGTCAACAACAACGCCCTTGACCAGAACGGCCTGACCGCCTCCGCCGCCATCCTGACCTACGACGGCAAGGTCGTCTTCGAGACCTCCGCCGCCCTCGACAGCAAGGAGGACACGACGACCCCGGTCTTCCCGCTCACCTTCGACCAGCCCGGGCTCACGGACACCTACTACATCAAGCTCAAGCTGACCCGCGGCGACGAACTCCTCGCCGACAACTTCTACTGGGAAGGCAAGGAAGACGGCAACTACAGCCAGCTGAAGACCCTCGGCCAGGCCAAAGTCTCCGTCAAGGCGAAGTACGCCAAGACCGCCGACGGCTACAAGGTCACCGCGACCCTCCGCAACACCTCCAAGCTCCCGGCCCTGATGGTCCGCCTCAAGATGCAGGGCGCCAAGACCGGTGAAAGCATCCTCCCCGTCTTCTATGAGGACAACTACTTCGCCCTCCTCGGCGGCGAGTCCAAGACCGTGGTAATCACCTTCAAGGACGAAGACTGCCACGGCGAGGCCCCTGAACTTGTCGTCAAGGGCTTCAATGTCAAGGAAATGACGAAATAACCTTTTCATAGAACAGCGGAAAAATCCTGTTTTTCAGATATTTCCAAAAAAATGGAAAATCTGAAAAACAGGATTTTTCCTTTTGCTGAAAATGTTATATCTTTGCAGTCCCGACTGATTGAGCCGTAACTTCCCGGAGAGGTGGGAGAGTGGCTGAATCCACAGGTTTGCTAAACCTGCATACGGGTAACCGTATCACGAGTTCGAATCTCGTCCTCTCCGCGCAATGCAATCAACGGGCAGATGCCGCACGAAAGTGCGGCATCTTTGCGTAAACAGGCGCCCGTCGAAAGCTCGCTTTCGTAAGGGCGTCTGTTTATGCAAAGTGGGGCGGAGAATCCGCCCCATCTGCCCGTTGATTGCTCTCGGAGACCCCGAGATGCCGCAAGCGCAGCGCCGCGGAATCTCGTCCATCCTCACATCGTCCTTTCGCCAACCAGCCGCACATCGGCAATATGCTGGATGATATAGGCGCCCAAAGGGCCTCTGCAACAGTTGCAAGCTATGGGCTTCACGATTATGCGAAGCGGGATACGCCTGTATATTACTACAAGCGTACAGGCAGATAGTTCCCAAGTATCGTTGCTTTGAGATTACAGATTAAGGTGCTTGTAATTGACCACTTCAATATCGCCAGCGGTGTTCTCGAACTCGCCGGCATAGACCACGCTCTTTCTTCGGATCGGAGTATGAATCCATCCGGAAAGTTTTTTCAGCGAGTTTTCAAAGGAAGGAGAGTATGTCTGGGATGATTTGATTTCAAAGGCGGAAATCTCCCCTTCCTCTTTCAGCAGGAGATCCACCTCATTCTGGTTTGAATCCCGGTAAAAGAAAACACCACCATCCTTACCGGCATTCATCCGATGCTTGACAGCTTCCATCACGACGAAGTTCTCAAAGATGTTTCCCCGCATCTTGTCTCTGGCCAGTTGCCGCGGGCTCTCGATATCCAACAGATAACACGCCAGTCCGGGATCACAGAAATATAGTTTCGGGGACTTGATGAGGCGCTTGGAGATGTTCTCGAAGTAAGGCGGCAACAAATAGACAATATACGAAGCCTGTAGGACGGAGAGCCAGGATGCAATCGTCTTACTGTCCACACCCACCTCTCCGGACAGTTCGGTGGCATTGAAAATGGACCCTACCCGGGCGGCGCATAACTTCATGAAGCGGTGGAACTGCATCATATCCTTGATGTTCAACAGATTCCGGATATCCTTCTCCAAGTAAGTTCTCACATAGGAAGGATAATAGACACTCGCGATGTTTTTTCCGGCACACACCGCCGGATAGAACCCGTCGAACAGAAGCGACTCCATATCTTTCCGGGCAGATATCTCCCTGGTCTCAGAGAACGACATCGGCATCAACTCATATACGCCGCTCCTCCCTGCCAAGGACTCGGAAACGCCTTTCATCACTTCAAACTGGGAACTGCCCGAGAGCAGGAACTTTCTTTCAGGATGATTGTCGACAATACCCTGGATATACTCGATCAAGGCGGGGGCTTTCTGGATTTCGTCAATGAACAAGGGGCGATCAGTCTGGCCCAGGAAAGCGACAGGATCGCTCAACGCGAAATCCCGGACTTGGATGTCTTTCAAAGAGAAAGCGACCGCATCAGGAAACAGATGCTTGAGGAGTGTGCTCTTGCCCGACTGGCGGGGACCGGTAACGGTAAGTACCGGAAAATACTGCCAAACTTCTAGCAGCGTTTTCTCCATTTCTCTATTTATATACATCATGGCATTATGCAATTTCGGAGTTGCGCTCCAAAGATACATAATTATTTCGAATCATCCATGGCTTTCAGATAAGAAATGGCGCGATTTACTGCCCCAGATCCATGGCAAAACACATATCTTGAAAACAAACACGACAATCATTATGTAAACTTCGCCTTCGTCCAATAATATACCACGACGCCAACCACAACCAACAGGTGCTCGAAAACTATAACCGCCCAAATCCACGCCTTGAAGAGTATCAAGATTTCTTCGTAACTTTATCAATCATGAAACTGAAGAAAAGAAAACTCAAGTTCGCGGCATTATTCGGAGCCTGCTGGTTCGCGCTCCTGGTCCTGCTGGTTGACGGAATCCTGAAATTCCAGACATTGGTCGACTGTTTCGGGTCATACGCCCTGGTGGAGATTTCGCTATGGCTTTTGGTGCTTCTACCTACATTGGCGGTATATATCTTTACTAAAGATAAGTAGACAGATAAAGAAGTATTACAGATTCAACTATGGCAAAGTTTATATTGAACAGACCGGATGATTATCTGTCTTTATCAAAAAAGAGGATTATCGGCACCACGCTGAAATGGTTCGTGATACTGATGGCTGGCGCGATCCTGCTGAGAATCGTTTGCGTCGCCATTTATATGTCGATGGGCGTTAACCCGATGGAACTGACCAAGTTCGGTGGAGATCCCACCCAATATGTGGGGCATGCAACGTGGAAAACATTACTGAGACTGATGGTGATCGCTCCGTTGGCGGAAGAGATTATGTTCCGACTGGGATTGTCTTTCAAGCGGCGAACCGTGGCCCTTTGGCTGGGTCTTCTCCCGATGGTCTGTGCCTATTACATGCATAAGTGCCATGCCTGGTACATCTTGTTGGGACTGGCCGCCGTGGGTGTGCTTATCTATTGGCTGATCTGCCGTTTCACTACCGATGAACAATGGAAGGAGTGGCGCAAGAAGTACATCATTCCCGCCATGTGGATTTCCGCCATCGGATTCGGACTGCTGCATCTCAGGGCCTTTTCCGTGCTCAACGGGCAGGTGCTTCCCTTTGCCCTTGCTACCATAATGGTCCCTATGGCCGGCGGCTGCGCCATCACCTATGCCAGAGTCAATCTTGGCTTCTGGTGGGGCGTTCTGCTGCACTGCATCATCAATATTCCTGGTGTTTTGATGATTGTCTCGTCTATGATATAACCGGCGCCTGAATTCCCGTTTGCCGGAGGTCCACAGCAAGGGCATCGGCCCGGCCGTCCCTGATTCAGAGGAAGGTAACTGGAGTATGGACGATGAGATGTTCGTATTCAGGAAAGTCATCACAGACAAGAATGACTGAACGTGTAATTAATTATAGATTAAGTTCAAATAACGACAGAGCTATCACGAATCCTAAGTTTTTCTCGTCAACAGTATATTCGCCTTTGAAATAATGTCAAAATTTCAAAGGTATATAGACGCTGACCATTCAAATATCACCATAAGGGAGCGCATCGGGGCTTTACAACATTCCTTGAATATGGCTGAATTTCTATAAGCCCATCAAACTTCGCTAACGACGTAGCCTTGATGTGTCATTGCAGTAAATGTAGCACATCTTCCGGCAAGAGGGAGTTACCAGCGTCGTCTTCTGGGTGTACTTTAGTGAATAGTTTATACACGATTTGTTTCCCTTTCGTAAACGGGAGCAAAGGCGCGATCTTCTTCAATCCGTTTGTCAATAAACGGCCATTCGCCCCGGTCGTCCATTTGCACTCTCCGAGGAGAATGGTCGAATGGTCCAGAGACTCCGCAACTACATCCAGTTCAATACCCTTGCTTTCTGGCCTTCCTTCTTCGCCCATAACGTTAATCTTTCCCCACCAACGGCGAGCAATGCCGTAACTGATTCCGTCAATTATATTTCCGCTCACGGCATCCCGACAGATGTGCTCCCACCAATAACCGACATGCCCGGGAAAATCCCGTTCAAAAGCCGCTTCAACAGGAGCATTGCGCCTAAGTTCGATGAAAGATTTGTTGGGGACGACAAACTTGTTGTAGAAAAGCAGGAAGGGATCGGCTATTCTATAGAGGCTTCTCTTGGAAGACTTTACAGATTCCCCAAAAGGAACTTCTTTCTCCAGGTATCCCAGGTCTATCAACTTGGCTAAAGGCCTGGACAGGTTCGTTGCCGGTTCGCCCAGACGGGAAGCAATCTCCGACAGGCGGTTGGTCCCGCCCCCGATGACGGACATGAGGGTTGATGTCTTGACGATATCCTTCATATCGTCCCGGAAAAGACGAAGCGGCTCCTCGTACAAGGCTCCCATGTCAGACAGGATATGTGTCCAAATGGCATCCTTCAGGGAAGCCGAGGATTCCGCCAGTTTCCAGTATCTGGGGACACCGCCCCAAACGGCGTAATGCTCGATGGTTTCCTGGGCATCCAGATTCAAGGCTTCTTGCAGATAGCCCACAGGTATTGCCTTCATCCCAAAGTCAGCATCTGTTCTTCCGTACAGCGGAGAAGACTCGTCGTGGGTGAGGTTGTACATCATCTGCTGGGAAGATCCACACAGAATCAGGTTGTATTTCAGTTTGTCCGTATCCGAGTCCAAAAGACCCTGGATAATGGACGGCAGCGAAGGCGTCCCTTCTGCAAGGTACGGAAACTCATCAAGGCAGAGGGTTATCCTTTCTGTCACACGATGATTTATGGCAGAAAGTAATGCCCGCCAATCTTTATACACTGCATCATCAAACCCTGGAATAACATGAGCTACCATACGGGACAGTTCCGCCATCTGGTTTACCGGGTCCGTCCTGTCTGCCTCATAATAGATATCTTTCTCACATAGCACTTTCCCGATCAGAGTCGATTTGCCGATTCTGCGTCGTCCTCGAATGATAACGAAATACGGAGAATCGCCTTTCAGCAGCTGCTGAAGACGCGCGATTTCTTTCTCTCTGTCAACGAATCTCATCTCTGTCAATTATTATGCTTTGCAAACATAATGTTTATGAAGCATAATTCCAAACAATTCCGGTTACTCTTGCTTCCTCAGGTATTCCGTGGGGGTGAGGCCCGTGATTCTCTTGAAGATCCGGTTGAAGTGGTGCACGTATTCAAAGCCCAGGAGACCGGCCGTCTCGCTGACATTGTATCCCTGCATCAGCAGCTTTTTCCCCTCGCCGATCAGGAAGGCGTGGATGTAGCCGATGGCGGTGCCGCCGGTGGCCCTGTGGATGATGTCGCCCAGGTAGCGGGGAGAATACGCCAGTTCGGCCGCGCAGTATTGGACGGAAGGGATGCCCAGTTCCAGCTGCCGGCTCTCGGCATAATAGTCGGACAGCAGCCGCTGGAAACGCTTGAGGATGTCGGATGAGCCCTTGCCTCCGACGGACTCCTGCCGCAGATAGATCCGGTTGCAATACTCCAGGATCGCGTGAAGATAGCCCCGGAGCACGCCCCGCAGTTCCGGACTGTCCTCATTCTCCTGCAGTTCGCAGCGCATCCATCCGATCAGGCCGGAAATGCGCTCCCATTCCGCCGGGCTCATCTGAAGTGCGTTGTCGGAGAAGTACGAGAAGAAACGGTATTCCTCCATCTTTTTCTCCCAGCCGGCCCCGCTGACCAGCTCTGGCGACCAGAGGACGACCCAGCCTTTCCGGGTAATCAGCTCCCCGTTGTCTTCCACGCCTCCGATCTGCCCCGGCGCCACGGCGATGATGGACGGGCCGTGGGTTTCGTAGGTCTTCATTCCATACGAAATGCCCCTGGGGAACTCCTCCTGGATAAACAGGCCATAGACGCCGTACCGGTTCAGGCTGCGGCGGAACGGACCCAGTTCTTCATAGCGGAGGATGCATACGAGCGGATGAAGCGCCGGCGCATGGACGTACGCGGCATAATCGTTCGGATGGGTTACCTTTAATACATTTTTCATATCCGTATCATGCACTCAGATAGACAAATATACGGAAAAAATGCGAAATTGGTTAATAATGGACCAATTAGTGTTACCTCCCCTCCGGCGGACTCCGTATCTTTGCACAGATCAAAAAAGCAACCCTATGAGTCATCCGATCAACCGCAGAGAAGCCCTGAAAGTCATGGGCCTTGGTATGCTCTCCACGTGTGTCCCGGCGCTCCCGGCCTATGCAAGCGCCAAGAAAGCCAAAAAGGCCAAGCGCCTGATTTTCTATTTTTCCGCAACGGGAAACAGCCTTTATGTCGCCCGTCAGATTGGCGGAAAGGATGCGACCCTGCTGAGCATCTCGCAGGAAATCCACAACGAGAACCCCGTCTATGAAGCGGAAGAGATCGGATTCGTCAACCCAGTCTACTGCTTCATCCCCCCGACGATCGTCCAGGAATTCATCGCCCGCTCCACGTTCAAGGCGGATTATCTCTTTGCTGTCGCGACCTTTGGCGCCCACAGCACGATCTATCCGGAGTTCTTTGACAACCTGGCCAGGGAACGCGGAATGAAGATGAACTATATTTCCTGCATCCAGATGGTGGATACCTATCTTCCGTACTTCGACATTGAGCGGGAGCTGGCCGACCCGAAGATCCAGCGGATCCCGGAGGCCGTCGCCGCCGTTGTCGCCGCCATCAACAGCCGCGAGAACTATATTCTGCCGGTAACGCAGCAGGACCGGATGCTTTGTGACGGATACTACCGCGGCTCCGGCCGTGACCGCAAGCATCCGACGAAGACCCGCTCCGAGAAGATCGTCTTCTCGACCGACGCCTGCATCGGCTGCGGCATCTGCACCACGCTCTGCCCGCACGGCTCCTGGAAAGTGGTGGACGGGAAATCCGTCGCCCAAGGCGAATGCGAGAACTGCCTCTCCTGCGTCCACAACTGCCCGCAGAAAGCCATCTCCATCATCCCGACGCCCCCGGAGCCGGAGGAGCCGAACCGGAACGCCCGCTACCGCAACTCCCACGTCACCCTGGCCGACCTGATCAAATCGAACAGCCAGCTCTGACGATCCTGAGCCCGGATTCCTGCACAGGGCGGAAGTTTCGTCGATTATTTCTATTTTTGTGGAGAATTGACAGATAGGGACGGATGCCGGGGCGCGGAATCATAAAAGCTATTTTGCCGGTGCTGGCGGCGGCGCTGGCGGCCTTGGGGGGCTGCGCACGGGTCGTGTACGCGCCCAGCGCGGAGCTGCCCGCCATCGAGCCGGACTATGTCGGCGTGACCGTCCCGGAGGGGATGGCGGCGCTGACGTTCGGGATGAAGGACGGGCGGGAGATGTCCTGCCGCGTCGAGCGGCGGGGCGATACGCTCTTCTACCGGGTCCGCGCCCGGGAGAAGGGGAGCCGCCGCGGGACGGAGTACGCCCCGTTCCCCGTCTACCTCTCCCGCGACGCGATTGACCCTTACATCGCCTACCGCCTGATCGAGCCGGGCTACCAGAGCTGGAAGGACATCGGCATCTACGCCCGCGAGCTGGCCTCCTACCGCGAGCATGTCGTGGTCGAGAGCCGGGACATCGGGGGCGGCTGCCTCAACTGCCACAACTTCGCGGGCGGAGATCCCTCCCGGATGCTGTTCCACGCGCGCGGCGAGGGCGGTGGCACCGTCTTCCGCGACGGCGATGACCTCCATGTCCTGAACCTCGCGACCGTCGGCCCGCAGCGGCAGGGGACCTACCCCGCCTGGCACCCTTCCGGCCGCTGGATCGCCTTCTCCTCCAACTCGACGCAGCAGAGCTTCCCCCTCGCGGGCAGCCAGCAGGTCGAGGTCTATGACCATTTCTCCGACCTCATCCTCTTCGACACGCAGACCGGAACCGTCACCACGTATGACCCGGTGTTCGGCGACGCGGAAATGGAGACCTTCCCCTCTGGTCGCCGGACGGCCGGATCCTCTACTACTGCAGCGCCCCGCAGGTTTCGGACGTCGCCGCGGAGCGCGGGAACATCCGCTATGCCCTGAAGGCCGTCCGCTTCGAGGACGGCAACTTCATCGGAACGCCGTGGACGATCCTGCAGGACGATTCGCTCTCGGTCTCCCACCCGCGCGTGAACGGGAAATGGATGCTCTTCACCGGCTCCGCCTACGGGACCTTCCCGATCTGGCACCGGGAAGCCGACCTGTACCTGATGGACCTGGAGACCGGCGCCGTCCGGGCGGCGGACGAGCTCAACAGCGACGAGGCGGACAGCTACCATTCCTGGTCCTCGAACGGCTGCTGGGTCCTCTACTCCAGCCGCCGCATCGACGGCCGCCATACCCGCCTCTACCTGGCCCGCTTCGACGGGGAGGGGCATTTCAGCAAACCCTTCCTCCTCCCGCAGAAGGATCCGTCCCACAACGTCCTCCGGCTGAAGTCCTACAACGTCCCTGAATTCGTCCAGGGCGATCCGGGCCGTCTGTCGAAGGAGGTCTCAAAACACTTTGCGCGATGAAACGGTTCCTTTCGCCCGCCCTCCTTTTCCTCGCTGCGTTCCTCGTCACGCTGCTGGCGCAGAAGTACACCTTCTTCGCCCAGGAGCAGGAGGGGCTCTTCCTGCTGACGCCGGACTATTTCGCCGGGCGGTTCTCCTACCCGCTGCCCATTTCCGGCATCCTCGGGGACTTCCTGTCGCAGTTCTTCCGCTTCTCCGTCTATGCGCCGGCGATCGTCGCGGCCGGGGTCACGCTGGCGTTCCTGCTGCTGCGGGGCGCACTCCGGCGGCTGCGGCTGCGCTGGGACAGGCTCCCGATGCTGCTCGCGGCGGGCCTCTGGATGCTCATCGCCTTCGCGCGCACTCCGCAGCCGGGCACGTTCGCCGTGCTCCTGTGCGCCGCGCTCTGGCTGCTCTCGCGCCTGCTCCCGGCGCCCGCCGGGCGGCCGGCCCCCGGCGCGGCGGACCTCGCCGCCTGCGCGCTCCTGCTCGCCGCCGCCGCGCTCGTCGTCTGCCTCCATCCGGCCCTGCGCCGGCGGGAGGTCCTCGCGCACACGCGCTACGCCGTGGCCCTCGGCGACTGGGACCGCGTCCTCGCCCTGGCGACCCCGGCGCAGTGCGACAGGGATGAAACGCTGATCCCGCTGGCGCTGCTGGCCCTCCAGGAGAAGGGGCAGCTCGGGGAGCGGATGTTTACCTATCCCGTCATCCAGGAAGATGATTTCGACCGCTGCGACCGGGACAACGAGCCGGAGAGCCTGTTCTTCCTCGGCTTCCTCTACGAGCGCCTCGGCGGCTACAACGAAGCCATCCACAATTTCTACCAGCTCTCCAGCAGCCAGGACCACGGAACCAGTTTCCTCGTGCTGCGGCAGCTGCTCTCAGACTATTACCAGCTCGGGAATTACACCCTTGCGGAGAAATACTGCCAAATCCTGTCCCGCAGCACGCTCCACGGCCAGTATGTCCGGCATTTCCGCCGGCTGATGGCGGAAGGGGAGGCGCGCGAGCCGGACCCGCCCGCCGTCCGGAGCGGAATGCCGCTCGCCTCGCACAACCCGCTGGAGAACCTCTTCCAGCTGGGTTCCGTCGGGCTGTACAGCCCGGCAATCGCGGAGCGCACGCTCTGCACGCTGCTCCTCCAGGGCGAACTCGGCGCGTTCCACGCCCTGTTCGAGACGGTCTACCACGACGGCGACGCGATCCCGCGCCACTACCAGGAGGCGCTGCTCCTCGCCGGGCAGGCCCCCGCCGGCATCAGCCCCGCCGTCCGCCAGCGCTTCGACGCCTTCCAGGCGGACATGCTGAGCGGCACGGCCGAACTCCTGCGGGACCGCTACCTGGGGACCTACTGGTACTATTACCTGGCCCACAGCCAGTTTTGATTCCCGTTTTTTTGTCGTACTTTTGTCGGACGACAGAAAGAACAATACGTATAAAACAACAAACAGATGAAGAAATTAACCGTTTTCTGCCTGGTGCTCGTCGCCGCGGGGCTGCTTGCCTGCTCCGGAAACAAAGCGAAGAAAAATGCGGACGACGCAGCCGCCAGCCAGCTGACCGAACAGACCAAAGGTGCTGTCGGAGAGAAATTCCTCGATCTCGAGGAGCCGGATGCGGACGGCAAGATCCACAAACTGAGCGAATATGTCGGCCGCGGCAAGTGGGTCCTGGTCGATTTCTGGGCCTCCTGGTGTGGTCCGTGCAAGGCCGAGATGCCGAACGTCACCGCCGCCTATAAGAAGTACCACCCGAAGGGATTCGAGATCGTCGGCCTGTCCTTCGACCGGGAGAAAGAACCCTGGCTGAAGGCCGTGGCCGAATGGGATATGCCCTGGACCCACCTCTCCGACCTGAAGTACTGGGATACCGTGGCAAGCTCCGTCTATGGCGTCAACGCCATCCCGGACAACCTGCTGATCAGTCCGGAAGGAATCATCGTCGCCCGTGGCCTCCGCGGACCTGCGCTGGAAGCCAAGCTCGCCGAGGTGATCAAATAGGCGTACAATCCTATTGTTTGTGGGCAGCGATGCGTACGCGGTAGAAATCGCGCACGTCGCTCCATTTGTAGTAGGGGAAGCAGTCCGTCGCGACCGGGAGGGTCGTCTCGGCGCCGTTGAGGAGACACTTGACGAGGATGTCGTCCGGTCCCTTCTTTCCGCGGTAGAAGACCAGCTGGATGTTGCTGGCCTTGCAGGTCTCCCAGTTCTGGTAGATATTCTTGACCTCGTACGGGTCCTCCGGGTCGCGGTCGGCGCCGCCCAGGCCCATCAGGACCGTCAGGGGGCCGATGCAGCTGTCGTGGCCGAAGCGCAGGTCCGCGACGCGGTCGCTGCTGCCGCCGATCACCGCTTCCGCCTTTCCGAGGATGTCCTCCAGGATCGGAATCATCCCGTACTGGTCGCCGAAGACCCAGGAATAGGCGCCCAGGTTCGAACTTTCCCAGCGGTCCACGATCTCCTGGTCGGTGATGATGTTCCCCATCATCCCGACGTGGTCGATGTTCGGGAGGGAGGTGTAGAGGTTGATCAGGTTGCCGGCGATGCGGTTCACGTTGCCGGGCAGGCCTTCCGTGGAGGTGAAGACGCGCGTGATGATCTTGCCCTGGAGGGAATTGTCGCTCTGGAAAGAGGCGCGGTTGGCCTCATAGCGGGGCTTGACCTTCGTGTAGGTATGCTTGACGGGGTTCTGGCTGTCGGTGGGGACCACGCCGTCGAGGGTGAAGCGGGAGGACTGCTCCCGGATCTCGAGCTTCGGGTTGCACTGCACGAGCTCCTGGCAGAAGGCGGACATGCTCATCACGCAGCGGCCCGACAGGGAGGAGATGGCGAGGATGTTGCCGCCCTTCCTGAAGACTTCCGGGAAGCGGTTGTACATCGTGCGGGCGATGCCCTGGTGCTGCTCCCATCCGAGCTGGGTCAGTTCGCTGATGCCGGTCATCAGCTCCGGCTTCGCCGCCATGAAGCGGGCGTAGAAGGCCTCGCCCTCCGCGGTCAGGAGGTGCTTGTCGTGGGCGGCGGTCATCAGGGTGTCGAGGTCCTTATAGAGCTGGTCGTTCCAGTAGTAGCGGGAGCCGTGGCGGGCGTAGTGGCTGATGTAGAACGCCTTATAGCCTTTCGGGGCCTTGGTCAGGCCGGCGTTCTGGTCCTGGTAGGGGTAGTCGTTGCCGAAAGCCTTCCACGGGTCGGCCTTGAGCTGCTCGAGCGGGGGAAGGGTCTGTGCCAGGGCGGCGAGGGTCGCCAGCGCGAGGAGGAGGGAGAAGAGGATCTTTCTCATATGTCAGGATCGTTTGTAAAGCTTGAAACGCCAGGTGATGCCGAGGTCGAAGTTGTTCCGGGTGTCGTGGTTGTCGCGGAAGTAGACGGCATGGAGGCGGAGGTTGTCGTCGCCGAGGGGGAAGAACTCGACGCCGGCGCCGTAGTAGAGGTAGTCGTGGCCGGCGGGGAGGGTCAGGTCGAAGGAGAGGCCGTTCGCATCGACGTTCGCCGCGTCGTTGCGCTCGTAGCCCACCTTGGTGCAGAGGTTCCATTTCCCGACGGTCCAGATCACCTTGCCGATCAGGGACCAGTCCGTGAAGAAGAATCGCTCCTGCTTCGCGGAGGCGCGGTTGATCAGATCGATGTCGAAGAAGAAGTTGTCGAACTGGAACTTGTTGCCGAGGACGATGTGGTTCATCATCCGGTGGAATTCGTCCTCGACGTAGTTGACGCTCCAGAGGGTCCGCCAGACGGGGGTGATGCGGCCGTTCCAGTGGAGGTTGTAGGAGTAGGAGTTCTGCTCCGCGGGGGAAATCGGGGAGGGGCAGAACTGGAGGGTCAGGGTCTGGCCGGGCGCCGGGGTGTAATGGGCGCTGATGCCGAAGGCGTAGTACTGGTAGAGGTTGTTGGTGAAGGCGCCGTAGTAGTAGACGTCGATCGGGGCGGCGTCGATCTCGTAGCCGCCGAGCAGGATCGGCTGCTTGCCGGCGGTGAAGGCCCAGCGCTGCGTCGCCTGCCAGCGGAGCCAGAGGAAGTCGGTCGCGTTGAAGGGGTTCCGGTCGTCGATCCGCTTGTTGAAGCGCTGGCGGATGCGGAAACTGAGGTTGTCCGTGAGGTGGCCGAGGATATGGAGGTTGAAATAGTCGCCCTGGAAATGGGAATCGTAGACCCCTTCGGTCGTCTGCTGGTGGATGGTCGCGCGCGTGTCGATCGAGATTTCGTCGACGTGGGTCTGCTGCGCCCGCAGCGCTCCGGGGAAAGCCAGCGCCGCAACCAGTACGAAAATGAAATTATATTTTGTAAATCTCATTTATTTTTGAGAAATTTGAAATCGTCCTGTAAAGGATTGGAAAGCCCAAAGAGTTAAGTAAAACCTAAACCGGTAATGCACGAAGAGGTCGGCCGTAAGGCAGGCCTCTTCAATCGTTTATTTGACTATCGTATTTCCCATTTCCATGATGCTGACACGCTGGACCCCGGTCGCCTTGATGACCTGGACGAGCTGTTCGGCGAGCTGGCGGCTGTCGACCGGCCCGACCTCGAAGACCACGCTCCCGTTGTCCATCAGGCGGACGATGTCCTTGTCGGTCTGCTGGTGGATGGCGGTCCGGACCAACTCCGGCAGCGACTGGCCGTCCTCGGGGAAGAGCCGGATCTTGTAGAGGGTCCGGATCTGGGACTCCAGCTTGCGGGCGGCGCTGACGGAAAGGGACTGGCCGTCCCGGTAGGCCGTGATGACCGCGCTCTTGAAGCCGAGGCGCTTGACGCTGTTCAGGTGCGAAAGGACGTCGTTGTAGCTGCGGAACAGTCCGACGGAGTAGGTATAGCGGAGCGAGGGGCTGAGTTTCTCGAAGACCGGGCTGAGGCCCTTCAGCTGGGCGACCGTCGCCTTCCGCGACAGCGAGAAGAGCTGGATCTGGTACACGAGGCCCGAAGGGAGGGTGTTGTTCTCGGCGAACTGGGCTTCCGGGAGGATGCGGAAGGTATAGTCGAAGTCCGGCTCGGGGCGCGCCATGTTCAGGGCGACCGCGGCGCCGGGGGCGTGGCGGGTGAAGGTGTAGCCCGAGCCCGCGCCGACGACCTCGCGGTCGGTCTCGGAGCGGAGCTTGTCCGGGTCGATGACGACGCCGCGGGACAGGAATTCCATCTCGATGGCCTGCAGCTCCTTCGTGACCTTCTCCAGCCGGGCCTGCATCGCGGGCAGCAGCGTGAGGATGTCGGCGGCGGCGGAAGCCGTCAGCGCCGAGACGGAGTCCTTCAGTGCGCGCACCTCGTTCATCTTGTCGACGTAGCGCCGCGTGTCGACGCTCTGCGAGAGGGCCTGGCCGCTGATCGCGCGGTTGTCGATCCGGGACCGGCTCCGCACCGGGAGCGCGGAGAGCTCCCGGACGCGCGCCACGTCCGCAATCTTCCGGCGGACCGGCATCCCGTCATACTCGAGCACGTACAGGTAGACGCTGTCCCGGGAGCACTCCCGGTTCGAGGCGAAGATCGAGTATTTGCCGTCCTCGGTATTGTAGAAGAGGAAATCGTCGTAGGGGGAGGAGAACGGGAAGCCCAGGTTCACGGGCGTGTCCCAGTCCTGGGTCTCCCGGTTGTAGGTCGAGACATAGAGGTCGTACCCGCCCATCCCGTAGAGCCCCTTCGAGGCGAAGTACAGGGAGCGCCCGTCGGCGCTGACGACCGGGTAAATCTCGTCGGAAGAGGAGGTAATCTGCTCGTTGATCAGCTTCGGGGCGGTCCAGAGGGTGTCGATCAAGTGGGACTGGTAGATGTTGCGGACGCCTTCGCGGTCCGGCGCGGACCAGAACAGTGAATTCCCCCCGTCGGGAATATAGGTCGCGCGCACAAACTCCGAGCCCAGCGAGTCGAGCTGGTTCGGCATCGCCCGCCAGCTGCGGTCCCGCATCGGATAATAGAGGAAGAAATCCCGCACGGAGAAGCGCTGTTTCGCGACGACCACCGGGTCGCTGCAGTAATCCATCATGCTGAGCCCGTTCTCCCCGAGGATCATCGCCTCCTCGACGGCCTGACGCGCGAGCGAGTCGGCCGCCTTGTCCAGCGCCTCCTGGTAGCAGTCCACCGCCGCGGGGAAATCATACGCGAGGCGCAGCGAATCCGCCCGCAGCAGCAGTTCCTCCGCGGTCAGCATTCCCCGCGCGGCGGTCACGGTCCCGGCGGCGGGCCGGTCGGCGCCCCCGTTTTCCGCGGCGGCCGTCGCATTCCGGCGCGCGGCGATCACGTTGCGGAGCGAGTCCATCTTGGCGCGGGTCCGCGACGCCACCGAAAGCGTGTCCTGGGCGGAAAGCCAGGAACAGCCCGCAAAAAGGAGGAAGGCGGCAGCCAGAAGCCGTTTTACACGCGTTCTCATCAGTGCAAAAGTAAGAAATAGTTATCAGAAAATTTCTTTCTTAGAAAAAAAGTGTAAATTTGCACCCTATTACGCTGAAAGGTAAAAAAATATAATAGGTAAAGTTTAACAATTATGCAAAGTAAAGGAGCAATCAGACTTGTAGCTATCCTGCTGCTTCTGGCCTGCATCTGGCAGCTGTCGTTTACCGCAGTCTCCAGCATCCAGTCCAAGAAGGCGGAGAAGTTCGCCGAGAAGGCGGCACTTGCTGCGCAGAACAGCGCGGCTTTCAGCAAAGTCGGTGTAGCGGACCAGGCCTATTACCTGGATTCCATCAGAAAAGTGGAGAACCGTCGTTATGTCGATTCCATCTCCACGGAAAAAATCTATCTGGGCAACACGTACAAGGATGTCCAGGCGAAGGAAATCAACCTCGGCCTCGACCTGAAGGGCGGTATGAACGTGATGCTCCAGGTCCAGCTCGAAGACCTCGTCAAGGCCCTTGCCGGCGACAATAAGACCCCGGAATTCAACCGTGCCCTCGCCCTCGCGAAGGAGCGCAGCGTGAACTCCACCTCCGACCTCATCACCCTCTTCGGCGAGGCCTGGGAGGAAGTGGCCCCCGGCCAGCGCCTCTCCCAGGTGTTCGGTACCTATGAGATGCGCGAGCGCATCCGTCCCGAGTCCACGAACGCGGAAGTCCTCTCCATCATCCGCGAGGATGCCGAGAGCGCCGTTTCGAACTCCTTCAACGTGCTCCGCAACCGTATCGACCGCTTCGGCGTGACCCAGCCTTCGATCCAGAAGATCGGCAACACGGGCCGCATCCTCGTCGAGCTTCCGGGCGTCAAGGAGCCGGAGCGCGTGAGAAAGCTGCTCCAGGGCACCGCCTCCCTCGAATTCTGGACCACCTTCGACAACTCCGAAATCTATCCCTACCTCCTCGAGGCCAACAATACCCTTTCCCAGCTCCTCGCCGGCGAGGAGGAAGCCGCCCCTGAGGCCGCTCCCGCCGCCGAAGGCGACATCGTGAGCCAGGAAATCGCCTCCCAGGAGAGCAGCAGCGCCGAGTATGACGCCTACCGGAAGCAGAACCCGCTCTTCGCGGTGCTCGAGCCTTCCCAGATGAACGGTTCCGCCCTGATCGGTTTCGCGACCGCCGCGGACACCGCGACCGTCAACCGTTACCTCGCGATGCCCCAGATCGCCCAGATCTTCCCCTCCGAGTTCCGCCCGATGTGGTCCGTCAAGCCCACGACCTACGTGGCCTCCGACAACGTCTATGAGCTCGTAGCCATCAAGGCCTCCTCCCGCGACGGCAAGGCCCCGCTCGACGGCGGTGTCGTGACCGACGCCCGCGTCTCCTACAGCAACCAGCGCAATGGCAACCCGTCCGTCTCGATGACGATGAACGCGGAGGGCGCCAACACCTGGGCCCGCCTGACCAAGGAGAACATCGGCAAGCAGATCGCCATCGTCCTCGACGGTACGGTCTATTCCTACCCGGTCGTGAACGGCGAGATTACCGGAGGCAACTCCGAGATCTCCGGCAATTTCGACGTCGAAGAGGCGACCGACCTTACGAACGTCCTGAAGTCCGGTAAGCTGCCGGCTCCGGCGACGATCGTCCAGGAGCAGGTCGTCGGCCCGTCCCTCGGTGCCGAATCGATCCGCTCGGGTCTCATCTCCTTCCTGATCGCGTTCCTGCTCGTGCTCATCTACATGGTGCTCTTCTATAAGGGCGCCGGTCTCGCCGCCGACGTCGCGCTGCTGACCAACGTCGTGCTGCTGTTCGGTATCCTCGCCGCCTTCGGCGCCGTCCTGACCCTGCCCGGTATCGCCGGTCTCGTCCTGACGCTCGGTATGGCCGTGGATGCGAACGTCATTATCTATGAGCGCGTCAAGGAAGAACTCAAGGCGGGCAAGGGCCTCGGCAAGGCCGTCCAGGACGGTTACAGCAACGCCTACTCCGCCATCATCGACGGCCAGGTCACGACCCTGCTGACCGGTATCGTGCTCTTCGTCTTCGGTACGGGCCCGATCCAGGGCTTCGCGACGACCCTGATCATCGGTATCATCACCTCCATCCTGACCTCCATCTTCATCACCCGCCTCATCTTCGACGACCGGATCCAGCGCGGCAAGAACATCTCCTTCGAGAACAACCTGACCCGGAACTTCCTGAAGAACACCCACATCGACTTCCTCGGCGCCCGTAAGTGGTCCTACATCGTCTCCGGCGCCCTGATCCTGATCGGCCTCGTCTCGATGTTCACCAAGGGCTTCACCTACGGTGTCGACTTCACCGGCGGCCGTACCTATGTCGTCCGCTTTGACCAGCCCGTGACGGCCGAGGCCGTCCGCGAGGCTGCGCTCGACGTCTTCGACGGCGCCGTCGAGGTCAAGCAGTTCGGCGGCGAAAGCCAGATGAAGATTACGACCTCCTACAAGTACGACGACGAGTCGACGAGCGTCGACAACGAGATCGAGCAGATGCTCTACAACGCCCTGAAGGGCTTCTTCAAGGAGAACGTCTCCTTCGAAGGCTTCACCTCGACCCTCGACAACCCGAACGGTATCATCAGTTCCGACAAGGTCGGCGCCTCGATCGCCAACGACATCAAGCGCTCCGCGATCTTCTCCGTCCTCATCGCCCTGCTCGTGATCTTCGGTTACATCGCCCTGCGGTTCCGCGGCTGGACCTGGGGTCTCGGCGGCGTGGTCTCCCTCGCCCATACGACCATCATCGTGATCGGATTCTTCTCCCTGTTCTCGGGTATCCTTCCGTTCAACCTGGATGTCGACCAGACCTTCATTGCGGCCGTCCTGACGATCATCGGTTACGCGATCAACGACAACGTGGTTATCTTCGACCGTATCCGTGAGAACCTCGGCCTCCACCCGAACGCCGACTTCAAGGAAACGGTCAACTCCTCGCTGAACGCGACCCTGACCCGTACCGTCAACACCTCCGTCTCGACCCTCCTCCCGATGCTCGCGATCGCGTTCTTCGGCGGTGAGTCCATCCGCGGTCTGGCGGTCGCCCTCATCATCGGTATCCTCTTCGGTACGTACGCCTCCATCATGATCGGTACCCCGGTCATGTACGACGCGACGACCAAGCGCCTGGCCGCCAAAAAGGCGAAGAAATAAGTTGATAATTTTCCGATAAAAGAAGCCCGGTTCCCTCGGAGGAAGCCGGGCTTTTTTTTAACTTTGTGCTATGGCCTTCGCACATCTCCACGTCCATACCCAGTACTCGATCCTCGACGGCATGTCCGACATCGGCCGGCTGTTCGACCGGGCCGAGGAGCTCGGCCTGGCGGGCCTCGCGATTACCGACCACGGCAACATGTACGGCGTCAAGGACTTCTGCGATGTCGCGAAGAAACACCCCGGGATCAAGCCCGTCGTCGGCTGCGAGATCTATGTGACCCGCCACTACGACCACCGCCTCAAGGACAACGACCACAAGAAATACTACCACCTGATCCTTCTGGCGAAGAACTTCGAGGGCTACCGCAACCTGATGAAGATCGTCTCCCTGGGCCACATCGAGGGCAAGTACCACCGCCCCCGCGTCTCCCACGAGGTGATCGAGCGCTACCACGAGAACCTGATCTGCTGCTCCGCCTGCATCGCCGGCGAGGTGCCGAACAGGATCCTGGCGGGGGACTGGGAGGGCGTCGACGAGGCGATCGCCTGGCACAAGCGCGTCTTCGGGGAGGACTACTACCTCGAGGTGATGCTCCACAAGACCGAGGTCCCCGGCCTCTCGACCGAGGTCTATGACCTCCAGAAGGAGTACACGGCGAAGATCTTCGAACTCGCGGAGCGCCACGGCGTCAAGGTCGTTGCGACCAACGACGTCCACTTCATCCTGAAGGAGGACGGCCCCGCCCACGACCGCCTGATCTGCCTGACGACCAACGCCGACGTGAACGACCCGAAGCGCCTCCGCTACACGCAGCAGGAGTACCTGAAGAGCGAGGAGGAGATGCGCGCCCTCTTCCCGGACCACCCGGAAGTCATCGACAACACCGTCGGGGTGATCGACAAGGTCGAGCGCTATGACATCGACCGCGGCCACGTCCTTCCGAAATTCCGGATCGACGAGGCCTTCCTCGCCGACATCGCGGCCCAGCAGGAGAAGTACCGGGCGGTGATTGACGCCGGCCGGAATGACGAGGAGGGCAACTACCGCGGCGACGAGTTCTGCGCCTCGGTCGCCTACCTGTGCCACCTGACCTACGAAGGCGCGCGCCGCCGCTACGGGGAGGAGTTTTCGGAGGAGCTTACCGAGCGCCTCGACTTCGAGCTGAAGACCATCTCCCACATGGGCTTCCCGGACTACTTCCTGATCGTCCAGGACTTCATCCGCTGGGCGCGGGACAACGGGATTTCCGTGGGCCCGGGCCGCGGTTCGGCCGCCGGCTCCGTCGTCTCCTACTGCCTCGGGATCACGAACCTGGACCCGATCCGCTACGACCTCCTGTTCGAGCGTTTCCTGAACCCGGAGCGCATCTCGATGCCGGATATCGACGTCGATTTCGACGACGACGGGCGCTACCGCGTGATCCAGTATGTCCAGGAACGCTATGGCGCCGACCATGTCTCCCACGTGATTACGTTCGGCACGATGGCGGCGCGGCTCGCCGTGAAGGACGTCGCCCGCATCAGCGGGATGAGCATCCCGGATTCGAACCGCCTGACGAAGATGATTCCGGACCGCCCGTTCACGGTCCGCGTGGACGGCAAGGAGAAGGAGATGAAGCCGACGCTCGCCAACAGCCTGAAGTACGTCAAGGAGCTGAAGGAGGCGTACGAGGAGGGAACGCCGCTGGTGAGGGAGGTGCTGGACTATGCGCGCAAGCTCGAGGGCTGCATCCGCCAGGTCGGCATCCACGCCTGCGCGATGATCATAGGCCGCGGCAACCTGATGGACTACATCCCGATCGCGCTGGGGACGGACAAGGCGACGGGGCAGGAAGTCTGGGTCTCGCAGTACGAGGGGACGAAGATCGAGGACGTGGGCATGCTGAAGATGGATTTCCTCGGCCTGAAGACGCTCTCGATCATCAAGCGCTGCCTCGAGCTCGTGAAGAAGCGCTTCGGCGAGGACATCGACATCGAGAAGATTCCGATCGACGACAGGAAGGTTTACGAACTCTACAGCCGCGGCGACACGAAGAGCATCTTCCAGTTCGAATCCCAGGGGATGAAGGAGTGGCTGATGCGGCTGCGGCCGGAGCGCTTCGAGGACCTGATCGCGATGAACGCGCTCTACCGGCCGGGCCCGATGGACTACATCCCGGATTTCGTGGCCGGCAAGAACGACCCCTCCAAGATCCATTTCGACCTCCCGGAGATGGAGGACCTGCTGCGGGAGACCTACGGCGTGACCGTGTACCAGGAGCAGGTGATGCGCCTGAGCCAGAAGCTGGCGGGCTTCTCGAAGGGCAAGGCGGACAAGCTCCGCAAGGCGATGGGCAAGAAGAAGAAGGACGTGCTCGACTCCCTGAAAGTCTCCTTCATGGAAGGCGCGCTCGCGAACGGCCACCCGCAGGAGACCCTCGAGAAAATCTGGTCCGACTGGGAGGCCTTCGCCAAGTACGCGTTCAACAAGTCCCACGCGACCTGCTACGCCTGGGTCAGCTACCAGACGGCCTGGCTGAAAGCCCACTACCCGTCGGAGTTCCAGGCTTCGAACCTGACGCAGAACAGCGCCAACATGGACGAGCTGAAGGAGATCATGGCCGACTGCAAGCGCTCCCGGATCAAGGTCCTCAGCCCGGATGTCAACGAGTCCGACGCCCAGTTCACCGTCAACAAGGCCGGCAACATCCGCTTCGGCCTCGGCGGGATCAAGGGCTTCGGCGACAACGTCGTCGAAGCCATCATCGCCGAGCGCGGCGCGCGGGGCCCGTTCGCCGACGTGTTCGACTTCATGGAGCGGATGGCGGGGACCGTGAACCGCCGCGCGCTCGAGTCGCTCGTCAGCGCCGGTGCGCTCGATTCCTTCGGCTACAGGCGCAGCCAGTACTTCATGCCCTGCAAGAACGGGGAGATCTTCCTCGACGAGCTGGCGCGTTACGCGGACCTGTACCGCAACGACTCGCTCGACAGCGCGAACTCGCTCTTCGGCGAGGTCGAGGAGCTCAGGCCGGTGCGGCCGGAGATGCCGGACCCGCCGCGCGAGGAGAACCAGCTCGGGCTGCTCCAGCAGGAAAAGGAGCTGGTCGGGATGTATATCTCGTCCCACCCGCTCGACAAGTATTCCTTCGAGATCGAGACCTTCACGACGACCGACCTGGTCCGGCTGCCGGAGCGCATCGACGAGGCCGAGGCCCGGAAGAAGCCCTCGAAGGAGGCCGTCGCCGGCATCGTGACGGACGTGAAGACGCTCGTGACGAAGTCGGGCGCCCCCGGCGCGCGCGTCGTGCTGGAGGACTACAGCGGCACGTATGAGCTCGCGCTCTTCGGCAAGGACTACCAGGCCTGGATGCCCTTCATGCAGCCCCATATGCAGCTCTTCATCGAAGGCGACATCGACGAGCGCTATCCGCTCAAGCCGGAGGAGCGCGCCGCGGGCAAGAAGGCCCCGTTCGGCTTCAAGGTCCGGAAGATCACGCTGCTCGGCAACGTCGCCGAGGAGCGGCTGAAGGGCCTTGCCGTCAACATTACGACGGACCGGCTCAGCCCGGAGTTCCGCGCCGGCCTCGTCCGGGCGCTGAAGGAGAACAAGGGCAATACGCCGCTCTCGCTCTACCTCTTCGATCCGGAGACGAAGTATCGCGTGGAGTTCTATTCCAAGAAGTATTCGGTCGCGGTCAGCGCCGAACTGATGGCCGCCTTCCAGGACCTCGGCATCGCCTGGACCGCCGTAAAGTGACTATTTATCTCCCCCGTAAACGTGAAAGAGGCCTAATGCCCCGCCAGACAAAAAATAAAAAAAAGTTGGCGCCAGCGTGTGAATTTTAGGGGTGTTGTGTGTCTTATATATAGAAAGACGGTATTCACATACCTATGTTTAACGTATAATCCGGATTAGTTATGAAGAAAAAACCAATTATTCTTGCCGTGTCTCTTTTGGGATTATTGGCAGTGTCGTGCTCCCGGGAGTACCTTCCGGCACATGACGACGGGCCTGCTCCGACTACTCCGTACCGTTACGGGATTCGATCTGCAGGCGAGGCGGTTTCAATCGCGCAAGAATCGCTTGACCGGTTTTATCCTGGCACTAAAAGTGAAAAGGGGAAAGAAGTAAGCTGCATAATACCGTATGTTTCTGCTTCAACGAAAGGAACAGCCTCCGATACGTTGTTTTATATTGTTAACTTTGGTGAAAATGAGGGTTTTGCACTCATTAACACGGATCCAGCGGTTGCACCATTGCTTGTAATTACAGAGGAGGGGCACTATGAAGGGAGAGAGACTGAGAATACTGGCTTTAACTTATATATGGATAATTTAGTAACCCAATTATCCTCCCGCTTCTCAGGAGGCCCTATATTGCCCCCAATTGATTACAACTATTTGGACACGCTTAGGTATACAGATACACAAAAAACCCCTTTATTACAAAGTGCCTGGGGACAGGACGGCCCGTTTGCGGAGTTGACGCCAAACCATTATCCTGCAGGCTGTACACCAATAGCAATTGGGCAAATCATGGCATATTATCAACATCCGGATACGGTACAGCTTAAATATCCCGGGGCTTCGCCTTCGTATATTACACCGGCTTGGGCTAATATGGCGGCCCATAATTCCCATGACACCGAACAGTGCTCAATTTGTCTGATGAATGCGAGATTCATCCGTGAAGTTGGCCGACGGTTACAAACCTTGTATGGTACTCAGAGCGGGACAACCATGGATGGTGTTGATCAAGGATTACCTGCACTGGGATACACTCACAGTGCGGCCAGTTCCTATTCTCCTCAAAATGTTTTGGCTGCAGTTGACCTCAATAGGCCCGTGTTAGCTTTCGCAAGCTTTCAAGGTAGCAATGGGGGACATACATGGGTGATAGATGGGTACCAATTCCAGGACCGGTCAATAGACTATTATAGGTTTGTCAGTTTCAATCTTGATGGATCCTTGAATCTTGTGTACGGGGGCCATGATGAGGAGACCTGTTATTATTTTCATTTCAACCTTGGGCAAGGTGGCGAGTATAATGGATACTATATTAGTTACCATTATGTTAATCAAACAGGTATTATATTTCCTACGCCGCGTCCCGACACCGTATTAATGGATGCCTTTGCTGAGGATTTGCAGTCAGGGATTCCAAATCACAACCGCTTAATGATTTATGATATGCTTCCTAATAATTAGACCGTCATGAAACAAATACTGTTTTTTATAATTCTGTTTCCTTTTTTGTTTGCCTCCTGTTCAAAGGAAGATGATAAAAGTGATCTGATCAAGGCCGTTTTTGGCGTGGATTATTATTTGATTTCCGAGAGCGAAGAAGAAGTCCCGGAGTCGCCGTGGCATTTATTCAATGGTTATAATCGTAGCGATTCGGGAGAGTATATGATAATAGAGTATTGGGCATTTGTATCAGTAACAAATAACGAAGGTAAGGACCTGCTTTCAAGTCAAGAGCCGGGGAGTTTCGCAAATGGACTGACTGTTGAGATAAATGGTAAGGAAACCCGTTTATGGAGTATTTCTGATAAAGAAAGAGAGCCCTATAATCTTCATTGTATTATAGCTAAATATGTTCCCGGATATCCGCTTACGTTCCATTGGCCGGATGGATCATCAGATACTGTAGGCGTTTATCTGGAATTCAACCGCGAAAAAACCAAGTACAGGATCTGTTATTTAGTCAATGGTGAGAAACAATACACCAATTATTTGTGCCTCACAAAATAGGTCCGACGACCGGATCGTGCGCCTGTGCGAATTCAGAAAAGACGTGACATGCTGTCGGTCCTGGCGGCCACTTCGCGGGGGTTCTTCATCCTGGCCTAGGTGGCCTTCGTGCATGCCGTCTTCGCGTCCGGCTCCGAACTGATTGCCGCCTTCCAGGACCTCGGCATCGCCTGGACCGCCGTAAAGTGACTATTTATCTCCCCCGTAAACGTGAAAGAGGCCTAATGCCCCGCCAGACAAAAAAATAAAAAAAGTTGGCGCCAGCGTGTGAATTTTAGGGGTGTTGTGTGTCTTATATAGTATTCACATACCTGTGTTTAACGTATAATCCGGATTAGTTATGAAGAAAAAACCAATTATTCTTGCCGTGTCTCTTTTGGGATTATTGGCAGTGTCGTGCTCCCGGGAGTACCTTCCGGCACATGACGACGGGCCTGCTCCGACTACTCCGTACCGTTACGGGATTCGATCTGCAGGCGAGGCGGTTTCAATCGCGCAAGAATCGCTTGACCGGTTTTATCCTGGCACTAAAAGTGAAAAGGGGAAAGAAGTAAGCTGCATAATACCGTATGTTTCTGCTTCAACGAAAGGAACAGCCTCCGATACGTTGTTTTATATTGTTAACTTTGGTGAAAATGAGGGTTTTGCCTTGGTCGCTGCAAATCCTGCAGTGTCACCGTTGCTTGTTATTACCGAAAGTGGACGCTATGAGGGAGGCCAAACGGATAATGATGGATTCAATATTTATATGGAGTCGCTTATTGCCCAACTTTCCCAGGCGCCCGTTGGAAGGTACGATCCTATTGTTCAACCGGATATTGTGGATACTATCCGGTCGCACGCATCTGAGTATGTCTCCCCTATGCTCCAGAGTGCCTGGCATCAGGATTCTCCATTTGGCGATTTGACCCCTAACGGTCTTGCTGGTTGTGCTGCAGTGGCCCTCGGGCAGATAATGGCTTATTATGAGCACCCGGACACACTTCATTTAACCTATCCTGGAAGCTCGGGGGTGCTGAACCTGGATTGGCCTTCAATGATTACTCATAATTCCGGAAGCGCCAATAGTTCCAGTACAAATATGAAGAATGCGCAATTAATGCGGGAATTGGGAGAGAGATTATCAATGATTTATGGGGATGAAAGTTACACAACGACTTACAATGTGTATTCTCTTTTGCCGTCGTTGGGATTTACGTCAGGAGTCATTTCGTATTATAGCAAAGACGGACTTAGATACTCATTGATGCAAGACAATCCTGCCTTAATCTCAGCATTTTACTCTACAGATGTTGATAGGGGGCACATTTGGGTTGTAGATGGGTATCAGTACGATGACTGGTCTTATGATTACTATTATTTCAGAGGATTCAATCTTGACGGCTCAATGAATTTGCAATTTGGCGCGCACGATGAGAGAACAACGTATTATTTCCATTTTAATCTGGGACACGAGAATACTACATATAACGGTTATTATATCGCATATGATTATGCAAACCAATATGGAGTATTATTTCCGGTAGCCCAATATAATACCACCTTGGTAAATATTTTTACTGAAATGAATAATGTTCTTCCTCATTCAGATGTTATTTATATCCCTTCTGTTAGAATAAACCAATAAACTAAAGTCATGAAACGGTTTTTTTTAATTATATCAACGATTGTCGTTTTATCAATCACATCCTGCGCACTTGTGGATACTGATAATAAATGGTATGAGGAAGGCGCCGGAATTGTATTTGCAGAGGATGAAACCGATATTCCGGAGGCTCCCTGGCACGAACGTGTCCTCGATCCTATGTTTCGGCCGGTGGGCACGCTGTTTTGTAAGATCTATGTAAAGGACTTGAACGGGAATAATCTGCTCGTTCCTGACGCTCCCCCCGGTGTTGTTCTTACCCGGATTGAGGAGGGGGGTGAGAGGAGCGATATTGATTATAGTGGATTTATCCATCTGCGTGATGACGGAGTGAGGGAATTGCACTTGTCCATGCAAACGGGTGAAGGCGCCTGGCTGTTGGAATGGGAGAACGGCTGGCCCGACGACCGGATCGTCTGCCGACTCGAGTTTTCTAAAGACGGAACACGCTATCGGTACTATTTCCTGGTGAACGGGAGGAAACAGTACGGGAACGATATTTATCTGGTCAAGCCGGCGCTGTCGGACAAGGACTAGAAGACGAGGACGGCCTTGACGGGGTAGTGGTCGGAGATGAAGGCGCGGTCCATGTAGGGCTTGGTCACGGTCTCGTATTCCGGGCAGCTGCTGAAGCCGGAGAACCAGATATAGTCGATGATGGAGGCGGACTTGCCCCAGCCGTTGAAGGTCGCGTGGCTGTCAGTCTTGGCGGCCACTTCGCGGGTGTTCTTCATCCGGACCTTGATCTCGTCCATGTTCGGGTTGTCGATCGTCATGTTGAAGTCGCCGGTCACGACGAGCGGCAGGCCTTCCGGGTTCATCTTCTTGATGTTGTCCATGATCAGGTTGAGGCCTTTCTCGCGGGCTTCGGTGCCGACGTGGTCGAGGTGGGTGTTGACGTAGTAGAATTTCTTTCCGCTGCGCTTGTCCTTCATCAGGGCCCAGGTCGCCGTGCGCTTGCAGGCGGCGTCCCAGCCCATCGACGGGACGTCCGGGGTGTCGGAGAGCCAGTAGGTTCCCCATTTCAGAAGCTTGATGTTCTTCTTCTTGTAGAAGATCGACATGTGCTCGCCTTCGTGCTTGCCGTCTTCGCGGCCGACGCCGACGGACTTGTAGCCGTCACAGGCGTTCGTCAGGTAGTTGACCTGGAAGTCATAGGCTTCCTGGAGGCCGAAGATGTCGGGTTTCTGGTCGTCGATCATCATCGCCGAGGCGGGGTAGCGGTATTCCCAGGAGTTGGTACCGTCGTTCGCGGTGCCGAGGCGGATGTTGTAGGAAATCACGACGAGACGGCCGGGTTCCTTGGCGGAGAGGGTCAGCGGGAGAAGCATCGCAGCGGCCATCGCAAGCAGAAAGTTTTTCTTCATGATGAAAGGTTTTTGTCACACAAAAATAAAAAGAAAAATGCTATTTTTGTGGGAATTGCAAGGCTTTTCTTATGGAAGAAACGAGGTTTTCCGATATCGGTAAAGTGGAAGCCATTTCGCGGATGTTCGAGGGGACGGGATATGCGCCGTACGGCGTTCCGGCTTCGGACCTGTCCGGCCGGGGCGGCGCGCTGGTGACGGCGTCGCGGCTGCTGCTCGAGGGAACGGATTTCGACCTCGTGTATTTTCCCCTGAAACACTTGGGCTACAAATGTGTCGTAGCCGTTGCCGGCGAGCTGATTGCGCGCCTGGCACGGCCGCTGCGTCTTGACGTGCGCCTCGGCGTGTCGGCGAAGCTCGATTTCGCGCAGGTGCGCGAAATCTTCGGCGGCATTGCCGCCGCGGCCCGTGCGGCCGGCTTCGCCGCGCTGACCCTCGACCTCGCTCCCTCGCGGAACGGGCTCGCGGTCGCCGTCTCCGCGGCCGGGGAGGTCGCGCTGCTGACGCAGAAGCGGATGCCGCGGCCGAAGTCGAAGGACCTGATCTGCGTGTCCGGGAGCCTGGGGGCCGCCTACATGGGCCTGCAGCTGCTGGAGCGCGGGAAACAGGACTTCGCGAAGGCGGAGCAGGATATCGCGCAGTACAAGATGCTCGTGGCCGCGTACCTGAAGCCGGAGATGGACTGGAAGGTCGTTTCCGCGCTGGAGGAGGCGGAGCTGTACCCGTCCGCGGGATACCTGGTGACCCACGGCCTGGCGGACGCCGTGAAGCGGCTCTGCCGTGACACGGGCCTCGGGGCGAAGGTCTATGCCGACAAGATCCCGTTCGAGGGGAACACGTTCGCGCTGGGCCGGGAGATGGACATCGATCCCGTCTCCGCGGCGATGAACGGCGGGGACGACTACAAGCTGCTGTTTACCGTGCCGATCCTGGAGCTGGAGCGCTTCCGGCGGGATTTCCAGACCTTCGACATCATCGGCCACCTCGCGCAGCCGGAGGCCGGGGCGGCGCTCGTCACGCCGGAAGGCGTGGAACTGCCGCTGCGCGCCCAGGGCTGGCCGCGGGAGGACGAAGATGAACTGGCTGAGAATAAATAACCTTAAAATATAATTACAATGAAAAGAAACGTGATATTCCGGTTGTTTGCGGTGGTGCTGATCGCGCTCGTCGCGGCGGCGCCGGTCGATGCGAAACGGGTGAAGTATGTGTTCTACATGATCGGTGACGGGATGGGGATCAACCACGTCCGCGGGACGGAGATCTTCAACCGCGCGACGGGTTACGGCCCGGCGGAACTCAATTTCTCCCAGTTCCCCTACCGGACGTTCATCACGACCCATTCCGCGAGTTCGCTCGTGACCGATTCCGCGGCGGCCGGAACGGCGCTGGCGACCGGAACCAAAACCAACAACAATTACCTCGGCGTGGACGCGGAGAAGCGCCCCCTGAGCTCGATTGCGATGTGGGCGAAGGCGAGCGGCTACGGCGCGGGCGTGGCGACCTGCGTCGGCGTGAACCACGCGACGCCGGGCGCCTTCTACGCCAACACGGAGTCCCGCAGCAACTACGAGCTGATTGCCGAGCAGCTGATCGCCTCCCCGCTGGATTTCGCGGCGGGCGGCGGCTTCATCAACCAGAAGTCCAAGACCGGCCACGACTCCGCGTACCTGGAGAACCTGGCGGCCAAGGCCGGGATCACGGTCCTGCACGGCAAGGGTGAATTCACGGACATGGCCTCCCGCAAGGGCCGCGTGATCTGCCTCGGCGACAATTCCTTGAGCGAGACGGACCTCCCGTACGCCGTGGACCACCAGCCGGGCCAGACCAAACTCGTGGATTTCACGAACGCGGCGATCGACTACCTCTACGGCAATTATCCGAAGGGCTTCTTCCTGATGGTGGAAGGCGGGTCGATCGACCACGCCGGCCACAACGACGACCCGGTGACCGATTTCCAGGAGACGAATGATTTCGCCGAGGCGATCGACGCGGTTCTCGCGTTCTACCGCCGGCACGCGGCCGAGACGGTCATCATCGTGACGGCGGACCACGAGACCGGCGGCCTGATGCTGGGCGCCGGTTCGTATGAGATGAAGCCGTCGCTGCTCGCAAAGCAGAAGTATTCGGAGAACGGCCTGACCGCCCGTTTCCGCGCCCGCTTCTACAAGCCGGCGGAGACGGTCCAGGGCCACACGGACGGCGCTCCGATGACGCAGGCGCTCCAGTCCCGCCAGAATACGAGCTGGGAGGCCGTGAAGGATTTCCTGAAGGAAGAGCTCGGCATGTGGGATACCGTGCCGGTCAGCGAGAGCGCCGAGGCCGCGTTCAAAGCGACGTATGACAAGACCTTCGTCCGCGGCGAGAACGACGACGTCGTCAGCCTCTACGCCACGAACACGCGCATCGTCTCCGATGCGATCGATTTCGTCTCGAAGGCCGCGGGCTATTCCTGGGCCCACGGGTCGCATACCGGGTCCCCGGTGCCGCTGTTCGCCATCGGCGCGGGTGCCCTGGACCTGATGTCCTGCAGGGACAACACGGACATCCCGAAGGCCCTGGCCAAGCTTGCCGGCTATAAGCGCTAAGTCTTTCAGTATGGGTATAAAGCGGATTTTGATGGTTTCTGCGCTGGTTGCCGGGCTCGCCGGCTGCGCCGGGGGCGGATGGACGAAGGAGGAGAAGGCGCTGGTCGAGGGACAGGGCGCGGTACTGCGGGTGCTGACGGTGGAAAACGAGGCGGACCTGGCGGTGCTGCGGGCGAAAGCCGGGGCGGTGCGGCCGGAGGAGGTCGCCTCCGGGTTCTATGCGCTGCTGGCGGAGAAGATGATTGCGACGGTGACGTCGCCGGAGCAGGATGGCGTCGGCATCGCCGGGCCGCAGGTGGGGATTTCGCGCCGCATCGTGGCCGTACAGCGCTTTGACAAGGAAGGGGAGCCGTTCGAGGTGTACCCGGATATCCGGATCACGGCGACGCGCGGGACGATGGAGCCGGGCCCGGAGGGCTGCCTCTCGGTCCCGGGCCGCCGCGGCGAGGTGCTCCGCTACCGCGACATCGATATCAGTTACATTTCCCCGGAGACGCTCCAGACCGTGACTGAGCGCGTCGAGGGCTTTACCGCGGTGATTTTCCAGCACGAGTGCGACCACCTCGACGGGGTGCTCTATATCGACAAGCTCGTTGAAGAATGAGAAGGGTGCGCGGGGTGAGAAGATTTCTGCTGGCCGTCCTGGCTCTTGTTGCGGCCGCGGCGGGCGCGGGTGCGGCTCCGGTCACGCCGGAGCGCGCGCTGGCCGTCGCCGACCGCTTCCTGAACGGTGCGACGAAGGCCGGCGGGCGGACGCTCCGCCTCGTCTGGCGCGGGGAGAAGCCCGCGGAGGCGCCGCTGGCCGAGCCGGCCTACTATGTCTATAACGCGGACGGCGGCGGCTTCGTGATCGTCGCCGGCGATGATGCCGTGACGCCGGTCCTCGCGTATTCCCGCGAGGGCTTCTTCGAGACGGAGGGAATGCCGGAGAACCTGGCGGACTGGATGGACGGGCTGCGGACCTGCATCCTGCAGGTGCGGGCGGACGGGCGGAAGCCCACGCCGGCGGTCGCCGAGGCCTGGGCCTCCGCCTCCGGGCCGGCCCGCGCCGGCGACGAAGTCGTGATCGAGACTGCGCTTTGGAACCAGCGGGACCCCTACAACCGGCTGTGCCCGCAGGTGGACGGCGGACGCTCCGTGACCGGCTGCGTCGCGACCGCCATTGCGATCGTCATGCGCCACTATGGCTACCCCGCCGCCGGCCACGGCTCGCTCCCGGACTATGTCTACGAGACCGACACCGGCCGCCGCCGCACGCAGGAAGGCCATCTCCTCGGCGAGACCTATCAGTGGGATAAAATGCCCTTCAAATATGTTCCGGGCCGGTTTACCGACGAGGAAGCGGACGCCGTCGCGCGCCTGATGTTCGACGTCGGCGTGATGATGGAGATGGAGTACAACCCAACCGGCTCCGGCGCCTATACCCAGGTCGCGCACGAAAAGCTCGCCCGGTACATGGACTACGACGCCGGCGCCCGGATGCTGGAAAAAGGCTATTTCTCGAATCAGGAGTGGCTCGCGATGATCCGGGAGGAGATTGACGCCGGGCGCCCGCTGCTCTATTCCGGCTACGACAGGGAAGGCGGCCATGCCTTCGTCGCCGACGGCTACAACAGCGACGGCTATATCCGTTTCAACTGGGGCTGGGGCGGCGCCGCCAACGGTTTCTTCGCCCTCACCGACATGGACGGCTTCACCGACGGAAACCTCGCCGTCTTCGGCCTCGTGCCGGACCAGGGGGACGAAGCCCCGAACGGCACCCCCGGCTACACGAACATCTCGACCTCCGCGACCATCGCCCGCAACACGGACTTCAACCTCGTCGTCCGGGGAATCGTCGGCGTCGGCACGACCTTCAGCGGCCAGATGGCCATCGGCAAGTACGACAACGCCGGCGTCCTGCGGGAGCTCGTCTCGAACCCGCTGAATTTCAGGGATCTGGGGGTGATGGACGACCAGAGCCGCCGCTTCACCTGCAACATCGCGGGCGCCATCTACCCCGGCGACTGCCTCCGTCCCTGCTACCGCGAAAGCAAGGACTCCGACGACTGGCGCCCGGCGCTCTTCAATGCTGAGTATGGCGGCAGCATGTCCATTTCCCTCGCCTCGGAGGACCTCCTGGCCCAGAATGCAAGCCTCCGCTTTGACAGCTACACCCGCGTCCTGACCCTGCTCTCCGCCTACGACAGCGTCACCTGCCGCTTCACCGCCCCCGACGGCGCGGACCTCTCCGGCCGGGTCACCGCCGCTCCCGCCCCCGCCGCCGGCGGTGCCGATCCCGGCGTGGCCTTCACCATCCCGACCGCCGGCCTCCCCGCAGGCACCTACACCCTGACCCTGACCCTCGGCGCCCTCTCCTGCGCCCTGCAGCTCGCCCTTTAGCCGCTGCCACGCAAGTGCTTTTGCAGCAGCGACTTAAATAGAATAGAAGTACCCAAAAATGGGCACTTCTATTCTATTTATTCTACTGATACTCAGCGAATTGCGTTGCAGCGCCGGCGGGGCCGGAAGAAAGCGGCGGGGCCGACAGACAGCGGCGGGGCCGCTAGAAGGCGGCGATGAGCTCGTCGTTGCTGTAGGCGTCGGCGCCGTAGCAGGTCTTCAGGTACGCGAGGCCGTTAAGGTAGTCCTCCTCCGTGAAGGAGTCGGTCGCTTCCTTGGCGACGACGACGTCATAGCCGAGGCAATAGGCGTCGGCGGCGGTGTGGCGGCAGCACATGTGTGCGTGGAGGCCGGTGATGATGACGGTCTTGACGCCCAGCTCCTTCAGCAGGATGTCCAGGTCGGTCTGGAAGAAACCGCTGTAGCGGCGCTTCGGGACGACATAGTCCTTGTCGCAGAGCTTGAGTTCGGGGATGACTTCGGCGCCGGGGGTGCCTTTGATGGCGTGGTCGCCCCAGAGCTTGAGTTCGCGGTCGATGCCGGGGAGGTGGCAGTCGTTGCAGAAGATGACGGGGACGCCTTTTTCACGGGCCGCGTCGAGGAGACGGGCGGTGGCGGGGACGATGGCCTTGCCGCGGTCGCAGGCAAGGGAGCCGGTCACGAAGTCGTTGAGCATGTCAACGACGAGGATGGCGGGAGCGTTGAGTTTTTCCATTGTTTATTAGAACATGTAGTGAATACCGACGGAAATAAGGGAGCGATGGCGTTTGGTGTTGCCGGTCGCGGAGTAGTTCAGCAGGCCGCGGTCGTAGCCTGCCTTGAGGCGGATCCTGTTGTCGATTTCGACGCCGGCGCCGGCGCCCGCAAGGATGTCGAAGCGCTTGTAGATGCCGTCGGAGCCGACGAGGTTGACAGTTACGTTGCCGACCTTTTCAGTCGTCGAAAGGGTGGTCCAGAGGGTCGGTCCGAGGAAGACGAAGCCGGCGATGCCGCTGCCGAAATCCATCGTGTACTTGCCGTGGAACGGGAGGTTCAGGGCCATGCTGCTGTAATGGACGTTGTTCTCCTTGGAGCCCTGGAAGAGGAAGCGGAGGGCGGTGTCGACCGTCAGGGCGCCGTCGAGCGGGATGTCCGCGCCGACGCTGACGAAGCCGCCGTTGGTTCCGTATCTGGAGGTCGTGTTGCCGAGGGTGGCGAAATCGGCGCCATGGAGGAAGCCGGCGCCGACGTTGAAGCGCTGGGCACTGGCGTTCACGCAGCAGAAGAGGACTGCTGCGGCAAAGAGGATTTTTTTCATCGATTCAAGTTTAATTAAAAGGTTAACTATTTGATTTCAAGTACATCGCCATGGTCGGCGGCGACAGCCGCCTTCCAGTGGTCGGTATAGCCCGGCTGCGTCAGGCCGGCGGGGAGGCCGTCGGAGTACTCCGAATGGACGAAGTTGCCGTCGGCGTCCTGGGCCTTGACGTTGCCGTCGATAAACTTGATCAGCAAGGTCTGTTCCAAACTGACCCAGTCGGCGAACTGTTTCTGCGCGGTTTCGACGCTGTAGGCGGTCACGATCTTGCGGACCTTGCGCAGGCGGCCCTTCTTGTAGTACTTCAGGGCCTTCTCGTCGTTGGCCTGGACGCCGCCGAAAATCTGGGAATTCTCGAAGGCGTCGATGCGCTCGCGGACGAACGCGGCCATGTGGTTGTACATCTTGTAGCAGGCGTTCGCGACGCGGTTGTTGAGCCAGAACGAGGCGGTCGGGGAATAGTGGAGCATGTCGCCGTTGCCTTCGCGGAAGCAGTCGGGGACGCGGGTGGAGGAGGTGTAGATCGGGGTCACATAGGAGGTTGCGGCATCGTCGGTACCGAACCAGAGAATGCCGCCGATCTCGTCCGGCAGGTAGCCGCGGGCCTGGCCGACGAACCAGAAGCCGGTCTGCTGGGTCGCGATCGCACGCTCGTTGACATAGGATTTGCCGTCCACCGTGAAGGTCATCGGGCGCCAGCGGTACGGCAGGGCGTTGCCGCCCGCGCCGATGTCGGTCGTCATGTCCATCGGGGTCCCCTCGTAGTGGTCGCGCATCACGTCGGCGACGTCCTTGACGCTCAGCTTGCGGGCGGGCCTGACGAACAGGGGCATCCGGTGGTCGAGGTTGTAGCCCATCGCGTAGTCGAGCCAGTCGGAAGCGGCGGCGCGCACCTCGTTGCCATTCTCGTCGAGGTAGATGAACTCGCCGTCGCAGAGGGTGTTGAAGGCGCTCCAGACGCGCGCGTCGCAGCCGCGGACCTCGCCGAAGTCGATCGGGCAGTAGGTGTCGCAGAAGGAGAACTCCTCGTCCGGACCGTCGTACCAGCCCTTTTCACGCGCGAAGGTGATGACGTCCGGGGCGTAGAGGCAGTTCTCCGGGTCGTCGAGGGGGAAGGTGCGGATGCGGGCCTGGTTGGCGTGGGCGCAGATGTAGCCGTCCGGCACGCGGCGGGCGACCCAGACGATGCCCTTGCCGCCGGGGCCCTTGCCGATGAGGTCCATGACCCAGGCCTCTTCGGGGTCGGCGATGGAGAAGCTCTCGCCCTCGGAGGCGTAACCGTACTCGGAGGTCAGGGCGACGATGGTCTCGATCGCCTCGCGGGCGGTCCGGGCGCGCTGGAGGGTGATGTAGATCAGGGAGCCGTAGTCGATGACGCCTTGCGGATCATAGAGCTCTTCGCGGCCGCCGTAGGTCGTTTCGCCGATGATGAGCTGGTGCTCGTTCATGTTGCCGACGGTCTGGAAAGTGCGGCCGGCCTGCGCAATCTGCCCCAGGGGCTTCTGGGAGTCCCAGTCGATGACCTGGAGCATCGTGCCGGGCTTCCACTTCGCGGCCTTGCGGAAATACAGTTCGCCGAAGAGCACGTGGGAGTCGGCGGCATAGGAAACCAGGGTCGAGCCGTCGGCGCTGGCGCCTTTGGAGATGATCACATTCGTGCAGGCGTCGCCGTCGAGCCGGGCGGAGAGCAGGCCTGCGAGCACCAGCAGGCTGCAGAAAATCGGTCGGGTCCTCATTTTGCGCTTTGTCTATAAATGATTACTTTTGTCAGAATATTCACGCAAAGTTATGAAAATTCTCAGAATTGCCGCCACCGCGGCGCTTGTGGCCCTGGCGCTCCCACTCGCGGCGCAGGAGCAGACCGCCGAGCAGCAGGAAAAGGCCCTCTACGAGATGATCCAGACGCAGGTCAACAACATGGAGAAGGCGCTGGACCTCGAGGACTGGCAGATCTTTTACGTGGATTCCATCCTGACCCACGACTACCGGGCGATGCAGGCGGAGCTGATCGGCCTGCGCAATTCCAAGGTCAGCAGCCAGGACCGCTACTACCGGGTCCAGGACAAGTGGAACGAACAGATCTACAACGCAATCCACGGTGTGCTCGACGAGCCGCAGTGGCAGAAATACCTGAAATCCGGTGCCGCCCGGGAAAAGAAGAACCGCGACAAGAGAGCCGCAAAAAAGGGAGAATAGTCCTATGAGAAGAGAAGATATCGAAGCCATCCTTGCCGAGATCGGCGAGCTGAAGTGCAAGACCCAGAAGGAAGTGGAGGAGGCGCGCGTGCGTTTCCTCGGCAAGAAGGGAGAGGTGACCCGCCTGTTCGAAGAGTTCAGGACCGTCGCCCCGGAGCTCAAGCGTGAGTTCGGAAAGACCCTCAACGAGCTGAAGCAGACCGTGACCGCGAAGATCGAAGAGCTGCGCGCCGCGGCCGGCGAGGGCGGTGCGGCGGAAGGTCCGAAGGAGGACCTTTCGATGCCGGGCGAGCCCTTCGAGCTCGGCTCCCGCCACCCGGTCTCGATCGTCCGCGAAGAGATCGTCGGCATCTTCCGCAAATTCGGCTACGATGTGGCCGAGGGGCCGGAAATCGAGGACGACTACCACGTCTTTGAGGCCCTCAACTTCCCCCCGAACCACCCCGCCCGCGACATGCAGGACACCTTCTTCGTCTCCACCGGCCACCTTAACCCCCTCCTCCTCCGGACCCATACCTCCAGCGTTCAGGTCCGCGCGATGGAGAAGATGGACCTACCGATCCGGGTGGTCTGCCCGGGCCGCGTGTTCCGCAACGAGGCGATCAGCGCCCGCGCCCACTGCATCTTCCACCAGATCGAAGGCCTCTACATCGACGAGAACGTGACCTTCGCGGACCTCAAGCAGGCGATCCTCCTCTTCGCCCGCGAGATGTTCGGCCCGGACACCGAAATCCGGATGCGCCCGTCCTTCTTCCCGTTCACGGAGCCTTCCGCGGAAGTCGACGTCAGCTGCAACATCTGCCACGGCAAAGGCTGCAACATCTGCAAGGGCACCGGCTGGCTCGAGATCATGGGCTGCGGCATGGTCGACCCGAACGTCCTCAAGGCGTCCGGCATCGATCCGGAGAAGTACAGCGGATTCGCCTTCGGAATGGGCCTGGAGCGCATCGCGATGCTGAAATGGCGCGTCAATGACCTGCGCCACTACTTCGAGAACGACCTGCGTTTCCTCCGGGAGTTCCAGACTGCGACAGAAGTTTAAAACCCTTATAATTATGAAAAGAATCCTTGTTGCGGCGGCCCTGCTCGCGGCCGTCCTGAGCGTAGGCGCCTGCGCCGGTTCGCAGGCCGCCCCGGAGATTGTCCAGAAAACGTACCGGCTGTATGACGGTCCCGCGCCCGGCAGCGAAGACTGGGACTGGGAGGAGTACAGCTACACCGACGCGAACGGCGAGACTTATTTTACGAACATCAAGGATCCCGAGCTCGTCGCCTTCTTCCCCCCGGAGGGAACGGCGAACGGCACGGCGATGATCATCTGCCCCGGCGGCAGTTTCCGCGTCAACTACTACACGAAGGAGGGCGCGAACGAGGCGCAGTGGCTCGCCGAGCGCGGCGTGACCTGCTTCGTCCTGAAGTACCGCCTGGTCCATTTCGCCCGCAACGAGGAAGAGGCCTTCTACGAGCCGAAGGGCCAGCCGCGGCCGGTCTACACGCCGGAGGAGCAGGTGAAATTCGACGCCTACGCGGCGCAGGCCCGCGGGCTCTACTATGACGACGGCCGCGCGGCGATCGCCTATGTGCGTGCCCACGCCGCGGAATTCGGCATCCGCCCGGACCGCATCGGCATCATGGGCTTCTCCGCCGGCGGCTTCCTGACCGCCGAGGTCGCCCTGAACCATACCCCGGAGAGCCGCCCGGACCTCGTCGCGCCGATCTACGGCGCCGCCCGGGTCCTCCCGGAAACCCTCCCGGAGGACGCCGCCCCCCTGTTCATCGCCGCCCCTGAGTTCGACCTGGGCTTCGGGCTGACCGGCATGGACATGGCCCTCGCATGGCGCAAGGCCGGCATCCCCGCCGAGGCCCACTACTTCGCCTGCGACAGCCACGGCTTCGGCTATTACCCGGACCGCGAGAATCCCTCCTACGCCTGGATCGACCTCCTCTATGCCTTCATGGAGAAAACCGGTTTCCTGGGCACGGGCGAAATCAAGGGATACGTCAAAAGATGAAAAAAAATTTGGTGTTTCAGAAAATTGACGTATCTTTGCCATCCCGTTGCGAACGAAACGGGATTGACATATTGCGGAAATAGCTCAGTTGGTAGAGCACGACCTTGCCAAGGTCGGGGTCGCGAGTTCGAGTCTCGTTTTCCGCTCAAAAAAAGCAGCCCCTGCGGGCTGCTTTTTTTTTGCGCAGCGGCCGCTCAGCGGACCAGGATGCCGGCGGGGCCGGCGTCGGCGGTGATGGCGGAGTCCTTGCGGACGGAGCCGTCGAGCACCGCGGTCGCGAGGCGGTTGACCAGCTCGCGCTGGAGCAGCCGCTTGACCGGCCGGGCGCCGTAGTCCGGGTCGTAGCCGTTCTCGGTCATCCAGTCTTCGAAGGCCGGCGTGTAGCTGAGGCTGACGCCTTCCTCGGCGAGCGTCTTCTGCAGGGCCGCCATCTGGATGCGAACGATCTCGCGGATGTTGTCCTTGCTCAGGGCGTCGAAGGTGATGATCTCGTCGATACGGTTGAGGAATTCCGGGCGCATCGCGGCCTTCAGCTCCTCCTCCTTCAGGTTCGAGGTCATGATCAGGATCGTGTTCTTGAAGTCCACCGTGCGGCCCTTGTTGTCCGTCAGGCGGCCGTCGTCCAGCACCTGCAGGAGGACGTTGAACACGTCCGGGTGGGCCTTTTCGATCTCGTCGAGCAGCACGACGGAGTACGGCTTGCGCCGCACGGCCTCCGTCAGCTGGCCGCCCTCGTCGTAGCCGACGTATCCCGGGGGCGCGCCGACGAGCCGGGAGACGGTGTGCCGCTCCTGGTACTCGCTCATATCGATGCGCGTAATGAGGTTCTCATCGTTGAAGAGGAACTCCGCGAGCGCCTTCGCGAGCTCGGTCTTGCCGACGCCGGTCGGTCCCATGAAGAGGAAGGAGCCGATCGGGCGGCGGCTGCTTGACAGGCCCGCCCGCGAGCGGCGCACCGCGTTCGATACCGCGGCGATCGCCTTCTCCTGGCCGACGACGCGCTTGTGGAGCTCCGCCTCCATCCGCAGGAGCTTCTCCTTTTCGCTCTCGAGCATCCGGCTGACCGGGATGCCGGTCCAGCGGGCGACGATCTCGGCGATGTCCTCCGGCGTCACGGCCTCCGTGATGATCGGGTCCGGGATGGCGCCGAGCTTCGCGCTGAGCTCGTCGATGCGCTGCTGGGTCGAGGAAATCTTGCCGTAGCGCAGCTCCGCGACCTTGCCGTAGTCGCCGGCGCGCTCCGCGATCTTCGCTTCGTTCTGGTAGTCTTCAATCTTCTGCCGGGCTTCCTGGAGCTCGCTGATGATTGCGCGCTCGTCTTCCCAGCGCTTCATCAGCGCCTTGCGCTTCTCTTCCAGCTCCTGCAGTTCGCCGTCGATCTTCTCCATCTTGAGCGGGACGTCCTCCCGCTTGATGGCTTCCTTCTCGATCTCGAGCTGGCGGATCCGGGAATTCAGGTCGTCGATGGGCTCCGGGACGGAGTTCATCTCGAGGCGCAGCTTCGAGGCGGCCTCGTCGACGAGGTCGATGGCCTTGTCCGGGAGGAAGCGGCTCGTGATGTAGCGGTGGGAGAGGTTGACCGCCGCGATCAGCGCGTCGTCCTCGATGCGCACGCGGTGGTGGTTCTCGTACTTCTCCTTCAGGCCGCGGAGGATCGAGATCGACTCCGCCGGGGTTGGCTCGTCGACCATGACCTTCTGGAAGCGGCGCTCCAGGGCCTTGTCGGTCTCGAAGTACTTCTGGTATTCGTCCAGGGTCGTCGAGCCGATGGTCCGCAGCTCGCCGCGGGCCAGGGCCGGCTTCAGGATGTTCGAAGCGTCCATCGCGCCGCTGCTGCGGCCGGCGCCGACCAGGGTATGGATCTCGTCGATGAAGAGGATGATTTCCCCCGCGCTCTCGACGACTTCCTTGACGACGCCCTTCAGGCGCTCTTCAAATTCGCCCTGGTACTTCGCGCCGGCGATCAGCGCGCCCATGTCCAGGGAATAGACTTTCTTGGATTTCAGGTTCTCGGGGACGTTGCCGTCCACGATCTTCGAGGCGATGCCTTCCGAGATCGCCGTCTTGCCTACGCCCGGTTCTCCGACGAGGATCGGGTTGTTCTTGGTTCGCCGGCTGAGGATCTGGAGGACCCGCCGGATTTCCTCGTCCCGGCCGATGACCGGATCGAGCTTGCCGCCGGCCGCCTGTTCGTTCAGGTTGATGGCGTATTTGCTTAAGAATTCGAGTTGCTTTTCCATATATATAAACGATAACGCCCGCCTTTTCGGGCGAGCGTTATCGGTATCAAAACATATTCCAGCCCCCGGGGAGGCTGACAATCTGTCAGTTTACTCGGTCGGAGCGGTCGGGGCGTCTCCCTGGATCGGGGTCGACGGGAATTCCGGGACCTGCTGCTGGACGTTCTCGATCTGGTTGGTCACGTCGATCTCGGAGCCTCTCGATCCGGTCGTGAAGGCGGTGATGATGGAGATGACGAGGACGAAGGCGACGAGACCCCAGGTCACCTTCTCGAGAAGGTCGGCGGTCTGGCGCACGCCGAGGGTCTGGTTGCCCGCGATGAAGTTGCTGGCCATGCCCTCGCCCTTGCCGCTCTGGAGCAGCACAGCGATCACGAGAAGGACGGCCGCCAGGAGGATAAGGATGGTCAAAATGGTAAATAATGCGTTCATATTCCGTTAATTTTTAATTTTCTGCGTCCAATTTTCGGATAAGGGCTGCAAAGTAAGTATTTTTTTCCGGATATCGCAAGCTAAGTTTCGAATAAATGACTTTCGCGCGCTCCGGATAGCCTTGCTCCGCATAGATTTGCGCGAGCGTCTCGGTACAGATGTCCATGAACGGGTCGAAGGTTTCCGCGGGCTCCGCGGGCTCCGGGGCGACCTTCGCGAAGGAGGCGAAGTCGCCGTCGCCTTCCGCGGCGACGCCCGCATACTGCTCGCTGCTGAAGTAGTCGCCGCCCGGGATGCGGACACGGCGCCTGTAGCCGCTGCGCTCCTTGTCGGCCTTGTCCTGCAGGAGCTCGGAGACGGTCACGGCGGGCCGGGCCGCCGGGGCGTCGGCCAGGCGGAAGAGGATCGCGCGGTCACCGACGTAGAGGGCGGCGTCGCCGGGCGTCGCGGTCCGGAGGCTGAGCTCCTTCCGGGCGGCGCCGAACCACGGCCACTGCTCCACGACAGCGGCGAGTTCCTCGAACGAAAGTGCCTGGAGATCCATAATTTACCAGTTTGCGACGGTTGCGTTCATGATGTCCTCGATCAGCTTCTTCACGATTTCCTCGCAGAGCGAATTCTCGACCGCGTCCAGCGGGTTGGTCGAGTCGTAGTCGGCGTACTGGGAGAACGTCTTCTCGAAGTCGTCCTCCGGATAGAGCCGGTTCGTGAAGGTAATCTTGATTGCGACGGTGAGGCGGTTCTGGGCGGCGACCTCGTTCGCCGTGATGGCGGTCGGGGCGACGTCGTAGCCGGTCACCTCGCCGGCGATCTCGATGTCCCCGTCCATGTCGACCTGCTCGAGGCGGGTCATCTTGCGGAACTCGGTCCGGAGGGCTTCCGTGAGGTTGTTGCTGAGGTTCGGGTTGAGCTTCAGGGCCTTGTACTCGAAGTAGTTCAAGGTCACGGTCTTGACGTCCGGCTGGATCGAGATGCCGGAGAAGGAGTAGATGCCGCAGCCGCCGAGGCAGAGGGCCGCGGCCAGGGCGAGGACGAGGGATCTAACGCTTTTCATTCCGGGACAGTCTGCGGTACAGGGTTCGTTCGGAGATGCCGAGCTCGGCGGCCGCGAGCTTGCGGTTGCCGTGGTGCTTCTCCAGGGCTTTCAGGATATTGTCTTCTTCCGCGTGCTGGAGGGAGAGGTCGTCCGCGCCGGGGGCGGAAACGGGGGCGGGCTCGCTGTCCTGCCACTCGGCCTCCTGGGTGCGGTCGGCGGCGGCCGGCTCGGGCGCCGGGGCCGGGCTGGCGACCAGTCCCGCCGGCCGCTCCGCATAGACGACCTTCTTGAGCTCGTCGATCTCGGCCTTCAGGTCGAAGAGGGCCTTGATGATCATCTGGCGGTCGGAGCCGCCGAGGTCGCTGCGGGCGCCCTCCACCGGGGCGGGGAGGAACATCGGGTCGTCCTTGGGGATGTAGCGGGAGAGGGTCGCGGCGTCGACCTCGCACTTGTCCGAGAACGCGGACAGGCGCTGGGACTCGAGGGCCGTGACGGACTCCGTGATGTTCTTGAGCTGACGGACGTTGCCGGGCCAGCGGTAGTTCTGGAGGGCGAGGATCGCGTCGTGGGTCAGGGTCACCTTGGCCATGCCGTATTTCTGGGCGAAGTCGGAGGTGAACTTGCGGAAGAGGAGGTAGATGTCGTCCTTGCGCTCGCGCAGGGCGGGCATCTTGATCTGGACCGCGTTGAGGCGGTAGTAGAGGTCTTCGCGGAACTTGCCGCGGCCGACCGCGTGGACCAGGTCCACGTTCGTCGCGGCGATCACGCGCACGTCGGTCTTCTCGACCTTCGAGGAGCCGACCTTGATATACTCGCCGTCCTGCAGGACGCGCAGCAGCATCGCCTGCGTCGATTCGGGCAGCTCGCCGATCTCATCCAGGAACAGGGTCCCGCCGTCCGCCTCCTCGAAGTAGCCCTTGCGCTCGGCGACCGCGCCGGTGAAGGCGCCCTTCTCGTGGCCGAACAGCTCGGCGTTGATCGTCCCTTCCGGGATCGCGCCGCAGTTGACGGACAGGTATTTCGCGTTGCGGCGGCGGCTGGAGGAATGGATGATGCGGGGGATGTTTTCCTTGCCCACGCCGCTCTCGCCCGAGATCAGGACCGCGAGGTCGGTCTGGGCGACGGCGACGGCGGTCTCGATCGCGCGGTTCAGCGCGGCATCGTTCCCGATGATGTCGAACTTGTTCTTGATTCTCTGTAATTCTTGTGCATCCATGGCTGGAACGACAAAGTTAAGAATATTCTTAGAAAAACGGATTTTTATGGCTACATTTGCGTGACGTGACTATTATCCAGTAATAATTTTTAAACGACCGATACTATGAAGAGATTTCTCAGAATTGCCGCCGCAGCGGTCCTCGGACTCTCGGCGATTGCCTGCTCCTCCGTCAAGAAGATGGCCCAGGAAGCAGAGAATGTCCTCGTCCAGTGCAACCCGGCCCCGCTGGAGGCGGTTGCCGGCAATATCGACGCCTTCGTCGCCGTGACCTACCCGGCCGGCTACTTCCACCCGAAAGCCATCCTCGAAGTGACCCCGGTCCTTGTCTATGAGGGCGGCGAGCAGGCGATGGCCCCGTTCTACTACCAGGGCGAGAAAGTCAAGGACAACTACAAGGTCGTCCCGTCCGCCGGCTCGACCGTCTCCGAGCATGTCCACTTCACCTACGTCCCCGGCATGGAGCGCGCCCACCTCGAACTCCGCGGCGTCGTCTCCCTGAAGGCCTCCAGCGTGACCCTTCCGACCAAGAAGGTCGCCGACGGCACGAACACGACCTATATGCTCGTGAAGCGCCAGGGCCTCGTCCCGCTCAAGGCTGACGGCTACCAGGAGATCATCAAGCAGACCGAGGAAGGCCAGATCCTCTACGCGATCAACTCCGCCGACGTCCGCGGAGGCGAACTCCGCTCCCAGTCGATCCGGAACTTCCAGGCCGCCCTCGACGAGATCAAGAAGAACGACCGTGCGACCGTGACCGGTACGGAAGTCGTTGCATACGCGTCCCCGGACGGCGGTGCGAAGCTGAACGCCGACCTCTCCGCGAACCGTTCCAAGTCCGCCCAGAAGGCCTGGGATACCGTGACCAAGGGCCACGAGACCGAGGCTCCCGAGGTCCGCAGCATCGGCCAGGACTGGGAAGGCTTCCAGGAACTCGTCTCCCGTTCCAACATCGAGGACAAGGACCTGATCCTGCGCGTCCTGTCGATGTACAGCGACCCGGCCGTGCGCGAGAGCGAGATCAAGAACATGTCCGAGATCTACAAGGAGCTCAAGGACGGCGTCCTTCCGGAACTCCGCCGCGCCCGCTTCATCGCCAACGTCGAGTATAAGAACTTCACCGCCGACGAGCTTGTCGCCCTGATCGACGAGAACATCGACGTCCTCGACGAGACCGCCCTCCTGCGTGCCGCGACCCTCGTGGACGACACCGCCAAGAAGATCAGCATCTACAACAAGGCGATCGACAAGTTCGACAGCGACGTCGCCCGTTTCAACACCGGCGTCGTCTACCTGAACGAAGGCCGTGACGCCCAGGCGAAGGCCGCCTTCGACCGCGTCAAGACCCAGGACGCCGACCTGAAGAACGCCCGCGGCGTGCTTGCCCTCCACGACAACGACCTCGCGACCGCCGCCCGCCTCTTCGGTGAGTCCGGCACCGTCGCCGCCAAGGCCAACCAGGGCATCGTCGACATCCTCCAGGGCAACTACGCCAAGGCTGCCGCCGAGCTCGCCGACGCCCCCGGCTGCTGCCACAACAGCGTCCTCGCCTACATCCTGACCGGCCAGCTCGACAAGGCCGCCGCCCGCGTCAGCTGCCAGGACCCGAAGGTCAAGTACCTCCAGGCCATCATCGCCGCCCGCAAGGGCAACGCGAACGACTACCGGACCTTCCTCGCCGCTGCCAGCGCGAACCCCGAGCTGCGCGACCGTGCGACGAAGGACATCGAGTTCGCCGCCTTCCGTTAGCAGCGATTTTCCTGAAAGGGAATCGGTTATAAAAGACCAGCCGGCAGCCTTGCCGGTTGGTTTTTTGTTTATAACTTTTTCTTTTTGGGATTTTCTTTGTATATTTGCAGCCCCCAAAATTGGGGAAAGAAACATAAATTATTTATTAACAATTATTTATGCCTACAATTCAACAATTAGTCCGCAAGGGCCGCGAGGTGATCGTCGAAAAGAGCAAATCCCGCGCCCTTGATGCCTGTCCTCAGAAGCGTGGCGTATGCTTGCGTGTGTACACAACCACACCTAAGAAACCGAACTCCGCAATGCGTAAGGTTGCCCGCGTACGTCTTTCCAACGCCAAAGAGGTCAACGCATACATCCCGGGCGAAGGCCACAACCTCCAGGAGCACAGCATCGTGCTTGTCCGCGGAGGCCGTGTGAAGGACCTTCCGGGTGTGCGTTACCACATCCTTAGAGGAGCTTTGGACACTGCCGGCGTAGAAGGAAGGACCCAGTCCCGTTCGCTCTACGGCGCCAAGCGGCCGAAGAAATCTAAGAAGTAATTTTCATCACCTTTTTCAAATTCCAAACAATGAGAAAATCGAAGCCTAAGAAGAGGATTCTACTTCCTGATCCTAAGTATCACGACACCAGCGTAACGCGTTTCGTGAACAATCTTATGTTGCAGGGGAAGAAGAGTATCGCGTATTCCATTTTTTATGACGCCATCGACATGGTGGGCGAGAAGATGAAGGATTCTGACAAGGCTCCTCTGGATATTTGGAAGAAAGCTCTCGAGAACGTGACCCCTCAGATCGAGGTCAAGAGTCGCCGTATCGGTGGAGCCAACTTCCAGGTGCCTACGGAGTTGCGCCCGGAAAGAAAGATCTCGCTCTCGATGAAGAACATGATACTCTTCGCCCGCAAGCGTTCCGGCCGCTCCATGGCAGAAAAACTCTGCGCTGAAATCATCGCGGCTTACAACAACGAAGGTGGCGCCTTCAAGCGCAAGGAGGACATGCACCGCATGGCCGAGGCCAACAAGGCATTCGCCCACTTCCGTTTCTAATCCATTGACCGCAGATGGCAGCTAGGGATCTCAGCAAGACCAGGAACATCGGCATCATGGCCCACATCGACGCCGGCAAGACCACCACGTCCGAGCGTATCCTGTACTACACGGGGAAGACGCACAAGATCGGGGAGGTCCACGAAGGCGCTGCCACGATGGACTGGATGGTGCAGGAGCAGGAGCGTGGCATCACCATCACTTCTGCCGCCACCACCGCCTTCTGGCAGTACAACGGCGAGCGTTATCAGATCAACCTGATCGACACTCCCGGCCACGTGGACTTTACCGTCGAGGTGGAGCGCTCGCTCCGTGTCCTCGACGGGACGATCGCGACGTTCTGCGCCGTCGGCCGCGTGCAGCCCCAGTCTGAAACCGTATGGCGCCAGGCTGACAAGTACCGTGTTCCGAAGCTTGCTTACGTCAACAAGATGGACCGCGTCGGCGCCGACTTCCTCGCCTGTATCGAGGAAATCCACGCCAAGCTCGGCGCGCGTGCCGTCCCGATTTGCCTCCCCATTGGTGCGGAGGACAAGTTCCAGGGCCTTGTGGACCTGATTTCCAGGAAAGCGATCTACTACGATTCCGGCGAGGAACTCGTGAATTACGAAATCCGCGAGATTCCCGAGTCGATGAAGGAAGAGGTCGCGACCTGGCGGGACAAGCTCGTCGAGGCTGCGGCAGAGTGCGATGAATCCTTGATGGACAAGTACTTCGAGGATCCCGAATCCCTGACGGAGGAGGAAATCATCGCCGCCCTGCGCAAGGGTACCATCGAGATGACGATCGTCCCCGCGTGCTGCGGGTCTTCGTTCAAGAACAAGGGAGTCCAGTTCCTGCTCGACGCCGTGATGCGTTACCTTCCGTCCCCGCTGGACAAGGGTTCCGTCAAGGGCGTCCACCCGAAAACCGGTGCGGAGCTCGAGCGGAAGCCCAGCGCATCGGAACCGTTCTGCGCGCTTGTCTTCAAGATCGCGACGGATCCGTTCGTCGGGCGCCTGGCCTTCATGAGAGCGTATTCCGGTCGCCTCGATTCCGGCTCGTACATCTATAACGTACGTTCCGACAAGAAAGAGCGGGTCGCCCGGCTCTACCAGATGCACTCCAACCACCAGAATCCGATCGAATTCGTGGAGGCGGGAGACATCTGCGCGGCCGTCGGCTTCAAGGACCTGCGGACCGGCGACACCGTCTGTGCCGAGAACCATCCGATTGCGCTGGAGTCCATGGAATTCCCCGATCCCGTCATCGGCATCGCCGTGGAGCCCAAGACCCAGCAGGACCTCGACAAGCTCGGCATCGCGCTCTCCAAGCTCGCGGAAGAAGATCCTACCTTTACGGTCAAGTCCGACGTGGATACCGGCCAGACGGTCATCAGCGGGATGGGCGAACTCCATCTCGACATCATCATCGACCGTCTCCGCCGGGAATTCGGCGTCGAAATCAACCAGGGCGCGCCCCAGGTCAACTACAAGGAAGCCGTCACGACTGCGACGCAGTACCGCGAGGTCTTCCGCAAGCAGACCGGCGGCCATGGTAAGTTTGCCGATATCATCGTGGAAATCGGACCCGCGGACCCGGGTGTGAGCGGACTTCAGTTCGACAGCCAGGTCAAGGGCGGCAACATCCCGAAAGAGTTCATCCCCGCGATCCAGAAAGGATTCGTGTCGGCGATGGCGAACGGGGTGCTCGCCGGGTACGAGGTGCAGTCCCTGAAGGTGACGGTGCTGGACGGATCCTTCCATCCGGTCGACTCCGACCAGCTCTCCTTCGAGATTGCGGCGCGCCTGGCGTTCCGCCACGCCTGCCCGAAGTGCAAGCCGATCCTCCTGGAACCGATCATGAACCTGGAGGTCGTGACGCCGGAAGAGTATATGGGCGATATCGTGGGAGACCTGAACCGCCGCCGCGGCCAGATCGTGGCGATGGATTCGACCTCCACCGGCGCCCGCATCGTCAAGGCGTTCGTCCCGCTGGCCGAGCAGTTCGGTTATGTAACCGTGCTGCGGACCCTGTCCTCCGGCCGCGCGACCAGCACCATGTCCTTCGACCACTACGCCGAGGTCCCGGCCGCCATGGCGCGGGAGATCATCGAGCGGAGCGGTTACCGGGTATCCGATGACAACCTGAATTAATTATTGAAACAGTATTGATATGAGTCAAAGAATCAGAATTAAACTCAAATCCTTCGATCATATGCTCGTGGACAAGTCCGCGGCCAAGATCGTCGAGACCGTGAAGACGACGGGTGCGAAGGTGAACGGTCCTATTCCGCTCCCGACCAACAAGAAGATCTTCACCGTCAACCGCTCGACCTTCGTCAACAAGAAGGCGCGCGAGCAGTTCGAGCTTGATTCTTACCGCAGACTTCTGGACATCGAGGATTCCAACGCGAAGACTGTCGACGCGCTGATGAAGCTCGAACTGCCTTCCGGAGTCGAGGTTGAGATCAAGGTCTGACGCCAGGCGGCCCAAGGTGCCGCTGAGCCGGTCCCTTAGCTCAGTCGGTTAGAGCATCGGACTCATAATCCGCGGGTCGCAGGTTCAAGTCCTGCAGGGACCACCAAAAAAAGCTTCCTTGACGGAAGCTTTTTTTTGGTAGTCCTTTTCCTTCCCCCCTGCACCCCCCAGGGGGATTGCGACTTCCGCTTCGCTCCAGTCGTCTAACCGTGTCATTCCGAGCGGAGCGAAGGAATCTAAAGGGTGGTGTTGGGAATGTCGGGGGAAAGGGGTAAATTTGGGGAGTGATTTGCGAAATAATGAATAATTGGATATGAACAGGATGAAAAGGATTGCGATGGTTTTGATGGCGGCGGTGCTGGCGGCGGGGACGCTGCAGGCGCAGGGACCGCAGGGAGCCAGGCAGCGGCAGGCGGTGGAGCCTGTGCAGCCGGTGATGACGCTGCAGGCGGCGGACGGGAAGCTGGTGCCGATGGTGATGGGTCCGAATGCGCCGGTGGGCGAAGCGAAGGGCATTTTCCCGGGCAGGGTCGTGTGGACGCATGCGCCGGGTGCGGCGAGCTGGGACGCGGAGACGGGGAACTGGTTCGACGACCGCTGGAACCGCCAGGAGGATACCGACTGGATGGTCTCGCAGGCGATCCGCTCGCTGACGGGCACGAAGACGGACAGGAAGGCGTGGAAAGCGCTCTTCAAGTCCTTCAACGCGACGCACCACGGCAAGGCGGCGGGCTACAAGAAGGGCCAGAAGATCGCTATCAAGGCCAACATGAACAATTCCTATTCGAACGCGGACTCGAAGGAGATCAACGCGTCGCCGCATATGGTGCTTTCGCTGCTGCGGTCGCTGATTGACGAAGGGGGCGTGCCGCAGGCGTGCGTGACGCTGTTTGACGCGAGCCGCTACATCACGGACGACATCTACGACAAGTGCCGGGCGGAGTTCCCGGACGTGGTCTATCTCGACCACGACGGCGAGAACGGGCGCGCGAAGGCGACCTTCACCGCGGACGCCATCCCGTATTCCGTGGACAACGGCGACCTGGCGCGGGGCCTGGCGGACTGCGCGATCGAGGCCGACTACCTGATCAACATGGCGCTGCTCAAGGGACACGAGGGCCAGGGCGTCACCCTCTGCGGCAAGAACTGGTACGGCACGACGAGCATCCACGCCAACTGGCGCCTCAACAAGCACAACAACTTCAACCACCGCCGCGACGGCCGGACCAAGTACATGACCTTCGTGGACTTCATGGCCCACAAGGACCTGGGCGGAAAGACGATGCTGTACCTGATCGACGGACTGTACGGCAGCCCGCGGGTGGACCTGGAGCCGACGACGAAGTGGCCGCTCGCGCCGTTCGGCGGCGACTGGGCCTGCTCGCTGCTCGCCTCGCAGGACCCGGTCGCGATCGACGCCGTCGGCCTCGACATCCTGGTCTCGAATTTCCCGACGATGCGGGACGTTCCGTACTGCGACACCTACCTCGTGGAGGCGGCCCAGGCCGGGAATGCACCGTCCGGGACGGTCTATGACCCGGAGCGCGACGGCAAGCCCGTCACGGGCAGCCTCGGCGTCTTCGAGCACTGGAACAACCCGACGGACCGGCAGTACAGCCGCAACCTCGGGAAGGGCGAAGGCATCGAACTGGTGTATATTCGTAAATAATTGAATCGTTTTATACGGGTTTTTTGCCAAAAATGCGAATTCTTGCAAGCGTAAGTTGCGGCATCGGTTTGCTATTTTGGAAAAAAATTTAGAAATTTACCAAACTGATAAGACCGCATTTTAAAATGAGTAAGATAGTCGCCGGATTGGTTGGTTACGGACGGATGGGAGGATTCTTCCTGAAGGCGTTGCTGGCCGACGACCGCTGGACGGTCAAATATATCTGTGACAGTTATGAGCCGTCCCGCAGGAAAGCCGCCGAGGCTGCGCCGCAAGCGATTGTGACGGACGACATAGAAGACATATACAATGATCCCGAGGTGGATGTGGTGGTCCTTGCGGCGCTGGCGGAAGGCCGGTGCGAGCGGATCGAGGAGGCGTTTGCGCGGGGCAAGCACGTGATTTCCGAGAAGCCGATCGCGGATTCGCTCGAGAACGAGCGCCGCGCGATGAAGGCGGCGGAGAGCTCCGGACGCCTGTCCGCCGTGAACCTGTACCTGCGGAACTCCTGGTACCACAACATGATCAAGGACTTCATCGCCTCCGGCGAGATCGGCGAACTGGCAGTCGTACGGCTGTGCCACATGACGCCGGGCCTGTCGCCGGGCGAGGGCCACGATTTCGAGGGCCCGTCCTTCCACGACTGCGGGATGCACTATGTGGATATCACGCGTTTTTACGCGGAGAGCGAGTATAAGACGATGCGGGCGCAGGCGATGCGCTTCTGGGACTGGAAGGATCCCTGGTGGCTCCAGGCGCAGGGCACGTTCGACAACGGCGTGGTCTTCGACATCACCCAGAGCCATACCTACGGCCAGCTCGCGAAGGTCCAGACCCACCTCTCGTACGCGGATATCCAGGGTACGAAGGGCATCGTACGGATGTCGCACGACTTCAAATACGCGACCGTGGACATGCACGGCGTCAGCGTGACGGAGCAGGTGCGCCGCCCCCACGGCGGGAAGAACATCGACGTGCTGCTGAAGAACTTCGCCGCCTCGATCGACGCCGGGCGCCCGGTCTGCCTGCCGTCCTTCCGGGATGCCTTCGTCGCTTCCGAGTTTGCCTGGAAGTGCCTCGACGACGCCTGGACCCACGACATGCCGTCCAAGGGAACGGCCGAGGAGCTGGAGGAGATCCACCAGCGCCGCTGGAACATGAAAGAAGGGGAGGGCTACGGCCTGATCCGCCACAAATAGCTTTTTATTACAGTTTCATTTACTAACTAATAACTATTCTATTATGTCCGAAATGTCAAGAAGATCGTTCCTCAAGGCAGGAACCGCCGCAGCTGCCGGTATGGCCGTTGCTTCCAACTCCGTCTTCGCCAAGGAGCCCGCTGCGAAGAAGAAGAAAGTGGCCCCGAGCGACAAGCTCAACATCATCGGCGTCGGTGTCGGTGGACGTGGTTCCGCTGACCTCCGCGCGATGGAGTCCCAGAACATCATCGCCCTCGCCGATGTGGACTGGAAGTATGCCGACCCGGTGTTCCAGCGCTATCCGGATGCCAAGAAGTACAACGACTTCCGCGTCTGCTTCGATGAGATGCTCGACAAGGCCGACGCCGTCATGGTCGCTACCGCCGACCATACCCACGCCCTCGTCGCCGCTACCGCGATGACCGCCGGCAAGCACGTCTATGTGGAGAAGCCGCTGACCCACTCCGTCTATGAGGCCCGCCTCCTGACCAAGCTTGCGAAGAAGTACCAGCTGGCGACCCAGATGGGTAACCAGGGTGCCTCCGGCGCCGGTGTCCGCCAGACCTGCGAGTGGATCTGGGATGGCCAGATCGGTGAAGTCACCAAGGTCGAGGCCTTCACGGACCGCCCGATTTGGCCCCAGGGTCTCGAGCGTCCTGCGAACAACATGGCTGTTCCTTCCACGATGAACTGGGACAGCTTCATCGGCCCCGCCGAACCGCGTCCGTACAACGAGATCTACACCCCTTGGAACTTCCGCGGCTGGTGGGACTTCGGTACCGGTGCCCTCGGTGACATGGCCTGCCATATCCTGCACCCTGTCTTCAAGGCCCTCAAGCTCGGTTATCCGACGAAGGTCCAGGGTAGCTCGACCCTGCTTCTCAGCGAGTCCTGCCCGAACGCCCAGATCGTGAAGTACACCTATCCCGCCCGTGAAAACATGCCGAAGGTCGCCATGCCTGAGGTTGAGGTCTGGTGGTATGACGGTGGCCTGATGCCGCCGAGACCGGAAGGCATGCCTGCCGGCAAGAACATGAACGACCAGGGTGGTTGCGTCATCTTCCACGGCACGAAGGATACCCTCGTCTGCGGTTGCTACGGTGTCAACCCGTACCTCCTCTCCGGCCGCAAGCCGAACAGCCCGAAGGTCCTCCGCGAAATCACGGAATCCCACCAGATGGACTGGGTCCGCGCCTGCAAGGAAGATCCGGCAAACCGCGTACTCTCCGCTTCCGACTTCTCCGAGGCCGGTCCGTTCACCGAGATGGTTACGATGGGTGTTCTCGCCGTCCGTCTCCAGGGCCTGAACCGCGAGCTCGAATGGGATGGCGCCAACATGGAATTCACCAACATTCCTGCTGACGCGACCGTCCGTTCGGTCATCCACGACGGCTTCGAGATCAACGAAGGCCACCCGACCTTCCGGAAGACCTATACCGATCCTGTCAATGCCCGTGAGTTTGCTGCCGAGCTGATCAAGCATACGTATAAGAACGGCTACGAGCTCCCGGCCATGCCGCAGGACTAATTAACTGACTTTCAGTCGAAAGATAATTCAAGATGAAAAAAGCATTGATGATTATCGCCGGCGTCGCTATGATTCTTACCCTCGCATCCTGCGGGGGTAAGAAGAAAGCCGCCGAGCCTGCAGACAACGGAAAACCTGTGTACAAGATTGCTGACGGCCCGAACGTGGACCTCGCTTCCTTCCCGAAGGACGCGGACGGTTACTATGTCCTGTTCGATGGCAAGACTTTCAACGGTTGGAGAGGTTACGGTAAGGACCGCGTTCCTTCCAAGTGGACGATCGAAGACGGCTGTATCAAATTCAACGGTACGGGCGGCGGCGAGGCCCAGGAAGGGGACGGCGGCGACCTGATCTTCGCCCACAAGTTCAAGAATTTCGAATTAGAACTCGAGTGGAAGGTCTCCAAGGGTGCCAACTCCGGTATTTTCTACCTGGCCCAGGAGGTCACGACCGAGAACGACGGCGAGACCCGCTTCGAGCCTATCTACATTTCCTGCCCTGAGTATCAGGTGCTCGACAACGAGAACCACCCGGATGCGAAGCTCGGCAAGGACGGCAACCGCCAGTCCGCCTCCCTGTACGACATGATTCCTGCGAAGCCGCAGAACTCCAAGCCGTACGGCGAGTGGAACAAGGCCAAGATCATGGTGTACCAGGGTACCGTCGTCCACTACCAGAACGACGAGAACGTCCTCGAGTACCACCTGTGGACCCCGAAGTGGACCGACATGCTGCAGGCCAGCAAGTTCAGCGAGGAGGCATGGCCGCTCGCGTTCGAACTGCTCAACAACTGCGGCGGTGAGAACCACGAGGGTTACATCGGATTCCAGGATCACGGCGACGTCGTGTGGTTCCGCAACATCCGCATCAAACTCTTCGAGTAAGCCTTTATGAAGAAGTTATTTGTCATCGCCGCTGCGCTCCTCGCGCTCGTTTCCTGCGCGCAGAAGCCGGTCGAGAAGGAAATGGCGATCCAGCTCTATTCCTTCCGCCAGCTGATCGGACGCCCGGAGCTCTACCAGCAGAACCACGAGGCCGTCTTCAAGGCGATCAAGGAGTACGGCTATACCGCCGTCGAGGCCGCCAGCTACAACAACGGTCTCTTCTACGGAGTCTCTCCGGAGCAGTACAAGGCGGATGTCGAGGCTGCGGGACTGAAGTCCTTCTCCTCCCACACCAACCACGCCCTGTCCAAGGATGAGCTCGAGAGCGGCGATATCAGCGCCTCCCTCGCGTGGTGGAAGGAAGCCATCCCCGCCCACAAGGCGGCCGGCATCTCCGTCATCGTGATTCCCTCGATGCGCCGTCCCACCTCCCTCGCGGACCTGAAGCTCTACTGCGACTATTTCAACGCGGTCGGCAAGATGTGCGCCGCCGAAGGCATCCTCTTCGGCTACCACAGCCACAGCTTCGAGTTCGAGAAGGTCGAGGATACTGTGATGTACGACTTCATGCTCGAGAACACGGACCCGCAGTACGTCTTCTTCCAGATGGACGTCTACTGGGCCGTGATCGGCAAGGTCAGCCCGGTTTACTACTTCAACAAGTATCCGGGCCGCTTCAAGGTCCTCCATATCAAGGACTGGAGGGAGATCGGGCAGAGCGGCATGGTCGGCTTTGACGCCATCTTCAACAACTTCGGGGTCGCCGGTACCCAGGCGTACGTCGTCGAGATGGAGGCGTCCAGCTACAACGACATGTACCGCACCGCCCGCGAGAGCGCCGAGTACCTGTATGCGAATGACTTCGTAAAGCCTTCCTACCAGTAGCAGATTCCCGGACGCGCCGGGAATGACGAAAAAACCGACCCGAAAGGGCCGGTTTTTTTATTGCTGTCTCCGGGGGAGGCTATTCCTTGACGACGAGGATCGAGACTTCGTACAGCAGGAACAGCGGGAGGAAGACGATCGAGAGGGTGAAGGGGTCGCCCGACGGGGTAATCAGCGCGGCGAGCGCGAGGAGGGCGACGACCGCGATCTTGCGGTATTCCTTCAGGAAGGCTTTCTTCAGGACGCCGATGACGGACAGGAGCCAGGCGAGGATCGGGATCTCGAAGACCAGGCCCATCACGAAGACGATCGTGATGAAGTTGGTCATGTAGGAGTTCAGGGAGATCGTGTTGGCGATGGCGCCGGAGACCTGGTACTGGGTCAGGAAGCGGAAGGTCAGCGGGAAGACCACGCAGTAGCCGACGGCGCATCCGAGGAAGAAGAGTATCGTCCCGAAGATGAAGGCGCCGCGGACGTTCCGCTGTTCGCGCTTGTAGAGGGCGGGGCGGATGAACTTCCAGATCTCGTAGATCGCGTACGGGAAGATGACGACCAGCGCGAACCACAGGGAGGTCGTGATGTGGGTCAGGAACTGGGTCGCGACGTTGATGTTGATGATGTCGATGTGGTAGTCCCCGCCGAAATTCGGCATCAGCGACGAGCCTTTGCCGCCGCCGCTGCCGCCGAGGGAACTGAGCCACCGGTAGAGGAAAAAGCTGCCGTCCGTCGGACCGAGCACGAAGGTGTCGAAGATGTCCGGCAGGACGATGAAGATTCCGACAACGGCGATGACCAGGGCGATCAGGATGTGGAACAAAGTCCACCGAAGCGCTTCCAGGTGGTCCCAGAAGCTCATTTCCTGGTTGTTGTCCATAGTTGTTGCGGGGAGGGATTACTTCTTCTCTTCCGGGTTGGTCTTGGGGGTCGTGTCGATGGCCTCGATGTCCTTGGTCACGTCGTTGACGCCTTCCTTGAAGCTGCGGACGCCCTTGCCGATGCCGTGCATCAGCTCAGGAATCTTCTTTCCGCCGAAGAGGAGGAGGACAACAAGGGCGATGATAATTATTTCTCCTGCACCGAGGTTCTGAAGGAAAAGGAATGTTTTCATTGTTTCGTGGTCATTGATGTTGGATTACAAATATAAGAATATTATTTGGCTATGCAAGCCAGCGAAACGGCGGAAATCACGGGGGCCTCGCCGAGGGCGGCGCGGAGGGTGCGGGCCGCTTCGCCGAGGGTCGCGCCGGTCGTGAAGACGTCGTCGACGAGGAGGATGTGGCGCGGGGGCGCGGCGCGGCGGAAGCGGCGGGCGGTGCGGAAGGCGCCGGCGACGTTCGCCGCCTTCGCGTCGACCGCGACGGCGGTCTGGGTCCGCGTCCGGCGGACGCGGACGAGCGCCCGCGCCGCGAGCGGCGCCCCGAGCACGCGCGCGAGTTCGGCGGCGATGACCGCCGCCTGGTTGTAGCCGCGGCGGTAGAGGCGCGTCCAGTGGAGCGGGACGGGGACGACGAGGTCCACGTCCGCGAACAGGCCGCCCGCGACGAGGCGCGCGGCGAGCATCCGCGCGAAATACCGGCCTGCGGCGCGGTTGTAGCCGTATTTCAGCTCCCGGGTGATGTTTTCGTAGCCGGAGCCGTTGCGGTAGAAGAAGAGGGCGGCGGCGCGGGCCTCCGGGAGCGCGGAGGCTTCACGGAAGCGCAGGGACATGGGGTTGTCCTCCCAGGTCCAGTAGAAGGTCTGGGGCAGGTCCAGCAGGCAGCCGAGGCAGCAGTGGCGCTCCCTGATGTTCAGCCTTTCCCCGCACACGATACAACGCCTCGGCAACACCAGGTCCAGCAGCGCCCGGAAGGGCTCCATCAGCAGTTCATCGCGCCGCAGCAGTGGATGACCTGGCCGCTGACATAGGAGGAAAGGTCGCTGGCGAGGAAGAGGGCGACCTTGGCGACTTCCTCGACCGTGCCGCCGCGGCGCAGCGGGATCGTCTGGATCCAGGCCTTGCGGATCTCCTCCGGGATCGCGTCGGTCATGTCGGAGACGATGAAGCCGGGGGCGATGGCGTTCGCGCGGACGCCGCGGGGGCCGAGTTCCTTGGCGATCGACTTGGTCAGGCCGATCAGGCCGGCCTTCGAGGCGGCGTAGTTGCTCTGGCCCGCGTTGCCGCTGACGCCGACGACGGAGGACATGTTGATGATGCTGCCGCCGCGCTGGCGCACGAAGGCGGGGGTCAGGGCGTGGATGTGGTTGAAGGCGGACTTGAGGTTGACGGTGATGACCTTGTCCCACTGGTTCTCGTCCATCCGGAGCATCAGGCCGTCGCGGGTGATGCCGGCGTTGTTGACGAGGATGTCGATCCGGCCGAAGTCCGCGAGGACGGCTTCGACGGTCCTGTGGACATCGTCGAAGTCGGCGGCGTTCGAGGCGTAGGCCTTGACGCGGGTCCCGAAGGCGGCGGCTTCGCGCTCTGTCGCGAGGGTCGTTTCGTCAAGGGCGAGGTCCGTGAAGGCGACGTCCGCGCCTTCCTGTGCAAAGCGGAGGGCGACGGCCTTGCCGATGCCCCGCGCGGCGCCCGTAATCAGGGCGGTTTTTCCTGTAAGAAGTCCCATAGTTATGCGGTTTTATCCTGTTCCATCGCAGCTTCGATCTCGTCCGGGGAGGCCGGGAGGCGCTGCGGTCCGAGGCGGCGCGCGCCGTCCGGGAGGACGAGGACGTCGTCCTCCAGGCGGATGCCGCCGAAATCATAGTAGCTTTCGAGCTTGTCGTAGCGGACGCAGCCCTTGCCGAGGCCCTGCTCCTTCCACTGCGCGATCAGCGCCGGGATGAAGTAGATGCCGGGTTCGTCCGTGACGACGTTGCCGGGCACGAGGCGGCGGGCCATCCGGAGGCTGCCGAGGCCGAGCTGCGGCGAGCGCCGCTGGTCGTCGTCGTAGCCGACGAGGTTCTCGCCGAGGTCCTCCATGTCGTGGACGTCCAGGCCCATGTTGTGGCCCAGGCCGTGGGGCATGAAGAGGCCTGCGATGCCGTCCGCGGCCATTTCGGCCGGGTCGCCGGCGACGAGGCCGACGTCGGAGAGGCGTTCGAGCATGTGGCGGGCGGCGGCGAGGTGGACGTCGCGGTAGGACGTGCCGGGCCGGGTCAGCGAGAAGGCCAGCTCGTGGCATTCATAGACGATCTGGTAGATGTCGCGCTGGCGGGCGGTGTACTTGCCGCCGGTCGGGTAGGTCCGGGTAAAGTCGGAGGCGTAGTGCATGTTGTTCTCCGCGCCCGCGTCGATGACCATCAGTTTCCCGGGCTCGATCGTGCAGTCGTGGGAGTGGTTGTGGAAGATTTCGCCGTGCTGGGTCAGGATCGTCGCGAAGGAGACGCCCCAGCCCTTGGCGAGGGTCACGCCTTCCATCGCGCCGACGATCTCCTGCTCGACCCGGCCGACGCGGATGCCCTTCCGGGCGGTCGTGTGCATCTCGTAGCCGAGGGCGCAGGCGTCGTCGAGCTGGGCGATTTCGCAGGGCTCCTTGACGAGGCGCATCGCGACGACGGCGCGGACCAGCGGCTCCGAGGCCCGCCGGCAGCCGGCCTTGCCCGCGGAGAAGGTCTCCGCCGGGGCGATGCCGAGCAGCCGGGAGAGGGTCAGCGCTGTCGCGTAGCGGGAAGCCGGGAGGAAGTGGACCGGGCGGCCGGCGGCGCGCGCGGCGGCGACCGTGGCTTCCAGCGCCGCGTACGGCGCGCTGGACGCTACGCCGACGCCCGCGGCGACGGACGCGACCGACGGCTGCGGCCCCATCCAGATGATGTCGTCGATCTCGACGTCGTCGGCGAAGAGGGTCTCCTTCCCGCTCTCCAGGTCGAGGACCGCGCCGAATCCCGGCGCGTCGATGCCGAAATAATAGAGCCAGGTGCTGTCCTGGCGGAACTTGTAGGCGTTGTCCCGGTACTGGGCCGGCGCTTCGACGTTTCCGAGGAAGAGCGCGATTCCTTTTTCTCCCGCCATCCGTTCCAGCAGGGAACGGCGCCGGCGGATATAAGTATCTTTATCGAACATTTCGTTGAAAATTAACAATCCAATACAAATATACGGTTTTTACCTGTGGGGATTATTATAGAAAACGTTTATTTTTGTAATCTACCAAAACGCTTTGTTATGAAAAGACTCTTATTGGCAGCCCTTCTCCTGCTTCCCGTCTTTGCCTTCGCGGACGGCGTGAAGCTCGACAAGGCGCAGGAAACCGCGCAGCGCTTCCTCGGCGCGGGCGCGACCAAGGCGGGCGGAAACACGCTCCAGCTGGTCTGGCGCGGTGAGAAGCCGGGGGAGACCCCGATGGCCCAGCCGGCCTTTTATGTGTTCAATATCGAGGGCGGCGGCTTTGTCATCGTCGCCGGCGATGATGCGGTGAACCCGATCCTCGCCTACTCTTACGAAAACTCCTTCCGCTCCGAAGGGATGCCGGACAACCTCGCCGCCTGGATGGACGGCCTGCGGGAAACGATTCTGAGCGTGCGCGCGCAGGGAATGAAACCCTCGCCCGCGACGGCCGCCCGCTGGCAGAACCCGGCCGCCACGGCGTCCGGCCCCGCCCGCGGCTCGATCACCCTTGCGACCGCCAACTGGGGCCAGGACGGCATCTTCGGCGCGAAGTGTCCCGGCGTGGACACCGAGCAGTCCGTCACGGGCTGCGTCGCCGCCGCGACCGCCATCATCATGCGCTACCACAAGCACCCCGAAAAAGGCTCCGGCGTCCTCCCGTCCTATACGTATGCGACCGCCAAAGGGACTACCCGGACGCAGCCGGGCCATGCCCTCGGCGCCACGTATGACTGGGACAGCATGCCCCTGACCTTTACCGGCGCCGAAACGGACGCCCAGAAAGAAGCCGTCGCGAACCTGCTGTTCGACATCGCCGTGATGGTCCACGCCCGTTTCAACTCGGCCGCCAACGGCGGTACGAATGCGCTCACCTCGGACGCCCGTGCCGGCCTGGTCAACTATATGGGCTATGATCCCGGCATCCAGCGGATTGCGCGCGGCGCCACGGCCCTCACCCCCTGGTTCAGCCAGATCCAGGCCGAGATCGACGCCGGCCGTCCGCTGATCTACGAGGCGCAGGATCCCGGCGGAGCGAGCCACGTCTTCGTCGTCGACGGCTATGACGCCTCGAACAACATCCGCATCAACTGGGGCTGGACCGGCATGGCCAACGGTTTCTATTCCGTGGACAACCTCGTCCCCTCCGGCGTCCCCAGGAACTATTCCCAGAACCACGTCATCTACATCGGCCTCAAGCCGAACACGGATACCAGCCCCGCGCTGATCTACAGCCGCTTCAGCGCCGGCAGCAGGAGCTCCGCCCCCGGCGCGACCTTCAACACCAGGGCCATTGACGTGACCGCCCTCAATGGCGCCTTTACCGGTTACTACGCCGTCGGCCGCTTCGACAAGGACGGCGAGTTCAAGGAGATTGTCTCCGAGCCCCAGGCCCTGAACAACATCCAGCCCGGTTCCAGGAGCACCATCGAGGCGATCGTGACCGTCCCCGACCTGATCTACCCGGACGACGTGATCCGTCCCGTCTACAGCGCCGACGCCAAGACCTGGAAGCGGATGTACTTCGATGCCGCCGCCGGCGGTTCGGAAGCCATCCTCCTCGGCGGCATTGAGATCCTCACCGACCGCACCGACTTCGAATACGACGCCGCGTCGGGCAAGATCGTCGTCACGACCCTGCCGGGTGTCGCCTGGAAACTCAGGACCGGCGGCGGAACCGACAAGAGTGCCGCCGTCAGCGCCGACAACGGCGTCCTGACCATCTTCACCTCCGCGCTCGACGCCGGCCGCTACGTGCTGACCCTGACCGTGGGAGACTATACCAAGACCCTTGCGTTCACGCTTTAATCAGAGGAGGAAAAGACCATGAAAAAGAGTATTCTGATTTCCCTGGCCGCCCTGGTGGCACTCGCATTCTCCTGCACCCCGGAGCCGACCCTCTCCGTCTCCCCGACGACCCTTTCCGCCGGTCCCGAAGCCGGCTCGAACGCCGTCAACGTCTCGGCCAACAACGCCTGGACCGCGAAGAGCTCCGACGGCTGGATCCATATCAGCACCGCCTCTGGCGAAGCCGGCGAAGGCCGCGTCTCCTTCACCTATGACGCCAACGCCTCCTCCGACGAGCGCACCGGTACCATCACCATCTCCAGCGCCTCCCTCTCCCAGACCGTGACCCTGACCCAGGCCCAGGCCGACAAGATGATCGTGGCCGGCTCGGACCAGAACTTCGGCCCCGAGGGCGGCACCTTCTCCGTCAAGGTCCAGTCCAACGTCTCCTACAGCGTCGAAATCACCGGCGGAACCGACTGGGTAACCCGCAGCACGACCAAGGGCCTCTCCGAGAGCACCGAAAGCTTCACCGTCGCCCCCAACGAAGGCTATGACACCCGCACCTGCGAAATCACCTTCTCCGGCGCCGGCACGAAACACACGATCAAAGTGACCCAGGGCCAGACCGACGCCCTCATCCTCGACAGCGATGCGGAATACACCGTGTCCTGGAAGGGCGGCACCTTCACCGTCGAGCTGAAATCCAACGTCGGCTGCAAGGCCTTCGTCGTCGAAGGCGAAAGCTGGATCTCCCGCAAGGACACCAAGGCCCTCGAGGAATACCAGTTCGCCTTCGAGGTCGACAAGAACGAAGGCAAGAAGGCCCGCGAAGGCCGGATCGAGTTCCGCGACGTCAGCGGCAACAAGACCGTCAGCGTGACCGTCATCCAGCATTCCAAGCCCTACATCAAGGTCTCCCCGGAATCCATCTCCTTCGAGAAGGAAGGCGGCGAAGCGACCCTCTCCATCGATTCCAACACCGGCTTCACCGTCGAGATCCCGGCGGACGCCGACTGGCTGAGCGGCCGTCCCGACGGCGACGCGGCCTACATCTTCACGGCGGGGGAAAACACGGCCAGCGCGACCCGTTCCGCGACCGTGCGCATCGTCAGCGACGATGACGGGGACATCTTCGCCGAAGTCCTGGTCGTCCAGCGCGGCCCGACCCAGACCCTCCGCTTCAACTTCACCGGCCAGAAACTCACACTCCCGACCATCCTCGGCGCGAACGTCTCCGGCAAGACCAACTGGGGCGATGATTCCAGCGAGAAGAATTACCCTTCGGTCATGAACAAAGAATACAAAAAACAGGGAACCTATCCTGTCACCATCGTCTTCTACGGCGGCATCGGCGTGAAGTTTACGGGTGTGACCGGCATCGATGAAATCGACCTGAGTTCCTTCTAACAGATTATCAATGAAAAAATTACTGCTTGCGATAGCGCTGTTGCTTCCGGTCGCCGCGTATGCGGACCGGGTCAAGGCCGACAAGGCGCAGGAAATCGCAGAAAAGTTCCTGAATCCCTCCGGGACCAAGGCGGGCGGCAAGACGCTCAGCCTGGTCTGGCGCGGAGAAAAACCCGGTGAAGCCGTGTCGGCAGAACCGGCCTTCTATGTGTATAATGCATCCGGCGGCGGCTTCGTGGTCGTCTCCGGCGAGGATGTGCTGAATCCGATCCTCGCGTACTCCGACACCCAGTCCTTCCCGTCGGCAGACAACATGGCGCCGGGCCTCGCGGACTGGATGGAGGGCCTGCAGACCGTCATCGCCCAGGCCCGCAGGGAAGGGCTGAAGCCGACGGCGGCGGTCCGCGAAGCCTGGACCGCGGCGGCCTCCGGCCCGGCCCGCGACGATGACGACGAGGTCTTCATCGAGACCGCCCTCTGGGACCAGGGAGCCCCGTACAACCGCTTCTGCCCCGAGGTGGACGGCAAACAGTCCATCGTGGGCTGCGTCGCGACCGCGATTTCCATCCTGATGTACCATTACAAACATCCCGCGAAGGGAACGGGCGTGCTTCCGACCTACAACTACACGACAAACAAGGGAAACAGCCGCAAGCAGGACGGAAAGAAACTCGGCGATGAATACGACTGGGACAACATGCTCCCGGACTACAGGGGCAGTTACACGGACGCCCAGGCCGACGCCGTCGCCGAACTGATGTTCGACGTCGCCGTGATGTCCCAGATGCAGTTCAACGCGGACGGCTCCGGCGCTTTGACGGTTTTTGCCGCGAAGCAGCTTCCGGTCTATATGGGCTATGACAAGTCGCTCTACAGCGTGACCAAGAGCTACATCCCCGTGGATGACTGGGTCGGGATGATCGCCGCCGAAATCGACGAGGGCCGCCTCGTCCTCTACAGCGGCTACGACAGTGAAGGCGGCCACGCCTTCATCTGCGACGGCTACCGGAAATCCGACGGGTTCCTCCGCTTCAACTGGGGTTGGAGCGGCTCCGGAAACGGATTCTACGCCATCACCGACATCGGCGGCTTTACGCGCGGGAATTACGCCGTCTTCCATATCATCCCCGATGAGGGCGGCGAAGCCCCCACGGGGACCGTCGGCTACACGAACATCAAGACGAACCAGAAGAACATCACCAAGAACAAGGAGTTCAACGTCACCGTGACCGAAATCATCTCCCAGGGCGGCAGCTTCGACCGGATTTATTTCGGACTCGGAAAGTTCACCGCCGCCGGCGAACTCCAGGAAATCCCCTCGCAGCTGCTGGAAGCCAAACTGGAAGAAGGGTATTCCTATGTTCCGGTCGATTTCCCGACGCTCATCCGGACGGATATCCTTCCCGGAGACTACCTCCGCCCGGTCGCTACCTACGGCGACGTATCGGACGACCAGCCGGACGAGTGGTTCCTGCCGCTCTTCAACCAGGACGGCGGCGGCAAGGAAACGCTGGTTCTGATGAGTGAGGACGCGCTCCTGGAGTCGACCCGCCTGCGCTTTGATTCCGCGAGCCGCGTGATTACCGTCACGACCCTCGCGCAGGCGTCGGTCACGCTGAAAGACGCCAGGGGGAAAGACCGCTCTTCCGCCGTCAAGGGTTCCGACGGAACCTTCACGGTCGACGGAAACGCGCTGGAGAAAGGCACCTACACCTTCAGCGTCAGCCTCAACGGCCTTTCCAAAACATTCGATGTAACTTTATAGGATAGATGATTATGAGAAAGATACATATCCTCTTCGCTGCGGCGGCCGCCGCCGTACTCGCCGCTTCCTGCAAGCCGGAGCCGGTCCTGACCGTCTCCCCGGCCAGCATCGAAGTCAAGACCGCGGACTCCGCCACGGAGAGCGTCTCCGTGACCGCGAACTACCCCTGGAACGCCAGCGCCAACGCCTCCTGGGTCCACCTCAAGAATCCCTCCGGCACCGAGGAAGACAAGACCCTCGGCTTCACCGTCGATGCCAATACGACCCCCGACGCGCGCAGCGCGACCATCACCGTCACCAGCGAAGGCCTGTCCCAGACCGTGACCGTCACGCAGGCCCAGATGGACAAGCTCGTCCTCTCCAGCAAGGAGGAGACCGTCGGTCCCGAGGGCGGCACGCTGACCGTGAAACTCCAGTCCAACGTGTCCTACACGGTTGAAATCCAGGCAGGCGCCGACTGGCTGACGAAGTCCGGCACCAAGGGCATGCAGGACTATACCGAGACCTTCGCGGTCGCGCCGAACGACACCTACGGCGAGCGCTCCTGCACCATCACCTTCGCCGGTGCCGGCCTGAAGGAAGTCGTGACCGTCACGCAGACCCAGAACGACGGCTTCATCGTGGACGGCGGGTTTGATTACAGCTTCGACGCCAACGGCGGCACCTTCACCGTGGACCTCAAATCCAACATCGGCGCCAAGGTCAGCATCCCGGAGGGCGACGCCACCTGGATCACCCAGCTCAAGACCAAGGCCCTCGATGAATACCAGTTCCAGTTCAGGGTCGAGAAGAACTTCGAGACCAAGAGCCGCAGCGGCAAGATCGAGCTGACCGACGACAAGGGCAATGTCGAGGCGACGATCACTGTCTTCCAGCGTGCGAAACCGTACCTGACCCTCAGCGGCGATTCCTTCCTGGTCGACAGGGAGGCCTCGCAGGTGACCGTGGACGTCAACACCAACGTCGAGCTGGAGATTCTGGTTCCGGAAGCGGCCGCCGGTTGGCTGTCGGTGACCCTGAGCGAGGACGGGAAGCAGCTGCTCATCGACGTGGCCGAGAATCCCGCCGCCGGCTCCCGCTACGCCGTCGTGACGCTCCAGGGCAAGGAGGATCCCATCTCCGCGACCCTGACCGTCACCCAGCGCGGTGAGGACCAGATGCTCTCGTTCGTCCACAACAACAGGACCGTCACGGTTCCGGCGATAACCGGACCGGAAGTCTCCGGTACCGTCGACTGGGGTGACAAGGCGACGGAAGCCTATGCGGAGAACCAGACCCACAAGTACGCCAAGAACGGAACCTACACGGTCGTGATGACGGTCGCCGGCGGCACCGCCGTCGAGTTCGCCAGCATGAGTGGCATCCTCCTCATCGACCTCTCCGCGTTCTGATGGAGTGGCTGGACATCCTGGCGCTCGTCGCCGGCATCATCGGCATCATCGGCAGCATCGCCCCGGGCCTCCCGGGGCCGCCGCTGAGCTGGGTGGGCCTGCTCCTGGTCTATCTGAGCGACGGGGGCAAGCCGATGGAGCCGCGTTTCCTGTGGATCTGGCTCGCCATCACGGTGGCGGTGACGATCGTGGATTACGTGGTTCCGGCGATGTTCACGAAGGTGACGGGGGGCTCCCGCTATGCGGTCAAGGGCTCGATTGCGGGCCTGATCGTCGGGCTGATTTTCCCGCCGGTCGGGATGATCCTGGGCAGCCTGCTGGGCGCGTTCCTGATGGAGTACTTCTATGCCGACAAGGGCGTGATGAAATCCTTCATCGCCTCGATCGGGTCGTTCTTCGGATTCATCTTCGGCACCGGGATCAAGCTCGCCGCTTCCGGCGTCATGCTGTATTACATCATCCGTTACTTCCCGTTCTAGTGGGAACTCTCCCGTACTTCTTTCTAAATCTTCATCAATGAGAAAACATTGGATCGACAACCTCCGCTGGGTGACGGTGCTCCTGGTGCTGCTGTACCACGTGGTTTATTTCTACAACAACAAAGGGGTCTTCGGCGGTATCGGCGGCTTCGGGGAGTATCCCGCGTGCCGGCAATACCAGGATGTGCTGATGTATGTCCTGTACCCGTGGTTCATGCCGCTGCTGTTCCTCCTGGCGGGGATCAGCGCCCGGTATGCGCTGGAGCGGCATTCTGCGGGGGAATGGTTCCGGGCGCGCACGCGGAAGTTGCTGGTGCCGGGGACCGTCGGCCTGTTCGTGTTCCATTGGATGACGGGGTATTTCAATACGGTGGTGGCGGCGCGGCAGGGCGCCTTTGAAGGGATTCCGGGGGTCGCAAGGTACTTCATGATGGCCTTCAGCGGCACGGGGCCGCTGTGGTTCATCCAGGTGCTGTGGCTGCTGAGCCTTGTGCTGCTGGCGGTGCGCGCGCTGGACCGCAGGGACCGGTTCCGGGCCTGGTGCGGGAAGGCGAACATCGTCTGGATCATCCTGCTGGGCGTGCTGTTCTGGCTCGGGGAGCATACGCTGGTCCGGGAGCCCCGCCCGGAGACGGCGGACGGCCTCTGGAACCTCTACAAGCCGCTTTTCTACCTGATTCCGTTCCTGCTGGGCTACTTCGTCTTCTCGCATGACGCGGTGCAGGAGAGGGTGAAGGAGGCGTGGGTGCCGCTGATGGCGTGTGCGGCCGTTTCGGGCGTGGTGCTCGTCGCCACGGCCTTCGGGCAGGACAACACCACGCCGGCGTACCTCGGAAGCCCGCTCAACTGCCTCTACGGCTGGCTGATGTGCCTTGCGCTGATGGGATGGTTCCAGGCGCGCTTCGACGGCACGGGCCGTTTCGCGGGCTATATGACCCGCTCCAGCTACGGGCTCTATATCGTGCACTACCTTCCTGTCGCGGCACTGGGCTATATGATGAAGACCTATACGCAGCTGCCGCCGTGGGCGATGTACCTGCTCCTGGCGCTCGCGGTCTTCACCCTGTCGCCGCTGCTGTATGAGGTGCTCCGGCGCATCCCCCTGGTGCGCTGGTGCGTCCTGGGCGAGCCGCGGCGGCGTTGATAAAGTTTGATTTCTGCCGTCCCTGACCTTCCCCGACGGGCCCGGCAAGAACGGCTTTTATTGCGAACCCTTCTTGAAATGAAGACTTTGACAAAGCCTATGATCCGGGCAGCACTGTGCTGCTTCATGCTGATGGTGGCTCTGGCCGCGTGCACCAACCGGAAACCATCAACCCTGAAATATCGTTTCGCCACCCAGGAGGAGGGAAGGAAGCTGAAACTGGCCAATACCGACTATTTTGAGGATCTGACTCAGAACGATATCGATTGGAAGTTGCAGTCTTCCGGACAGTCGTTGGAGGAGTTCAAGGCCGTTGCCGTCGAGCAGATAGGTGCGTTTACCGACGAGGAGAAGAAATCCGTCAGCAAGGTGATGGATTTCATAGAAGGCCGCGCTGCCGAGTTGGGCTTCTGCCTGCCGGTATCCGACGAAATAGTGTTTATTAAAACCGCCATGGGGGATGAGGGGCACATGGGCGGCTATACGCAGAAGAACGAGATCTACCTGAGCGCCGACGAGGTCGAGTACCTGACGCGCGCGTTCCATGCGGATCCGGAATATGATGCCGATTACCTGGAATACCTCATCCATTTCGGCCGCGGGCTCATATCTCACGAAATCTTCCATTGCCTGACCCGCAACAATGCCGAGTTCCGCGCTGCGTTGTATAGCCTCATCGGTTTCCACGTGATGGACCATGAGGTTGAGTTCGGGCCTACCGTCAGGAATTTGCTGCTGCAAAACCCGGATGTGGATCATGATGACTGCTGGGGAGAGTTTACCATAGAGGGGCAAAAGCGCCGCTGCGCCCTGGTCTCGGTTTATCCGGGCACCTACGCTGAGGCTGCGGAGGAAGACCCCGATGCGAGTTTCTATGCTTATATGCAAAGCGTTCTGGTTCCGCTCGATGAGCCGGATACGATGATCCCGATTGCAGATGTTCCCGGTTTTTATGATCTTTTGGGCCGCAACACCGACTATATTTGCGTCCCCGAAGAATGCCTCGCCGAGAATTTCTCCTTTCTGGTTTCATATGGTTTCTTCGGCCGCTACGACCTCACCCTCGACACCCGCAAGGTGCTCTTCGTTCCTTACGCCACCCCGGCCCTTATCCGTGGTATTCACGCTACCCTTCTGGAGCATTTTCCCAAGAAAGACTAGAGGCCGATTTATTACTTTAAAGAAATGACATTCAATACCTACGGAGACAAAGCCAGCCACAGCCTGCTTCTGATTCCAGGCCTTGGGGTATCTTACGAGTTATTCCTGCCGCTGATCGATATCCTGAAAGACCAGTTCCATATCGTTGCCGCCGGAATTGACGGCTTCCTTCTGGGGAAGGAATCGGCCTTTACTTCCGTTGACGACCAGGCAGGGCAGATTATTGAATACGTTCAGGAGAATCTGGGAGGGCGTCTGGATTGCGCTTACGGGCTGTCGCTTGGCGGGAAGATTCTTTCACGGGTGCTTGAGCGCCGTGAGATTGTCATCGATCACGCCATTATGGATGCCGCTCCCTTATTGCCATTGCCCAAATGGCTGGTGGATCCCCTTCGCTACTATCAGAGCCTTAATGTCTGGACCTGTTACCACTGGACCGGCTTCTGGCGGTGGGTGTTCCATTCCCATTACTTCGATGTGCTTCTGGATGAATGCCGGAAAGTATGGCCCTACGGTAAGGGAAAGGCGGTGCGCGACGGATACAAAGACGTCTATACCCACAAGTTGGAGTCAATTCAAGGGGCCGATATTCATTATTGGTATGGAACAAAAGAGGCCTTTGTCGCCAAACCGCAAGCCAGGCACCTGAGTGCCCTTCAACCCGATACTCACGTTGAGGTGTTCCCCGGGATGAATCACGGACAACTCCTCATTGACCACCCGGAAGAGGTGGCACGGAGGATCAAAAACTGCTTTTGTGCCTCGGGCGGAAGCTAAATAACTGGTGGCTATCGTGTATTCTTGGTGGCTATCAAACTATTTGTATATCAAGTGGTTGAATTATTTCAGCGGAGTATTCAAATATATAAGAATATTTCTTATATTTGTTGCAAATATTGATAGAAATGAAAACAACTACTGTTGCATTAGGGTCTCATTTTGACGAATTTATCCAGGCCAGCGTTCTTGGCGGCCGTTACACGAACGCCAGTGAGGTGATTCGTGCCGGGCTAAGGAGGCTGGAAGAAGATGAGCAGAAGATAGCGGCTCTCCGTGCTGCCATAGAGGAAGGTGAAGCAAGCGGGTATGTCGAAGACTTTGACTTCGAATCCCACTTGGAGGAGTTGAAGGCAAAACGGAAGAACAATGGCTAAGATCAGATTATCCAGAAAGGCAATAGCCGATTTGGATGGCATTTGGGACTATACCGCCCAAACCTGGTCGGAAGAACAGGCGGTCATTTATTATCGGCAGATATATGGCGCCATTCAGGGATTGAATAATCTGCCTGTTTTCCTTGAAAAGAGATATGACGTCATAAAGCCAGGGCTCTTTGGTTTTAAGGTAGGGCACCACATCCTTTTTTACAAAAAGGGCGACAATGGCTCCATTAGCGTAGATCGTATCCTCCACGAGAAGATGGACTATCAAAGACACCTGTAATACTTGGATTCGATAAATCGGGATTCATCGAACTGTTTTCCACGAAAATAAGTAGACAAATTCACTATTTCTTTACTAGTATTGAACGACATTTAATCGTGTCTAGTTTTAGACGTTATTTACGCACCTAATGGAAGTTTTACGCTTAATCACTTATGAATCACCCGTGACAGAGGTCATTGAGGTCATGTTGGAAGGCATTGTCTGTGCCAGTGGAGAGGTCCCTGATATGGAACACGGCTGGGATTTGGACTTTTAACCTATTGAAAAACTGCAAGATGAAACGCATCCTAACGAGTGTTTTAATGACGGCCTGCGCGGCCGTGCTGATGAGTAGCTGCCAGAAGATGCCGGTCGAAAAGAAGGCAGGCGTCCCGATGACGATCCAGGCGTCCGTCGTCGCTCCGACGCGCACAAAGACGCTTTATGAATACGACACGGAAAGCAAGACGCTGGAAGGCTCCTGGAATTCGGAGGAAGCCATTACGGTGGTTTCTTTCGACCGGGACGGCATCACGGCCATCGATATCTTCACTTCTACCGGGGAGGCTGGCCGCAAGAAGGCGGAATTCTCCGGTACCTGGACCGGAAACGAAGGGGACAAGGTCATCTGCCTGTATCCGTCCGTGGACACGTACGCGGGCAATTCGATCTTCGATGGCGTGAGGGAGGGATCTCCGACCATTTATATGAGAAACCTTTCGACCGCTTCGGGCGCCCTGCAGCACGATGATCCGGCTTCTGTCTCCGACGTCGACCTGATGCTGGGCGAGGTGATAATCAACGGGGATGTTGCCCACGTGTATCTGGAGCACCAGTTTGCCGTGTTCCGCATCGAGGTGACCCTCAGGAACTTCCCGTACGAGGCGCCTCCCGGTTCTCCTTTCGACCAGGCGCGGATCAATTCCATCCGCATCAAGTGCGTGGATCCCGACTCGGACGAAGAGGAAGAGTGGGGTGTGAACGGTGACCCGGTCTTCGTCCGGTTCTCCGGCCTGGATGTGACCACCGGAAGCTACACGGGGACGCCCTTCACGATCGAGAGAGGACCGCAGGACTATTACCTGCTCGATAGCGGCAATAACAGCGACCTCACGCTGATGGAAGATGATGTGGTCGAAAAGACCTTTTTCGTGCCCGTCCGCTTCGACAAGGATCTCGAGGCGGGATATGAACTCTGTCTCCAGTTCGGCGGCAACTATTACGACGACGAGGAGGAACGCCGGAATTCGGTCACCGTGTTCCCGGGCTGCGACATGCGGAAGACGATCACGAGCAAGCTCCCGCTTGAAAATGGTAAAATCTACGGCTTCAAGGTAACCATATAGGCTTATATCTTGTCTGAAGTCCTTTTGGATTACATTTGCGGCTAACTCTACGCTGCGATATAAACTCTTTTTATATCACAACAATCCCGGCCATATGGTGAATTCAATTTAGAAGTGCAACACACTTCAAAATTGAATTCACCAATGCAAAAAATCAGACCCTATAAAGTGTTTGTAAATCAACATTTTACAAGGTCTGATTTGTGCCTCGGGCGGGAGCACTTTTGCTATTGATTATTAAATAGTTAACATTTTTACAAGCTAATTTACAAGCCGTACTATAGCGTTACAACGTCCGGGTGATTGCTCCGAATAAAGGGAGAAAAATAGATAGGAAGATAGGTGATGAACCTGTCTTTTTTTATGAGCCGTTCATTAGAGAGGACGTAAGCGTCGTGGACGTGATAGTCCGGATTTGCCAAGAAAGCATTGAGCGCCCTATGGATCGTATAGTCTTTCCCTGATTTCACTTCCACAGGAAGAATGGCGGCATGGTCGTAATCATCCAGAAGGAATTCCACCTCGCCATAGGCTTTGTTGTCGTAATAGTAGAGCGGTCCCGAGCAATGGGCCCTCAACTCTGAGGCGACAACGCTTTCATAGACGCTTCCCAAATTCACACTGAGGCGGTCGTTCATGACTGCGTCAATGTTGTACTTGTACAGTTCATTGGTAAGAAGCCCGACGTCGTTCATATAGAATTTCAACAGGTTCTTGCTCTCTGACTCCTTGAGCGGGAAGACTGGAGAGGAAACCGCTTTTACCTCGATGGCAATTCCTGCCCCGGCGATATAGTCAAACTCATCTTGATAGTCGTCGTTCCGCTTACTCTTCTTCTCCTCGATGTCACGATATACCACACGTTTCTTCTTATTGCCCATCAAGGAGGGGATCATATTGTAGATCCGTGTAATCTTGAGTTTGTGATCTTCATCGTATTGGGCGGCATCGATTCCGTAAAGGGTGTGGATTGCCTCATGGATATCGCGGACAGCCACGATGTTCCTGGAATTCAGGTATTCGTTCACGGCATCGGGCAGACCACCCACAAGAAGGTACTTCTTGAAAAGATCCATCATCTTCTCGTGCATGGATTCATCCAGAGGTTCCCTCATTAAGAACTTCTGTTCCAGGACAGACACGGCCTCTTCGGTAAACCCATTTGCCCAGAGGAATTCTTCAAAATCAAGCTGATACATATGCTTGATGATAACGCTTCCGGCGGGCACTGATGTCGTCTGCCTGAGTGTCACACCAAGCAAGGAACCGCTGGCTATATACGAATATCGCCCGTCTTCCTTCAAGAACTTCAGCAACGTCAAGAGATGCGGATATGTCTGAATCTCGTCCAGGAAGATGATTGTATCATCTTTCGTTCCCCTTAATTTCTCTCCGGCAACCGTGCTCAGTCGGAAATAGAATTCCTCTTTGGTCGTAGCCGCCTCGAACAGTCTGGGGCCGTTCTTGTCCTCTGCGAAGTTGATCTCCACATAGTTCTGGAAGAGAGACTTAGCAACGTCGCGTATGATGTATGACTTCCCGATCTGACGGGCTCCGTCGATGACCAGGATCTTGCTGTTCTTACTGGCAAGATGCTCATGGATATAAGAGCGAATCTTTCTTTTTAGCATAGAATCTCCTTGTTTACATGGCAAAGGTACGCTTTTCCATAAAAAATCAAACATAAATAAGACGCTTTTCCAAAGAATTTGAGGCTTAAAAAGGACGCTTTTCCAAGTCTGGAGTGTCAGCGTTTGGTTATTTGGCGAGAGTCTCATGAAATCAGGACGCTTTTCCAAGTTTTTGGGCGTATTTTTTTACGCAAGTATTCTTATCCAATAAGAATAAACAAATTTGTTTAATTTATTTTGATTATATACCTTTGTGGTGATGCAAAGTATGAGCAACATATCAGCACCTAGCGTGGGTGAGGTGATCCGAGGGCGGATAGCCGAACTTGGAATCAGCCAGACAGAACTGGCTGCCCGGGTCGGCGAACACTTTCAGACCATCTCCGCCATCATTAACGGAAAGCGTGAAGCAACCATTTCACTCTCTGTCCGGATTGACGAGGCGTTGGATCTCCCCCCTGGGACAATTGCATTGGCACAGACTAGATATCTGGTTTCGAAAGAAATCAGTAAAAAACAAACGGAGAGCATGAAAGAGAAACGGCATATTATCTTGGAGAAGATCAAAGCCAATGGTGGCTTTTGGTCTTACCAGGGTATTCCAGAAAGTCTGGACGATGATGCTGTTATCGAAGCTGCTCTTGTTCATCTTGATCTGGAAGACCTGCCGCTTTTGTTCGGAATATGGAGCAAAGCCCACATCAAGCGGGTTTGGAAAGAGCGCCTTGTCAGTCAAGGCAAGAGGATGAATGTCTTGAATTACATACTTGCAGTGAAACTGTTCGGAATCAACAACCCTGATAAATACATCTCTAGATATGCCCACGTTTATTGACCTTCCTGAAAAGATAGCGGCAGGACTGACTGAATCAACGAAAGAGGTATTCGCAGACGTCTCTAAATTGGACTGCATAAAAGATCTCTTCCTTTGTGGTGGGACAGGACAGTCCATTCAAATGAATCACCGCTTGAGTGAAGATTTGGATTTTGAGTTGATTGGTCTCCGGAAAGAGCGCCCACAACTTGACTTTGCAGCAATCCTCAGCGAACTGAAAGCCAAGTTCCCAGACGCCAGAGAAGAAATCCTGGGAGAAGATCACCTTCAAGTATTCATTAACGAAGGTAAAGTCAAGCTGTCGTTTTTTCGCCCGGAAAACCCCGTCAAATCGATGACTGTTGGAGTTCAGTTCAACAACTTAAAGGCTCCCGTTTTACAAGAATTGTTGGGAATGAAAGTGTTTGCCCTCTGCGTCAGGACAGTATTTCGCGACTACTATGATATTTACTGCCTGCTTGAAGGAGGATGCAAACTTGAAGAAGCCATCAGTTACGCCAGCTACCTATCCCGTCATAAGATTCGTTCTAAGGTAATGTACTCGCGCCTCCTTTCACCGCAATTGTTCCAGAGAGAAAAGGACTTTGATAGGATGATTCCTAAATACTACGTCTCTGCCGAAGAGATTCGTGACAGAATTAAAGTCGCCATCGAGGCCGAGAATCTTAAGAGCAAGGCAAAGATATAGACAGGACATTATCCGGTATCCCTCACCTCCATCTCGACTGCAACCGCGTCGATATGGACAATTGCCTGAACAGCGACCACCTGATCGGCATCCGTGCTAAGACGGCCGCCGAGGAGATCAACAGTCTGCGCGGCTGGAAACGCACGGAGGAGAGGTTTGAAGAGAACAAGGCCCGCATCAAGAAGGATTGCCTCGCGGTCCTGTCTGGAATGTCGGCCTTCTCCTGGGAGAAGTACACCGCGGCGCTGGAAGCCAAAGGATATACCGTCAAACTGGAGCTGGATGCCTCGGTGACTGTACGGGGATACACAATCCTGAGTGGAAACTCCGCCTACAAATCCTCCATCATCAGCCGTGACCTGACGCCGTCGAAGATCCAGGATACTTGGGAGAAGATGCGTCCAGAAAATAGATTCGGACAGATGACTCCATCGGAGCGCGTCGTTTTTGCTACGTCCGATGAAGGGAAAGATTATCTCTTCCCCTTGGGTATAACCTTGAATGGGAAGAGATATGAAACGAAAGCTTCCGGGAAAGCCGTAAAGGCCTTTTACGAAGAGAGCAGAGCGATCGAGCGGACCCATTCGCCGGAGGAGACTGGCAACATCTTCCGGACAGCCTTTCTTCTCTTTGCCGGTTACGTCGATGCCGCCACCTCCTTCGCACAAAACTGCGGAGGCGGCGGATCCGCTCCCGACCAGAACTGGGGTCGTGACAAGAACGAAGACGACATCATCTGGGCCCGCCGTTGCTTCCGCAAGGCGCGTGAGATGGTCACTACGCCGGTGATACGGTGGGGTAGAAGGAGATAATCCCAAGAAACGTTGAACTGCCGAGGAATCCTTGGCAGTTCAATTATCTTAAATAGTGGTTGTATCCAAAATGGAAAGAACCACAGGATCGCTCCCTGGGACTATTTGCCGAGCCTATCGCGCAGTTCGTTCAGAATCTCACCATTGTATCTG
>Ga0208297_1000454_pt1 | contig 81617 bp, 60 predicted proteins | sample LMS_cellobiose_e_FD_187367 | JGI IMG/M metagenome (GOLD analysis project Ga0208297, IMG submission 187367) | Rumen-fistulated moose microbial communities from Alaska, USA - LMS_cellobiose_enrichment (SPAdes) (version 2) | ecosystem: Host-associated > Mammals > Digestive system > Stomach > Rumen... | reverse complement strand
CTTCAGTCTCAACATACTGTTGGTCATTTGTCTTTCCGTTTCATCAGAAAGATTATCCAAAGATAATGTATTTTCCCGCAAAATAAATGGGTCTGATTTCAAATCAAGAATATCCAAATCTTCAAACTCATTTGTACAAGCATTGATTCCCATCAAAGATAAGAATGATGCAAAGAGAAGTAATTGTTTTGTATTCATAACTTTATGTTGATTATTGTTACTGTTTCGTTTGTTCTTTATTAAAATGTGGTTCTTTTTTTTTACCACCATTCCACATTCCCGTCACCGTCCATGAGGAACGGCCTCTCGTCCCATCCTCTTGTCTTGTCACTGACCCAGATGAGCGCCCCCTGCGGTATGCTGTCGAAGGTGAGGGTGTTTCCCTCCGCCATCTTTATCCCCCGTGACACCCACGCCAGTCTTCCGTCCCAGTACTTGAGCTCGTACAGCTCACCCGGATGTATGTCGTTGTCATCGCCTCTTGGCACAATCCTCACGGCTGACACCTTAACGGGCCTACCCATGTCCATGCCCACCCAGTTGCCGTACTCACTCTCCGTCTCGTAGTTGGTGAGCCAGTCCTCGTCAAAAGCCTTTCCGGCCAGAGTCCTGTCACGGGAGTTGCTGATAGGGGTGCCGTCAAGCCTGGTGCTGTCCGTCCCGAAGAAGGCCAGCTCCGCAATGCTGCCGTAACTCCCATTAGGGGACAGGTAACGCCAGTAGCGGAAAGGACGCCTGGGATTCAACTCTATCTTGTCCGGCAGGAACAGGGTATCCACAGTGAACAGCGTCTCCGCGTTCCTGAAATCGGGACTGTCCGATGCCTGTATGGTTGCCCCCATGATACGGCTCCGCATACTGGCCACATTGTTGGACTGGAAATATTTGCGCCTGACGCTGACCTCCCTCAGGTGCCTCCAGTCATTGCTGATGAACTGGAGGCTGCCGTCGGTGTGCAGGATGAACGGTTCGGACACTGGGACCAGCATGTTGCCGTCATATCCGAGCGCCAGGTACAGGACATTGCGCCCCATGTTCGTGAACGTGGCCTTACCGTCCTTTACGGCCCCGTAATCCACCACGCTCCAGTCACGCCCTATCCCGGTGAATGTGGCAATGTACGCCCAGTCCTCGGCCAGCCTCACCCTGTCAAACAAGTCTATCTCAATATCGGAAGTCCGGAAATACTTGTCCGTGACATCCTTTACGCAGATGTCGAACGGGTATTTGTGCTCGGAGTGAATCTTGTAGTATGCCCTCTCACGGTTTATGGCATACGTCCGTCTATATACCTTAGGTATGCGCTTGTCCTGAAAGAACGCAGTGCCCGGAACCGAGCCCACATCCCATTCCGAGCGCAGCTCCTCACCGCGGTCGTTAAGGATAACGTACCATGAGTGTCCTGCGCGGTAGCGGCCCCAGAAAGGGGTCTCGTCAATGACTGCGGGCAGTCCCAGGCTACGGTATGTGAGGACAGCCAGGTTGACGTAGTCCTCACACCGCCCGAATGTCTGCCTGAGAAGCAGGTCGGCCCTGAGCAGCGGATACCCGCTGCGGTTGAACAGCCCGGTGGGCTTGACTTTCTGGAGTATCCCGTTACGTACCGCATCCACTGTGTAGAATACCGTACCGTACTGGTCATCGTCCCGCACCATACTGTCCACGTAAGGCTGGAAGGCCTGTAAAAGGGTGTCACGCCAGTAATCCAGGGGTTGGCACTCCACAGCCTTGTAAGGAAGAATCCATTCGCAGAACTCGTCGAAGGTAAGGTGCTTGGTCCATGGCCTGCCCTTCCACTGAGTGAAGGCCTGGTCTATGGATTGTATGAGGTAATCCGCCTTTATGGTCCTCAGGTCGGTTATTGTGTGGAACTGCACTCCCTGAAAGTCATTGTCACTCACATGCAGCAGCGAGTCGCGCTGCTCCACCGGACTCAGGTCCGAATGCAGCAGCTCAAGTGCAATGTCATAATACCGGTCTATCTGATTCCCTTCATATGACTCGTGTCCGGGCATGTTCTCAATGAGGAACCTGGCAGCCGCCAGTTTCTCGGGGTCATCCTTGTAGTGCTCCAGCACAGCCTCCAGCTCGCCTCGGTTGTTCCCGGCTGCACGCAGGGCGTATTCCAGGTATTCATTGGTCTGTCTCCTGCCACAGGACACTACAATAGTACATACGGCGGCTGCTGAGATGACAGTCACAATAACCGACAGAAAACTGGAGAGTCGTCTCATAACTTTTAATTCAGCACAAATCAGCACAAAACGTTATTCAATGGCAAACGCCCCGTGCCACCAGACGCCGTACGCATAGACATACAAGGTGTAGCTGCCGGATGGCAGGGAAGAAAGGTTTGCCTGCACGCTGTAGGACGCATTATAGGACTGATAGAAAACAGTCTGATTATTTGAATCTGAGACTGTAATCTGTGACGATATAAATTCGCTATAAGTCACAGATAAGATCTGACTGTCAAGAACAGCTCTTATTTCCTGTGCTAAGGAACGCCCCTCCTCATTAGGGTCAGGCAATGGGTCATTTGGAACTAAATGAATATTGTTTTCAGCCACAGCAATCTGTCCTGCCAAAATGAAAAGCAGTGACAATAAAATTTTAATTCTTTTTTCCATAACACAATTTTGAAGTTTGCTTCAAAAGTAACGTAATAAAAAAGTCGGAGAAAGAAAAAGGGGTATACAAAAAAGTATACATTTTATGATTTCGTGCCCATAAAAACCTGTCGGCTGTCTTTCCTTATGTAGAAATAACGGTTATAGAATCAATTCAAACGTTAATGTTGTGTCCTGTGAACAGTTCCAGAAAATCAGATGAAGCTCTTTTTGACAAGCGGGACAAACGTTGTTTTACAGCAACTGGTGTTATTGAGAAAATTTCCGAAATGAAATTAATGCTACAACCAAGATGCCGTAGAATTAAAGTATTTATTTCCTTTTCTTTGATATCAGGTATCTCGCTTAATATATCAGATATTGATTCCAAATATGATTTACGTAACTGCTCAAATAATGCTGTTTTGTCAACTTGATTCAGATGAATATCATTTTTGTCTAATTTTTTTGCAAACAGCAACCTGCCCTCATCTGTATTATTGAACCTATTCCTGCAAAAAACCAGTCTGTTTCGATATAAATCCAACAAGACATTCCTTGCATCCTGGTCTTTTTCAAATAATTCTCCGACCTTCGCCTGAAGGACTTGAATGCTGCTTCTGCGGATTTCGGCTTCCTGATCAAGAATTTCCTTTTGTTTTGCTAAAAGAATCTTTCTCTTTCTGTTCAGGAATATGTAATAAATCAGGAAAAATGAAGAGGCTATCAGTAAAACAGAGGATATTTCAATAATAATGAAACGTCTGTGTCTGTGAGATAACATTTCTCTGTTGAGTTCATCCTTATGCAGATACTGAAGCTCTTCTATATCACGGGATTTCTCAAAAACAGTTATGGAGTCACGTAATTCTCCGTACATTTTGTGCCAGTGTGAGGCTTCATCAGCCTTTCCGTTCAACACAGACAATTCGGCCAATCTGTCGGCATCAGAGCACTTGGTATAAAGTTCATTGGTCTTTGAAAGAGACTCTAAACTGTATTTGTAAGCGGAATCATACTCACACATAGCATAGTAGATATCAGCTTTTATGCATAATCCAGCTCCGTATTGACCTTTATCAACTAACTGGTACTGGTATATATATGAGTCCACATATTTCATGGCATTAATGTAATCCTTATCAGAATGCAGCCTGATCTTGGCCATCTGAAGCAGGGCTCCTGTCTTTTGGCTGAATGAAAACGTGCTGTCCGAAAGAATCACACTGAAAATACTGTCAGCATAGTTGAAATCCTTTCCATATAATGCTGTCAGACCGGTTTGGTAAAAGACATAATTAGCTGTTTTCTTATCATTCAATCTTAATGCATTTTTACGGCAATCCAATAACTCCTGTTTTGCTTGAACAAGCATCATTCTGTTTAAATAGTGGACCCCCAGTTTCTGTTCTGAGAGTGCATAATATCTGCTCAGTGTATCAGGAAAAAGTCCTTGGGCTTTAAGGTAAGCATCGATGGCAGAAAAATCATCATTCAAGCCAGAATACACGCATCCCTGCGAGTACCAGGCCATAGCTGCACGATACTTGCGATGTCTGGAGATGCTTTTGTACGGTGTCCCGTAATATCCAGTGGCAGAAAGTATCAGACTGTCCGATTCTATTTTCCTGTAAAGCTTGTAGTCAATCTGGGTTCTGAGTACGGCATACAGCGCACGTTTGCGTGCATTGGCTGGCTCCGGGATAACGGAGAGTAATGAATCGGCCTGTGCGGGACTGGTTTCCATGAGTTGCTCTATCCTGGCCAGCTCACGGCAGGTGGTGTCCCGGCAGGATGTGAGAAAGGCTATAGCCAGGACTGACATATACAGGGCTCTGCGGGCTGTCTTGCGGTTGCGTATGAACATGTCTCTTAATCAGAAGGGCACTATATGTGACAGGTTTATTACAAAGGTAATCTGTTTTGTTGATATTAACAGTCGTTTTTTTTAAGCAAACAGCTACATGTTTGGCACAAATGCATTACCTTTGCGGCGGACAATGTGGAAAGATTTGAGAGCCATCCGGTTCCAGACAGCTTGCAACCACACAAAAAAATGCTAAAAGTCAATCTTTTAACAAATTTTGCATAAGACCGGTTTCAGCCCCTTTGTCCATACAGGCATAGGGATTTTTATTTTTTATATAGATGGCTTATTTATTCACATCCGAATCAGTGTCCGAGGGACACCCGGACAAGGTGGCGGACCAGATATCCGACGCCGTGGTTGATGAACTTCTGGCTTTTGACCCCGAGTCAAAGGTTGCATGTGAAACGCTTGTCACCACCGGTCAGGTGGTTCTGGCCGGCGAGGTCAAGTCAAAAGCATATATTGACTTGCAGGAGACGGCCCGCCGCGTTATCAACCGTATTGGCTACACCCGCTCCGAGTACAAGTTTGACGGAGACTCATGCGGTGTGCTGAGCGCAATACATGAGCAAAGTGCCGATATAAACCGCGGTGTGGAGCGCGAGGACCCGGATAATCAGGGTGCCGGTGACCAGGGAATGATGTTTGGCTACGCGACAAACGAGACTGAGGAGTATATTCCGGTATCGCTGGCTCTCTCCCACCGTATTCTGCGCGTTCTGGCCGAAATCCGCCGCGAGGGCAAGGTTATGACCTATCTGCGTCCCGACTCCAAGAGCCAGGTGACGGTTGAATACAATGATAAAGGGAAACCCGTACGCATAGACACGATAGTGGTTTCTACTCAGCACGATGAGTTTATCGCACCTGAGAACTCCACAGTGGAGGCCCAGCTTGAGGCTGACCGCCGTATGCTGGCACAAATTGAGGCGGATGTAAAGAACATACTTATTCCACGTGTTATCAGCACTATTACATCGGATAAGGTTAAGTCTCTGTTTGGTGACGGAATCAAGTTTTTTGTCAATCCTACCGGTAAGTTTGTTATAGGCGGACCTCACGGAGATACAGGTCTCACCGGCCGCAAGATAATTGTGGATACCTACGGAGGCAAGGGAGCCCATGGAGGTGGAGCATTCAGCGGAAAGGACCCCAGCAAGGTGGACCGCTCAGCAGCTTACGCCACACGCCATATAGCCAAGAACCTGGTTGCCGCAGGTGTGGCCGACGAGGTTCTGGTGCAGGTTTCATACGCTATAGGCGTGGCCAAGCCCATCAACATATTTGTAAATACCTATGGCACCAGCCACGTGAACATGACTGACTCTGAGATAGCAAAGGTTGTGGACCGCCTGTTTGATATGCGCCCCAAGGCTATAGAGAACAGGCTCAAGCTGCGTAACCCCATCTACAGCGAGACAGCAGCCTACGGACACATGGGCCGTGAGCCCCAGACCGTTACCAAGGTCTTCACCTCACACTACATGCCGCCCAGGACAGTAGAGGTGGAGCTCTTCACCTGGGAGAAGCTGGATTATGTGGAAACCGTAAGGAAGGCTTTCGGAATATGATGGTTTATTACAGGGCTCCGTACTTGCGGCCGTAGTCCAGCTGCTGCTTCAGGTAGTCATCGTTATAGACCACTTCATAATCCACTATCTTGCCGTTCTTCTCAACCGGAACGATGTCGGGGTTGATGAATCCGCCGTAGGGCTTCAGGTTCAGGGCCTCGTAACGCTGCTTGACCTCCTTGTGCAGGACAGGGTCGATGTTGACGGCGTAGGTCTCGATCAGATACTTGCCGGCCTCGTAGTCGCCTTCCGATTTGATGCGCTGGATTTCGGCCAGCAGCTGGGCGAAGAGGTCACGCAGTTTATCATAGTCATTGACTACAAAGTAAGTCTTGCCGTCGCGTACTTTCTTTTCTATCACGTTGTCCTTACGGCCCTTTTCATAACACCACTCGGCTATAAGCTTGCGGTTCTGCATGTGGGCCTCTGTGTTGGGGCGGCCCAGCTCCACGCGGGTGAACTGCACCATCAGGCCGTTGCGGATATAGTTGGCATACTCGGCCTTGTAGGCATCCTTGTCAGGCATGATTCCCAGCTCCACCATCTTGGGGTCAGCTGTGAAATAGAGTCCGAAGAGGTCAGCGCGGGCCTCCTCCAAGGCCGATGCATACTCGCCCATAGCGGTTGTGGATACACCGGGCAGCAGCTGGCCTGAACCGTGACCCAGGCACTCGTGCAGGTCTGTATGGATCTCATCGGCCCATGAGCCCCACTGACGGTAGAACGCCTTCTCTTCATCATCCCAGGCAAACTCATCCAGAGTGCTGGTGGGTGATTCCTGTGCGGCGTAATCGTATGCGTGGGTGATGTTGGCGATGGTCACACTCTTGCTGCCGTACATCTTGCGTATCCAGTCGGCATTGGGCAGGTTGATGCCTATAGGTGTTGAAGGATATGAGTCACCGGCCAGGCAGACGGCGTTGATGACCTTGGCCGATATGCCCTTGCACTCCTTTTTCCTGAAACGGGGGTCAACCGGTGAGTGGTCCTCAAACCACTGGGCGTTGGCGCTCAGTATATTTGAACGCTCTGATGCCTTGTGGTCCTTGATGTTAACATAACCTTCCCATGCTCCCTTGCGGCCCAGCGGGTCGTTGTAATCCTCTATGAATCCGTTGATGAAATCTACGGTCCCTATGGTATCCTTCACCCACTCTATGTTGAACTCATCCCAGACACGGAGGTCACCTGTCTCATAGTATTTTACCAGAAGGCCCAAGGCACGTTTCTGGATATCGTTCTCGGCACAGGCGGCAGCCAGCTTGAGTTCTTCACATATCTTTTTGATGGCTGGTCCGTACATGCCGTCAATCTTCCATGGAATCTCGATGATATTGCCGCCCTCATCCTTTGTCACCTTGGTGTTCAGGCCGTAGGCGATGGGGGTCTCATCGGTCTTATCCTCTATTGACGCGTAGTATTTCTCAACCTCATCGCGTGTAACGCCCTCATAGAAATTTCCGGCTGACAGAACCACGATATCGCCGTCTGTACGGGTGGAACGGCGCTGTTGAAGGGTGTTTGGGTTATAGATTACATCCAGCAGTTCAGCGCACTTACCGCCGTCACCTACAGCCTCCATGAGTGAGCGGAAATACTGCTGTGAGCACTCCGGGAAGAACTTGTCCTCAGCGTAGTGGTGATGGATGCCGTTGGCAAAGAACAGGCGCTTGGCATATACCGTGAACTGGTCAAACTCCTTACTTGTGCGGTCACCCTTATAGTTGTTCAGGATGTTCTCCACCACATGACGGATAGGAATGTTGTACTTGCAGTTCTGGTCCCAATGGATGTCACGTCCCCATTTGGCTGCCTCGGCCAGATGGTATGCATACTCTTTCTGCTGCAGAGTGAGCTCCTCCCATCCGGGGATGGTGTAACGCATCACCTTAAGGTCCGCAAACTCATCAAGCAGATACTTGAAGTCACCTTTCTTCTGTCCGCAACCGGCTGTAATGGCCAGCGCACCTCCAATCAACATGATTCTTGTCAGTCGTTTCATATTATTTTATTCCAAAAATTTTATAACCTCCTTGTTGCGCGGTTTGGCATCAGGCTGCTCGTCGGGATAACCCACCGCAATGAGGAACTGGAGCTCCATTCCGTCGGGGATGGCCAGTTTTGACATGAGGTCGGCATTTGACTTGACGGCTCCTACAGGGCCACCCAGACAGACTGTTCCCAGTCCGAGCGAGTGTGCTGCCAGCATCATGTTCTCGCCCATGAGTCCGCAATCTACTCCGGTACGTCCGGCCACAAAAATAAGGGCGGGAGCATTATATGTGCCGCGTATTCCGTTAATGAGAGCCTTGTCAGTAGTGATACGGACAGCCCAGTTCTGGGCATTCACGGCATTGGGTGCGTTTATTCCGCACTCGGCTATCTGCTGCAGCAGCTCCTTCTCTACGGCGGTATCTTTATATTTACGAATGGAACGGCGTTCCATGATGGCGTTGACTACTGCATTTGCATCCTTGCAGCAATCGTCGTTTTCACAGTTCTGAGCCTGTTTGTTTCCACAGGCTGTGAGAATGGTACATGTCAGTACCAGCGCTAAAGCGATCTTTTTCATTTGATTTTTATTTTTGGTTGGTAATAATGTCCTCTTTCCGGATTCCTGCAAGGATCACGCCTCCCAGTATCATGGCTGATCCGAGTCCGGACACTGTTGTCAGGCTCTCTCCGAGAATCAGCATGGCGCTCAGAAGCGTGAATACAGGGTTCAAATATACATAATTTGTCGAAGTTACGTTGCCTATTTCAGACATAACTCTGTTCCATACTATAAAACAAAGCTGTGAAGCTATGACGGAGAGGAACAGAAGGTTCCCCCATACCTTTACTGAACTGAATGGTACGCAACAGAGATTGGTGTTGTCACTGAACAGCAGTATAGGGATGATGGTGAGTAATCCGTAGAAGAATACTTTTCTGGTAGCAAAAAAAGTTCCGTAACGTGAGGTCATCTGGCTCATGAACTGACTGTAGAATGCCCAGCACAGTGCTGCCGAAAAGGCCAGCAGGTCACCTTTGGGGGAGATGTTCAAGGTGTATCCGTCAAAAATAACCAGAAACATTCCGGTCAGTGCCAGCAGCGTACCTGCCACAAGAGGTATTCCTATACGTATATCCTCAAGCCCCTGGACGAAGGATCCCTTGAACAGCTTCCTTATGGCGAGTGTCATGAGAATGGTGAGCAGGGGAGCGGAGCAGACTATGAATGACACGTTACATGCCTGTGTGTTGGCCAATGCGGAGTTTTCAGTAAGGAAATAAAGCGAGCCGCCGCTTATGCCCATAAGCAGGAACAGGAATTCATGCCTGACCGATGATGAGAAGAGTCTCCTGTCAGTTCCGCCTCTGACGGCACACATCAGCCATATTCCTGAATAGGCAATGGTAAACCTGATGGCGAAGATCTGTGCCGGAGTGAGGCCGGAGTTGATAAGGATCTTGGTGGAGATGAAAGTAACTCCCCATACAGCAGCGGTAAGGAAGGCCAAAAGGTGGAACAGCAACTTGCGTTTTATCTTCATTATGTTTCAGTCTGTCTGGTCGGGATGAAACCTGTGTCTGAGTTTTTTCCTGAGTTTGTACGGCCAGCGTGAAATCCTTTGCGGGACCTTGATAATCCACCTTATTATCTTGTTGACGATGAATGAGAGCCGGTCCGTCAGCCCGAATGACGGTCTTTCCATTCCGCGTATGGAATATGCCTGGTCTATCACTGCGTCAATGCGTTTTTTCTGGATTCCCCGTTTGGAGTCAACGAATCTTACCAGCCATGTGGGGGTGGTATAGAATCTGGCGAACCATGTATGAAGGCATAGCGTATGGCCCTCAAGGTCCTTCAGTATGGTGGTCATACCGTCCTCATGCCGTTGGGAAGGCAGGTAGAGAGTCCTGAAATTATATGCCAGCCAAAGGAAGAAGGGGTAATAGGGTTCCTGTTCAGTCCTGTCAAAATCATATTTGGTTTCCAGTCTCTCATTGGGGAAATGCTTTATCATCTCTTCCTTGTGCTCTCTATAATTGAAATCCCTGATGGCCTTCCGGTCATATCGGGTTCGTATGAGCTTGAGGTTGAGGATATTGAAGAACGGATTGGTGACTATGGGATTGGCGGCGCGAGGGCAGAATCCTCCTCCGTCGGGGCATCCTGCATTGGCGTAACCGTTCTCCACCACATAGTCTATGAGCCTGAACATGGCATCGGGGTCAGTCAGGAAGGCATCCTCGTCAATGTTGACTGCTATATCGCACTCTGTGTCCTTTAGCATGGTGTGGAAATAGCCGTCGGCACTCTGGTCTGTCAATCGTACTACCGGTACACCAAGCTTGTCAAAAAGCCCTTTGGAATTGAGATAGAGCCTGAGGTCGAACGAGCGGGTGAATATCTTGATTCTTTCCATAGTCATGAGCGGGTTTTGGCTTGTGGGGCGTTTTTTCCTGTAAGTCCTTTGGTCACATTGGAACGGAAACGGATGAGCATGTTGCCGCGTCCCATTCTGAAGGTAACCAGATAGTAGAGCCACAGTATTAAGGTGGCGCACCATTTCTTGCATTCTGACAGGAGCCGTTTCCTGTATGCCTTGCGGCCGATGCGGAGGGTGCGGGCTCTCTCGCTCTCACCTATGCTGACTGTGAGCCTGTTGAAATAATCCGCCTCCAGTTTGTATGCCGGGATACTGTGATAGAGGATGGCATCGGGAAGATAGACGAACTTCATGTTTTCCCTTTTCATCTTGTCAAAAATGTCTTTCTCTTCACCTCCTGCCAGACTGTCACCGCTCCTGCCCAGCTCCACGTTGTACAGCCCTACTCTGTCAAAAACGCTCCTGCGGTAGGCGGCATTGCCTCCGCCGGGGTAGTTGTCACCGGGGAAGGGTCCGGACTTCTTCCCGAAATAAAGGTAGCCTGTAAGCAGTCTCTTTATGAAATAGGTCATCCATTCGGGTTCTTGCCCCGTCTCATAATGTGGTATTATCGGGCCACCGGCAGCATCGGTATCCGGGTTGGCCGTGAACCATTCCGAATACGCGGTCAGGTATTCAGGGTTGACGGTGGCATCGTCATCCACATAAACCAGGATGTCACCTTGGGATTCTGTAATACCTCTGTTACGGGCATGGGAGAGGCCCTGAAGGGTCTCTGTAAAGTAACGCAGGCTGACCTCGGGGAAATCTTTGCAGAACCTGTCCACTTCAGTGCGGGTGTTGTCGGTGCAGTTGTTATCCACGAGCACTATCTCATACCCTTCGGCAGGAAATGTTCCCTGGGCGATACTCTTGAGCACATTGTATATGTACCGTGCCCTGTTATATGTGCATATAATTACGGAAATCATCTTTTCTTGTCCAGCCCTTTAACAAAATCCAGAATCATTCCCGATGAGTCATACTGCGCAGTCTCTCCCCAGAACCTTTCCAGAAGGCGTTTTCTCTCCTCCTTGTCAATAGTGTAGTCACCGGACTCTATGACTGAACAGAGAGATTCAAAGGAATCCACCCGGCATCCGGTCACGTTCTCATCAAACGGATAGAAAAAGTCACGCTCCCTGACATAGGCATCATAATCATACAGATACAGTATTACATCCTTCCCTTCCATGAGCAGCCAGTCGTATATGATTGAAGAGTAGTCGGTAATAAGGACATCGGTGTATGGCAGCACAGGGTATATGTCCATGACCGGCGATGCCGGCATGATGTTAGTCAGTGAGCTGAGGTTCTCCGTAAGCCTGACGTTGGCGTGAGGCTTGAGAATGAGCAGACTGTTGGTGTCGGCCATTATCCGGTTGAGCCTTTCCAGGTCCATGCTCTGGGTGAATAGTGAGAGTTGTGAATCACGGAAGGTAGGCATGTAGATATAAACCTTGTCATAGTCCTTAAGCTTATGTATAAGGGCTGATGTCTGTTCGGGTTCATAATTCTCCACGAATTTCATCCGGACCTTGTCCGGAGAGTTCAGGATACGGTTACGGGGATAACCTATCTCCAGGCATCTTGACTCCGGAATACGGAACGCGGATGAGAACAAGCGGGTCTGGTAGGGGGTTGATGTAATCAGCCAGTCCGGTTTCCGGAAACATTCAGGATGGGTGAATACATCGTATTTGTTCTTTCTTTTAAAACGGTCAGCCAGAGGTCCTGATGTGGCATTGTATTCTATACGCTTCAGTCCTACTCCGTGCCATAGGTTTATACATACTGCCCAGCCCGACAGACAGAACATTATGTCAGAGGTGTAAGAGTTGAAAAACCAGTACTTGGCTGTAAGAGCATGCCATACTCCCCGCGGGTCCAATACCCAGTATGCTTTAAGTCCGTAACTGCGAACCTTCCTTACCGTGGCTTTCCGGGTGGAGAGCCAGATGTAACTTATGTTACTGTCACCATGTTCAACAGCATACAGGAACAGATATTTTGCGTTATCTGCAAAGGAACCCCGATAGCTTCCGAATACGTATTTCCTGCTGCTGCGCGGAAACAGGAATGAAAACGGATAGATAAGATAACAGATTATGTAAGCCAGTAGTTTCATAGCGCCTGTCTTTTGATCCTGACATCAATAACCTGTCCTGTAAGGTCCGACAACAGGGTGCGGAGGGAGGCTTCGGCCACACTGTGCGCATCGAGAAGAGTTCCTTCAGGCTCAGTTCCGAAATTCCTGATACGCATGGGTGTCTTGGTGCGTTCCGGATTCATGACATTAACCCGGATGGCATCAGGTTCCCATTCCTGTGCAATGGCCTGCATGAAATTCACCACTGCAGCTTTGGTTGATGAATAGATGCTGTAAAGGGCTCTGCCTCTTGTATAGGAGCTGGATGTGTAAAGCAACAGCTGTCCTTTGGTTTCCCTGAGGTATTGAAAGCTTTCAATGGCGATGTTCACCATTCCGTCATAGTTGGTACGTATCATGGTGTCAAGTATGTCATGATTCATCGTAACGAGAGGTTCGCGGATGAGAATGGCTGCACTGTTCACTACATAGTTGATTCTGCCCTCTTTATCTCTGACTTCCCGCAGGCATTCAGAAACGGCATTACGGTCAGCGATGTCAGTTCCGGTGGTGCTGCGGGAGAAAGAGTATGCCGATGCACCGTATTTCCGGGCCATTGAAACGACTTCAGCTCCGATTCCGGAATTGCCACCGAATACGACTAACACCTTTCCTTCAAGTGCGGAGAAATCAGCCTGGTCACTGATGGTTGTAGAACGCAACTGAAACAGCTTGTCAAGCAGATATGAATCCTCCTTGTATGTCAGTTTCATGTTGGATTCCTCACCAGGGACGACGCAGACCTTTTCATCCGGAAGATATTTTACAACGGTTCCGCAGTCATCGGACGATGTGAAATCCGGGTCTTTCAGGGCAATTTCATAGGCTTTTTGTATCACCTTTTGCCTGAAGGCCTGGGGAGTCTGGCCACGACGCAGATAACGTCTGTCAGGAATACTGTTTATGACCTTGCCTTCAGCGTCCACCTGTATGATGGTATCAGTGGCCGGAACCGCCACATCAACGGCGTTGTATGTGTTGAGAGCATCAATTATACCGTCTATTATTGAGTTGCTGATCAAAGGGCGCACGGCATCATGGAAGATAAGTGAGCAGTCCGGCTGGTCAGAGTAGGCGTTTATGGCGGCCAGACTGGATTCGTATCTTTCTTTACCTCCTGACAGAATCTTCTTGACTTTTTTCCATTTGTTGCGAATCACCATAATTTCAATTTCCCGGTTGTATGAAGGATTTGTCACTATGGCAATCTCATCAATCTTCCTGTGGTTGTCAAAGACACTGACAGTATGTTCTATTACTGTCTTGCCGGCCACCTTGAAAAATTGTTTGGGAGTTCCGAGTCCTGAACGGGAGCCTACTCCTCCTGCCAATATTACAGCTATGTTCTTACTCATATCATTTGCTTTGGATATTGATAACTTGTATGGAATGGTTCGCGATTCTTTCAGGCAGTTCTGTCCAGTTTCCATAGATTTTCCTCAGATAATGGTCGGAATCATGCGGAGCTGAAAACTTATGCCCTTCAAAAACAGTCTCTTTCAACGGGAAAATATCCCTGACTTCCTTACTGATATAATAAATGCCGGTCCCGAAGTCATCAATGAGCTGTCTCTTTTTAAAGACTGCTCCCCATAGACGGGCTGTGAGGACTGTAAGTTGGGCAAAAGGATAAAGCAGTGTCCCTGCGACATGTTTTATCCATCCGTCATTTACCAGCTTGTAACGGCGTCTGAAACAACGGCCGAAGAAGACATCAATTCTCTTTGAAACGGAGGGGGATCCGTTCACACTGAAGAAGATGTCAAGCCAGATGTTCTCTTCTTTTTCCGTGGTTATCCCATGTGGCCCTGTACTTCCGGCGGCTCTGGATACTGTTATGGTCCTGTTGGCAACCCTTGACCACCGTCGGGCGTATCCGGAACCGGAGTCCAGATAAACGAATGGTTCCTTCAGTTCTTCCTTTATTGCTCTCTCCAGTCTTTTCTTGTCTTTCTTAAGGATACTGACATCAAGGTCATCATCCCAGGGAATGAAGCCTCCATGTCTTTCCGCCCCTAAAAGAGTTCCGTACTCCAACCAGTAGTCTATATGATGCTTCCTGCAGATACGGTCAAATTCAATCAGTATGTCAAGCAGATTCAGCTGGACAGTTCTCAGCATTGACCCGTCCGGATTGTATTCGCTTCTCAGTTTATTGTGTAAACTCTCGTCAATCATAACTCTTTCTCAGTTTAATTTTTTTGAGGAATGCAGTTATCACCTCCAGAATATGCTTACGTTCGGTTTTGGTCATCCCTATTATGAAAGCGGTAATACATAACACTATCATGCTGGATCCTATGACGGAAAGGGATCTTAGCCAGATATGCTGATGAAGAACCAGATGCGCTGCATGGCGGATAATCAGGGATATACTCACGCTGATTGCCGCAACGCCGGCAATAGGGACAAAAACGCCTTTTATGTACGCAGCCGGATCCAGTCCGACCTGTTTCCTGACAAACAGCAGTCGCAGGACCTGGGTGAAAACGGTAACCGTTATGGACACTATGAATACCGATGAAGGAGCCCAATTCAGATATCGGATTCCGAGATATGACAGCGGAAGGATGGTCAGAAGCGTGCATCCGATGACAATCTGATAGTTCCGGACATTACCTGTAGCTTGAATGGACGTAGCAAGCGGATTGGTAAAACAGTTCACAAGACCTTCAATCAGCATGAGTCTGGTAAGGATAAACGCATAACCGGACACATTTCGGCCTTTCAGCCAGACCGGCAGGATAAAATCCGTTTCCAGTAAAATGGGAAGGGCAAGCAGGAACAGGAGGTAAAAGGAGAAGCGCGTGCTCTGGCATATAAGCTTATGCATGTCTTTCATTTCTCCTGCAGCGAATGATTTGTATAGTTGAGGCCTGACAGCCGTAAAGAAATTGTCGTTAAGTTGGGCAATGGTACTGTAAACCTTATATCCAATACCTCTGGCTGCACTTACAATGACTCCGAAAGAGGCGTTGAGAAGCAGGTTGATACCCTGACTTTTCAGAACGTTGGCAGATGCTCCTATCATATTCCAGCCTGCGTATGAGAATATTTCCCGGAACTTATCCTTGTCTATCATGAACCTGAAGCGGCATTCCCTGTAGAATAGTCTGCAGTAAAGCCAGTAGAACAGATACATCACAATCTGTGTGCCGGACATCAGTCCTGCATAAAGGACCAGTCTTGCGTTTTTGTCATCGGCAGTGTGTGAAATGAACAATGCTATACCTAAGGCCGCAAAGGCCTCAAACAGGCTCAGGTATGCGAATATTTTCATTTTCTCCCTTGCTATAACCATTCCCATGTACGGGACTCTGAGAATCTGCAGGGAGAATGAGAGGATACTGAACTGGAAAACCCATTTTGCAGCTTCAATCTCTCCGTTGACATCCATCTTGTTCACCAGATACCAGCTTCCTGCGGTTTCAGACAGCAGAAGAATGATTGCTGTAAGGATGAAGAATACGGTCATGCTGATGCAGAATACCTTCCTGAGCTCTTCCATGCCATTACGTTCCATCTCATAGGAGTAGAACCTCTGGCATGCGGACGACATGGTCGTACTGATGAATGAGACCATAGTGACAATTGCACCTACAGCATCGTAAATGCCGAAATGTGTCTGTCCCAAAGAGTCAATGATAACTCTTGAGGTATACAGACCCACAAAAGTCATGATCACCATCCTGAAATACAGCAGAAGGGTGTTGACGGCAATTCTTTTCTGGTTTACTGTAGTCATGTCTCAGGATAATATCAGTTCATTCTGCCAGAAAACCCATTAAGGCCTGCTTGTTTTCAATTGGAGTGGTAGTTGGCCGTCCCAGTTCTTTGCGATGACCCTTTCTCACCTTGATTTCAAGGAATACGGCACCTTGAGGGGAGACACTGTTTCTGCTGATGACGGGCAATAACCGTAAAAGCTCCTCTTTTGTGGATACGCTGTAGGTGGCGGCATATCCCACACCTCTGGCAACAGCGGTCAGATCCACTTTGAGCCCTACGGTGGGTTGGCCTCCAACCGAGTCATGTGCACCGTTGTTGAAAATCACGTGAATGTAGTTGGCCGGCTTTTTGCTGGCCACAATGGCCATTGAACCCATATGCATTATTGCGGCACCGTCACCGTCAAAGCACCAAATCCGACGGTCTGTTTTCTCCAATGCTATCCCCAAGGCAATCTGGCTGGCATGACCCATGGAGCCCACAGTGAGGAAATCCCTCTCATGTCCTTGTCCCCAAGCTGTGCGCGCCTCGAACAGTTCACGGCTGATCATGCCCGTGGTGCTTACAATGACATCCCTGGACCCTATGGCCGATGCAACAGCCTGAATGGCTTCCTCGCGTGTCATGACCAGGTCATTTGTCTCAGCTTTCTGTAGTTTGTATTCGTCAAAAGTGTCCTTTTCTATAACGAGAGCATAGACTTGATTGTTTTCCAAAGCCTTGGCGGCTTGTTTTATCTGGATTGCCGCCAACTCCTCTTCCTTGGATAACACTTCATGGCTTATACCCATGACATCAAGCAGTCCGGTTGTTATCTTTCCCTGTTTGATATGCTGGGGTTCATCCTTTACTCCGGGACGTCCGCGCCAGCCTATGAGCAACAGGACCGGTATGTCATAGACTTCCCTGTCTGTAAGAGAGGCAAGCGGGTTGATGGCATTGCCCTCGCCGGAGTTTTGCATATAGACGACACCAGCCCTTCCTGTTGCAAGATGATAGCCTGCGGCCAATCCTATGGCTGCCCCCTCATTGGCAGCTATGATGTTGTGCCTCTCATCAGAATGGTCTGTGATATAGGCACAAAGATTCTTGAGCAGGCTGTCCGGTACTCCGGCAAAGAAATCCATGCCGCAGCTTTTCAATGTCTCAAAAAAGAAAGAAGGCCTTAACATTGTAATTACTTTTCGTTACAGTTCCTGCAATCGTTATCCCTTACAGCTTTCTTGAACTGAGTGGATGAAACCCCCTTGGTATAGTCAGGCTCAACGACGCTGCCACCCCATTCGGCAAGGATGTCTATGGCTTTCTGACGTACATGGGCAAGAGGTCCCTCGCGCCAATCCTTACCGTGAACCATGATGTCGGGTTTGAAGCGACGAAGATTATTCTCGTAATCCTTTGTTTCCTGCTTGACCACATAAGTGACTCCCTTAAGGTTCTCTACGACTGTCTTGCGTTGTTCATAGTTCATATATGGTTCAGGTTTGTAGGATCGTATTGCTTCATCGCTGAACAATCCCACCATTACCCGACCCAGGGCACTCGCTTTTTTGATTATGTTGATGTGTCCGGGATGTATGATATCAGCCGCCATGGGCACATATATCAGTTTGGAATAGGGAAATCCTGCGGCTTTGATACGCATACGTACCTTACAGTCATTGAAAATGTCATCGTTAGGGGTTGCATACTCGGGCATCAAAGGCTCTGCCGGAGCATCGTTGTGGTGAACGCAACAGTCACAGATAGTGCCGTCAAGCACGTCCTCGATAAAGCCTTTGCGTAACTCTTTCATCTTTTCACCGTACCAGGCCTCTTTCAGGCTGACCTTGTTCAGGTCACCTACTATCAGCATATTCTCGTAATCGGCATTTTCAACGGAGAGATAACCTTCACAGGTTACGCAGATGGCGTCAAACGGCAGGTTACAGCGGCGATATGTCTCATGATCACAGTCGCACTTGAGAAGATGCTCTATTTCAGGCATATAGCCACCCTGATTATATACAGTCTTGAATACAATCTGGTCAACTATGTCTCCAAACAGCTCCTGATACATACCTTTCATCTGTTCTGTGAATCTGGTAAGGATACCTGTGACATAGATTTTATATTTCCTGCCTGTTTCGTCCCTATACTGACGGACATATTTGAGGTGCTCTACCACCTGGTCAAAGTGGTCATGTCCGTGGATAAACTCATACATCTTGCGCTCAGGTGCATTGATTGAGAACTTAATGCTGTCAAGTCCGGCATCAATGACCGCACGTATCTTTTCCGGGGTGGCAAGTGAACCGTTGGAGGTCAGATAGGTGTATTCATAACCTATCTCCTTGGCAAGTCTGATGTATTGGGGCAGTTCCTTTACGAGAAAAGGTTCGCCTGTTGCATAAAAGCCCACTTCACGCGTACCGAGTTCATAGGCTTGGCGCAGTGCGCTTTCTACCATTTCCGGTTTCATCTTTCCCACCTTGCGTTTCATTTTCTGATGGGCGCAGAAAAGACACTCATGATTACATGCGTTGGATAACTCCAGAAGGAAATTAGTGTATGGGAACGGAGGATTCAGCGAATACAGCTCAGAACGGTCAGCTTTCTTAAGTCTTACTCTTTCTTGTAAATCCATATCTTTAGTCATTAGGAATTAATGTTATGATATCTTTTATGCTCATGCACATATCGTCACACTCTTTGGCACGATGATTCTCAAGGATGGTCCTTGCGGCTTTCTGCATGGCAGGGAAACCTGTACGAGTGAGTTGGTTGGCGTAAATTACAATGTTCACTCCCCTGCTTCTGAATTCATCCTCAGTCACTGTGTTGAAGGATGTGGGAACCACTACAACCGGAGTCAGGGTGTCCTTTTCACGGAACTTCTCCACAAAAGTGAATATTTCAGTCGGATCTTTCTTTCTGCTATGGATCATTATGGCATCCGCACCAGCCTTTACAAATGCGAAGGCACGCGTAAGGGCGTCGTCCATACCCTTTTCCAGAATAAGGCTTTCAATACGGGCGCATATCATGAAATCCCTGGTCTTCTGGGCACGCTTACCGGCAGCTATCTTGGCACAGAAATTCTCTATGCTGTCCTGGTTCTGCTTCACTTCAGTACCGAAAAGGGAGTTTTTCTTGAGTCCGGTCTTGTCCTCAATAATGACCATGCTTACTCCCATACGTTCAAGAGACTTGACAGTATATACGAAATGTTCTGTAAGTCCTCCTGTATCCCCGTCAAATATTATTGGTTTGGTGGTAACTTCCATTATGTCATCAATAGTACGGAAACGGGATGTCATATCAACTAGCTCTATATCAGGTTTACCCTTGGCGGTGGAATCACAGAGGGAACTGATCCACATGGCATCGAACTGGTATGTCTTTCCGTCCTGGACGACTGTGGTGTTCTCAACAATTAGTCCGGTTATACCGCTGTGGGCTTCCATTGCAGTAATGAGTCCTTTCATCCCCAGTATCTTCTTGAGTCTTCCCCGTCGCATGTCCGGCATTGAAAGCTGCATACGGGCATGGGCCTCCATCTTGTCATATTCCTCATTGACGGAGTAGGGGAATTCCCTCAATTCCCCGCCATACTCAGACAATAACCTTATTACTTCCTCACGGATAGGCTGTTGTAAGCCTGTACGCCAGTCATCTCCATGCACAATTATGTCCGGATGATATGTCTTTATGACTGAACGGTAGGACATTTCATCCTGTTCAATAACATGAGCCACCCCTTTAAGTGATGCCGCTATTATCATTCTTTCCTTACATGACAGGAGCGGATAGCGTTTGTAACTTGCCACAACCTGGTCGCTCAGCACGCCAACGGTAAGTTCCCCTAGACTGGCGGCGTTTTCAATCATCCTTATATGTCCACCGTGTATCACATCGGTGCTGAGACTCATGAATACCTTTTTCATAAGATTCTATTGATGATTTTTAATAGGATTATCATAACAACACTGTTACAGCGCTTCGTCATCAGGCCTGACCGGAGCTGAGATGTCTTTCCCGCATTTTTTGTGATGACCTTTCTCCCAGGCGGCTTTCCGCTTGAGATAATCTTCATAATGGTTCTCCAGATAGTTGTCAGCCATAACTTTGTTGTCTTATTTCTTCAAACATCTCCCTCACTGTCTTGTGAAGGAGCGGGTGTACAATCTCCGGAGCAATCTCCGAGAGGGGTTCCAACACGAATTGGCGCTTGTGCATGAGAGGATGCGGAATCTTCAGGCCGGGCAGTTCAATCACTTGATCGTCAAAAAATATCAGATCTATGTCTATTAGCCGGTCAGCGTACATTGAGTTGTGACTTTTACTTGCCCTGCCCATCTCCCTCTCTATGGCTTGCGCGGCCTTAAGGGCATCAACGGGATTCATGTCTGTTGTGACTTGAAGAGCCTGGTTGAGAAATGTGTTGGGGCTCTGAAAACCCCATGGTTCAGTCTCAACAACCTTTGACACTGCCTGTACTGTACCCATTCTCCGGCCTATGAGTGTTATGGCGGTCTTCAGATTGGACTGCCTATCACCCAGATTTGTTCCTATGGAGAGGTACAGATTAGACATGGTGTCAGTCTGTTATCAACATTGCGTCACCGTAGCAGCCGAATCTGTATCCCTCCTTGACGGCCAGATGGTAAGCTCCCATGATAAGGTCATATCCGCCGTATGCACAGGTAAGCATGAGTTGGACTGATTCAGGTAGCTGGAAATTGCTTATCATGCTGTCGGCCACGTTGAAGGTGTAGGGTGGGAAGATGAACTTGTTTGTCCAACCCTCGAACGGTTTGATAAGGTGGTCTGTACCTACGACGGTCTCAAGAGCACGATTCACTGTGTTGCCTACTGCACAGATCTTGTGGCCGGAAAGCTTGGCCTTGTTGACAATCTCGGTGCATTCTTCAGTGACGAACATCTGCTCGGATTCCATCTTGTGTTTGGTGAGGTCCTCCACATCTATGTCACGGAAGTTACCCAGTCCGCAGTGCATGGTGATGAAAGCGCGTTCCACACCCTTGATCTCCATGCGTTTCATCAGTTCGCGACTGAAATGCAGTCCTGCGGTTGGAGCGGTAACAGCACCCTCGTTAGTGGCGAAGATTGTCTGGAAACGGGCTTCGTCCATTGGGTCAACCTTTCGTTTCAGATAGGTAGGGATAGGTGATTCGCCCAATGCGTAGAGAGCTTTCTTGAACTCGTCATGCGGGCCGTCGTAGAGGAAACGCAGCACGCGTCCGCGGGAGGTTGTGTTGTCAATAACCTCGGCCACCATTGAATTGTCCTCACCGAAATAGAGCTTGTTACCGATACGGATTTTGCGGGCCGGATCCACTTGTACATCCCATAGCAGATTCTCCTCGCGCAGCTCCCTTAGAAGGAAGACCTCTATGCTGGCACCGGTCTTTTCCTTGTTGCCGAAAAGGCGTGCGGGAAAAACCCGCGTGTCATTGAATACGAACACATCGTTCTCTTCGAAATACTTGAGTATATCCTTGAAGATGATGTGTTCAATCTCACCGTTCTTCTTGTGAACAACCATCAGCCTGGATTCGTCACGGTTCTCAGTGGGAAACTGTGCTATCCTGTCCTCGGGGAGTTTGAATTTGAATTGTGAAAGTTTCATTCCCTATTAGTTTATGTATTGTTTTTTATCAGTTAAATATCCAGCCCGGAAGTGAGTCCGGGCAGTATCTCTTCAAAGCGCTCGGGGTCAAGGCAGTCCTCTACCTTGACTTTTCCGGTGCGGGTGCGCCTGAGTGCCGTCAGGTGAGCGCCGCTCTCCAGAGCCTGGCCGATATCTCGTGCCAATGCCCTTATGTAGGTTCCCTTGCTGCATACCACCCGTATCCTGATGTCGGGCAGGTTACATTCCATGAGCTCTATCTCGTCAATTACAAGGGTTTTAGGTTTGAGCTCCACCTCCTTGCCCTTACGGGCCATAAGGTATGCCCGTTTTCCGTCTATCTTACAGGCTGAGAATGTGGGGGGGACCTGTTCAATGGTTCCTCTGAACTGTTCCAGACACCGTTCCACCGCTTCACGGGTTATGTGAGAGGTGGGGTATATGGCGTCAATGGGTTTCTCCAGGTCAAAAGAGGGGGTGGTGGCACCGAGACGGATATCTGCAATGTACTCCTTTGTTCCGGACTGCAGCTCTTCTATCCGTTTGGTGGCACGTCCTGTACAAACTATCAGCACTCCTGTGGCCAACGGGTCCAATGTGCCGGCGTGTCCCACCTTGAGTTTCCTGATTCCTGTCTTGCGGCAGATGAGCCATCGGACGCGTCCCACAACATCGAATGAGGTCCAGCGGTAAGGCTTGTCAAATCCCAGTATCACTCCTTCCTGAAAATCCATGTGCTCCGATTAAAGGAATATAAGTGTCAGGATTCCGACCACGGCACAGTAGATGCCGAACCATATCAGTTTACCTTTCCTTACTATGGAAATCATCCATTTGCAGGCGGCGCATCCGGAAAGGAACGCGGCCAGGAATCCCAGCATCAGTACTCCTGCGCCTACAGGTTGGCCGGCAGTTGAGGCCGATGCTGAACCTATCAGGTCTTTCATGTCAAGTAGAGCCTCTCCCAAAATGGGAGGAATGACCATCAGGAATGAGAACTGTGCCAGCCTTTCTTTCCTGTTGCCGAGCATGATGCCGGTGGCGATGGTGGCTCCCGAGCGGGATATACCCGGCAGAACGGCAATGGCTTGGGCTATACCGATAATGAAAGCATGGAAACAGGAGATATTCTCCCTCTGCCTGGGCTTGGCGTAATAGGAGAATGTGAGGAGCATGGCGGTGACAAGGAGGCATATTCCCACCACTGTGGTTCCTGAACCGAATATCTCCTCTATCCTATCCTTGAAGAACAGGCCGACGATTCCTACCGGAATCATAGAGATAATTATGTTGATGGCATATCGTGTTCCTTCGTTCAGGCTTTCCCAGCTCTTCCATTCCTGCCGGGCGAAAATATCCTTGAAGATCCACACTATTTCTTTCCACAGGATAACTATTGTACTGAGTACGGTGGCCACATGAACGAGCACTGTGAAAGCCATGTTCTGCTCCCCGTCAATCCCGAAGAGGGATGAGGCGATGGCCAGATGCCCGCTACTGCTTATGGGGAGATATTCGGTAAGTCCCTGCAGTAGTCCCAGCAGTATTGATTCAAACCAACTCATACGTCATCCTCAGTTTTCTCCTGTTTGGGTTTGTACATGATAGCCGCAATGATGGTAAGGAATCCTATAAGCGTGACTATGGGTGAAACCTTGATACGTCGGACGCTGAAGATGTCCTCTACGAACTGCTCCTCGGTACTGTTGGCACCGGTCATGAGGAGCAAGCCGATGATGATGACCGCCATTCCCACGGCTACGAGAATGTAGTTGGTCTTGGTAAACGCGAATTTTTTCTTGTCCATAATATTGTTGTGGTTTTGTTATGTCAGATATAATGCAGTTCTCCTGACTTCATCCTCAGGAAACGGTTTACTGATGCCAGGGCGCAGAGATATGTAATGAGCAGGCCTGTGGCGGTGACGACTAAAGCTACCGTGGTAATGATCCTCTTTTCAAGAAGCACGGATAGCCACGGTTCCCGGCTGATGCCGAATTTAAGTCCGCCATATATGGCAAGACAAGCGAGTATGGCCGATAAAAGCCCAATCAGAAGGTTGCGTTTCACGAACGGGCGGCGTATGAACGACCATCTGGCCCCCACAAGTTTCATGGAGTAAAGGATGAAGCGTTGGGAGTATATGGTCAGTTTTATTGTATTTCTGATCAGTGTCAATGAAATCAGAGCGAGTACCAGAGCCAGTACTATGAGGATGATGGCTAACTTACGGATGTTGTCATTCATGGTGTCAAGCAGTTCCTTCTGCCAGGTCACCTCCTTGACTCCACCGGCCGAAGCCAGCTCCCGTGCTATCAGGGTGAGGCTGTCATTGACGGTGTACTCCTCCTTCAGCCTGATATTGAGGGATGCGTAGAATGGATTGTACTCCAGGAACATGGATGGATCAGTACCCATCGCTTCGGACATCTCCTTGAGTGCATCTTCCTTAGTTATAGAGGTGAGACTTTCGCAGTAAGGGGAATTCTTGATTTTCATGTTCAGGGAGGAGAGTTGGGATTCGTTTATATCATCCTTCAGGATTACCTCAACGGTCATTTCCTGCCTGAATTTTCTGGAAATGTCACGTGCTGTGAGTAGCAGGAGCGTAATCAGTCCTATCAGCGTCAGCACGAGTGAGGTGCTGATGCATGAGGTGATGAATAAAAGGTCAATCTTCCTCTTCTTTTTTTGTCTGGTCATATCTTGGTAGGTTTTTTTTACGGAATACGTAAACGATAGAACTTCCCCGGCCTCTGTGGATGGTTGATTGTATCCATGACCGGAATCCGAATACCATTCCTTTGAGAAATGCGAGTTTATGATGCATCTGCCTTTCTGAAAGTATGGAGATGTAAAAACTGTCAAACGGCAGTATCTCGTGGTGCATGAGTGTGAAACTGTGTCGGGAGGCCAGTTTTGTTAATGACATGGCGTCAAAATGCCAGCGGTGTCTCGGCACGTTATATGCCGCCCAGTAGGGACCGTAGTGCAACGCATCTGCGGAACGTATGTTGGGACAGGCAATCAGAAGGATTCCTCCGGGTCTGAGCAGGGAATGGAATGTATCCAGGAGCTTATGGGGATTTGCAGAGTGTTCGAAAACGTGCCAAAGAGTCACCACGTCGAATGATTCGGGTTTCAGGTTTTCTACTTCGGAAACATCAATCATCCTGTGATGGAACATCTCAAGCGAGAACAGTCTCTCCTCGTGATAATTTTCGACCGATGTCACCTTCCATCCTTTTTTCTCCATATAGCTGGAGAACCACCCTGTCTTGGCTCCGTAATTCATAAGACTGCCTTCAGAGCGGTAGGCACACTTTTCAACTATGCGGGCCTTGCGGGGAAGCATGTTCTTTCTGACCCTGAAGAAAAGCCTGTCGGTAAGACCTTCAGGGTCATCGCCCAGCTTGAGCCTGTGTTTGAGCCTGTCATAGCTGGTCATATGTTGCTCATCGGGAGCGTTGTCGGTGAAAACGAGACCGCATGATATACAGCGCAACAGCATAAACTGCTCCTTGCTGACGGCGAAGTCAGTGCAATAGGAGTAGAACGTGGTCTCCGGTGATCCGCAGAGAGGACAACTGTTGAAAATCTGTTTTTCCATCAACGGTCTGTTGGGGCTTGCGTGCAGCGCGTGTGCGCGTACGTACCGAATTCAGTCGGGCGCAAAGATAATACCCCGAAATACCCCTTGTCAAGTGTTTTAAGGTTTTTTAGAACACTTCAGTACCGAAGAGTGTGGCGGAAGTGGCGCCGGTAATCCGGATTGTAAGGAAATCTCCCGGACGGTGGGTGCCCTTGTCAAATACCGCCGTGCGATTCTGTTCAGTGCGTCCGAAAAGCTGCTCGCGGGAACGTTTGGAGTATCCTTCAGCAAGCACTTCATATTCATGACCGATGCATTCACGGTTCCGCTCAAGTGAGAGCTGGTTCTGCAGCTCTATCATCTCGTTCAGCCGGCGGATCTTAATTTCCTCAGGAACATCGTCCGGCAGATGTTTGCTGGCGTACGTGCCCGGACGCTCAGAATAACGGAACATGAACGAAGCATCAAACCGGCACTCGCGCATCAGGGACAGGCTCTCCTCGTGATCCGCTTCAGTTTCAGAATGATAACCGGTAAACATATCGGTAGTAAGACCGCAGTCCGGGATTATTCGCCTGATGGCATCGACACGCTCCAGATACCATTCGCGGGTGTATTTTCTGTTCATCAGCTTGAGTATCCGGGAACTGCCGCTTTGGACAGGCAGGTGTATATGGCGACAGATATTGGGAACCTGTGCAATCGCATACAGGGTCTCATCACTCATGTCTTTGGGATGTGAAGTCGTGAACCTTACCCTCATATCAGGGACAGCCTCCGCAACCATACGCAGCAACTGCGGGAATCCTACCGTCACTCCGTTATCCTCAAACTTGTAGGAGTTTACGTTCTGCCCCAGAAGAGTCACCTCTTTGTAACCTTTTTTCTTAAGATCCAGAACTTCATTAAGGATGCTCTGTGGCTCACGGCTGCGTTCACGGCCACGGGTGTAGGGCACTATGCAGTAATGGCAGAAATTGTTGCAGCCGCGCATTATCGACACGAATCCGCTTATATGATTGCCGCAAATACGCTCCGGAATAATGTCCTTGTAGGTCTCAGTTGTGGAGAGATCCACATCCATTGCCTTGTGCCCGGATTCAACCTGCGCCATAAGGTCCGGTAGTGAAAGGTATGCATCCGGACCGCAAACCACATCCACGTGGTGATTCTCCGTAAGATCCTCCCTGGTACGTTCCGCCATACAGCCCATTACCCCGATGTACAGGTCCTTTTTCTTCCTTTTCAAAGCATTGAGAGCCTCCAGACGGTTCCATATTTTCTGTTCTGCGTTCTCGCGTATGGAACAGGTGTTGAGGAATATGGCATCGGCTTCATCAATGCTTTCGGTAGGTTCGTAGCCGGCCATGCGCATAATAGATGCTATAACCTCGCTGTCGGCCACATTCATCTGGCAGCCGTAGGTCTCAATGAACAGTTTCTTGTTGTTCTCTTCCATATCCCTTTATTGTATGCCGATGCAAAAGTACTCAAAATCCATCATATAGGGAATTCTGAGGCTACGCACTTGTTTTTATTTAAGGTATTGTTTACTTTTGCGCGGTTTTATGCCAATGGATTCAAAACAGGTAAATAAACATATAGCAATGGCTTTTAAAAAAATGACTGCTGCTGAGGCAGCACGTTTCGTAAAGAACGGTGACAACGTAGGTCTGAGCGGATTCACCCCCGCCGGTACCCCAAAGGCCGTCACCCATGAGATAGGTTTAATGGCCCATGAACTTCATGAGCAGGGTCAGGAGTTTCAGATAAGCATATTCACCGGTGCATCCACCGGCGATTCATGTGACGGCATACTGTCACGTGAACATGCAATCCGTTACCGTGCTCCATATACCACAAACAAGGATTTCCGTACTGCTGTAAACAACGGTGAAATCGCTTACGACGATATCAACCTGAGCCAGATGGCGCAGGAACTCCGTTACGGATTCTATGGTAAGCTCAACATCGGTATCATGGAGGCTTTTGATGTTACCGATGACGGTAAGATATGGGTTACAGCAGGTGTAGGTATTGCACCCACCGTTGCCCGTCTGGCCGATAAGCTCATCATTGAGCTCAATGCTGCCCACGCCCGTTGCGCCAAGGGTCTGCACGATATCTTCGAGCCGGCCGATCCCCCTTACCGCCGCGAGATTCCCGTATATCAGCCCAGCGACCATATCGGCAAGGACTACATACAGGTAGATCCCGCCAGGATTATCGGCATCGTTGAGGTTAATATTCCCGATGAGGCTCGCGGATTCACCGCCCCTGATGAGACCACACTCCAGATTGGTCACAATGTGGCACAGTTCCTTATCTCTGACCTCAAGCGCGGCATAATACCTTCAACGTTCCTGCCTCTGCAGAGCGGTGTGGGTAATGTGGCAAACGCCGTCCTGGGTGCTCTGGGTGAGGATCCTTCGGTTCCCGCTTTCCAGATGTACACTGAGGTTATACAGGATTCAGTGATTAACCTGATGCGTGAGGGGCACTGCAAGTTCGGTTCCAGCTCATCACTGAGCGTAAGCAACGAGACCTTGCAGAGCATATATGACGATATGGACTTCTTCAAGGACAAGCTGGTGCTTCGTCCCACCGAGATTTCAAACAGCCCTGAGGTGGCCCGCCGCCTGGGTCTTATCGCGATGAACACTGCCCTTGAGGCCGATATCTACGGTAACGTCAATTCAACCCACGTAAGCGGCGTCAAGATGATGAACGGCGTGGGCGGGTCGGCCGATTTCACACGCAATGCATTCATCTCCATATTCAGTTGCCCCTCTGTAGCTAAGGGAGGTAAGATAAGCACCATTGTTCCCATGTGCTCACACGTGGATCACAACGAGCACAGCGTAAAGGTTCTTATCACCGAGCAGGGTATTGCTGACCTTCGTGGCAAATCGCCTGCCGAGCGGGCAAAATGTATAATTGAGAACTGCGTGCATCCGGATTACAAGCAGCTCATGTGGGATTACCTCAAGATAGCACAGAAGGGTCAGACCAGCCATGCCCTTGACAAAGCCTTTGCACTGCACAAGGCTCTGGCCGAGAAGGGTGATATGCACCTGGCTGAATTCTAAGACACATAGATGATGATGAAAAATAGTACAATTGGGATCACACCCCAATTGTACTATTTTTTGTGTTTTGCAATCAGATCCAGGATCTGCTCGCCGTACTGTTTCCATTTGGCGGGGCCGAATCCGCTTACTGCCAGGAGTTCCTCTTTGGTCGATGGGCAGGTATCAGCTATTTCCAGCAGAGTCCGCTGGGTCAGCACCCAGTACGCGCGGATGTTTTGCTCCAGATATTGCTCTGTCCGCCAGTCTATCAGCGGCTGGATGAGTTCGGGATGCCGGTTATCGGAATAGATATCTTCGATGGTGGGTTTGGTATTGGTCACTTTGTCCTTTAAGGGCTTGGACTCCTTAATTTTTTTGACTGACGTCTTGGGTTTGGATGAAAGCAGTGCGTCATTCCTGATTCGGAGATATGACTCTATACTGAATCCGTCTTCAAGTATCTCTTTCATGCTTTCAAGGTGTATTGAGAGTTCCGGCAAGAGCTCTTCCGATGCTTCCGTAAGGGATTTCTTAACCTCCTTATTATCTATGGAGACTGACAGAACCGGAGGAACATCCGATGCCACTTCAATCAGAATCGGGAGGAAATATCCGGCTGCTTTCCCTAACCTTTCCTCAAGAAGCGGCTTGTTGTCTGGATCTATCCGATCCAGTTCCCTTCGGAATGCATCAGCAACTTTCTCAATATCCCTGACCTTTCTGCGATTCTCTTCTATCCTGGCAGTTTGCTCAGGATATGTATTCTTGAGATGATTATTGAAAATTCCGCCCGCCCAACCGGTAAGCCTCTCAAGTCCGCTGAATGTAAAACACTCTTTGAGTATGTTCATATAATACTCCGCACGTGACGCCTCCAACTGACGCTCCATTTCGGATACCGGTAGGAACTGCTCGTGGAATCCGGAGACATCGCTGTTGTTGAACAGGCAGGATTGGGATATCGGACTGCTCAGGACGATACCTTCAAGGGTCCGGCAACGGGAAAGCGCAACATATACCTGACCGAAACTGAAGGCCGATGCAGCATCAATGATCACATTGTCAAATGTCAACCCCTGGCTCTTATGTATTGTTACAGCCCAGGCTGCGCGCAGCGGATACTGTGAGAATGTACCTTCAACTTTAGGCACAATCTCCTTGGTATCTTTATCAATCTCGTACCGGATGTTTTCCCATTTTTCAATAGGGACATTGATTTCATCGCCATTTTCATCGGTAACGGTTATGCCGTCATCATAATCGATGGAGGTTACCGTGGCTATCTTCCCGTTGTAATACCGGCCCTCACGGGAGTCGTTGCGCAGGAACATCACCTGCGCGCCCTCCTTGAGTTGAAGTACCTTTTCTGCCGGAAGCGTGTTTTCGGGAAAGTTTCCCTCAATCCCGGCGTAGAATGTGTACAGTCTGGTTTCCAGGGCTTCCATCTTCTGTTGGTTGATGCTGTCAGCCTGTCGGTTGTGGGTGGTCAGTCGTATCCACCGTCGGCCAGATACCGCTATGCTGTCATCGGGATTGAACCGGGGATCCAGCCGGCTGTTGAGCATACGGTATGTGGCGTTGTCCATCACTCCGCCACGGATGCTGTTGAGTATATTTAGAAAAGATGTATCGGATTGCCGGTAAACTGTTTGCAGTTCAATTGTTACGTATTTGAGTTGTTGCATCACCTTGGAGTGGAAAAAGAAGGGTGACTGGTAAACCTTCTTGAGCCAGGGCTCATCCTGCCCGGTCACTACAGGCGGTAGCTGGTGCGCATCTCCTATCATCAGCAGCTGCACCCCTCCGAATGGCTTGTTGTTACGCCTGTATCGTCGCATCACATTATCGACCGCATCCAGCAGATCGGCCCTTACCATTGATACTTCATCAATTATAAGCAGGTCCAGCGTCTTGATGATCTTGACCTTTTCCTTGCGCAACTGCCGTCTGGCCTCGGGCAACTGATACTCTGTAATCAGTTCCTTGACTTGGGGCAGATAAGGGCACAGTGGGAGCTGGAAAAACGAATGAATCGTTACTCCTCCCGCATTTATTGCAGCAACGCCGGTAGGAGCAAGCACCACGCAGCGCTTGGGTGTATTCTCAACGATGTACTTAAGGAATGTGGTTTTCCCGGTTCCGGCCCTGCCAGTCAGGAACACTGAGATTCCTGTCTGGGAAATGTAACTCTCGGCCAGTTTAAACAAATTATCTTTATTCATAGTATTTAGGTCATTGATATTGCAAATATAGTGCAAGCCGAGAGGAGAAAAAAGGAGTTCACTCATTTTTTATCCCGAGGCGCAGCCTATATTCAAGCGTAGCACTAAATTAGTGCAAGCCGAGAGGAGAAAAAAGGAGTTCACTCATTTTTTATCCCGAGGCGCAGCCTATATTCAAGCGTAGCTCTAAATTATGGATAATTATTGAAAAACAAATCATGGCAAGTCAACCCTAAAGTTAACAGCTAAAAAATGTTAATCCTAATGGCGGTTAAAAAAAGTGTTATACATTTGCAGTGTCTTAGTGAAGTAATACACAGATAAGCATCGCTTGACAACAATTCAAGAATAACGACTAAACAGTACTATTATGGTTAAAATCAATGATTTGAGTTTCAGCTACGGCAGTAATGTGGTGCTGAAAGACATTTCGATGGAGCTTGAAGAGGGCCGGATTTACGGTCTTCTTGGGGAGAACGGAGTGGGAAAGACCACTCTGCTTACACTGCTTGCAGGCATCAAGGAACCGCAGGCCGGTTCGATTGAGATTGACGGGGAGACTCCGTTTGACCGTTTGCCATCCTTCCTGACAAACACCTACTACCTGCCGGATGAAGTTCCATCCTTACGAATGACTGCTGAAAGGTTCGCGCAGGAGAGGGGTGTTTTCTGGAAGCGTTTTGACAAAGACAAGTTCCTTGAGATCATGGATGTATTGGAGACCGATATATCCATGCGCATGGATCAGATGTCATACGGCCAGCTTAAAAAGACTTACATAAGTTACGCGCTTGCGTGCAATACCCGTTACCTTTTCATGGATGAACCTACAAACGGACTTGACATTCCTTCCAAGTCACAGTTCCGCAAGGCTGTTTCCAAATATACATCCGATGAATCTACTATGCTCATATCCACTCATCAGGTACGTGATCTGGAGGCCATAATCGACCCTATCATTATACTTGACCGCAAGGATGTGCTGCTCAATGCTTCAATTGACGAAATCACACGGAAACTCTATTTTGACTATTCCACTACCATAGATCCTGAGGCTCTCTATTCGGAATTGATACCCGGCGGTTGTATTCAGGTAACAGAGAACAGTACCGGACTGGAGAGCAAGGTCAACATAGAGGCGCTCTTCAATGCCGTCCACAAGCACAGAGACTTGATAAAGAAGATGTTCAACACCAAAAACTCATGATTATGGAAAGTGCAGTATTCAATTTCAACAGATTCAGACAGTATTACCGTTCGGATTTCCTGAACTGTGTCCGTAACTATGGCATCTCATTCCTGGTCCTTTGCACAATGGCAGTGACCACCGATATTTTCAACGGTCTGTTTTCATTCGCTGTTACCGGTGGCCATGAATGGCACGGAATGATAGAACAGGTCCGGTTCGTAATGTTTTTCATTTTCCTCATGGTGTTGATTATATCCTCTCCAGCCAAACTATACGGATATGTGACGGACAAGAAACAGGGAACTGCATTCCTGATGCTGCCTGTTTCCCGTTTTGAGAAATATTTGTCAATGGTGTTAAATGCCTGCGTCATTACTCCGCTGCTATTCATCTTTGTCTATCTTGGGTTTGATTTGCTGGTCTGCCTGATTGACCCCACCTGTGGTGTATCAATGTTACATAGGCTCTTTGTGGATATTGTGGATTTCAGACAAAACCTTGTCCAGTCCATTCCTATGGAGGAACTCAGGGAAATGGGTGAGGCAAATACCATCGGGTTAATCAACAGTATCAGTCCGGCTTTCACTCCATGGCTGTTAGTTGATGATGTGATAGGCGCTGCTGTCGTTTTCCTGCTCGGAGCGCTCATATTCAAAAGCGCTAAGGCCGGCAAGACACTGGGCAGTGTCATTGTAATCGCCTTGTCTCTTGAAATGATACTTTCTCCGATTATAGGCTTCACTATGTTCAGCAAGCTGCATCCCTTATTGTCATCGGGTGCGGATGTGAGTCTGGATCTTATTCAGGAACAGTTCCCTTTTGTTTTCTGGACCATCAGGCATCTCGCTTTAGCTGACACGGTTTCTGACACTATCACCAACTGTCTGTTGCTGTTTTTTGTGTGGCTTAGGTTCAAGAATCTGAAACATTGACCGTTAAAAATAAGTTGTTATGGAATTCAATCAGAACAAACCGATATATCTGCAGATTGCCGATGGAATCAGTGAAAAGATCCTGAGCGGTGACCTGAAGGAGGGCGACAGGGTTCTTTCTGTACGGGAACTGGGTGCAGAACTGGGCGTCAACCCCAATACAGCCATGCGTAGCTATGAGAAACTAACTACGGACGGTATAATCTATAATCAACGCGGAATAGGTTATTTCGTGTCTGAAGGCGCGCGGGCTGTTGCGCTGGATAAGATGCGTAAGGATTTCCTTGAGAATGAGCTGCCTCAGATTCTCAGGAAGATTCGTCTGCTTGAACTCAAGGCTGAGGATTATCTGAAGCTATCTGAACCCTGAAAGGTTGTTATTAGATTTTCATTTGAGGAATCGGAACCGCAGTTTTGCGGCTCCGGTTTTTTTTGTTATCTTTGAAAATCCAATCATAAAAATTATTTGTGTATGAGAAAGTTACTTTTGTTATCCTGTTTAATAGCTCTTATCTGTTCTGTAGCCATTGCTCAGCCTGTTACAGTGAACCCTACAGCCTATTTGATGAACCAGGCCGTTGATGTCAGTTCTGATTTTCAGGAGATAAGCAACACTTATTTCTTTGCGGACCGGCTTTCCGGATTCGATGCCTCAACCGGCCAGGGTAAGGTCATGTGGAGACGATACCGCCTGACCCCACGCCAGGCCTTCAATACAAACGGTCGCCAACCCGCCCAGTTGAGGATGCTGGATTTCCCGACACCTGCATACGACAATGATCCTGAACTCAAGTTCTCCATAGATTTCGTTACACCGAGGACCGTCCGCATAAGGATGCTCACCACCCCGGTGGAACCCAAGCCTGTCACCGATGAGGTAATGCTTGCCGGTGAACCGGGCGTTGACCGTACCTGGTCGTTCAGTGAGACCGGTTCCAAGATAATCTATTCGAGTGCCTGCGGTGTTGTGGAGATTGAGAAGAATCCCTGGAGGATAGTCCTGAAGGACAAGTCCGGACGTATCCTTACCAAGACAGCCACCCGCAGGGACAATGATTCCACACAGGTAAAGTTCACACCGTTCAGTTTCGTCAAGCGTTCCAGTGACAATGCCCGCCGTATCAATCCTGTGTTTCAGATAGCTGCCGATGAAATGCTGTTCGGTTGCGGTGAATCAGCCACATCATTGAACAAAGTGGGGCAAAAGGTGAACCTGTTCGTCACTGACCCCCAGGGTCCCGAGACAGACCAGATGTACAAACCTGTACCGTTCTTCTTCAGCAACAGGGGTTACGGTATATTCCTGCACACATCGGCCCCTGTGACATGTGATTTCGGTGCTTCTTACATAGGGCTCAACAAGCTCTTCATGGGTGATGAGAACCTGGATATGTTCATATTCTTCGGCAATCCGTCCGAGATTCTCAATGAGTACACTGATATAGTCGGAAAACCTGCCATGCCCCCGCTCTGGTCATTCGGGACGTGGATGAGCCGCATTACGTATCTCTCGCAGGAGGAGGGGATGCAGGTGGCTGATAATATCCGTAAGGGCAAGTATCCGTGCGATGTCATACATTTTGATACCGGCTGGTTCCAGACAGACTGGCAGTGTGACTATAAGTTCTCTGACAAATTCCCCAATCCTGCAGGAATGCTCTCTGACCTCCGGAAAATGGGGTTCCACGTGAGTCTTTGGCAGCTTACCTATTTCACTCCCAAGAACCCGTATTTCAATGAACTGATTGAAAAGGACCTTTACGTCAGGAACGGTTCCGGCGGCCTGCCTTACGAGGATGTCTGTCTGGATTTCTCCAACCCGGAAACGGTGGAGTGGTATCAGGGTCATCTGGCAGACCTCCTGAAGATGGGTGTGGGTGCCATCAAGGCAGATTTCGGTGAGGCTGCTCCTCTTGACGGTATCTATGCCAACGGAAGGAGCGGTTGGTATGAGCATAACCTCTATCCTGTACGATATAATAAGGCCGTCCAGGACATAACCAAGTCAGTGAATGGTGAGAACATTATGTGGGCCCGTTCCGCATGGGCAGGTTCTCAACGTTATCCGTTGCATTGGGGCGGTGATGCGGCAACTACAAATACGGGCATGTTGGGCACTCTAAGGGCTGGCCTCTCGTTCGGTCTGTCCGGTTTTGCATTCTGGAGTCATGATATGGGAGGATTTGTCAAATCCACTCCTGATGAACTCTACATGCGCTGGCTTCCGTTCGGATTCCTGACATCGCATACCCGTGCACACGGTGATCCTCCTACGGAACCCTGGCTTTACAAGAACGAGAAGGTTCAGGAGGTTTTCCGCAAGAGCGCAGAGTTGAAGTACAAACTTATGCCGTATGTATATGCACAGGCCAAGCAGTGTACCGAGAAAGGTCTTCCTATGCTCCGTGCCCTGTTCGTGGAATTCCCTGATGACCCTGCCGCATGGAGGGTTGAGACCGAATATATGTTCGGTTCCCAGATTCTGGTGGCACCGCTCATGGAATCGGCCGACAGTCGTGATGTATATCTGCCGGAGGGAAAATGGACAGATTATCAGACCGGAAAGGTTTTTGAGGGTGGCCGCTGGCTGAATATCCCGGTGGAGGGTGAGCTTCCCATAATAATGCTCGTACGTGACGGCTCCGCTCTTCCTCATGTCGCCCTGGCCCAATCTACCCAGGATATTGATTGGAGCAGGATTGAGCTTAAGGTCTATGCGGTTGACAGCAAGCAGGCCGAGGGTCTTATCTGTCTTCCTTCGGACGGAAAGCTGCAGCCGGTTCAGGTAGATTGCTCCTCTTCCCCGAGGATTACCAGCCGTGTGAGAGGAACCCGTTTGTCACTATAATACAAGATATAGGATGAAAACAAAGGTTTTATGCAAAGGAATAGGTCCTGCAGTATTCTCATTGCTGCTTATGACCAATGTTGCCTGTGGACAGGAGAGTGGTTCCGCGGGCGGTCCGTATGTCTGGAAGAATGTCCAGATAGTGGGAGGAGGATTCTGTGATGGTATTATTTTCCATCCCAAAGCCAGGGATGTACGTTATGCCCGTACTGATATGGGAGGAGCGTACCGCTGGGACAGGAAGGCCGACAGATGGGTGCCCATGCTGGATTTCATAAGTTATGCTGACAATAATCTGGTGGGTGTGGAGAGTATAGCGGTGGATCCCAATGACAGGAATACCGTATATGTGGATTGCGGAACATATACATCGTCCGGCAACGGTGCCATATTCTATTCACATGACGGAGGCCGGACTTTCGGGAGGACTGATGTTCCATTCAAGATGGGTGGCAACGAGAACGGTCGCGGCAACGGAGAACGTATGGCTGTGGACCCCAACAATTCCGATATCATTTATGTGGGGACACGTCAGGCAGGTCTGTGGCGTAGTACGGACAAGGCCCGCAGTTTTGAGCGTGTCGAGTCCTTCCAGCAGGTGCTGGATGCTGTTGCAGCAGAGGAGGCGGCAAGGCAACAGAGTTCCCAACCTGTAAATGCCGGACAGCAGAATCCCATGCAGCGGATGGGGGGCATGCAGCGCTTCCGCAGCCCTGGCGTAGGAGTAGTTTTTGTGCTTTATGATGAGGCTTCCGGAAAAGGCAAGGAGGGCTCACAGACCATATTTGCAGGTTACAGTGCCATGAACAGAGCAAATATGTTCGTATCGCATGACGGTGGACGGAGCTGGTCAGCCATGGACGGAGCGCCTCAACAATACATACCGAATCATGCCGTGATGTCATCGGACAGGTGTATGTATGTAACTTACAGCACGAATCCCGGCCCTCAGACCATGACTGACGGAGGTGTCTGGAAGTATGACATCGCAGCTGACAAATGGACTGATATCACACCAGACAAACCGGACTCGGAACGTCGGTTCGGTTATGTATCAGTGTCGGTTGACCTTAAGAACCCGAAGCATATAATCACCAGTACATTCGGTCGTCCCATGAGCGGACAGAGCAGTGCTGAGGACATTTTCCGCTCCACGGACGGTGGCAAGACATGGAAAGGTGTATTTGCCAATGGCGGGAAATATGATGAATCCAAGGCTCCATACGTGATACATACCGGAATACACTGGCTTTTTGACATAGAGATTGACCCCTTCAACTCTGACCATGCCATGTTTACTACAGGTTACGGTGGCTGGGAGACATACAACTTGGGTAATATGGACAAGGGCCAGCCAACTCTCTGGACAGTGATGAGCACCGGAATAGAGGAGACCGTACCGCTTGAGCTCTACAGTCCGAACAAGGGTGCATGGCTGATTTCCGGAATAGGAGATTACGGCGGTTTCACCCATTGGGACCTTGACAAGCCTGCTCCGGATTCACACCATGACCCCCGTTTCGGCAATACTAACGGAGTGACAGGAGCTGAGTTGAAACCCGAACTGGTGGTCCGCGTAGGAACAGTTCACGGAGGTTACAGCGGCAAGGCCATTTCATATTCGCTTGATGGGGGTGACACATGGGCTGAACCCGAAACGGTCCCCAATGAAAGAGGCAGGAACGGTCATATAGCCGTTTCATCGACAGGCGGAATTTGGGTCTGGACTCCTGACCGTATGCCAGTCTATTTTACGGATGACATGGGAAAGACTTGGAGTGAGAGCGAAGGAATCCCAAGTGGTCTGCGTGTAATAGCAGACAGGGTAAATCCTGCCAGGTTCTACGCGTTGGACATACGTCAGGGACTTTTGTATGAAAGCCGTGACGGAGCCCGCACATTCCAATCCCGATCCATAGGCTTTCAGGCGGAGGGACGTAACCGTGGTGACAGCCGTGGCGGTCAGGACAGGGTCTATTGTGCTCCCGGAAGGGAGAATGACCTCTGGATTGCAGCATTTGACGGATTATATCATGCATCGGACGGAGTCAGTTTCAGGCGCCAGCAGCATGTTGATGAAATGCATGCCTTCGGATTCGGAGCACCCGCTCCCGGGACTGACTACCCTGCTCTCTACATGGTGGGCAATGTGGACGGGGTCCGTGGTTTCTTCCGTTCCGATGACTGTGCTGAAAGTTGGGTACGTATAAACGATGACAATCACCAGTACGGTCTCGTACTTCACATAACAGGTGATCCTAAGAAATACGGTCGTGTATATGTAGGGACGCATGGACGCGGCGCTGTATATGGGGATCCCCGCTGATAAAAAAAAACAGATTAATATGGGTAGATCATTCAGAGGAGGAGTCCGTCTCAACCGCAGGAACATGACGGACCTTGTGACGGATTGGTTCCGTGACAATCAGGATAGTTCCATAAGTGTCAAAAGACTGTGTGAAGAGCTCAGGCTCAAGACTCATCCCATGCGCAGCATGTGTATGGACATAGTAATGGATTTGCTTGAAGATGGTTTCCTGAAGGAGAAGGACGGTCAGTTCCAACTTATGCAGAAGAGCAAATACATAGAAGGTGTACTTCAGCGCAGGGTGGGCGGAAAGAACTTTCTGGTACCCGATGATGGAGGAGATCCGGTCTTTGTGGCTGAACGCAACTCTGCCGGTGCCGTGAATGGTGACCGCGTAAAGGTGGTGTTGTTCGCCCGCCGTCCGCATTCCGGTCCGGAGGGTGAGGTAACTGAGATTATCCGGCGTGCCAAGGATACATTTGTAGGTACGCTTCAGGTCAAAGGCAAGTTTGCCTATCTGGTTACTCCCGATAAATCGGATCGCGACATTTTCATCCCGCTGTCAAGTCTAAAGAAAGGACGTGATGGTGAGAAAGCCGTGGTTAAGGTTGTTGAATGGCCCGATACCCCTGACCGTAATCCTGTGGGTAAGGTCATAGATATATTGGGTGCGGCAGGTGAGAACAATACAGAGATGCATGCCATCCTGGCCGAGTACGGATTGCCATACAGTTATCCGGAGAACGTGGAGCAGGCTGCCGAGCAGATTTCATCGGACATTACTGAAGCAGCACTGGCCGGGCGTGAAGATTTCCGGGATGTGGTAACCTTTACAATTGACCCTCATGACGCAAAGGATTTTGATGACGCACTCTCCATCCGCCCAATAAAAAAAGGACTATGGGAGGTGGGTGTCCATATTGCTGATGTCAGTTATTATGTGCAGGAGGGCAGTATTATTGACAAGGAGGCATACAAGCGTGCCACATCTGTTTATCTGGTGGATAGGACAATTCCCATGCTTCCTGAGAAACTCTGTAACAATCTGTGTTCCCTGCGTCAGGATGAGGACAAACTGACTTATTCCGTCATAATGGAGATGACAGATGGCGGTGTGGTCAAGCGTTCCCGCATAGCCCGCACCGTGATACGCAGCAACCGCCGTTTCACCTATGAAGAGGTACAATCCATAATAGAACGTGAGCAGCAAGGCGGCAAGGAGCCGCTCCCCGGTGATGAGTTCAAGACCGAGATAATGACTCTTGACAGCCTTGCCAAAATTCTGCGTGACAAGCGTTTCGCGGATGGTGCGCTAAGTTTTGACAGGGTGGAGGTAAGGTTTGACATAGATGAAAAGGGACATCCCGTCAGTGTTTATTTTAAGGAGTCAAAGGATGCCAATAAACTGGTTGAGGAATTCATGTTGCTGGCCAACCGCATAGTGGCGGAGTCTATAGGAACTGTCAAGGGGGGCAATCCCAAGACATTCGTATATCGCGTACATGACGAGCCTGATCCCGAGCGTATGGAGAACCTTCAAAACTTTGTGGCCAAGTTCGGCTACAAGCTCAAAGCTACGGGTGATCCAGCTGATATGGCAAAGTCCATGAACAGGATGCTTGCCGATGTCAAGGGTAAGAAGGAACAGGAACTCATTGAGACTATTTCTATCCGTTCCATGCAGAAGGCATGCTACACCACGGAGAATATAGGTCATTATGGTCTGGCATTCAAATACTACACACACTTTACGTCGCCTATACGCCGTTACCCTGACCTGATGGTACACCGCCTGCTTACCCGTTACATGGGTGGGAGCCGCAGTGTCAGCAAGCCTAAATATGAGGAGTACTGTGAGCATTGTTCCGCTCAGGAGCAGCTTGCAGAGCAGGCTGAGCGTTCCAGCATCAAGTACAAGCAAGTGGAGTATATGGCTGACCGCATGGGACAGGTGTTTGATGCGGTGATAAGCGGAGTGACGGAGTGGGGGATCTATGCTGAAATCATAGAAAACAAGTGCGAAGGGATGATAGGCATACGCTCCTTAGGAGGAGATTACTTTGAGTTTGATGAAAAGAACTATTGCCTTATAGGCCAACGCACCCGCAAACGTTACCGTCTGGGTGATCATGTGAAGATTAAAGTGATGCGTTGCAACCTGGAAAAGAAACAGATGGATTATGAGCTGGTTTCAACGGAGGTTTGAGATAACGTTAGTGCTGGTATCGGCATTAACTATATCAGCTGCTGCCCAAAACCAGACACTGCGCATAAACTATACTTTCTCCGGTAACAGCAAGGAGTCACACATTTACCTTGATGACCTGAACGTGACGGACGGATGGGCAGGACGCCGTGTCAACATGAAGGAGTTGTACCTGAAAGGTAACGGACAGATAATGATGACTGATGTCCGGACAGGTGATACTCTTTACCGAAATTCATTCAGCACTCTGTTTCAGGAGTGGCAGAACACCGAGGAGGCCACTCAGGTGAGCCGCAGTTTTGAGAACGTTTTCCTGCTGCCTATGCCTGCTGACAAGGCTGTGGTCGAGGTAAAGCTGACGGATAACTACAACAAGATGGTTGCAGTCCTGCGACATACCGTCGATCCTGAGGATATACTTATTCGCCGCATAGGACAGAATCCGCCCCAATGGAAGTATCTGCACCAAGGGGGAAGTCCGGAACAGTGTATTGACGTGGTGATAGTTCCGGAGGGCTATACTGCTGATGAAATGGATGTTTTCTACAAGGATGCCGGTATAGCGGTGAACAGTCTCTTGTCACACGAGCCTTTTAAGACCATGCAGGAAAAGTTCAACATACTTGCAGTTGAGCTTGCGTCGAGGGATGGAGAGGTGAGTGTTCCCAATGAAGGTTTATGGACAGAGACGGCTCTCGCGTCTCATTTCAGTACTTTTTACTCTGACCGTTACCTGACTACATTAAGGTTGAGACAGCTTCACGACAAGCTGGCGGGTGTTCCCTATGAACACATAATCATACTGGCTAATACCGATGTTTATGGCGGTGGAGGCATATTCAATTCTTATACTCTGACCACTGCTCACCATGCGCAGTTCGCCCCGGTGGTGGTGCATGAGTTCGGCCACAGTTTCGGTGGTCTGGCCGATGAGTACTATTATGATGACCAGTATGAACAGTATTACAATTCCGAAACAGAGCCTTGGGAGCCCAATCTTACCACACTCGTGGATTTTGATTCCAAATGGAAGGGAATGATTCCATCCGACGTGGAGCAACCAACCCCTGTCCCTGTGAACGATCCACGTGACAAGATGGATGACAAACAGCGTAAGGAGGTGGACAAGCTTCCTGCTTTAGGTCTGTATGAAGGTGGTGGCTATATGTCCAAAGGTGTATGGAGAGGTTCTTTTGACTGCCGTATGCACACTAATACATACCCTGGATTCTGTCCTGTATGCCGTGCCGCATTGGAACATCTGATAAGGTTCTACACAGAACCTGTTGTCCCCTCTTCAAAAAAATAATATTTTTGCTGATCCTAATGAGAAAGACTGTCTATGATAATACGAAGTAAGGCTCCGTTACGTTTGGGGCTTGCCGGTGGCGGATCGGATGTGTCGCCCTACAGTGACCTGTACGGCGGACTGATTCTGAATGCTACCATAAATCTCTATGCTTATTGCACTATAGAGGAGACTGATGATGATATGGTCTCACTGACTGCAACCGATCTCGGGGTGTCTGTCTCTTATCCGTTGTCTCAGGATTTGCCGGTTGACGGAACTTTGGATTTGCACAAGGGCGTTTTTAACCGTGTTGTCAGGGATTTCGGCATTACTCCCAGGTCATGCAGGATATCTACCTATTCCGATGCTCCAGCCGGCAGCGGACTTGGTTCATCCTCTACCATGGTAGTATGCATACTCAAGGCTTTCGTAGAGTGGTACAATCTTCCCATGGGTGACTATGAGATTGCCCGTCTGGCCTATCAGATTGAACGTGAAGACCTGGCATTGAGTGGTGGAAAGCAGGACCAGTATGCTGCAGCTTTCGGAGGATTCAATTTCATGGAATTCCTCACTGACGGCAATGTAATAGTCAATCCTCTCAGAGTGAAACGTTGGATTGTTGATGAGCTTGAATCATCAATAGTCCTCTATTATACGGGAGCCTCCCGTTCATCGGCAGCAATAATAGAGGAACAAAAGAAGAATACAAGCAGCGGAAACGGCCAGGCTATTGAGGCTATGCATCGCATCAAACAGAGCGCCAGAGATATGAAACGGGTACTTCTGGAGGGGAATATGGAAGGTTTTGCCCGTATTCTGGGACAGGCATGGGAAGACAAGAAGAAAATGGCTTCCGCCATAAACAATTCCATGATACAGGAGGTTTTTGACATAGCTTTCGCTGCGGGGGCTAAAGCTGGCAAGGTAAGTGGTGCCGGCGGTGGCGGATTCATCATTTTCATGACTGACCCGGCACGCAGACGTCTCGTAATTAACGCTCTTGAAAATATGCCGGGAAGAGTGGTGGGCTTCCAATTTAGCGAAGGGGGTACACACGGATGGAAAATATATGATTAGAATGATATGAGAAGCATAAAGGAAGAGATAGCACAATCGATTGCCACTAAGCAGGCTATTCTTGACAACGAGGTTCTGCTGGCTCAGATAGCCCAGGCGGCTGAGATACTGACGCGTGCATATAAGGAAGGGCATAGCGCGCTGCTGGCCGGTAACGGAGGTTCGGCTGCAGATGCCCAGCATCTGGCAGGTGAGCTTGTGAACAAGTTCTATTTTGACCGTCCCGGAATTCCTGCCCACTCACTGAGCACCGATACTTCGGTCATGACCGCTATAGGCAATGACATAGGGTTCAAATATATGTTTGCCCGTCAGATTCAGGCCCAGGGTGTAAGTGGTGACGTTTTTATTGGAATATCCACTTCCGGCAAGTCTGAGAATATATTGGAAGCTCTCAAAGTTTGTCGTGAAAAAGGAATTGAATCTATAGGCCTGACAGGAAGAGCGCCTTCACCTATGGATTCCATGTGTGACCTCTGCATCAAAGTGCCCTCGGAATGTACTCCTCGAATTCAGGAGTCGCATATACTTATTGGCCATATTATCTGTGCAATAGTGGAGGAAAACCTGTTCGGTACGAAGAATGATGTATGATGTGGTGATTCTTGCCGGAGGCTTGGGTACAAGATTGCGTAGTGTGGTGAGTGATGTTCCAAAGTGCATGGCACCGGTTGGAGGGCGTCCCTTTCTGGACTGGATTCTCAAGTGGACCGGGCTTTTTGATGTAAACCGTATCATACTTTCTCTGGGATACATGAGCAATGTAGTTACGGACTGGATAGAGAGTGAACACCGGTTTAGTCATGTGCCGATAGATTGGGTGATTGAGGAGACTCCGCTCGGCACAGGCGGCGGGATAAGACTGGCTTTGTCTAAAACTACAACCGGACATGCTGTCGTGCTTAACGGTGATACTTTTTTCGATGTCAATCTGGATGCTTTGTCTGCTTACAGTGAAACTTCATGTTCACCTGTCACGGTGGCTCTCAAGCCAATGACGGACTTTGAAAGGTATGGTTCTGTCATCCTGGACGGTAACGGCCTGATTACATCCTTCAATGAAAAGAGATATTGTGAAAAAGGTTTTATCAACGGAGGTGTCTATTGCATCGATACGTCTTGCGGGCTGTTGACTGATAAACCTGAAAAATTCTCGTTTGAGAAGGATGTGCTTGAGCCTCTTTCAGGGAAAGGGTACCTCAGCGGTTTTGTGAGCGACGGAGCTTTCATTGATATAGGTATTCCGGAGGACTGGGAACTGGCGCAGACATTCATTCCCTCATGTATAGGTATAAGGTAGTGTTTATGATTATTCCGGAAAAACTCATAAAACAATGTGATACGCTTTTCCTCGACCGTGACGGCGTGGTCAACGTGTGGTTGCCTGGTGACTATGTCAAGACCTGGGATGAGTTTTGTTTCAATGAGGGCTTTACGGATTTCATTTGCAGATATTCAGACTCCTTCCGGCATATCATTATAGTAACCAACCAACGTGGTGTAGGCAAAGGTCTTATGACACTTGAGCAGCTTGAGGAGATTCACTCAAGGATGCTTGAATCCATCGTAGGTGCAGGTGGCAGGATAGACCATATCTATATATGTACTTCACTCATGGATTCGGATCCTATGCGCAAGCCTAATCCGGGAATGGCGTTTCAGGCAATGAGTGATTATCCTGATATATCAATGGATAGGTCGCTTATGATAGGTGACCAGCCCTCTGACCGCCTTTTTGCCCTTAACTGTGGTATGCATTTCCTCTTTTGGGATAATAAATCCTAATTATCGTTCCGCAGCTTTTCTTACGGAACGTGTCATGTTTGACCATGCATATTTTCTTTTTTCCTGCATGATGCCTTCATTAAACTGGGCCTGCCGCTTGTTTTCAAAGAAGTCAATGAGAGCATCGGCTATGGCCTTTGCTTCAGGATGTACCACATAACCCACTTTTCCGTCGGGAACGATTTCAGCCAGGCCGCCAACATCGGTTACGAGCATAGGTTTTTCAAAATGATAGGCAATCTGTGTCACTCCGCTTTGTGTGGCCGATTTGTATGGTTGCACGATTATGTCAGCAGCTCCGAAGCAATATCGTACATGACTGTCTGGAACGAAATCACTTTTCCAGACCACCAGACCCTCCAGTCCGAGTTCTTTTTCAAGCTCAAGGTATTTCCCGGAGCCACTGTAGAATTCTCCGGCCACTATAAGCCGCACGTTCATGTGGCGGAAACGGCTGTCGGCAAAAGCCTTGAGCAGCAGGTCAAGACCTTTGTAGTCACGGATGAGGCCGAAAAACAGCATGTAACGCATGTCATCGTCAAGTCCGAGAAAACGGATAGACTCCTCCCTGGAAACTTTGGGGCCGAAATTGTCATACAGCGGATGCCGGCAGAATATACGTGGTTTGACTGTGTCAAACTGCCCCAGGTCTTCCAATACGGACTCCGACATAGCTATGAATCCGTCAACTGACCGTGTGAAATATCTGCCAAACAGACGGTCCCCGGGCCGATGCTCATGCGGAATGATGTTATCCAATATGGAAACCACCCTTGTCTTTCCGTTACGTCTTACTATCCTGGCTGCCATACCGAGGGCAGGTCCCATAAAGGGTAGCCAGAACTTTATGATAAGTATATCGGGTTCCAGACGTCTGATGACACGTCCTGTCCTAATCCAGCTGAACGGATTAACAGAATTCAGACTGCGAACTATCTTCAAATCTTTTGGTTCCGGTTCGGTTGAGTATTGAGTCTTTCCTGGAAATAGGAACGATGGGTACTGAAGGGTAAATGTATAGACTGTTACCTCTTCGCCTTCGGCAACGAACTCCCTTGCAAGACGCTCGTTATATACTGCAAGTCCGCCTCTGTATGGCCAGGCGGTTCCCAAAATCGCTATTTTCATAACCGGTAAAACTCTATTTGACTGGATTCTGAAGGAAATGTGAAGCAAAAATAGTACTTTCGCACAACAATACAACAATTATATCCTTCAAGTATGGAAAAGAAGAGAATTCAAAGGTTTCTGCCTTACATAACTGCCATTGTGATCTTCTCTATCATTTCGTCACTCTATTGTCTGCCGGTATTTCAGGGCAAGCAGATTCACACTGGTGATGATGTCCAGGCTCTTTCCGCAGTTCAGGAGGCGCGTCGTTTCCATGAGGAAACAGGCAATTACACATGGTGGACCGGTTCCATGTTTTCAGGAATGCCAGGTTTTCAGGTGGGTGGCGGGAAATATCTCTCTCAGAAACTGATGAAACCGTTGCTGGTTATATGCCATCCGTCATCAAAGAAGATGCCATTAGTGTTTATCATGTTCTTTGTCAGTTTCTTTATCCTGTTCAGGTCTTTCAAGATAGACAGATGGCTTTCCATAGTGGGCGCCTTAGCCACTGGATTCTCGTCCTATTTCTTCATAATAGAGGCGGCCGGACACAACGGCAAGGCCTGGTCAATCGCCATGATGTCTGTGGTCCTTGGCGGATTCTATCTGATATTCAACAAGAGGTACGGGTGGGGCGTAGCACTTGTCATGGTTTTCACGGCTATGGGATTCACGCCGCATCCTCAGATGGCCTACTATATGTTCATGTTGATAGGACTGCTGTTCTTTGTAGAGATATATATACACATAAATGAAAGAAGATACAAGGATCTTGGCATAGCAACACTTCTTTTTGTACTCGCTGTAGGAGTGGGTATGGGAACAGGTACTGCCAATATTTTCGCCAATCGTGAATATGCAGCCGAAACCATGCGCGGAGGCCATTCCGAACTAACGCCGGAAGATGATGCCAATAAGACCAAAGGCCTCAATCTGGATTATGCAACCGCTTGGAGCTATGGAATAGACGAATCTCTGACCTTCCTGATTCCCGGTTTCATGGGAACGGCATCGGGTTATGATGTGGGGACTGATTCAGAACTGTATCGTGTCATGGTAAGTAACGGTGTTCCCAAAGCCGATGCAAAGGATATTTCCCGTCAGGCTCCAACATATTGGGGGGAGCAGCCTTTCACAGTCGGTTCAGTCTATGCCGGTGCGGCTGTCTGTTTTCTTTTCCTGTTAGGATTACTCATAGTTAAGGGACCGTATAAATGGGGACTGCTTATAGCTACCTTCCTGTCTTTTGCCCTTTCGTGGGGTAAGAACTGGATGGGTCTTACTGAATTTTTCTTCAATTGGTTCCCTCTCTATGACAAGTTCCGTTCAGTATCTTCCATACTGATTGTGGCAGAGGTGACTATGCCTCTCTTAGGTTTTCTTGCCATTAAACAGATAATGGACGGTACGGCCGACAAGGAAAAGCTAAACCGAAACATATACATATCGGCAGGTGTGACAGGAGGCATCTGTCTTATACTGGCCCTTTTTGGCGGCTCCTTGTTCTCATTTACTTCATCCTATGATTCAAGCATTCAGGAAGCATGGCCTGAATGGCTGTATGCCGCCCTGATTGATGATAGAGCCTCAATGTTGCGTTGTGATTCGTTCCGTTCGCTGGTTTTCGTACTTCTGACAGCTGCAGTAATATGGCTCTACTCAAACGGTAAGCTCAAGCAGAATTTAATGGTCATGGCTTTAGGAGTCATTGTTGTGGCCGATATGTGGCCGGTTGACCGCCGTTTCCTGAATGACAGTAACTATGTTACTCCCAAGCAGGGTCAGAGCAGATTTGCCATGCTGCCATACGAGAAGGCTATTCTCTCTGATCCAGACCCCCATTACAGGGTATTCAATCTTGCAGCCAACACCTTCAACGATGCCCGTACATCATATTATCTGAAGTCTCTGGGAGGTTACAGTGCGGCCAAGTTGCGTCGTTATCAGGATATCATAGACCAATACCTTTCCAAGCCCGATATTGGGATTGCAAGTATGTTGAATGCCAAATACATAATAACGAAAGGAGAGGACGGTAGTCCCACCCCTATGCGTAATCCGGCAGCCATGGGCAATGCCTGGTTCGTGGATTCTGTGATGGTGGTGCCAGGTCCTGTAGAGGAGTGTTCTGCGCTCGGCAACATAAATCTGCATAACACTGCGGTGCTTGATGATGATTTTGCAGGATTAGTAAAGGATTTCCAGCCAGGTCATGACAATTCTGCATCCGTCAAACTGAACACTTACGCTCCCGATGCCCTCACATACAGTTCAAGTTCATCAAAGGATGGCATAATTGTCTTTTCTGAAATATACTATCCCTACGGGTGGAAGGCTTACATTGACGGTAAACAGTGTGAGATATTCCGTGTAAACTATCTGCTGAGGGCTGTCAATGTTCCGGCCGGACAGCATGATATACGTTTCGAGTTTCGTCCTGACAGCGTCAGGAAGGGTAATCTGGTTTCCGGATTGTTCATCGGGATAATGTATCTTACTGTTCTGGTTTTGATAGCAGGAACTCTAATAAGGAGAGGTCGTCAGCCCAGGTCAGTTTGATATTGCGTTCGCTTCCACGTACAATCCCCACTTTTACCCTGGGGAGATAACGCAATACGGTGCCGCAGTCATCCGTGGCGGTGAATCCCGGATCCTGCAATGCTATGCGGTATGCTTCCTGAATAGTTTTCTGACGGAAGGCTTGTGGAGTCTGCATTCTCCAAAGAAGGCGTCTTTCCTGAATGGATTCCATGACTGTTCCTGCAGCATCACACTGAACGATGGTGTCCACTGTGGGGATGGCCACATCCACTGCGTCATACCTTTCCATAGCTTTGAGAGTATCGGTGATAATCTGTTCCGAAACTAATGGTCGTGCAGCATCATGGAATAGCATTACCATTTCAGGATTCTCCCTGAAATAGTGCACAGCAGAGAGACTCGAGTCAAAACGTTCCTTTCCACCAGGTAATATGGCTGTCACTTTAATCCAGTTATTGGCTTGAACCAATAATTGTACCCTATCAATGAATTCTGTTGCAGTAACAATTACGACTTGGTCAATTCCGGGATGATTGCAGAAAGTATGTATGGAGTGCTCCAAAACAGTCTTTCCACCCAGTGGCAGGAATTGCTTGGGGGTGGAAAGGCCGGTTCTTGAACCGGAGCCTGCGGCAAGTATTACAGCTACAGTCTCCATGTTGAGATATTGTTTCAGCAAACTTCGCTGCCTGGTTTTACGGGATGTTGTACAGTTGTTACGCTCAGTGTTCCGTCAGCGTCAAGAGCACTCAAGATCATTCCCTGACTTTCACGGCCCATGATTTTTCTCGGAGCAAGGTTGGCTATGAAGCATACCTGTTTGCCAATCAGATCTTCGGGTTTGTACCATTGTGCAATACCGGATAGTATTGTGCGGCCACCCAGGCCGTCATCAATCCTGAACTGTAAAAGCTTATCTGATTTGGGAACCTTGATGCATTCAAGTACAGTGCCAACGCGTATGTCCAGTTTCTCGAATTCAGGGAATTGTATGTTCTCCCTGATGGGTTTGGCGGGCATTGCGGCAGAAGCAGCTTTTTCATTCTCTTCCTTACGCTTGAGTAACTTTTGGATTTGGGCTTCAATAACATCATCCTCTATCTTCTCAAACAGAAGTTCAGGCTTATTCAGTTTGTGTCCGGCGGGCAGCAAGTCAATTGCACCCAGTCGGTCCCACTGAGCGCCTTCCAGAGCAATCATACCGCGCAGTTTCTCACTTGAGAAGGGTAGGAACGGCTCAAAGGCAATGGCAAGGTTTGCAACCAGCTGGAGCGAAATGTTCAGTATGGTCTCAACACGTTTCATATCGGTCTTAGCCAGTTTCCAGGGCTCGGTGTCGGCCAGATATTTGTTACCTATGCGTGCCAGATTCATGGCCTCCTTCTGTGCCTCGCGGAACTTGAAGTTGTCCAGCAGGGACTCCAACTGTTTCTTGACATCGGCAAACTCCTTCAGGGTGTCGCGGTCATAATCCGTAAGTTCTCCACATGGGGGAACTACTCCGTCAAAATACTTCTGGGTGAGTACAAGGGCACGGTTTACAAAGTTTCCGTAAATGGCTACCAGCTCGTTGTTGTTGCGGGCTTGGAAATCCTTCCATGTAAAGTTGTTGTCCTTGGTCTCGGGGGCGTTGGCTGTGAGTACGTAACGCATAACATCGGCCTTGCCGGGGAAATCCTCCAGATACTCGTGTACCCATACGGCCCAGTTACGTGAAGTGGATATCTTGTCATCCTCCAGGTTAAGGAACTCGTTGCTGGGAACATTATCGGGCAGTATGAATGTGCCTTCAGCCTTGAGCATTGAAGGGAATACGATGCAATGGAACACGATGTTGTCCTTACCTATAAAGTGGATAAGACGTGTATCGGGATCCTTCCACCAGGTCTCCCAGCTTCCGCGCTCCGGGTGGGTGTCACAGAACTCCTTTGTGTTGCTTATGTATCCTATGGGAGCATCAAACCATACGTAGAGGACCTTTCCTTCAGCCCCCTCCACGGGAACAGGAATTCCCCAGTCCAGGTCACGGCTCACGGCGCGAGGCTGAAGTCCCATGTCAAGCCAGCTCTTGCATTGACCGTAAACATTGGGGCGCCACTCCTTGTGCTCCTCCAGTATCCACTTTTCAAGCCACTTCTGATACTGCTCCAGGGGCAGGTACCAATGTGTAGTTTCTTTCATGACAGGTTTGCTGCCGCTAACGGTGCTTACAGGATTTATTAGCTCTGTGGGCGAGAGTGATGTGCCGCACTTCTCGCATTGGTCTCCGTACGCATGCTCGTAGTGGCAGTGAGGGCACTCACCGGTTATATAGCGGTCGGCCAGGAACATATGGGCCTCCTCATCATAGTACTGCTCACTGGTCTTTTGGATGAATTTGCCGGTATCATAAAGTTTTCGGAAGAAATCCGATGCAACCTTATGATGAGTGGGGGAACTGGTTCTTCCGTAGATATCGTATGATATGCCCATGCCCTTGAAGGTCTCCTTCATCTGATAGTGGTAACGGTCAATGATTTCCTTAGGAGTGACGCCCTCTTTCTTGGCTCGGATTGTTATGGGCACTCCGTGTTCGTCACTTCCTCCAATGAACATAACGTCCACTTTCTTCAAGCGTTGGTAACGGACATAAATATCGGCCGGAACGTATGCACCTGCCAGATGGCCTATATGTAAAGGGCCATTGGCGTATGGCAGAGCCGATGTAACCAGAATCCTCTTGTAATCTTTCATTTGTATATCAAGTTTCTTGTTTCAGACCGCAAAGTTAATAAAAATGATACAAAGGGGCCTGCCCCCCTTTGTATCATTTTCCCCAGGAGGCGCGGTCCAGGCTACGGTAACTGATGGCTTCGGCTATATGCTGCGGTTTTATGTTCATGGAACATTCCATGTCGGCAATGGTGCGTGCCACCTTCAGGATGCGGTCATACGCTCTGGCAGAAAGGTTAAGACGGTTCATGGCCTCGCCCAGTATACGGATAGCTGCGGGTTCCGCTTTTGCGTATATGCGGAGCATACGTGAATCCATTTGCGCATTGCAATATACACCGTTCTCATCGGCAAATCTCTCTGCCTGGATATTTCTGGAAGCAATCACTCGCTGTCTGATAGATGTGCTTGTTTCACTCTTGACGGCCGATGACATGTCATCAAATCCGACAGGCATTATTTCACATTGCAAGTCAAACCGGTCCATCAATGGGCCGGATATCCTGCCCAGATAACGCTCTATTGTAGAGGGCGTACAATTGCACTCCTTTGTGGGATGGTTATAATATCCGCATGGACAGGGGTTCATGGAAGCTACCAACATGAATGATGCCGGATATTCCACCCTGTATTTTGCTCTGGAAATCACTATTGTCCTGTCTTCGAGCGGCTGGCGCAGGACTTCAAGTGCCGAGCGCGAGAACTCCGGTAACTCGTCAAGATAGAGAATCCCGTTGTGTGCAAGCGAAATCTCACCCGGCTGTGCATTGCTGCCGCCTCCGGTCAGGGCTACATTCGTAATGGTATGATGCGGATGGCGGAAGGGACGCTCCTGTATTAGTGTAGAACCGTATCCGGTGAATCCGGCCACGGAATGTATGCGGGTTGTCTCGATACTTTCCTCCTCGGTAAGTGGCGGAAGGATGGAGGGCAAAGCACGGGCCATCATGGATTTTCCGCTGCCTGGAGGTCCTATCATGATAATGTTGTGACCACCACATGCCGCAACCTCAAGTGCACGTTTCACTGCTGTCTGCCCTTTCACATCGGCAAAATCACTACCCTGATAAGGCAATTCTTGCAATGTCGGATATTTTCTCCTGTCCAAAGGTTCAATATGGCCGGGTGTTCCGTTGAGCAGATCAACAACTTGTTTCAGGTTTTCAGCGGCATATACATCAAGTCCATCTATGACTGCCGCTTCCGGAGCATTTTGTGAGGGCAGGATTATACCTTTAAATCTTTCAGAACGGGCTTTAATAGCCATTGACAGTGCTCCACAAACCGGCTGAAGGGTTCCGTCCAGTCCCATCTCGCCCATTATGACATAGTCATTCAGGTGTTCAGCAGACAGTTCACCCACAGAGGCCATTATACCTATGGCCAGAGGCAGGTCATAGGCTGCACCCTCCTTGCGTATGTCAGCAGGAGCCATGTTTATTATTATCTGACATGATGGGAACTTGAATCCGTTCACGTGGAAAGCGGAGACAATCCTCTCGTGGCTCTCCTTGACCGCACTGTCAGGGAGTCCTACAAGAAAGAATCTGATACCTCTGGAGGTGTTAGCCTCGATTGTAACAATGTAAGCGTCTATCCCTTGGACAGCCGCTCCGAAAACTTTTATCAGCATGGTATGAATGGTATATAAGGTTTAAAATGTATTTCATTGGATATCTGTTGGATTTACATACCTGTGATGCGGAACTTCCTTGGGGTTATCTTTTCGGATTTCTTCAGCAATGGCAGTTCTGATTCAAGGGTAAGATCCATCTCGGTCAAATCAACGGTTTTGAGAATGATTCTTTTCAGGCCGGAGAACAAAATATAGACTGGCAGTTCCTGAACCTGGCCATCCTGTATTATCCTGCTGTTCCATCCTTCTGGGTCACAGTATGAAACCCAATCCAAGGTGTCATTGCTTACGGCAGCCTTCCATCGCCGTATATTAGTATCTATGGAAATGTCTGCTATGGTGAAATTCCGATTGGTGTATAATTCCTTTAATCTGGTCAGTTCTTTTCTGGCTTCATTGCTTCTTTCATCCCATGAGGCCCATACGCAGACCAGCAGATGCTGATTCTTTGCTATATCGGAGAAGGGCTTGCTTACCAGTAACGTGTCAATCAGGTTGGTTGGAGTAATATAGTTATTACCTGTGGACTCTGACCCGAATTTGGTTTTAAGGTTCATTATAAAAGGGCAATCCTGCATGTTCCCGCTCATCTTTTTTATAAGTGGTTCCAAATCCTTACGGTCGGCATGATACTTCCGGATCATGTATTCGTATAACAACATCGGAGTTACCTCGCTGAAAGGGTCAGCCTTGATGAAGGAATCTATCATTTCAGTTATCTGAATCTTTGTGATACCGTCATGCACCTTTTCCTTAAAGGATTGGTATGCGTCATTGTAATTGCCTCCTCCAATCACTATGCTGCCGCTGTCCGGTATGGTTATACGGGAGGTTAGGCCTTTATCAGCGAATACAGCCTGTGTGATACCGTTGGGGAAAATCAATATAAGTGGGGTGACAGTATCGGGAATAAACGACCAGGTAAATGAGCCATCGGCAGGAAAAATAGTATCGGTACGGTCAAAACGGCTGTCAATACCCGTAACCAGAATCATACTGTCTGTCTGTACACTGCCTTTCGGTGTGTAAAAACCGTTCAGTATGAATCGGCCATCGTCCTTGTGGCATGATACGGCTGTCATGACGAGCGCAAGGAGTAACAGAACCGGGAACCTACACCTTTTCATTCTATAAATGCTATTTGGAAGCTCTCTTCCTTTCCAGTTCATTGAGGATGATCTTACGCATGCGCATGCTCTTGGGGGTCACCTCAACATACTCATCGTTTTTGATATATTCCAGAGCCTCCTCTAAAGAGAATACGACCGGAGGAGCCAGATGTGCTTTTTCATCTGAACCACTGGCTCGCATGTTGGTAAGCTGTTTGCTTTTGGTCACGTTTATCACCAGATCTTTCTCGTGCACATGTTCGCCCACAACCTGACCGGCATAAACCTGTTCCTGGGGATTGATGAAAAATCTGCCCCTGTCCTGAAGTTTGTCGAGAGCGTATGCGAATACTGTTCCTGTCTCCATTGCCACCATGGAACCGTTAACCCTCCGCTCTATGTCACCTTTATAGGGCTGGTACTCCTTAAAGCGATGGGCCATCACAGCTTCACCTTGCGATGCGGTAAGCACGTTTGTCCTGAGCCCGATGATTCCCCTTGAAGGTATATCGAACACTATAACTACCCGGTCACCCTGAGTATCCATGGATATCATCTCACCTTTGCGTTTTGTTGCCAGGTCTATCATCTTGCTGGCAAACTCTTCAGGTACACTGATGGTCAGTTCCTCTATCGGTTCACAGTTCTTGCCGTCAATTTCCTTCATTATGACTTGTGGTTGTCCAACCTGAAGCTCGTAACCCTCCCTGCGCATGGTTTCAATAAGTATGGAAAGATGAAGTACTCCACGTCCCGAAACAATCCACTTGCCATCCTCTTCAGTACGGCGGACACGCAGAGCCAGATTCTTGTCAAGTTCCAGGTTAAGGCGGTCCTGTATGTGGCGTGAGGTAACATACTTGCCCTCTTTACCGAAAAACGGTGAATCATTTATACTGAAAAGCATGCTCATGGTGGGCTCGTCAATAGCAATAGGTGGCAGAGGATCGGGATTCTCGGCATCGCAGATGGTGTCGCCTATCTCAAACTTATCAAGTCCCACGATAGCGCAGATATCGCCGGCCTCCACTGTAGAAACGCGTTTACGGCCCATGCCCTCAAATGTGTGCAATTCCTTAATTTTGACTTTTTCCCTGCTGCCGTCACGATGGGAGAGTGTGCATGTCATACCTTCATTAAGAGTCCCACGGTTGACACGACCCACTGCTATACGGCCGGTATATGAAGAATAGTCGAGTGAGGTGATGAGCATCTGTAGGGTTCCCTCCTCCTGTTTGGGTGCAGGGATGTTCTCTATTATGGCATCCAGCAACGGATATATGTTGTCTGTCGGTTTCTGCCAGTCGGTGCTCATCCAGTTCTGTTTGGCTGATCCGTAGAGCACAGGGAAATCAAGCTGTTCTTCAGTGGCGTCAAGGGCAAACATCAAGTCAAATACCATTTCATACACCTCCTCCGGGCGGCAATTGGGTTTATCCACCTTATTGACAACCACTATGGGTTTGAGTCCTATCTGAAGGGCTTTCTGAAGTACGAAACGGGTCTGTGGCATCGGACCCTCGAAAGCATCCACCAGAAGGATGCATCCGTCAGCCATGTTAAGGACACGTTCCACCTCTCCCCCGAAATCTGAGTGTCCGGGAGTGTCAATGATGTTGATCTTGGTATCTTTATAGTTAATAGAAACGTTCTTGGAGAGAATCGTGATGCCACGCTCACGCTCCAGATCGTTGTTATCAAGCATGAGTTCACCTTTGGCCTGGTTCTCACGGAAAAGATTTCCGGCTATCATCATTTTGTCAACCAGTGTAGTCTTTCCGTGGTCAACATGGGCTATGATTGCGATGTTTCTTATATTCATATATTATTAATGGTTGTATGCGGGTGCAAAGGTAGAAGAAAAATGTCAATTTTTTCATTGTGTATTGAAAAAGAAGAGGTATCTTTGCGCCCGCTAAAAGAGTTTTCACATTAATTACACGAAAATGTATTTAGACAAGGAAAAAAAGCAAGAAATCTTTGGAAAGTACGGAAAGTCCAACACGGATACCGGGTCCCCTGAGTCCCAGATAGCCTTGTTCTCATACCGTATATCCCATTTGACGGAACATCTTAAGGAGAACCGTAAAGATTATAGCACTGAAAGGGCTTTGACCCAGCTTGTAGGCAAGCGTCGCGCATTGCTCAATTATCTCAAAGAGAGGGATATAGAGCGTTATCGTGCAATTGTTAAGGATCTGGGTCTGCGCAAGTAAGGCTTAAAAGAAGGAAAAGAAAGGGTTGGCAATCAAGCCAACCCTTTCTTTTTTCTGTACGGGAAACGATTTGTCAAGTGTAAACAATCAAGTGTAACCTCTTGAAAATTGTTTATTATTTTTATCTTTGCAACCCAAACAAAAAACAGATGGAAGAACTTTACTCATCACTACCGTACAAGGTGGCCGACATAAACCTTGCGGATTTCGGTCGTAAGGAAATTGAGATGGCCGAGAAGGAAATGCCCGGGCTTATGGCTCTTCGTCGCAAATATCGTGACTCAAAGCCACTTAAGGGTGCCCGCATAATGGGGTCCCTTCATATGACTATCCAGACAGCGGTCCTCATTGAGACCTTACATGAACTTGGAGCCAGTATCCGCTGGTGTTCATGCAATATTTATTCCACTCAGGATCATGCTGCCGCCGCAATCGCAGCTGCTGGAAGTGCTGCCGTATTCGCATGGAAGGGCGAAACTCCGCAGGAGTACTGGTGGTGTACTCTCCAGGCGATGAATTTTCCGGAGGGCGGCCCCAATATGATAGTTGATGACGGAGGTGACGCTACACTTATGATACACTTGGGAGTAAAGGGGGAAAAGGATTCAAAAGCACTTGACTATGAAGCCGAATCGGCAGATGAGCGGGAACTCCTGATAGCCCTCAGGAAGGTAGCAGAGATAAAAGGCTGCAACTATTGGCATGATATTGCCAATGGTATCAGAGGTGTGAGTGAGGAAACCACCACCGGCGTACATCGCCTGTATCGGATGCGGCAGAACGGAGAACTTCTGTTCCCGGCTTTCAACGTGAATGACTCAGTGACCAAGAGCAAGTTTGACAACCTTTACGGGTGTCGTGAGTCTCTGGCCGACGGCATCAAACGTGCTACTGATGTGATGATTGCCGGTAAGGTGTGCGTGGTGTGCGGTTACGGTGAGGTAGGTAAGGGCTGTGCACAGAGCATGCGCTCTTACGGCGCACGTGTCCTTATTACTGAAATTGACCCCATCTGCGCATTACAGGCTGCTATGGAGGGTTATGAGGTGGTTACCATGGAAGAAGCCGCTCCAATTGGCAATATTTTTGTGACCACTACAGGTAATATAGATGTGATAACAACTGAACACATGAAGGTTATGCCGGATCAGGCCATTGTTTGCAACATTGGTCATTTCGACAGTGAGATACAGGTGGATAAACTTAAGAAACTACCCGGTATGCAGTGCCGGAACATAAAGCCTCAGGTGGACCGCTGGTTTTTCCCTGACGGGCACAGTATAATCCTGTTGGCTGACGGGCGTCTGGTAAATCTGGGTTGTGCAACCGGACATCCCAGTTTTGTGATGAGCAACAGTTTTACCAACCAGACCTTGGCACAGATCGAGCTTTTCAGCAAGGATTATCCTGTGGATGTATATCGTCTGCCAAAACATCTTGACGAGGAGGTTGCACGTCTTCATCTGGAGAACATAGGAGTGCGCCTTACCAGACTCACAAAGGCTCAGGCAGACTATATAGGGGTTCCCGTAGAAGGGCCTTACAAGGCAGAACATTATCGTTATTGACGGGAAATTGTTATGGAACGTAAGACTGTGGTGGTATATGGGGCGTCAAGCCCTAATGTGGAAAAGGTTTTCTCTGATGCTGCATATCGTTTAGGGACCCTTTTGGCACAATCAGGACGTACCGTAGTAACCGGCGGAGGAGTGTCCGGTCTGATGGCTGCTGTTGAGGATGGCTCTCTTGACAGCGGAGGTCAAGTGATAGGCATTATTCCTGAATTCATGGTAGAAAAAGGGTGGATGCATAAGGGACTTTCGGAGATAATCAAAACCAGGGATATGCATGAGCGAAAGAGTCTTATGGCAAGTATGGCAGATGCTGTCGTGGCCCTTCCCGGAGGGACCGGGACACTTGAGGAACTGCTTGAGATTATCACTTGGAAGGCGCTTGACCTATTCACTAAGCCCGTTGTTATCCTGAATACAGACGGTTATTATGATCCTCTGCTCCGGATGCTTGATCAGGCGGTGGAACGTAATTTCATGAATTCTGCTTTCCTTGCCGTCTGGAATGTGGCTGAAACTCCGGAGCAGGTCATGGATATTATATCAAATGCCGGGGAATGGGAGAGTCCTATAAATAAATACAACTGATTCTGTTGCACATATATTTCCGGATCTAATGGCGTTTTTTCCACATTTCCCTTTTTTGGAAGAGATATGCGGGATGGATTTTTTCCTGCTTGCCATCATAGTGGCCGTGCTTGTCTTTGTTGTGACAATAGGACCGGATAGACAATGTTACATGGAGTCAGTGACTTCTATGTTCCGTGGCAGAAGTTCAGATAAGGAAATTTCCTACCCTTCCATTTCTTTTATTCGTGGAATATTTGTCTTTCTGGCTTCATGTTCTTCATTCGGCCTGATGTTATGCTCGATTGAGGGGATCTTTACTCTGGAGAATGGTCGTGGACTGATTATTTTCGGAGTAGGGACCGGATTTGCAGCTCTTTTCTATATGCTTAAAATCCTCCTTTACTCAAGTGTGAATGGATACCTTTTCAACAGGCAGGCAATAACCGTGAAGCCTTCCCGATGGAACGGTTTCTTCAATATGCTGTTTACCGTTTCAGGAGTCCTGTTTCTGGCTGTTACCTTGATTATCACTTTTTTGGGTCTTCCCCGTCCCTACAGCTTGATATTAGCCTGTCTGGTGCCTGTTTTTGTGGAAACGGGTATCTTTTATAGACTTAAGAGCGTCTTATTTAAAAATATGATTAGCGTTATGGGATTTTTTTTCTACCTTTGTGCGCTCGAATTCAGTCCTTTGGCTTTGGCCATACCGGTACTGATGCGGGTAATGTGTAATATTTAAAATATCAGACCTTGGAAATTAAGAGAATTCTAATCTCCCAGCCACAGCCTGCGAATGGCAAATCCCCATATTTTGATCTGGCCGAGAAATATGGCATCGAATTTGTTTTCAAGCCATTCATCCGTGTTGAAAGTCTTTCAGCCAAGGAATTCAGACAACAGAGGGTCTCTATTCTTGACCATACGGCTGTGGTGTTCACCTCAAGACATGCCGTGGACCATTTCTTCAGCCTTTGTGCAGAATTGAGAGTAACTGTTCCGGATGATATGAAATACTTCTGTATCACAGAAACAGTGTCTCTTTATATACAGAAGTATGTTCAATATAGGAAACGCAAGGTTTTTTTCGGTACCACCGGTAAGGTTGACAGCCTGCTTGCACCGATTCTGAAACATAAGACGGAGAAATATCTTGTTCCCATGTCAAATGTACATACTGATGAGTTGAAATCCCTTCTGGATGCAAACGGCATCAGTCATACGGAGGCGGTCATGTACAGGACTGTAAGCAATGACGTGGATGCGGATGAACTCAAGTCATATGACATGCTTGTATTCTTCAGTCCGGCTGGAATTGAGTCCTTGAAGAGCAATGCTCCTGATTTTGTCCAGGGAGACAAGATTATAGGCTGTTTCGGACAGACTACCGCAGACGCAATCCGTAAAGCGGGGCTCAGGCTGGACATAGAAGCTCCCGTCCCCGGTATCACATCCATGTCCGCTGCAATTGACAAATATCTGTCTGAAATAAAAAAGTAAGTCTTGGATAATATCTGCGGGTCCCTGCTGTCAGTCAACTAACTGTCGGGACCCGCTTTTTTTCTTAAAGATGAACAGGGTTCACAGTTTTGTCAAATCCGAACGGCTCTGCGGCAATAAGCTTACAGACCGTCTCTTCAGGGAGGGCGACCGTTCTGTCGGATGTTTTCCTGTACGTCTTGTCTGGCTGGAGATTTCGTCCGGAGAACCGGGAAAGGTGCAGGTCTTGTTGAGTGTGCCCAAACGTAAACTCCGTCATGCCGTTGACCGTAACCGTGTAAAGAGACAGTTAAAGGAGTTCTACAGGATAGGATGCGGAGATCTTAAGGAATATGTAAAAAATAGCGGAAAAAGGCTTCTGATAGGAATTCTTTTTACTGATGACACCGTATGGGAGACAAAAAGACTTGTTCCCAGGCTCAAGTCCGCATTCGATCGTCTTCTGCTTATCCTGTCATCCCAAAATGATAGCATACCAGTTGGTGAATGATGGACATGAGTGAAGGAAAGAGAACACTGTTTTTTGCTGATTTGTCAAGAAAAATCTTATTTGCGACAAGTTGGTTGCTAATACTTCCCATCCGTTTTTACCGAAGGTTTATATCTCCCCTGACACCTCCATCGTGCCGATTTGTGCCTTCATGCTCAGAATATGCGATTGAAGCACTAAGGAAACATGGACCTTTCAAGGGAACATGGCTTGCCATCAAAAGGATATTAAGATGTCGTCCGGGAGGAGGTTCCGGTTATGACCCTGTGCCATAAGAGAGGATTCATGGAGATAAGTGACATACATACCCATGTGCCTCCCATGGTGCCGGGCTCAGCATTGGTAAACATCGGGTGTGGGCCTTTACCTCAAGTTCACGGCCACTATTTCAGTGCCGGACTACATCCTTGGGAAGTGACAGGCAGTGACGATGAATCATTCAGGATTATTGATTCTTTACTCTCAAGATCTGATGTAATTGCTGTTGGAGAATGTGGGTTTGATGCTCTCAGGGGAGTTTCTGTTGAAAAGCAGGAAAAGGCTTTCATCCGCCAGTTTGAGTTGAGCGAGTCACACTCCATCCCCATGATCCTGCATATAGTCCGTGAATTTGATAGGGTCATAAGGTTTAAGAAGATGCTGAAACCTTCACAGAAGTGGCTTATACATGGATTTAGAGGAGGTCCTGAACAGGCTGGACAACTTTTGGGATGCGGCTTCTGTCTTTCTTTCGGTTTTACTGCCCGTGAGGATACCATACGTGCTGTTCCTGAGAAATATATCATGGCTGAAACCGATGGCAAGTGTAAAATAGGGGAGGTTGTAGGTAAGATTTCAATGTCTCTCGGTATGGAGTATTGTGAGACGGAGACCCTCATCCGATCCAATAATTCAGACTTTTTCACATGAATTTGCACTGTTCGCCTAAGAATTGTACCTTTGCGAACCAAACAAAAAAAACGATGACAGATTTTGTAGAAGAACTTACATGGAGGGGTATGGTACACCAGATGATGCCGGGTACTGACGAACTCCTCAAAAAGGAACAGGTCACTGCATATGTGGGATTTGACCCCACTGCTGACTCACTTCACATCGGACATTTATGCAGTATCATGATTCTGCGTCATTTCCAGAGATGCGGTCACAAACCTATGGCACTCATAGGCGGCGCTACTGGCATGATAGGTGACCCAAGCGGAAAGTCACAGGAACGTAACCTTTTGAATGAGGATACGCTGCGCCATAATGTTGAGTGCATCAAAAAGCAGCTTGCCAAATTCCTTGACTTTGACAGTGACGCTCCGAATAAGGCAGAGCTTGTAAATAATTATGACTGGTTGAAGAATCTTACGTTCCTGGAATTCTCACGGGATATAGGCAAGCATATTACCGTTAACTATATGATGGCCAAGGATTCAGTCAAGAAACGTCTTAATGGAGAGGCAAGGGATGGGCTCTCTTTCACAGAGTTTACCTATCAGTTGCTGCAGGGCTATGATTTCCTTTATCTGAATGAACATAAGAATTGTAAGCTTCAGATGGGCGGAGCAGACCAGTGGGGTAATATCACCACCGGTGCAGAGCTTATCCGACGTATTAACGGAACCGAGTGTTTTGCTCTAACATGCCCCCTTATCACCAAGTCGGACGGAACAAAATTCGGAAAGACTGAAGGTGGTAACGTATGGCTGAACCCGGAATACACATCGCCATACAAGTTCTATCAGTTCTGGTTGAATGTTACTGATGAAGATGCCCGCCGTTATATAAAGATATTCACAAACATAACCAGGGAAGAATGCGAAGATCTGATCTCCCGTCATGAGGCTGAGCCCCACCTGCGCCTTTTGCAGAAAAGACTCGCCAAGGACGTGACCTGCATGGTCCACAGCGAGGAGGATTATGAGGCGGCAGCCTCCGCTTCAGAGATCCTTTTTGGCAACACCAGTTCTTCAGATCAGCTCAGGTCAATAGATGAATCCACTCTCTTGACCGTTTTTGAGGGTGTTCCTCAGTATCGTTTTGACAGGAAACGTCTGAGTGAGCAGATTAAGGCTTCGGACTTCCTTACGGAAGTTTGTCCTGTATTCTTCTCCAAAAGTGAGGCCAGAAAAATGATGCAGGGAGGCGGAGTTTCCATAAATAAGGAAAAGACATACGATCACTCCCGCGTTTTTACGGAATCCGATTTGATAGACGGGCGTTACATACTTCTGCAGAGAGGCAAAAAGAACTATTACCTGCTTATAGCAGAATAAGGATTTTTGCACTATCTTTGCATCCGTAATCCGGAAAGTGCCCGGTATGAGGTTTTGTCGTATGGTGTAATGGTAGCACAACAGGTTTTGGTTCTGTTTGTCCTGGTTCGAATCCGGGTACGACAGCCTGGCAAGGAGGTCTATAAAAGGCCTCTTTTCTTTTGTTTCCGCTTTTATTTCATTATAAAAGACAAAAATGCCCCACGTATAGTTGTAAGTAGAATTTTGGGTTCAAAATCTAATCGTTTTGAAACATTATTTAATGAAATCCTTCTATTTTCCAGAAGGTATGGCTCAAAAGTTAATTTCTATGGGACACCCCGATATGGCCACATCTCGTAACAGGTGTATCTTTGCGGTGTAAGTTTTCATGCACATATTTGGTTAGTAATTGACTTTCGTGAATGATTCTTCAAGTGTCTGTGAAGATGCAGGAAGAGCAAGTTAGGGGTTGCATTTGCAGCCCCTAAATTTTTTCATGTGTCCCGGCAGCGGGCTTTGATTGATTGAATTGTTGATGTTTTCTGAATTCTCCTTTTTCCCCGCAACTGTTTGCCGTGAAAAAAAATAGCATTCGAACATCAAATTTTTATTAATAATTAGTGCGTGCAAACAAAATAATAGTTAACTTTGACCGCTTTTGAGTGTTTTAAAGAACGTAATTACAAAAAAATATTAACCTTAAGGCTTTATGAAGAAACGTTATCTTTTCCCTGCTGACTACATGGCTGACCCCTCAGTGCATGTCTTTAACGGCAGGGTTTACATCTATCCTTCACATGACTGGGAATGCGAGAATGTCGAGAACGACAACGGTGACCAGTATGTTATGAAGGATTACCACGTTCTCTCCACCGACGATGTAATGAACGGTGAGGTGGTGGATCATGGAAAGGTTCTCGGATTGGAGGATATTCCATGGGCAGGACGCCAGCTCTGGGATTGTGACGTGGCAGAGAAAGACGGCAAGTATTACATGTATTTCCCCATGAAGGACAAGAATGACGTGTTCCACCATGGTGTTGCAATTGCAGACCGCCCCGAAGGTCCGTTCATTCCTCAGCCGGATCCGATTCGTGGAAGCTACAGCATCGACATGTGCGTATTCAAGGATGATGACGGCGAGTATTACATGTATTTCGGTGGTCTCTGGGGCGGACAGCTCCAGCGTTATAAGGACAACAAAGCTCTTGAAGAACCTTATCTGCCTTCAGGTAAGGAACCGGCACTTCCCAGTCGTGTGGTACGTCTGAGTAAGGACATGCTCCAATTCGCTGAAGAGCCCAGACCTGTAGTCGTAGTCGATAAGGAAGGAAAACCTCTCACAGCTGATGATCCCCATCGTTTCTTTGAAGCCCAGTGGGTTCACAAGTACAACGGAAAATACTATTTCTCTTACTCGACCGGTGACACTCACATGCTGTGCTATGCCACTGGTGACAACCGTTTCGGCCCCTTTACCTATCAGGGTGTAATCCTGACTCCCGTAGTTGGCTGGACCACCCACCATTCTATTATAGAATATAAGGGGAAATGGTATCTTTTCCATCATGACAGTGTTCCGTCAGGCGGTAAATCCTGGCTCCGCAGCCTTAAGGTCTGTGAGTTGGAGTATGATGCCGAAGGTCATATCAAGACCATTGAGGGAATGGATTGAAATCATTTCAGCGTTTATATATAGAATTCAACAATAAACAAATAACCTGTTAAATGAAAAAAATCAATTATCGAGAAAAGCGTACTCGTATCCTCGGATTCGCTTGTCTGACAGTAGCAGTTGCATACGGCATTTCGTCATGCTCTGATTACGATCTTGACAAGAGGACTCCCGAGTGGCTCGGTACCAGTATCTACGAGACCTTGGAAGAGGGTTTTGTGAGTGAAGACGGTAAGGACTATACCGGCAAGTTCACTACTTTCGTGAGGTTGATAGATGACCTCAACTACACCAACGTGTTGGCCAAGACCGGTAGTAAGACACTCTTTGTGGCCGATGACGACGCATTTGAGCGCTTCTATGCCAAGGGCGTCTTCAAGAAAGCTGATGGCAGTAATGTCAGCAGCTATGAGGACCTCAGCCTTGCACAGAAGAAGATGCTTATGAACGGTGCCATGCTGAACAATGTTTATCAGGTGGCCATGCTTTCCAGCAGCCAGGGACCAACAATCGGTGACTGCATGAGAAGAATTTCTTCCGTATCCATCTATGACTCAGTTCCTATGGTGAAGCCTGAAGACATGCCTGGCACAAAGCATTGGAAGTATTACAGGAATCAGGATCATGCTTTCCCGATTCTTCAGGACGGAACTAACAAGCCGACAGTCATGTTCGTTAACAAGTTCCTGACAGCCAAGAAGATTACGGATGATGACTATGATTTCCTCTTCAATCAGGGTAAATACAATCCTTCAAAACCGGGCCGTCAGCCGAAGGATGCAAGCGTAAACGGCGTACGTATTGAGACCCAGAACAAGAAGTGCTTCAACGGATTCATCCATGTCATGGAGGATGTGATATATTCACTTCCCAATATGGCAGAATATATAGGCAATCCGAACAAGGAGAACCAGTCAAAGGTGTTCAGTTCCATCCTGGAACGTTATAGTGCACCTTATTATAGTGAGGCTCATACTCAGGAACTGGTGAGACTCGGCCGTGTCAAGGAGGGTGACTCCGTGTTCCAGAAGCAGTATTTCTCACTGCGTTCACAGGGTAACTCCTCTCTTTCCACTACCCCCGGCAGACAGGTGGTAGCCAAGGACAACCTGCTTAAGTTTGATCCGGGGTGGAATACCTATTTCTCATCAACCTCATCAACCACCACTTCAGATGTGGCTCTGCAGCAGAACATGGGTGTAATCCTGGTTCCTACGGATGATGTCCTTCTCGACTGGTGGACAAATGGTGGAGGTAAGGCTCTGAAGGAGAGATACGGTCGTCTGGCCGGAAATCCCGCCAATGCCGAGCAGATGATTTACGATATGGACAGCGTGCCTGATAATGTGATTATCAAGCTTGTGAACAATAATATGCTCAACTCTCTGGTCGGTTCCGTGCCCAGCAAGTTCAAGAACGTGCTGAATGATGCCAATGACCCGATGGGTATAGAGCCAAATGACGTAACTGACGTGGAGATGTGCTGCAATGGCGCCGTATTCTTCACAAACATGGTATTCAGCCCTACAGCTTACCGTTCCGTATCCTACCCGGTACTTGTGAACGAGAAACTCAAGATCATCAACTGGGCAATCAACGAACTTGAATTCGATGCATACCTGAACTCTATGGTGGCCACTTACAGCTTCTTCGTCCCCGAGGCAAGCGACAACGGCTCAACCGATGAGAAACTCGTGAACAAGATGGTCTATATAGACCCCGTTTCATACGGTAATTCTGCTGCAAGCAACGGACTGCTCCGCGCTTACGTGTTCGAGTATGACGAGCGTCAGAAGAATGTACAGGCCAAGATATATCCCTATGATCCCAAGACCGGAACCATTGATGTCAGCGGTTCAGGTTCAACAGCCACGGCAGCTCAGATAACCGATCGTCTTGAGGACATTCTTGACTATCATGTCATAATAGGCGATGTGGAGGAATTGGATTCTGTCACGAATGAACCATACCATTATTTCCAGACCAAGGGTCGTGGAACCATCTATTTTGATTGGGACCCCAGGGACAAGACAAAGAATCCTGATGATCCTACACCTCTATATAGTAAGGTGAAGGGTAGCTATCAGGTGGAGACTGAGGGTATAGATACCATAGCTGATCAGGTTATTACCATACTGAACCGTTATAACCAGGCCAGCAAGAAGAAGGATCCTACATCAACCACCGACGGTAACGGTAGGACATACGTCATAGACAAGCCCTTGCTCACAGCCAGACGTAGTGTATATGACGTTCTTTCCGATTCAGTCAACTATCCTGAGTTCAAGGAGTTCTTCGAGCTCATGTCACAGGCCGGTGTAAACGGTGTGGGTCTCTTTGCAGGAAGCATGAACAAGCATGCCACCGGAAGCATGAACCTTACCACTCTAAACACTTATCATTATACGGTGTATGTTCCTACCGAGAAGGCATTGAAGGATCTCTATAAGAGCGGCCGTCTCTTCACAATCCACATGATTGACTCCATCAAGGACACCTATGACGATAACATTGATTTCATAGGTGAGTGGAAGGCTGAGGATTGGCCCAATCTCCCGAACAAGAGTGCAGCCAGCTATGACAAGATAATGAACATGTTCAACAACTATGTGTCATTTATCCAGTTTACTGCCGATTCAATACCTGCCTCTATTCTCAATACTCCTATAGCTAAGGATTCAGTATTCTACAATACTCCATGGTTCTCCAAGTACACTGCAAAACTGGAGAAGCAGATTACCGATTTCGTGAAGTATCACATTCAGGATAACTCTGTCTATATTGACAGCAAGTTCACCATTGACCTCAGAGAGAATCCTCTTGGCGAGGCCAATTACGAGACCGCTTACATGAATGACAACTCGCAGTTCGTCAAGCTGAGCGTCAGGTCTGATCATGCTGCCCACAAGATATTCGTTCTTGATACTGAGACAGACAAGGCGTTGAGAGCTGATCCCGCATATATTTCAGCTTCAACAGAACAGAAGAAACAGATGAGAGAGGCAAGCGCCAAGGTTGTTAGTACCGTTAACAGTTCAGTAAGCGGCAAACCTCTTTACAACATCATGTGCCGTGAATATGAGTACAACAATGCGAATGTTGGAAGCGCCACTGAGATTGAGACCTCTTCATACGTGGTTGTCCATCTCATAGATGGTACTTTGAACAACGGTGATTTCTGATTTTAACCAGCAGACAAATTGACGATGAAACAGATTAAGAATATAATTATGAGAGGAGCCGCCGTTCTGGCCCTGACCTCTCTTCCGGGTTTTCTGTTCGCTCAGAATGCCGGTGACATTATCAGCGGTGTCATTCTGGACAGCGAAGGCCCGATGATGATGGTTAACGTTACTGAGAGGGACGCTTCCAACCGTATTGTGGCTCACGCCGTAACTGATATGGAGGGTCAGTTCTCATTCAAGCTGGTCAACCCGAAGGATAGGCTGCAGATTTCATACGTAGGTTATGAAACTGTTGACATTCCCTTCACCAAGACCTATTTTGAAATAACCCTGAAGGACATGCAGGAGATTCCTGAGGTTGTCATCAAGGCTGAACGCACTGTTGGCGGCTCAGGTCTTCCCATTCCTCTGCGTGAGCAGTCTTCTGCTATCCAGACCATTGATATGGAGGATCTTGAAGGACTTGGTGCCACAACAATCGATGAGGCCCTGCAGGGTCGTGTATCAGGACTTGACATCGTGTTCGATTCAGGTAACCTGGGTGCCCGTTCCACCATGCACCTCCGTGGTGTATCTACTATGAGTGGTGATTCTAACCCGCTGATTGTCGTGGACGGTAACATTTTCGATATTGAGAAGAACCTTGTGGATAACTTCGACTTCCAGAATGATGCCCAGAATGATGACAAGGTATCTGAGCTCCTGAACATCAATCCTGAGGATATAGCCAGTATCTCTATTCTGAAGGATGCTGCCGCTACCGCCATTTGGGGTGCACGTGGTTCAAACGGTGTCATGGAAATCAAGACAAAGCGTGGTGCCAAGGGTAAGACACGTGTACAATATACATATCGTATCAACGGTGACTGGCAGCCGGACGGATATAAACTTCTCAACGGTGACCAATACACCATGTTCATGAAGGAGTCCTTCTTCAATCCCGAACTGAGTGATGCAGCCGCTAACATCATCGAGCTGAATTATGACCCCACCTTCTCAGAGTACGAGATGTACAATGACAATACAGACTGGGTGTCTCAGGTAAGGAAACTCGGTATCCAGCAGGCTCATAACGTATCCGTATCGGGTGGTGGTGACAAGGCCAACTTCCGTATATCTGCAGGTTTTGATGACCAGACCGGTTCCGTCATAGGCCAGAAGATGAAACGTTTCACAACCCGTGTAGCATTTGACTATTTCGTATCTGACCGCATCAAGGTTGTCACCAACTTCAGCATGGTGTATAACAGGAACAAGAGAAACGGATCCAGCATACAGACCGCCATGAGGATGATGCCTAACCTGGCCATCTACTATCAGGACGAGAACGGAGAGTCAACAGGCGAATACTACCATATGCTTGCAACAGCTTCGTCTGAGCTTCCTCGTAACACCAATCCTCTTGCTGAGGCCGATGAGAAGGAGAATTACAGCACCTCTCTAAACGTGAACCCTGAATTCCAGATGGTGTATCAGCTCCTCGGTTTGGAAAATGACCAGACCAAGCTCACTTATGACGGCCGTATAACATTCAGCGTCCAGAACAGTGATGATGACCAATATAATCCTTCAAGTCTTGCCAGAAACGGTTGGGCAGACGACAATGCCAACCAGACTCAGGGTAATTTCAACAAGAGTTCAAGCATCACCACTACTCACCAGCTGACATTCATCCCTCATTTCAAGAGGGAGGGTCACTCCGTGATGTCTATGCTCAGGATGCAGGTTCAGAGTAACAACAGCAAGGGGCAGAAGAACAAGTCCAGCCAGCATCCTTCCCGTATCAAGCTGGCTGATGGTGAAGGAAAAATTGATGAAAGAGATGGTATGGGCACCAGTGCAGGCCAGGGCCGAAGTGTGAACGGTGTGTTCTCAATCCACTACTCCTTCAGGAGTAAGTATTCAGCCGACTTCACATTACGTGCTGACGGTAGCACCAAGTTCGGTGACAACAATCGTTGGGGTTTCTTCCCGGCTTTGTCCGGCCGTTGGAACGTCATTGATGAGGACTTCATGGAGACTATCCGTGACTCAGGTTATCTCACAATGCTTTCCATCCGTCCCAGCTGGGGTATAACCGGTAACCCTCCCGGACAGGGTGACCTTTACTACAGTAAGTACTCATCAGGTAACGCATATCTGGGAAGCTCTACTATCAATCCTTCAAATATCCGTCTGAGCAATTTGCAGTGGGAGCAGAAGGAGTCATGGAACCTCGGTTTTGATTTCGGTTTCTTCCATGACAGGTTGAGCGCCAGTGTGGATCTTTATACCTCCACTGTCACCAAGATGCTGAACTCCAATTATCCTATTCCTACATCATCCGGTTTCTCGAGTCTCGGTGTTGTGAATGAAGGTTCAATGAAGAATTCAGGTTGGGAACTTCAGGTGAATGCCAACCGTATTATCCAAAAGGGTAAGTTCAGTCTGAGCGGCAACATCTCGTTCGCCGACAACTCTAACCAGATTCTTGAGATGAACCCCATCATGCTTGACCAGAAGAATCCTGAGTTCAATTTCCAGAACAACTCAAATTACCTTCCGTTCGTGGCTCTTAAGAACGCGTTCGGTTCCATCTATGGTTTCAAATATGACGGCGTTTATCAGTACAGTGACTATTCAGAAATTGAGGAACCCGGTGTGAGCGGTCCCAATGCTCCGGTGGTCAAGGATGTCAACGGTGAGGTTATCCTCAACTCCAAGGGCCGTGCCAAACCCATGATGTTCGCCTATGGCAACACTGCTGAGTACGAGTTTGTGGGTGGTGACGCCAAGTATGTGGACATCAACAATGACGGTAACATAAACGAGCTTGATATTGTCTATCTGGGTAGTTCTCTGCCTAAGCTGAACGGTGGTTTCGGATTCTCCATCAACTACGGACGTTTCTCATGGCGTAACCAGTTCAACTTCCGTTATGGTAACAAGGTCATCAACCAGGGCCGCAGAACTGCTGAGGCTATGTATGACACCAACAACACATCAGCTGCCATCAACTGGAGATGGCGTGTTGAGGGTGATGACACCACCATGCCGAGAGCTCTTCACCAGTACGGCTTCAACTCACTGCCCAGTGACCGTTTTGTTGAGGACGGTTCATTCCTTCGCTGGAATTCATCCTCACTCGGTTACTCAATCGATCCTAAGTACACCAAGAAACTTGGCATTAACAACCTGTCGTTCAATCTTAACCTGAACAACATCCTTGTCCTTACCAAGTATTCAGGTATGGATCCTGAGATCGGTTACGGTGGCATGGGTGTGGCAACAGACAACAGCCAGACACCTCGTGCAAAACGTTTCACATTCAACGTGTCAGTACAATTCTAATTTATAAAGAGAGTACAGTATGAAAAATATAAAACCAATATTTTGTATAGCACTGGCAGGAGCCACGCTCTCGTCGTGTAGTGATTTCCTGACTCTGGTTCCTCTCAATGAAATAGTCTATGAGAATTATTGGACCAGTAAAGGTGACGTTGAAAGTGTCTTGCTTGGAGCATATTCAGCACTTGAAGACAACAATTGCATTACCCGAATGTCAATTTGGGGAGAGATGAGGTCAGATAATATCATAGCTGACCCCAATAACTCCAGCAGTTCCGGTTCAACACACGATATCGTTCAGATAACAAAGGACAATATCCTGGAAACAAACAGTTTCACATCATGGAGCTGCTTCTACACCGCCATCAACCGTGCCAATACGGTAATCAAGGAGGCCCCTGCCATCTTTGCGAAGGACCCGAACTATACCAGAAAGAACCTGAACTCCAATCTGGCTGAGGCTTACGCCATACGTGACCTTTGCCATTGGTATCTGGCCCGTGCCTACAGGTCTGTCCCGTTCGTGACGGAGCCTTCGACCGATGACGCCCGTGGCGTTGAGGGTTTCAAGGTAGCTCCTACACCTATTGAGGAGTTGATGAAAATCATGACTCAGGAACTTGAGGATGTAGTGGAGGATGCCGTTGTTGAATATCCTCTTGAATCAGCTAACACAGGACGTTTCACTCAGGTCAGTATTTATGCACTTCTGGCCGATATGTATCTATGGCAAGGTAAGTATGACAAAGTCATAGAATGTGTCGATAAGATTACCGCCCGCAAGATGGAGGTATATAAGGAACTCAAGGAAGAGGAGGGTGTGAACTGCATTCTTGACCTTTTCCATGGATATCCTCTCATCAAGAATACTCAGGGAACACAGTTTGCAGGTACCTCATACAATGAGAACTTCGGTTCAGGAAACTCATTTGAGATACTCTTTGAGTTACCGTTCCAGTCCAACCAGACCAACAGTTTCATAAACACCTATTACGGTGAAAGGAACTCTAACGGTGTGCTTCACGCTGCCACCCAGATGGGAGCAAACGTGAAGAACGGTAAGGGTGAAGTGTTCAAGTCAAAGTATGACACCCGTTACTACGAGTCGATACGTGAGGATAATGAAGGTTCAGATTTCATGATCTCCAAGTACGTTGCCGAGAAACAGCAGTTTGACCTTTCTACGGGTGAAATCAGGAATCAGACCACGACAGAAAGGAACAACACTACTCCCAACTGGGTTGTCTATCGTTATACTGATGCCCTTCTGATGAAGGCTGAAGCTCTTGTGATGATGACCAAGGAGGATGCCATGATTGCCGGTGATTCAGCAGCGTTGGCTGAAAGGAACAAGAATTTCGCTCAGGCTTTCAATATAGTCCAGGCTGTTAACCAGCGCGCTCTCTGCACAGGTTATGACGGTGGCTATACAAATGCCAGTGCCGATACTCTCAAGTTCGCCGAGTACAGCGGTTCCAAGCAGTCTATGGAGAACCTCGTACTTCAGGAGCGCAGACGTGAGCTCTGTTTTGAGGGCAAGCGTTGGTTCGACCTTGTCAGAATGGCTCGTCGTGAAGGCAGTACCTCAAGGCTTTCAACTCTTGTTCTGACCAAATACACAGAGAACGTGAGTGCCGTCCGCATAAAGCTGTCCGATACATTTGCCATGTACTTCCCCTACAGCAAGGATGAAATAAAGCTCTATTATGAAGATGGTGTGGAGGGAGTTCTCAAGCAGAATCCCGCATATAAGGAGGATGAGGACATCAAGAAAGCAGGACAATAACAATATAACAGTTGTCATATTCTCAGAACCCAATTCAGAAACTGATTTCTAATGAAAACTTTTAAGAGATACAGCGCAAGAATAATGTCAGTCGGACTGGTAATGTCCGTTCTGGCCATCTGCCTCTCATGTCTCAGCGAGCAGCATCCCGGTACCTTATATACATTTACCGGCCAGACTGTAGCAGACTATCTGGAGGATGACCCTGACGGACGTTTCACCGATTTCATAACTGTTCTGAAAAGGGCCAGACACTGGGGTGAGCTGGACACTTATGGTGAGTTTACCTGTTTCGCTCCCACGAACAAAGCCTTCGCCGACTTCCTGGCCGGCCTGGGCTACAGTTCGGTGGATGACCTTTCTGACAGTGACTGCGACACAATTACGCGTACCCATCTTATCAAGGCCACCTATTTCATGTCAGACTTGAATGAAGGTGCACTGCCTTCGGTTAATCTTCTGGACCGCTTCCTTACTTTGTCATACGCCGGTGACACGGCTCAGGACGGTACTGTCAGGCTTTTGAAGTGTATCAACAGGGATTCACACATCATAGGTCTTGACGATACCGTGCAGAACGGTGTCGTTCAGGTGGTTGACAGGCTGATAAGGGTTTCAGGCGATTACATTTTCGATGTGATCAAGGAGAATAAGGGATCCAGGATTTTCTTTCAGGCACTTAACCTTGTGGGTTTGGAGGATTCTCTGAAAAAGTTCAAGGATGAAAGTTATTCAGTCTCATATGATTCAGTTGAAATAGGTATCGTAAGGCCTGGTGGTGGCTCTGACTACACAATCAAGTACTGGGGTGAGAGAAAGAGCGCCTTCACTGTCCTTGTGGAGCCTGATTCGGTTTTTGAGCGTAACGGAATACACAACCTGGATGAGCTTATCGCTTATGCCAAGGCTGTATATGACGAGTCCTATCCTGTCGATGCCGGTCTTTATGACAATGACTGGCACAACCGCAAGAACCCGTTGAACCGTTTTATCTCCTATCACATACTGCCCTTCCAGATTCCGTCAAATGTGGATTTCTGCGCCAAGGAGCGTGTGATAAACAACCGTTTCGTGCTGAATCTGCTTGATCCGGAGGATTATTTTGAAACCTATATGCCCCATTCGTTAATCAGGGTCTCAAGAGTGATGTCAGGTGCCGATGCCGGTATGTATATCAACCGTCGTGGCATTGGCAGCACTGATGAGCCTGAGTTCGGACGTCCCAAATACCGCGGTGTCCGCATCTATTCAACTGAAGAGATGCAGAACGCCGGCTTGAATGAAGGCTGCAACGGGTACTATCACCATATTGACGACATACTAGTCTATTCTGATTTCATCAGGACGGACATACTTAACCGCCGTATGAGGATAGACTGCTGCACGCTCTCACCGGATTTCATGACCTCAGGAGCACGCCAGAAGATGACGAACAGCGCTTATGAGGGTACAGGTTTCCTGGAGCCCCAGAATTTCCACTCCTATAACTCCGATTATTGCATGTGGGTGCGTGTGGCTTCCACCGGCAACTGGAGCTATCAGGGCGATGGTCTGGATCTTTGCGGTAACTACGACATTCTCATCAAGCTTCCTCCGGTTCCCTATGACGGCACATGGGAGCTCAGGCTCTCGTATCGCGGATATGAAGGATGCGGTGTCGTGCAGAACTATGTGGGCGACTCCCCGGACAATTTGGCTCCATGCGGTATCCCCACAGACCTGAGGCTGAGTGCTGAAGGAAACCACAACATAGGTTGGGTGACTGATGAAGAAAAGACTGAAGAGGAGATAAATGCAATTGACAAGGCTATGCATAACAGAGGTTATATGAAAGCTCCTGATTCCCATACTAATGGAACTGATGCATTCAGGACCCTGAATACAATGGCAAGGCGTATTGTCACTACAGACTATTTCTATGCCGATAAGGATTATTATCTCAGGATGAAGCTTGTCCTTGACAATCCTAAGGCTGAGATGAATTTCGACTATATGGAATGGTGCCCCAAGAGCATTTATGACAACAACGAGAACAAACACTAGGAAATAATTATTAAATAACAGATATGAAACATTTTTCCATTTCACTCAGGAAATCACTCTGGATAGTGTCAGCCATCTGTCTCGGCACGGTTTCGTGTCAGAAAGAATGGGACGACCACTATTCGACTGATTACCAGATTGTACCGGGGAGTACCCTGGCAGAGCGTCTTTCTGACGGTAGTTTCGGTGAGGATGCCACGTTGTTCCTTGAGATTCTGGACAACACCTATTTCACTCTTAGGGGTGCAGCTGTTCCTTACTCTTATCTTGACTTTCTGGATGATGACCAGTTCCTTACGGTGTGGGTGCCTAAGGCTTCATCGCTTACAGATGAAGAGCGTGCCCTCTACACCAAGAAGAACAAGACCTATGCAGAGAATGTCTTGGTTGCGAACAGGTTCATCCTGAACCATGTGGCACGTTTCAGTCATCCTGTAGGACGTGATTATTCCGAAGAGTTCTTCATGATGAGCAAGAAACGTTACCAGACTGAGGGTAACTCCATTGATGATGTGCCTTACAATCTGGACAAATCCAACATTGCCTGCAAGAACGGTATCATTCACTCCATTGACGGCAAGCTTGTCTATAGACAGAGCATCTACGAGTACCTCACAACAAGTGATGAGTACAAGGATGTCATTGGTGATTTCTTTGAGAAGTACACACGTGAGGAGGTTGATATCAACCGCAGTGTTGAGGAGGATATCGATGAATTGGGCCGTACCGTCTATTCAGATTCAGTCATCATCAAGAGAAACGTTCTTCTTGACCGTTATGGCTATATTGAGAGGGAGGACAGCAACTATGTGATGGTTATCCCCACACCTCAGGTATGGTCAGACAAGTATGACTCCATCACCAAGTTCTTCGATTACGGTTATGTCCTGGGTGACACTTCAAAGGCTTCCGTCATGGCTGCCGACTCACTCAAGTACTACTGGGGTCAGCAGATACTTCTTACTGACATGGTGTTCAACATGAACCTCAAGTATAACAAGAATGATAATGACTCAGTTGTTTCTACACGTTTCAGGTCCAATGAAAGAAAGAAACAGAATATAGCTTATCATACCTACTATAATCCTAATTCAGCTGAAGGTCTCTTCAAGAATCATGTCGTAAGGACCGAGAAGTGCAGTAACGGTAGAATCTATATAACTGATGAGTGGCCGTTCGTTGACTCACTTACCATCAATGTTCCCATCAAGATAGAGGGTGAGAATGCACAGATTGGAAGCAAGCAGTTTACTGATCCTATCGAGTCTGTCTATCGTAACAGCGCCATCGGCAAGATATCAGAGGAGAAGGTGCTCTATGTTATAGGTAAGGATGGTGCTTTCAACTGGTTTGTGGAATTCCCCATCAAGGATAACCTCAAGGGTAAGTACAGGATCAAGATTGCTCTTGTTCCGGATATCTCCTCAAAGAAGCCCAACCTTATCCATCCTACGGTAACCTATAACAAGATTACTATCTATGATCCCAAGGATCCAAACAATCCCCGTAAGGACTGGAACTTCGAGAACAACACTAGCAAGGTTGATACACTTGACCTGGGTATAGTGGATGTCCCGTACTGTGACTATAAAACCGAGTCGTCAAGACTTACTCTCAGGCTGGCGAGCAAAATGACAAACTCCAATGCCAAGAATTACTCTTCAGTAATGCGTCTTGACTTCATTCTTCTGGAACCCGTCCTTGACGAATAAAAAATGTATAAGAATATGAGAATAACAGAAAAGAAGGGGCTTCATGTCCTGGGACTGGCAGGCCTAATGCTTATCGTCCCTGCCTTGACTTTCGCACAGAGCGGCAATAATGACGACCTCACTGTTGTTACAGGTGTTGTAACCGATGCTGCTTTGGGAACACCGATGGCCGGTGTCCGTGTTCAGGCTTACAACAATCCGTCTCATGCCGCCATGACAAAGGAGGATGGTTCCTATGCAATCAGGATACCTGACTATGTCTCGTCACTGGTGTTCAGTGTGGAAGGTTCCAACAGGGCCGTATGTGCATTGAACGGCCGTACGGAGGGTGTAGATATGAAAATGTATTCTGATGCATTCTCCGAGGTATATGACGCCAGGACTACTGCATCAAAGAGAAGTGATTCCAAGGTGGATTATCTGAACGCAGACCTCAGTGTTGATGACCAGATTCAGAAAAATCTCCAAGGTAACATGCTGAGCACCATGCGTTCAGCTCAGCTCGGCGTAGGTGCCTCCATGCTGATTGACGGTATCAACTCCTTGAACATCAACACCCAGCCTCTGATAGTGCTGGACGGTGTGATACTGGATATGGGTTATGACAAGGTCTTCAACCATGACGGATTCTTCAATAACCTGCTGGCCAACCTCATGGTGGAGGATATCGAGTCAGTTTCTGTCCTGAAGAACGGTCTGGCTGTGTACGGTGCCAAGGGTGCCAACGGCGTGATTCTCATCAACACCAAGCGTAACAAGAGTATGGCTACCAAGATAGACCTGTCTATATCCGGCAACTATCAGCTTATGCCCAAGTTCCCTGTCATGATGAACGCCTCAGAGTATCGCAGCTATGTTTCTGAGCTTATAGGTTCCACAGATACCAAGCTCAGCACTTTCAAGTTCCTCAGAACTGAAAAGGGTTACCACTATTACAACACATACCATAATGAAACCGATTGGACGGATGTCTCTTACAGGAATGCGTTCATCCAGAATTACAGCATGAATGTGGATGGTGGTGACGACATTGCCAAATATACCCTTTCAGTAGGTTTCGCCAAGGGTGACGCTACACTCAGGGAGAATGACTACCAGCGTTTCAACCTCCGTCTGAATTCAGACATCGTCCTGGGTGACAAGCTGCTTCTGCGTTTTGACGCTTCATACAGCGATGTGACCCGTGACCTTCGTGATGACGGTGCAGTTGAGGACATTGACAACGGTATGTTAACCGCTCCCGGTTTCCTGGGCCTTGTCAAGGCTCCGTTCCTCAGCCCTTACGCTTCCACAAACCAGGGCAGCATCTCCACCGCATTCCTTGCCGGTGCCGATGACTATCTGGACGAGGTACTTGGTGATGAGGCTTCCCTCTCCAATCCGCAGGCAATACTCGAGTATGGAAACGGAATCAACAAGAACTATTTCGGTAACCGTCTCATCACCCTGTCCATCACTCCGACATGGGAGTATAGCCGTTACCTCAAGTTCAAGGAGCATTTCAGCTATACGCTTGTCAATTCTGATGAGAACTATTTCATCCCGATTGAAGGAACCCCGCGTTTCCAGCTGGCTGACATGAGTCTGGTTGACAATAAAGTGGCAGCAATGAATTCCAAGTATGACGGATTCATGAGCAACACCTATTTTGACTATGCACGCAGGTTCAAGGCTCATGACCTGGCTCTTCAGGGCGGTTTCCGTTACATAAACAACGCTTTCACCCAGAGCTCAATGTCAGGTTACAATTCAGGTAACGACAAGACTCCAAACATGAATCCTCATCTGAAGTTCCCGCTCATCAACTCCATGCAGGCTAAGGATATCTCACTTACCTGGTGGCTCAACGGTGACTACAACTTCAAGGAGAGATACTATCTGAGTGCCGGTGTAAGCCTCATGGCCTCTTCAAGATTCGGAGGAAAAGTGAGCAACGGCGTGAAGATAGGTGTTCCATGGGGTATCTTCCCATCAGTTCAGGGAGCATGGATAGCTTCGGCTGAACCATGGTTCAACGTTAAGGCCATTGATTACCTTAAGCTCAGCGCTGGTTTTGACCTGACGGGTAATGACGGTTTTGATGATGCAGCTTCACGTACCTATTTCGCACCTGTCAAGATCCTCCAGATGAGTGGACTTGCCATAAAGAACATAGGTAACTCATCACTGCAGTGGGAGACCGTGAGCAAGTTCACTGCCGGTCTTGACATGAACTTGTTCAGCAACAAGATGTCACTTTCACTGAACGGCTATATCAGCAACACTGACAATCTTCTTTCCATCAGTTCACTCTCTGAGGTGACCGGTGTCAGGAACGCATGGAGCAACGGCGGTTCCCTCAAGAACACAGGATTTGATGCCACGATTGCAGGAAAGCTGGTCAACACCAATATGGTCAAGTGGGAGCTGGGTGCGTCAATAGGTAAGTACAAGACTGAAATAACCAAGCTTCCTGATGATGCCATCATGCTTGAGAGCTACGGTGCAAACCTCAGGACAGAGGTTGGAGGACCTATTGCCGTATTCTACGGTTACAAGACCGATGGTGTATTCTCCACAGCTGCTGATGCCGAGCATGAGCTTCAGGTACAGGTGTTTGATGAGGATGGTGATCCCGTACTTGATGCCAACGGTTCACCCACTTTTGTCAATGAGGCTCTTCACATGAGGTCCGACAGAGGTATCAATACCTATTTCGAGGCTGGTGACGTGAAGTTCGTCGATATGAACGGTGACGCTATCATCAATGAGAAGGATATGGTCAAGATTGGTGACCCCAATCCTGACTTCTTCGGCAGGATCTTCACTAACTTCAATGTAAAGAATCTGACTCTCAGCGCCACCATGACCTACAAGGTAGGTGGTGACATCTACAACTATCAGAGAATGATTCTGGAGAGCGGATCCCGCTTCCTGAATCAGACTGTGGCCGTTACCAACCACTGGACTTGCGAGGGGCAGGTAACTGATTATCCGAAGGTGGTCTATGGTGACCCGCATCAGAACGGACGTTTCTCAGACCGCTGGATTGAGGACGGTTCATATCTGCGCCTCAAGAACGTGACCCTGAGTTACAGGATACCGGTTGTCAATGAGTATCTGCATGGTATTACCGTATGGTGCGCCGGCAACAACCTGTTGACATTCACCAAGTATCTTGGTTCAGATCCTGAGTTCTCACTGAGCAATGATGCCTATTCTATGGGAATTGACCGTGGTCTTCTGCCGCAGTCACGTAACTTCTCACTGGGCGTAAAGATCAACCTCTAATAACATTGGATTATGAAAACAGGAAAAATCATATTTTCGGCCATTGCTGCCGTGTTGATGACAGCAGGCTTTGTCTCATGCAGTGATATGCTTAAGACAGAATCGAAGGTGGTGGTTTATGACGAGAATCTCACCCTGGCCCAGGCAACCGATACTGTCTATTCCATCATGGGTATTATCCAGAAGATGCAGATGATTGCTGACCGTGTCGTACTGCTCAATGAGGTTCGCGGTGACCTTGTCTCTGCAACATCCCATACCACAGAGGACCTTCGTGACATTTACAATTTCAACGAGACGTCCAAGACCAACAAGTACAATCAGATTGTTGATTACTATGCCGTCATCAACAATTGCAACTACTTTATTTCTAAAGTGGATACCTCTTATGTCCGTAACCACAAGAATGTGTTCAAACGCGAATATGTGGCTGCCCTTGCCTTCAGGGCATGGACATATCTGCAGATGGCTTCAGCTTATGGCCGTGTACGTTTCTTCACAAAGCCAATCCTCAGCGGAGACGAGGCAGAGTCCAATTTCCCCTATTTTGATGCCAAGGAGATTGCAGACAGCCTTGCACCTGAACTGATGCTTTATGTGAACGAGAAGATTCCGGTATATGGCAGTCTGGGTGGCGGAGAGAATGGTGATGGCACTTCATCTGAAAGCCATTCTTCTTCAAAGCTCTTCATTCCCATCAAGCTGATTGTGGCTGACCTATGCCTGTGGGCGGGTGATTACAAGAATGCGGCTCTTTATTATAAGGAGTATCTGGCACCCGCCGCTGCCGCTTCTACCAAGTATCCCACCACCACTTCCAGTGTCATGTGGGCCAATACTGACTTTGCTGAAAGAATGAATGACACCTATGCAGTGCAGTTCGGTACCAACTATGACAACACCGCTATCACCTATATTCCAATGGAGTCACAGGACTTCAATGGTGTAACAAGTGAGCTTGATGACATTTTCTGCTCTGTCAAGGAGAACAACTACTTCTATGATCTCACCCGTTCCAAGGCTCTTACCAGCCTTTCCGCTAAGCAGGTGTTCTGCTATCATGATGTGAACCCAAGTACATATATTCCTAAATATGTGTATGTGGACAAGGATCTTCAGTCTGACACTCTTCACAAGGGTGACCTTAGGCTTAACTCTGTTCTTACCAGAAAGACCGTTTTTGATGAGGAGAGTTCCAGGTACAGCATTGACAGGCAAACCTTAAATAAAATTAATAAAGAAAAAATTTGCATATATCGCAAGGATGTCATATATTTGAGGCTTGCAGAGGCAATGAACCGCGCCGGACTGCCTGAGATGGCTTTTACAGTGCTTAAGTACGGTCTCTGCGATGCGAACATTGCAGATTATGTAAGTGAGGAAGAGCAGACTTATGCCCAGGACAACGGTATGGGGGAACTCCTGAATTGGAGTGCAAACTACTTCAGACCGGCAAGAATCGATTATCTGCCTCAGTCAAACAAGGTTGATTTCGATGGAACAGCTTCTTACAACACAATTGGTATCCACACCCGTGGTTCCGGTGATGCAGCAGTTGATACTACCTATGTCCTGCCCGCGGCAACTGACAAGAAAGACCTTGTACGTAAGGTTGAGGAGATGATTGTCGATGAAATGGCACTTGAGACCTGCTTCGAAGGATATCGTTTTGCCGACCTCTACAGGATAGGAATGCACAGGGGTGAGGATAACGATATGTATTGTGATGATGAGTATGTGGCCGTTCACATTGCAGCCCGTGATGCTGATTCACCGGACAAGAATGCTGACGGATTTGACATGGCTCTATATAACAAGCTTATGAGGAACTCCAGCGGATACGACATCAATCCTGCTTTCTTCCTCAAGTAAAAAGGTTTTCCCGTACTTTCCTTGCACGTTTCCCGCGTGCAAGGGAGTAGGGTAAGGCTTGAATTTAAGATGTAAAATATAATTAATATATGATTGTTTTGAAAATGTATGTAAACAGTATTGGGTAGCGGCTCTACCTGATACAAATTTTCAACCACATCTTGCTATGGAATTATTTATATAAAAAATATTTATTTGAATATCTTAAAAATAATGCTTACCTTTTATTAACTAAAAACTATTTTTATGAAAAAACGTGACTTATTTCTTGCAGGTGCACTGCTGTTAGGCTTCGGCCTGAACGTACAGGCACAGACTGCGGATGAGACGCTGTTCTTCTTCGGTTTCGAGGACGGGCTTGCCTCATTCACGGATTCATCGAATCCGATTGACTCCATCACGCAGATCAAGTATTATGACGGTGTCATATCGAACGGAACAGGCAGCTATCCCAAGGACCTGACAATCGCTTATGTCAAGGATTCAACCATGTTGCTCCTGAATGGTCTTAGCCCTCTGCGCAGTCGTGGTGACATTACTGAGATTGTTA
>Ga0208297_1000452_pt1 | contig 81721 bp, 69 predicted proteins | sample LMS_cellobiose_e_FD_187367 | JGI IMG/M metagenome (GOLD analysis project Ga0208297, IMG submission 187367) | Rumen-fistulated moose microbial communities from Alaska, USA - LMS_cellobiose_enrichment (SPAdes) (version 2) | ecosystem: Host-associated > Mammals > Digestive system > Stomach > Rumen... | reverse complement strand
AGAATTGCCTCAAAAAGTTATGAAAAAGCCCTAAATCTTTCGATTTAGGGCTTTTTCTTTGGTGCGCGAGGCGGGACTTGAACCCGCACGCCCGGAGTGAGCACTAGAACCTGAATCTAGCGAGTCTACCAATTCCACCACTCGCGCATGTGTTTTGCTTGAGGCTTGACTAATATAGCACCTTCCAATACAATTGTCAACTGTTATTTTTCTGCTTTTTTGCCCGTTCTTTGTTCCGGTTGTGCCCGTGGTTTTTCAGTAAATTCAACGTGTTCAGACGATCTTCCTTGTATTCCGATCGAAAATCTGCTAAAATATCCGCCGGAACGTCCCACCTTTTTGGGGAGAACACGGTATGGAATTGAGCTTTATAAAAGCGGACGAGAGCGATATCGAAACCCTCTTTGCCTTCAACAAAGAGCTTGTGGACGCATATGAAGATACGTCCGCCCTGGCCTATGACAAGGTGCTGGCATGGATCCGGGCCAAGATCAGCGACAACATCGACAGCTATACCTGTGTCACCCTTGACGGATGCAAGGCCGCCTGGTATCGGTTCGTTGTTTCGGACGGACAGGCCGAGCTGGACGATCTGTACGTTCGGCCGGAATTCCGGAACCGGGGGATCGGAACGCGGATCATTGAAAAATGCTGCCATGAAGCGGAGTGCCCCATCTTCCTGTACGTATTTGTAAAAAACGAAAGAGCTGTGTCTCTTTATAAACGGCTCGGATTTCGCATGGCTGAGAAGGTGAGTGAAACCAGGTATATCATGCGTCGCCCGCACTGAGCCAGTATTCCTCATCTCGTGGGAGAGCAACGAGCTGCCTTTCCCCTCCGCACATTGTCGAAAATCAGTTGTGCACTAACCATCACTTTTCAGCAAAGTTACAAAGCTGTGCGGAACGTATTGACAAATCACAGGGTTGGGAATATATAATTTAGAAAAATCTTTAAGGCGATCCGGTGAGGTCGGCAAGATGTGGAATACGCAGCGCACGCGGTCAGGACATGACGGCGCGGTTTGTATAAGCTCTTGCCGGAAGGCAGAGCTTTTTTGCTGCCGGAAAGAGGTGCGATTTGATCCGATTTGACAGAACCGCGAATATCAACTGGAACGGCGCGGCGGAAGTCTCTTCTTTTTCCACGGGAGACGAGACCGTCCTTTCCGCGTATAACACACCTGAATACACTGTTTTTCCCGGCTTTTGCGACGTGCATGTGCACTTCCGTGAGCCGGGATTTTCTTATAAGGAGACCATCGCCTCCGGGTGTGCCGCCGCGGCCCACGGAGGATACACGGCGGTGTGCACCATGCCCAACCTCTCCCCTGTCCCGGACAGCGCGGAGCATCTGGAGCAGCAGCTTACGATCATCCGCCGGGACGCCTCCATCCGCGTGTACCCCTACGCCTCCATTACCGCGGGAGAAAACGGTGAGGTTTTGTCCGATATGGACGCCCTGGCTGCCGAAGCCGTGGCCTTTTCCGATGACGGAAAAGGCGTGCAGTCCGAAAGTCTGATGCGCTCGGCCATGGAAAAAGCCAGGAAGCTCCACCGGCTGATCGTGGCCCATTGCGAGGATAACGCGCTGCTCCGGGGTGGATACATCCACGACGGCGCCTACGCCGCAGCCCATGGGCATCGGGGCATCTGCTCGGAGAGCGAGTGGGGCCCGGTCCGGCGGGATCTGGCGCTTGCCCGGGAAACCGGCTGCGGATATCACGTCTGCCACGTCTCCACGAAGGAAAGCGTGGCGCTGATCCGCGCTGCCAAGGCGGAGGGCGTGGACGTCACCTGCGAAACGGCGCCCCACTATCTTCTTCTGGATGAAGGTTCCCTGCGGGAGGACGGGAGATTCAAAATGAACCCGCCTCTTCGCACCCGGGAGGATCGGGAGGCGCTGGTGGAAGGCCTTCTGGACGGAACCATCGACATGATCGCCACCGATCACGCTCCCCATTCCGCCGAGGAAAAGAGCCGGGGACTGGAAAAGAGTGCCTTTGGCATCGTGGGACTTGAGTGCGCCTTTCCCCTGCTGTATACCGGGCTGGTGCGGACCGGGGTCATGTCCCTGGAGCTGCTGATCGACAAGCTCACCACAGCACCCAGAAGACGATTCGGCATTCCCCTGAACAACGATTTCACCATATGGAAACTGGATGCGGAGGATACTGTAGATCCCGCAGGATTCCTCTCTAAGGGCAAGGCCACTCCCTTTGAAGGACAGGAGATATTCGGGAAGTGCGTTCTGACCGTGTGCGGCGGCCGGGTCGTTTATAAAGCGTAAGGAGAAGGATATGGCAAAGAGAACGGACATCAAGAAAGTACTGATCATTGGTTCGGGGCCCATCGTCATCGGCCAGGCGGCGGAGTTTGACTACGCCGGCACCCAGGCTTGCCTGGCGCTGAAGGAGGAGGGCTACGAGGTGGTGCTGGTCAACTCCAACCCTGCCACCATCATGACGGATACCTCCATCGCCGACAAGGTATACATGGAGCCGCTGACATTGGAATACGTGGCCAAGATCCTGCGGTACGAGCGTCCTGACGCTATCGTACCCGGCATCGGCGGGCAGACGGGACTGAACCTTGCCATGCAGCTGGAGAAAAAGGGCATTCTCAACGAGTGCGGCACAAAACTGCTGGGCACCAGCAGCCGCAGCATTGAGCGCGCCGAGGACAGAGAGCTGTTCAAGGAGATGTGTCAGTCCATCGGCGAGCCGGTGATCCCCTCGGAGATCACCTACAGCATGGAAGAAGCCCTGGATGCCGCCGGAAGGATCGGCTACCCCGTGGTACTGCGTCCGGCCTTCACTCTGGGCGGCACCGGCGGCGGCTTTGCCAACGACCCTGAGGAGCTCACCGAGATCGCCGTAAACGCCTTCAAGCTCTCCCCTGTTCATCAGGTCCTGGTGGAAAAGAGCGTAAAGGGCTATAAGGAGATCGAATTTGAGGTGATGCGGGATTCCGCCGATCACGCCATCACCATCTGCGGCATGGAGAACGTAGACCCCGTGGGTGTACACACCGGTGACTCCATCGTTGTGGCGCCGATCCTCTCTTTGTCCGATCGGGAGCTGAAAATGCTCAACGACAGCGCTATACGGATCATCCGCGAGCTGCAGATCGAGGGCGGCTGCAACGTGCAGTTTGCCCTGCACCGCACCAGCGGCGAATACTTCCTTATCGAGGTCAATCCCCGGGTGTCCCGCTCCTCCGCGCTGGCCTCCAAGGCCAGCGGCTACCCCATTGCCCGCGTCACCGCCAAGATCGCCATGGGCATGACTCTGGAGGAGATCCCCGTGGCCGGAGGCACCGCCGCCACGGAACCCCGACTGGACTATTACGTGGCCAAGTTCCCCCGCTTCCCCTTTGACAAATTCACTTCCGCACCGAATATTCTCGGCACCCAGATGAAGGCCACCGGCGAGGTCATGGGCATCGGCTCCACCCTGGAAGAGTGCTTCCTCAAGTCCGTCCGTTCGCTGGAGACGGGGGTTTACCACCTCCGCCTTGGCAAATTCGACGATATGGAGACCGACGCCATCCTTGATTACATCCGGGAGTTCCGGGACGACAACATCTACGCCGTCACGGAGCTGCTGCGCCGGGGTGTGAGCGTGGAAGAGCTCCACGCCGTCACCTGCATCACCGAGCTGTTTCTGGAGTCTCTGCAAAAAATCGTTAAAATGGAAAACGAGCTCTCCGCCAACGTGAACGACACGCAGACCCTTCGCAAGGCCAAAAAGATGGGCTTTTCCGACCGCTATATCGGCAAGCTCTGGCATCTGGACGAGACGGAAATCTGCCAGAAGCGCAAGCGCCACGGGATCGTGCCTGTGTTCCGCATGGTGGATACCCTGCATACCGGCAAATACATCGCCTACCTCTACTCCTCCTACACCGGAGAGAACGAATCGCGGCGTACAGACAAAAAGAAGATCGTGGTCCTGGGCGCCGGCCCCATCCGCATCGGTCAGGGCGTGGAGTTTGACTACTCCACCGTGCACGCGGTGCAGACCATCCGCCGCAGCGGCTACGAATCCATCATCATCAACAACAATCCCGAGACCGTGTCCACCGACTACACCACCGCCGACAAACTGTACTTTGAACCTCTCACGCCCGAGGACGTGATGGCCATTATCGACTACGAGCAGCCGGAGGGCGTGGTGGCCTCTCTGGGCGGTCAGACGGCTATCAATCTGGCCCAGCCGCTAATGGACCGGGGCGTGAAGATCATCGGCACCGACTGCGCGGCCATCGAGCGTGCGGAAAACCGGGACAGTTTTGAAAAGGTCCTGCAGACGCTGGACATCCCTCAGCCCATGGGCCGGGCCGTGACCAACCTGGAGGATGGGGTACGGGCCGCGGCCGAGATCGGATACCCCGTGCTGGTGCGGCCCAGCTTCGTGCTTGGCGGCCGGGCCATGGAGATCGTGGCCAACGAGGAGATGCTCCGACACTATCTGAAGACCGCGGTGGAGATCGACGCGGACAAGCCCGTGCTGGTGGACAAGTACATCCAGGGCAAGGAAGTGGAAGTAGACGCCATCTGTGACGGCCGGGACGTCTTTGTTCCGGGGATCATGGAGCTGGTGGAACGCACCGGCGTCCACTCCGGCGACTCCATCAGCGTCTACCCTGCTTTCAGTATCTCCAACAAGGTCAAGGGCGTCATTTTGCAGTACGCCAAAAAGCTGGGCCTGGGCATCGGCATCATCGGTCTTTACAACATCCAGTTCATCGTGGACAAGCAGGAGAACGTGTACATCATCGAGGTCAACCCCCGTTCCTCCCGCACGGTCCCCTTCCTCTCCAAGGCCACCGGCTACTCCCTGGCAGACATCGCCACAGAGGTCATTCTCGGCAAGAGTCTGAAGGAGCAGGGCATCTTCGACCTTTACCCGGATGAGAAAAAGCGCCACTACGTAAAGGTGCCCGTTTTTTCCTGGAACAAAATCAAGGGGCTGGACGCCTACCTTTCCCCGGAGATGAAGTCCACCGGCGAGGCCATCGGCTATGACGACAAGCTCCACCGGGCCATGTTCAAGGCCATGCAGGCCTCCGGCATGAAGCTGCAGAATTACGGCACTGTGCTCGTGACCCTGGCCAACGAGGACAAGGAGGAAGGCCTCCCCCTGATCCGTCGCTTTTACGACATGGGTTTCAACATCGAGGCCACAGCCGGCACCGCCGCCTTCCTCAAGAGCCACGGCATCCGCACCCGGGTGCGGGGCAAGCTCAGCGAGGGCAGCGAGCAGATCCTGGACTCCATCCGCTCGGGCTACGTCAGCTATATCATCAACACACGGTCCATCTTCTCCGGGATCCACATGGACGACGGAGTGGCAATCCGGCGCTGCGCCACGGAAAACAACGTGAACATCTTCACCAGCCTCGACACGGTCCGCGTTCTGCTGGACGTGCTGGAGGAGACCACCATCACCGTGTCCACCATCGACGCGTAAGGAGGACCAATGAATCAGGGATCCTTCACTATCATCGAGAACACTCCCCTCACCGGCTCCGTGTACAGAATGCGTCTTGCCGGGGACACCTCCGCCATCACGGCGCCCGGCCAGTTTATCAACCTACGTCTGGACGGGTTCTATCTGCGCCGCCCCATTTCGGTGTGCGACTACGATGATTCCACCGTCACTGTTCTGTATAAGATCCTGGGTCAGGGAACGGAGTACATGACTACCCTGCGTTCCGGCGCGGCACTGGACGTTCTGACCGGTCTCGGCAACGGCTTTGATCTTTCCGATGCGGGGGAATCGCCGCTGCTCATCGGCGGAGGCGTGGGAACGCCGCCCATGTACCGCCTGTGCCGGGAGCTGATCGCCGCGGGGAAGACGCCCACCGTCATCCTTGGCTTCAACACCCGGGAGGAGATCTTTTATGAAGAGGAGTTCATGGCGCTGGGTGCCCGGTTGATCCTCGCCACGGCCGACGGCAGCCGCGGGGTAAAGGGTTTCGTTACCGACGCCATGGTAGGCCTGGATTACACCTACTTTTACTGCTGCGGGCCCGAGGCGATGCTCAAAGCTGTATGGCGCGCAGCAAAGACCTCCGGCCAGCTCAGCTTTGAAGAGCGCATGGGCTGCGGCTTCGGAGCCTGCATGGGCTGCAGCTGCAAAACCATCACCGGCTACAAGCGCATCTGCAAGGACGGCCCCGTTCTGCGAAAGGAGGAGATCCTGTGGGACGACTGAGCGTTGATCTGTGCGGCATCGAACTGGATAATCCCGTGATCCCCGCCTCCGGCACCTTCGGCTACGGTTACGAATTTGCCGAGCTTTACGACATCAACTGCCTGGGTACGTTTTCCTTCAAGGGAACCACCCGGGAGCCCCGTTTCGGCAACCCCACTCCCCGGATAGCCGAAGGCCGGTGCGGCATGATCAACGCCGTCGGACTGCAGAATCCCGGCGTAGACGCTGTGATCCGGGAAGAGCTGCCGAAGCTGAAGAAGGTCTTTCATAAGCCGGTCATGGCCAACGTCAGCGGCTTTTCCGTGGAAGAATACGTCTACGTGTGCCAAAAGCTGGACGCCCAGGATCAGGTGGGCTGGCTGGAAGTCAATATCAGCTGTCCCAACGTTCACGGCGGCGGAATGAGCTTCGGCACCGATCCCTCTGCCGCGGCCGAGGTGACCCGGGCCGTGAAGGCCGTGACCACCAAGCCGGTGATCATGAAGCTCTCCCCCAACGTGACGGATATCGCCGCCATCGCCAAAGCCTGTGAGGACGCCGGCGCCGACGCCATCAGCCTTATCAACACATTGATGGCCATGCGCATCGATCTGAAGACCCGTCGGCCGATCCTGGCCAACGTCACCGGCGGCTTGAGCGGACCGGCGGTGTTCCCCGTGGCGCTGCGGATGGTCTGGCAGGCAGCCCAGGCGGTAAAGATCCCTGTGGTTGGGCTGGGCGGAGTCGACAGCCCGGAGCAGGTCATTGAAATGATGCTGGCCGGCGCCTCTGCCGTGGAGATCGGAGCGGCCAACCTGGTGGACCCCTGGGCGTCCCGGAAGATCATCCGGGCGCTGCCGGATGTGATGGATAAATACGGGATCAACAATCTCAGTGAGATCATAGGAGGAGCGCACAATGGGTAAAGACGTGATCGTGGCGTGTGATTTTGCAACCGCCGAACAGACCTTTGCATTTCTGGACAGGTTTACCGGCAAAAAGCCTTTTGTCAAGATCGGAATGGAGCTTTTCTATGCGAAAGGGCCTCAGATCGTCCGTGAGATCAAAAAGCGGGGCCACAGGATCTTTCTGGATCTGAAGCTGCACGATATCCCCAATACGGTAAAAAAGGCCATGGCGGTGCTCTCCGCTCTGGATACAGATATCGTGAACCTGCACGCTGCCGGAACCACCGCCATGATGGAGGCGGCTCTGGAGGGCCTCACCCGGCCCGACGGCACCCGTCCGCTGCTGATCGCCGTGACCCAGCTGACCTCCACCGATCAGCAGAGCATGGAGCGGGATCTGCTCATCCGCGAGCCCATGGACCAGGTGGTGATGCACTACGCCAGAACCGCCCGGGACGCGGGTCTGGACGGTGTGGTCTGTTCTCCCCTGGAGGCGGACAAGGTCCATCAGGTCTGCGGAGAGAGCTTTCTCACCGTAACCCCCGGCATCCGTTTTGACGACAGCAGCAAGGGGGATCAGAAGCGGGTCACCACCCCTGCCGACGCCCGGCGCATCGGATCGGACTACATCGTTGTGGGCCGGCCCATTACTGCGGCCGAGGACCCGGTGGCCGCCTACGAGCGGTGCATGCGTGATTTTGTGGATTAAAAGGAGGATTATAAAGATATGAGCCTGGAAAAAGAGATCGCAAAGGATCTGCTGTCCATCGGAGCCGTGTTCTTCCGGCCGGAGGAGCCCTTTACCTGGGCCAGCGGCATCAAGAGCCCTGTTTACTGTGACAACCGTCTGACTCTCACGGCCCCGGAAGTCCGGACCCACGTGGAAACCGGTCTGGCCGCTCTGATCCGCCAGTATTACCCCGAAGCGGAGGTTTTGATGGGCACCTCCACGGCGGGCATCGCCCACGCCGCCATCACGGCTCATCTTCTGAGTCTGCCCATGGGATACGTGCGCAGCGGCGCCAAGGACCACGGCCGCCAGAACCAGATCGAGGGAAAACTGGAAAAGGGGCAGAAGGTAGTCGTGGTGGAGGATCTCATCTCCACTGCCGGAAGCGTCCTGGAGGTAGTGGACGTGCTGCGGGAGGCCGGAGCCGAGGTGCTGGGCATCGTGAGCATCTTTACCTATGGTATGCAGAAGGGTCTGGACCGGATGGCCGCGGCCAGTGTGGTCAACCATTCTCTGACCAACTTTGACGTGATCGCCCAGACGGCGGCGGACGAGAACTACATCCGTCCCGAAGACGTCCGGCGGCTCATCGCGTTTCGCAACAACCCCTCCGACGAGAGCTGGATCGGTCAGAAGGCGGTGCAGGCATGAGAAGTCTTATCAGCATCACCGATCTGACCACTGAGGAGATCGATCGCCTCATGGACACGGCGGAGGACATCATCCGCCAGCCGGAAAAATACAGCCAGGTCTGCCGGGGCAAAAAACTGGCAACGCTGTTTTTCGAGCCCTCCACCCGTACCCGGCTGAGCTTTGAAGCAGCCATGTACGATCTGGGCGGAAACGTTCTTTCCGTCTCCAACGGCGCCAGCTCCTCCGCCGCCAAGGGCGAGAGCGTGGCCGATACGGCAAGAACCGTCAGCTGCTACGCGGATATCATCGCCATGCGCCACCCCAAGGAGGGTGCCCCTTACGTGGCCTCCCTGAACGCCACCGTTCCCGTGATCAACGCCGGCGACGGCGGCCACAACCATCCCACCCAGACGCTGGCGGACCTGCTGACCATCCGCCGGGAAAAGGGTCGGTTCGAGGACCTCACCGTTGGCTTCTGCGGAGACCTGAAATTCGGCCGCACGGTCCACTCCCTTCTCTCCGCCATGGCCCGCTATCCCGGCGTGAAGTTCGTATTGATCTCCCCCGAGGAGCTGAAAGTTCCCAGCTACGTGAAAAAAGACCTGCTGGCCAACAGCCACATCCCCTACGTGCAGACCACCGACATGGAGCAGGTCATGCCGGAGCTGGACATTCTCTATATGACCCGCGTGCAGCGGGAGCGATTCTTCAACGAAGAGGATTACCTGCGGCTGAAGGACAGCTATATCCTCACGCCCCGAAAGCTGGTCAACGCCAAGAGCGATCTTACCATCATGCATCCCCTGCCCCGGGTGAACGAGATCAGCGTCGCCGTGGACAGCGACCCCCGGGCTGCCTACTTCAAGCAGGTGCTCAACGGGAAGTTTATTCGCATGGCTCTGATCAAAATGCTGCTGGAGGAGGCGACGAAATGAACATTGATTCCATTACCAACGGCATCGTCATCGACCACATCACCGCCGGCCGGGCCATGAGGCTCTATGAGCTGCTGGGGCTTGAGGAGTTGGAATGCTCCGTGGCGATCCTGAAAAACGTGGTCAGCCGCAAGAAGGGCAAGAAAGATATCATCAAGATCGACGCGGAGATCCCGCTGAACTTTGACGCCATCGGCTACGTGGATCCCACAGCCACGGTGAACATCATCCGGGCGGGCCACGTTGTGGAAAAGCGGATCATCGGCAAGCCGGAAACCCTTGTGAACACTCTTCGATGCAAGAACCCCCGGTGCATCACCTCGGTGGAGCAGGAGCTGGACCATATCTTCCGGCTGACGGACCCGGACAAGGGCATCTATCGCTGCGTGTACTGCGAGACCAAAGCCAACTGATCCCCTCCCTTTTCACCATAACAACTTTTTTTCACTCAAAAAGTCGATAATTGGGAATCGTGCTGATTGACCGGTTAAACGAACCTGTGATAAGATATTGAAATCAATTGAAACGGAGGATGTATTATGGCAGTTATCATCAACGAACCGTCCCATACCTTTAACGAATATCTCCTCATTCCCGGGTACTCTTCCAGCAAATGTATCCCTTCGGACGTGAGTCTGAAAACGCCGCTTGTGAAATTCCGCAAAGGGGAACAGAGCGCCATTACCATGAACATCCCCATGGTCTCCGCCATTATGCAGTCCGTCTCCGGAGACCGCCTGGCTGTGGCACTGGCCACGGAGGGCGGCGTATCCTTTATCTACGGCTCCCAGAGCGTGGAAGATGAAGCCGCCATGGTCAAGCGTGCCAAGAGCTTCAAGGCCGGATTTGTGCGCAGCGATTCCAACATCAGCCCCGACGCTACTCTGGCCGATATCCTTGCGCTGAAGGAACGGACCGGACATTCCACCGTGGCCGTCACTGAGGACGGTACTCAGGAAGGCCGTCTGGTGGGTATCGTGTCCAGCCGCGATTACCGTGTCAGCCGTATGTCCAGAGACGTGAAGGTCCGGGAATTTATGACCCCGTTTGAAAAGCTCATCTGGGCCCCCGAGGGCACGACGCTGGCCGAGGCCAACGATATCATCTGGGACCACAAGCTCAACTCCCTGCCCATTCTGGACAAGGACGGCCGCCTTTGCTATTTCGTGTTCCGCAAGGACTACGATAACCACAAGCAGAATCCCAATGAGCTGCTGGACGCAAATAAACGCTACATGGTCGGCGCAGGCATCAATACCCGTGACTACGCTGAGCGTGTCCCTGCGCTGATCGAGGCGGGCGCGGACGTGCTGTGCATCGACTCCTCCGACGGCTTCTCCGACTGGCAGAAGTTCACCCTGGAATGGATCCGGGAGCACTACGGTGACAGCGTCAAGGTCGGCGCGGGCAACGTGGTGGACGCGGCGGGCTTCCGTTTTCTGGCGGATGCCGGCGCGGATTTCATCAAGGTCGGCATCGGCGGCGGCTCTATCTGCATCACCCGCGAGACCAAGGGCATCGGCCGCGGCCAGGCCACCGCGGTGATCGAGGTCTGCAAGGAGCGGGACCGCTACTTTGAAGAGACAGGCATTTATGTGCCTGTCTGCTCCGATGGCGGCATCGTCTACGACCATCACATTACTCTGGCTCTGGCCATGGGCGCGGATTTCGTGATGCTGGGCCGTTATTTCGCCCGCTTTGACGAGAGCCCCACCAACAAGATCAACATCGGCGGAACGTATTATAAAGAGTACTGGGGCGAGGGCTCTGCCCGTGCCCGGAACTGGCAGCGCTACGACAGCGGCGGAGACAAAAAGCTCTCCTTTGAAGAGGGCGTGGATTCCTACGTCCCCTATGCCGGCTCTCTCAAGGACAACGTGGCGCTCACCCTTACGAAGGTCCGTTCCACCATGTGCAACTGCGGCGTTATGAGCATCCCCGAACTGCAGAAGAATGCGGTGCTGACGCTGGTATCCGCTACCAGCATCGTGGAGGGCGGCGCCCACGACGTGATCCAGAAAGAGACCGCCCAGTCCATCAAATAAGTAATTCTGAAAGAATCGAGGAGATAAAAATGCAGGATAACAAACGCCCCGACAGCATGATTCGAATCACAACGCCGGAGCTGGCAAATGCCTTTATCGAGGAGCAGATCGCGGCCCTTCGTGCCCAGATCGGCGATAAGAAGGTTCTGCTGGCCCTCAGCGGCGGCGTGGATTCCTCCGTCGTTGCTGCGCTGCTGATCCGTGCTGTGGGCAAGCAGCTGGTATGCGTACACGTGAACCATGGTCTGCTGCGCAAGGGTGAGCCCGAGCAGGTGATCGAGGTTTTCCGCAATCAGATGGACGCCAATCTCATCTATGTGGATGCGGTGGATCGTTTTCTGGACAAGCTGGCCGGCGTATCCGATCCTGAGCGTAAGCGCAAGATCATCGGCAAGGAGTTCATCGACGTGTTTGCCGAAGAAGCCGCCAAGCTGGACGGCATCCGTTTCCTGGCCCAGGGCACCATTTATCCCGACATTCTCGAATCCGACGGCGTAAAGAGCCACCACAACGTGGGCGGTCTGCCCGAGGGTCTTGATTTTGAACTGGTGGAGCCTGTAAAGCTGCTGTTCAAGGACGAGGTCCGCGTGGTGGGCAAGGCTTTGGGCCTGCCTGACAACATGGTATACCGGCAGCCCTTCCCCGGCCCCGGTCTTGGCGTGCGGTGCACCGGCGCCATTACCCGCGACCGTCTGGAAGCCCTGCGGGAGAGCGACGCCATCCTCCGCGAGGAGTTTGCCGCTGCTGGCCTGGCCGGAAAGGTGTGGCAGTACTTTACGATCGTTCCCGACTACAAGTCCACCGGCGTGGTCGATGGCAAGCGCAGCTTTGACTGGCCTGTGATCATTCGTGCCGTCAACACCCGGGACGCCATGACCGCTGAGATCGAAGAGATCCCCTATCCCCTGCTGCACAAGATCACCCGGCGTATCACCAGCGAAGTCAAGGGTGTGAACCGCGTACTGTACGATCTCACTCCCAAGCCCACCGGGACCATCGAGTGGGAATGATTGCAAAAACGCCGGAAACCCCTCATTTCTCCATCGAATAACGGAAAAAGAGCTGTCTGATTTTGAAGTCAGGCAGCTCTTTTTTCACCTTATTTGATGTCGATCCAGATTCCAATATCTCGCATTTCGGAATCCGGGACAGCTTGATAGAATCTTTGCGCTTCATCGTTGCTGGCAGTCAGAGCAATCAGCGTGTCAACGTGTCGATCCTTCAGGTTTTCCCTCAGTGCAGAAAGCAGCTTTTGTGCCGCGCCTTGGTGACGGCAGCTTTTCAGCACGCAGATCCAATCCAGATAGGCTTTTATGGAACCGTCAAAATGCGAGGGGATCAAAACAGCGTCAATTCGGCCGATCACACGATCGTTTTGATATGCCAAAAAGGAAATCGCGTTAGAAAACCGCTTGTCGCGGAAACTGGCTGTAACGCTTTTAATATACGCCGCATCGATCTCCCAGCCCCAGAAGTCTTCTTCAGCCCGAAGCGCCCGTTCAAATGCCAGAACATCCGGGATCTCCTGCTCGGTATACGGCTTGACGATGATCCTGTTACGTTCAACCTCTGCCTGCATACGGTCGCACCATTTGTCCCATTTTTCCCGGTATTCCGCCTCAGAAATAATTCTTGACATCAGATCACGGGGCGACTCGATCCCCTGCTCCCGGCAGGCTGCTACGCAAGCACGGTACATATCCCAAGGCAGCTCGTCCTCATCCCAGACCAATGGAACAGCTTCGAGACCTGCCCGCAGTGCGGCTACCGCTCGGGTATGTCCATCCGTCATAACCGGTCTTCCGTCCAGCAGCTTGACCGGGATCGGCTCAAAGCAGGAAAGATCTGCCGGATTCAGCCAGCCTTCAACATCTCTTAACTTCTTTTCAGAGATATAAAACTGTGAGGGCTGCAGGTCTTTCAGTTTCAATTCATTGATGCGCATAATTCACTCCCCACCGAGCTGTTTTTCTTCGAAGAAATATCCCAGAGTATCAACAAACGCACCCTGATCGAATAATTCTTTGATCTGTTGCCTGTCAAGCCAGGCGCTCTGAGCCACTTCTTTTGTCGTGGCCGTTTTCAATGATACCGGACCGTCATACGGAAACAGCCACACATCAACAATATCCGAAAACCTGATGCCGTTCACGATTCTGCCAATTGTTGAACGTACGATCTTTCCGTCTTCAGGCACCAGAGACAAACCGACTTCTTCTTTTGTTTCCCGGAGAGCTCCCGTCAAGCTGTCCTCGCCCTTGAGAACAGAGCCTCCGACACACTCCCATTTGAGCGGATGTGTCGGACGATCCGCGCTGCGTTGTGAAATCAGGTATTTACCACACCTGTTTCTGATCCAGACGTGAACAACCAGATGATAGCATCCCTGCGGTATCTCTTCGCCGCGGACCTGATCCCGCCCGGTCAGTTCGCGTTTTTCATTATACAGATCCCATATTTCCTTGCTCTCCATATCCGCCTCATATCTTCATTGGAAGGATTGTTCGCGTTTTCTTTTGAACGCCTTGACCGGGCGGCGGGAAAAACCTGCCGCTGTTACGACGTTCTGAATTATCAGTCCCACAGGGATGAAAAGTGCCGGATCAGGAACGCTCGATATTCTTTGCTAAGCGGTTCGTCCAGATGATCTCTGATATAGTTTGCGTGCAGCTTCTGCTCGGCAGGGTCGATCTCGGCGTATCGGTGAACAATTACGTTTCCGGCGGCCTCTTCTCGGAGAATCTCCGCATAGACGTTCGGGATATGCTCCGCCAGGACAACGGGCACGTCAACGCTGCTTTCCCATGTGTGGCCTTTGGTGTTTTTCAGGTTTACAGAAGAAACAGGCCGATAGATGAACCCTTCTTTCCCCTCGTACATCGTTTTCAATTGGTCCGGGAAGCGTTCAAAATAGTTCTGGACCCCGTCTCTCGGCCCCATCGTGACGAAGTTTTCCTCTTTGCTCCTGCAGCAAACCAGTGCATAGACCCGGTCAGTCGTAAAATAGGCGACTTTGCTCCCGTCAACATGGGACGTAGCGTTCGCAAGAATGACGTCCAGCCCGCCAATCACGCTGCCGTGGAAAAAAAGGTTTTCTTCTTTCAATCTGATCCCCCCAACTTGCTCAGCTCAATCAACGTTTTGCTATCAGCGGCAGCAAGCAATCCCCGCCGCTATTACTATATCTGCCGTTCGATCAAGTGCGCATATCTTTCGGTCAAGTCATGCAAGCTGTCCATGGAAAGCGCTTCCCGCAGTGCTTCCTCCCGTGTTCCGCGCATAAAAGCCATAAACTGCTGCTGTAGTGCTGTGAACTCCTGTGCAAGATCGGTTTCCCCGGCAAGCTCAAGCATTGTAATGCCATCAAGGAGCAGGGGCCGGAACAGGCTGTTCATCATGGGGAAATAAGTATTCGGATCATGCTTTTCCGCTGCAAAGATTTCTATAGCTGCGCAGTTCTCCCTTATAACGGATATCGAATTCTTCAGATACGGAGTCAACAACTGCGGCTCGGCCTCTGTGGGGATTACCGTTCCAACCATTGTTTCCTGATCGACCGAGGCCAGCAATTCTTCCTCGGAAAAAGACAATTCGGTGCGTTCTCCGCTGCTTTCATGGGTTGGATTTATGAAATGGTATTTTCCATCATATTCTGCGAAAACAACGGCGTGCTTTCCGTAAGGCGTTTGGATACCGAGCATCGCAGGCTTGTGTGGACGAAGATAACTGCAAAGCTGCTCCCGCTCTACCATTTCCTCGGCCATTCGATACCCACGGGGAAGGAGCCACAGGTTGAACCATTTTGCGCTCTGCAGCATGGGGCCGGAGATATATGTGCCGTCCTCTTTGGAAAACAGCCACGGCAGCTTGATTTCAAGCGCAATTTTATAATCCTCCGTATCCACCCCGTTCAGCTCCATGATCGAAGCGAGAGCGGCATAGGAACAGGAGGCTTTGAAATGCATGTGCTTCATACAAGGATCCTCTTTCCATGAAGAAGTGTCTTTAGTATATGAAAGTAAATGCCGAAAAACAAGACTTGAAAAAAACTGATTTCCCGGTATAATATAGTTAAAGAGAAGCAATAGCGGAGAGGATTCTCCGCCGATATTTTCATATATTCCTGGCAACATATTGGCAACAAAAAATCGGATAGCCCATATCCGATGGAGAATACAGATAAACAAAACACTCAGTGCCAAATCGCCCATACAAAACTGTTTCAGTTAAGCTTTGCAGGAGCGAGTGGGAATAATGCAGCTTTTGACTCATACTGTGCTGAGTTGTCCTGAATAGCATGAAACAGCAGGCATTCTACGGAGTGCCTGCTGTTTTCTGTAATCAGAGAGGATATCATTAATTATTTTGGCGGCGGGGAGCGATCATTCCTGTCGCTTTTTCCATTTGCAGCATTTCCATAAGCTAATTGGAACCCCTTGACAAAGCCTGTTTATTTGAGTAAACTAAAGATGCTGTTTATCTGAATAAACAAGCAGAGGGGAGTAAGAACCATGAAAGACCTTGAGCTTGGGGCTATACAAGAACGCTTTGCCGATATCGTTTGGGCGCATGAACCGATTGCGTCCGGCGAACTGGCAAAAATATGCGAGATGGAGCTGAGTTGGAAGAGACCGACTACCTATACGGTTCTCCGCAAGTTGTGTGAAAAAGGGTTGCTTCAGAACAGGGACGGCATAGTTTCTTCCCTTGTTCCCCGCGATGAATTCTATTCCGCAAAGAGCGAACAGATCATTGAGGATTCTTATCAGGGATCTCTGCCAGCCTTTATTGCATCCTTTATCTCCAGAAAAAAAATATCGGCAGAGGAAGCAGACGAGATCCAAAGAATGATCGATTCCTTCAAAAAGGAGGGATAAACATGAGCTCAGTATTCCTCAAGATTCTAAATATGAGCATCACGGCAAGCTGGTTGATCCTGGCGGTCGTTCTGACAAGGCTGGTTTTGAAAAAAGCACCAAAATGGATAGCTTGTCTCCTTTGGGGGCTTGTCGCCATCCGGCTTATCTGTCCGTTTTCATTTGAAAGCGTTCTCAGTTTGATTCCAAGCAGTGAAACGATCCCGGCAAATATCGCCTTACAGCAGGAACCCGCTATCAATTCAGGGATCACGATCATCAATGAGGCTGTGAACCCTGCTATAGAAGAGTCATTTACTCCTGCTCCGGGAACCAGCGTGAATCCGCTGCAGATTGTGATTCCTGCTGCTGCAATCATATGGATCGCCGGCATTGTCGTAATGCTGGCGTATGCGGTGATCAGTTATCTAAAGCTGAGGAGAATTGTTTCCATATGTGTGCCTGTTGGAGAAAGGCTTCTGGCCTGTGACGAAGTCAAGGAGCCGTTTATCCTGGGTGTGTTCAGACCTGTTATCTATATGCCATCTTCCATGAGCAGCAAAACGCTTGAACACGTCATTCGTCATGAAAGGGCACATTTACAGCGACACGATCACTGGTGGAAGCCGCTGGGGTATCTGCTGCTTGCAGTTTATTGGTTCAATCCCTTGTGCTGGGTTTCGTATATACTTCTCTGCCGGGATATCGAAATGGCCTGTGATGAAAAGGTCGTTCGTGATATGGATAAGGAGGATATGGCAGCGTATTCACAGGCGCTTCTGGACTGCAGCTTCCCAAGACGGAGAATTGCGGCCTGTCCGCTTGCTTTCGGCGAGGTAAGCGTGAAAAAGCGGGTCACGGGTGTTCTGAATTACAAAAAGCCTGCATTCCGGATCATTCTGATAGCCATTGTCGCCTGTATGATTCTTGCCGTATGCCTGATGACAGATCCATTCTCGAACAAGAGCCTGTCCGGGAAGTTGGGCGTATCTATGGATATGGCAGTTGCAGAGCATAACCACAGCTCCGAATCAGAGGGGCGCTTAGTGACTTTGGACTATGATGTTCTTCGAGTGTCTAAATCTGCAAATCAAACGACGGTTTACGCTTGGGTGATGTATGAGGAATACAGTTATGACGGCACAGACGTAAAGGAGGAATCCGGTTCGCACATTCCAACTGCGATCACTTTCGATACTTCCTCAGAGAACAGCGACAAATCAACTTATGATGTGACCGAATACTGGGAGCCGGGAGACGGCAGCTATTACGCAGATGACATACGGGCTAAATTCCCGTGGTCAATCAGGAGAAAAGCTTTTGACGTTTCCGGAGCAGATGCGCAGCATGAAAACTGTCTTCGTGCCGCAAGAGAATACTTTGGAGTAAGTACTATTAATGGCGAACCGGTTCTTTCTTTTCTGAATTATGAGAATGCAATGTCACTCGTCGCTGACGTAACGGATGTGCAGACGATATATTATCCGCCCGTTGGAAAAAACGAAGAGGGATTGATCGTTCCGGGATACGTTGATGGAAACTCATTAGCCAAGTATCTTGACCTTGTATCATGGAAACAGTCAAAGGCTCCGAATAAAGATCTGCCTTCACCCGGTTCTATTCAGATTTGTATTCAGGATGATTATCGAATTACCATATATCAAGATGCTCGTCTGGCGATTGTGAAATATGGATACGACGCCCGCTTCTATAATACAGATTGAGACTTTTACATTCATTACAGTACGAGTTCAAAAATAAAACACACCCAAAAGGAGTTTATCTATATGAATAAACATCGTCTACTCTCATTCATTCTGGCATTTATCATGGCGTTCAGTTGCCTTGCTATATTGCCAGAAACTGGTTTTGTTCAAACGATATACGCCGCATCGATTATTAATACAAAACCAACTGTTACAATTACGCTTAATGAATCGAACCATGCCACTTTGACATGGGATGCGGTTCCAAAGGCAAATCGTTATACTGTTTATCGTTGTTCAACAATCGATGGTAGTTACACATCCATTAAAACACTTACCAAAACAACGTATACAGATACTTCTACAGAAGATACAACATTTTATTACAAAGTACGTGCCGAATACTATAATAAACGACTTAGATCGTATATGATGAGTGACCCAGTCACATATCACACAGACCCAATTGAAGAAACAGCATCTAAATATCCGTTAGATATCAATTTCATGCTTGATGACGAACTTCTCTACAAGCAAGATATTACAGATATTAAAACGGCTGGAATTGGTTCCTTCGACATCTACATCAATGACAAGCTGTATGTAGAAAATGTCGGCGATTTCTGTGAAGAGTTCTATCTTGGAACAAAAGTAGAAATCAGAAATATCAATACTATGACTGGGTATGAATTCTCAGAAGTGAACGAAAACACTTCATGGAAAAATTATGGCGTCGCTATTGGTTCTCTTTCAGGAATTATTGGAGAGACAAGCTCTGGTCCAAACGAAATCCTTCTTTGCTTCACAACGGTTCCAATAGAACCTGATGAGCCTGTTACCCCAGAAACAGATCCAGAAGTAACATTTTCTTTAGATGCTGGTTCCAACATTGCAAAGAAAAATGTTGAATTATATGCCCCCGCAGGCTACACCATCTATTACTCCACAGATGGTTCCAATCCTACTACAGCTTCAAATCAATATACTGGACCACTTTCATTATCAGCCAATGCAAGTGTATTTGCTGCTGAAAGCGACAAAATCAACGTCGGGAATTATAAAATCTATGATAATAAGGCTCTTCCAAAAGCCATTACCATCAAAGCTATTGCAGTTTCCCCCGATGGAACAGCAACGCCAATTGCTACCAGAACATACCTGTTCCAGACAAGAGATAACATTGCAGTCATCTCCATTTCCACAGACTTCAGTAATCTCTTAGATTATGATACAGGTATCATGGTAAAAGGCGCCATTTATGATTCATGGGTCCAAACACCTGAAGCACAAACCATCATCAGCAATGATCAAGTTTGGAAATATCAAGGTAACTATACCCAGTCTGGCAAAGCATGGGAACGTCCTGCCACCATTGAAATCTTCGACGGTGATACATACCTTGTGGAAAATTGCGGAATCAGACTTCGTGGTGGAGTAAGTCGTATGTACGCACAGAAATCTTTCAATATTTACTTCAAGAAAGACTATGGTAGCAAAGAACTCAAGTATAGCCTGTTCCCAGATGCCACAGACATTAATGGCAATATTCTTTCCGCGTATAAAGGCTTCATGTTAAGAAGTGGCGGAAATGATACAGAATATCTGAAGTTCCATGATACATTGATTCAGCACCTGGCTAACAATCTTGATGTTGCAACACAAGCAAGCCGTCCAGCCATTCTATATATCAATGGCGAGTACATGGGTATCATTGTAATGCAAGAAAAATATAGTGATCGTTACATTGCTGACCACTTCGATGTAGACAAAGATAACGTCATTTTCATCGAAGAGGGAGAAGTCGATGAAGGAAAAGACGCCGATATCTCTCTGTATGAAGAATTAATCTCTTATGCAGACAAAGATATGTCTGATCCTAATGTTTACAACGACTTCTGCAATATCGTTGATATCACCTCTATGCTTGATTACTATGCTACTGAAATTTACATCGGCAATGCTGACTGGTGGCTCACCAAAAACACACGTATTTGGCGTGTAAGAACACCAGAAAATGAATCTTATGGCGATGGTAAATGGAGATGGATGTTCTATGATATGGAATATTCCTCATCACTGTATAATCAAGATGAAACAGCATATAACTATGATTCATTCACAAGAGCAATGGCAAAAGATAAACTTTTTGCAAGTGTGATGAAAAATGCTGATTTCCGTACAGAGTTTATCCGTAGAATTCAACATTTAAGCGAGTATAACTTCTTGCCTGATAATGTTAGCAGCACAATCGGATACTATGAAAGCTTATATAAACCTTACATGAGTAACTATTACAAACGTTTCGGTGATACCGCATGGGCTTGGAATAGTAATATCTCTAGTATTAAAAAGTTCTTTACTAATAGAGCTACATATATCATGAAATATATCAATGATTATAAGTTCTAAGATTTGAACATGACAAAAGGAGCACCCGTTAGGGTGCTTCTTTTTTTTACTTAATTATCGTAAAAAACTGCAGTTTAAGAGCGTTCCGCTCATAGAAGCATGCTTTGCATGCTTTTACGGGAGTAATCACGAAAAGGTGTAATGATTCACCTAAAAGGAGAACAAAATGAAAAAGAATGTAAGATTTGCTGTATTTACCGTTTTCATTATTACTTCCATCATTGGTGCGATTGTAGGCCCCTTCCTGATGCTCGCGGCTGCGATTCAGAAATACGGTTGGATTGCACTTCTTGCTGACGGAAAAGCTCTCAGCAGTCTTTTTGCAATTGTCACCATGTGGTCAATGCCCCTCTACCGTGTTGGGCTTATTATGACCATTATTGGCTCAGTTGTTTGCAACATTCTTACAGCTAACACAAAGAAAAGATAAAGAGGAGAAAGGACATGAAAAACCACATCGTGATTATCACACTTGAAATGAGAAAAAAAGCATTAGAAGCTCAAAGAGCTTCATAACAAAAAAGGACGTTCTTTTAAAGAGCGTCCTTCATTTTTTTACTCAATATCAATATATGCATTCAATTACTTATTGAGCTGATCATCAGGGTCAAGTTCCTTAATGCCGCTAATATCTGGCAATCGTCTAGTCGATACTCGTTCACTTGGCTTAATAGTAAATCTGGCAGATTCACCTCGTTTACCCAATTCATTTGGGTCTTCAATTGGATCAAAAGCACTTAATTGCTTACCACGTTCGTTCTCGGTTGCACGCTTTTGCCATATATCCATTAGTATACAGAGTGGAGATTATGAAAAAGTTGTTGATTTGTTCTATACGGAGCCTAAAGAAAGCAGTATTCAAAGCGCAGCGGCAGCAGACTTGGAGGCATTGAGAGACAAATATCCGGACTATTTTGATCTGACCACGTCTAATGGCTTGGAGGTATATGTATGGCAGATGGGACAGGGCAGCTATTCTTGCGGTGTCCTGCCTGGAACCAATCAAGAAAAGACAATAGAAGAACTCATGAACCTGAAAGACGCCACGATCGCCGAGATGAGAGCTATTCTTTCTACTTACGATATTGATGCGGAGGATGTCTTCATCATTCCGTGGCAAAACCCTGTTTCAAGTTATCTCGGTGAATACTGGATCAGTCAGGAGGATGAAGACCCTGCTGCAGTAGAAAAGCGCAAACAGGACTACATTGAGGGGATTCGTCAGATGCTCTTTGGCGACAAAACATGAATACCTGCTTTCTGCAATTCCAAAACAGCGTTTGGCAACATCAAAATAACTCCATCGAATAACAAAAAGAGCTATCTGATCGTGAAAACCAGGTAGCTCTTTTTTTGAATAATCATGCAGCCAAAAGAGGATGCAGGCGTGAACACCAGAGAGATAAGTTTTAGGAATGGGTATTCTGATAACCCTCCATTCTTCTATCAAACTAAGCCACCAGTAAAAAGTATACCCCTGCAAAAAGAAGTGCGTTGGAAAGCGTGGTCACTCCACGTTGGAACCTTGTTTCATAAAGCTGCGTACAGCAAGGCACGAAATAAGCGATAACTTCCGTAAAGAAAAGCAGGATAAGCCGTATGGAGAAGGTGGCATAGAGCAGGCAGATTGCAAGTGTCAGTACCATGTTTAGAAGGATCGCCGTCATACCGTAAGATACGATTATCTGTCTCGTTGAATACGGAAGGGATAGACCTATCTTGCGTTTATCGGAAACTGTTTTTGCCTGCTTAACCAACAACTGATACAAACCGCTACATGCTGTTGTCGTACAAAGAACCGCAATCACACGGGTTATTGCAGGATCGTCCAACAAGGGCATAAAGGCAAAAAGATTTGTGCGATTGACGATCCACCCGCTCAGCAGTAGCAAGGCCAGAAGTATCACCGTCTGCTTTTGCATTCGGAATAGTTCCAGTAGACTTTTGACCCATAGAGCAGTCCGCTTTGTCGGCTTGAACTGGTATAGCATGGGCCCTCTGACATATGACGGGCGGTTCTCCTCCGCTAATTGTTGCATTCTCGCATAGTCGTTCTGGCTGGCTGCAACAGACGCCACTTCAAGGCCTTGTAATCGCTCAAAATACTTAGGCGTATTCAATCTTAAGAATCGCCGTGCATAAACCCAACCGGTACAAAGAGAAAGGGCCAATACTGCCGCTGAAAGAATGATGCGCCAAAAAAGCAGGAATGTACAAAGAAAAAATACAACACAAACAACCCTTCTGATCTTTCCTTGCGCGTGATAGAAAATCCACGACAGAAACGTGCAGTTGCAAATATAAAGTGTAAGGATGAGCCATAATTTCAAAAAGACGAGGTCGAAATTGAAGCCGCTCAAAATGCAAGCCATTATACCGGCAACAAGGGTTGAAGAGAGCACAGAAAGAAACTGCTTGTGGGCAAGGCTTTTTCTGAAAAAGCCGGTATTGTATGTATGCAGCACGGACGCCGCTTCTATTCGGAATACCGGCGTTTGATTGAAAAAGACTCGGAATAAGTTGATTGCAGCCACAAGCAGCAAGGTATAGAACACACCCCTTGGTGTGGCACTTTTTCCATATCCGACTTTTGCGATACCGAAAAAGAACTGGTACAGCAACATGCCGCCAACAGCAAGGATACCGATTAGTCCTTGCCACGCATGGCGAAGCGTGCCTCTCATGAGCCGGAGCTTGTTTTTAAGGAGCAGGATTTCAGCTTGATACTTCATCTTGTTCCACCAATCTTAAATACACCTCCTCCATGGTGCTGTCTTTAGGAAGCTGTGTTGCAGAAAGCAAATTCTGTTTTGAGCCGGATAACAGACATTTCCCGTTCTTTACCACAACGTACTGATCACAAATGTATTCTGTCACATCCAGCAAATGACTGGACAGAAGAACGATTTTTCCTTTCTCTTTTTGCTCAAGGAGCAGAGCTTTTAGTGTCGCTATTTGTTTGGGATCAAGGCCAGAAAAGGGCTCGTCAGCAATGAGCATTTCATATTCCCGCATCAGAGCCATGGCTATCATCAACTTCTGCCTGGTTCCCTTGGACAAAGCGGCTGGGATTTTGTCCTGATGCTCCCTTAAATCCAGTTTTTCTATTATTTCATCAGCGGAAACACTGCCCTGCGGGTAAATTGCTTTTATAAAGTGAAGATGTTCCAACAAGGATAGTTCCTCATAGAAAACAGGAACATCCGGGATATAGGAAACTGGGTAATCTCCCTCTGGATAAGAAAAAATATTTTTCCCGTCAAGTGTAATTGTACCGCTATCCGGAGTCAGATAACGATAGATGTTTTTAATTATTGTTGTTTTTCCGGCACCGTTTTCTCCAACCAATCCAACAATCTGCCCCCGGCTTGCAGAAAATGAAATTCCATCCAGGGCCAAAACATCTCTATAGGAGTAGAAAACCTGTTTTACTTCCAAATCCATTTTCCGCTCCTTCCCTTCAGTGTTCTACATATTCTTCAGTCGTACTGAACGCCTGAGACGGAACCTTTTCCCAGATCATTGTATCGTCGCACTGTGGATAGTTATTGTGCCATTTGTCGTATTCGACTTTGCTGATCTCTCCGGCGTGGTACTTCTCTGCAATGATTGCCCAAACAGGAACCTGCTCGGAAAGCTGGGCTGCTTCCTTTCCCCTTTGGGGTAAATGCGGAAAGGGATCTCCCCGTCTCTGCTGTCAACAACGAGGCCATAGCGATCCTCCAGAGCAAAAAGACAATGCTTCCACCCCGGGCAGCTGTCGATATCGGGAATATCCAGCGCCCTCGCCAGGGCCTTGGTCAATCCTCCTTCGGGGTGCACGCCCCGGTTTCGTACTGCGCCAGGCGAATGTCGGCAGTCTTCTCCGGGAAAGCAGCCAATGTCCCCGGATGCTTCTTCATTATCCTCAATCCCAGTTCAAATGCCAGAAACACTATCTTCATTTTGTCGTCGATTCTTGTTCCTCCCGAAAGGCTTCTTGGCTCCCATGCAGAATGATCCAGGTTATCTCCCGCATAGAAAAACTGAAAAAACTCTGTTCCTCTGAAGTCACAAGCTGCCTGCATTCCGGCGCATTCCATTTCCACACATATCGCGCCTTGGTTTTTTCTCCGGATTACTTTTTCTCTGGTTTCCCTGTAACACGCATCTGTTGTCCACGTTATTCCTTCAACGCAGGGATAACCACAGTCGTTCAGAACTTCAAAGAATTCTTCTTTGTATTTTAAATTTACCTGGATCGTGTCACTTGGCTCGGCATAATGATAACTCGTTCCTTCATCCCGGATTGCATAGGTTGGAACAATAATACCGCAGTCTTCAATAGACTTATCCAGAACACCGCAATTGCCCAGTAGAATCAGGCGCTTGCTTCCCATCGCCATCAAATCCTCATACTGCGCTACACAGAGCGGTTCTCCTACATAAGATTGAAAAAACGCAAATCGATGGCCCTTATACTCAACCTCATATACCGGATTCAAGCCGACCGCAGAATGGATCTCTGCAAGCTTTTTTGCATCAAAAAGAGCAAGAACGCTGTCAAACAGCTTCTTTGAAAAGCAGGAAACCGTTACTTCCGGGAAATTCTCCACTTTGTGGGTAACCATATCCGGATTGATTACAGCCAATAACTGAGGGTCAAACTCTTCCAGTAACATTCCTTTACCTCCAGCAGCCACGTTATTCCAAAGCGTCCTTGATCTGCGGAAATCGCAGTGACAGCCTATATCTCAAAATCCGGAAACAAACCGTCTTTCACGTACGCAATGATCTTCTCGGCCTCGTTCATCGCCCTGTCTCTGCCTTCAGGATCTTTCATCCAATTATCTCTTCTTGTATGTGTATCATCGGCAGGGCATGGAATCGCTTCAATATGTGCCGGGAATAAGTACTTCGCTATGCACAGGCTTCTCCTCATATGATAAGTAGTTGTGACCAAAAGCACTTTTTGGATTCGATTCAGTCCAAAGTTTCGCTGCAGCAGGACCAGCGCCTGGAGAATGTTTTCTACGGTGTTCCGTGAGTACTCATCCACAAGAACGTCTTCCCTGCTCACGCCGAGCTGCTCCGCCGCATTCCTCATGTGCTGAGCTTCGCTCATAGGACCTTCCGAAAAATCTCTGACTTTCCCGCCGCACATGATGATTTTTGGAGCGCGGTTCGATTGATATGCTTTTACTGCAGCCGGGACTCTGTACGCAGATGCCTTTTTGCTGCCCAAAACGATCGCGCAATCCACTCGTTCCCCGGTATCCTCCAGTCCCGCGAACAGCAATCTGTCGATCCACTCTTCGTTCAGATCCTCTTTTGTCAGTTCAGATACCAGCATAAGCCCTCTCTTTTTTCATAAACGGGTATTCATAACCCCGCTGCAGGAGACAAGAAGCGCAGCTTTGCCGTCCGCTTCTGCTGTAAATCCATACCGCTTTTGCCGATCCTTACGCCGGGCCGCCATACTGCGGATAGTATAGCACGCCGCTCGAGGCTCACGCAAGGCGCAAGGACTATACGGGCTGGAAAACGTCTTCCGATAATGATTCCTAAACGTCATCAAAATGATAACAAAAGCGTTTATCCACTCCCTGCCGCCTGCGCCATTTGACCCTCGGCTGAAACGACGCAGGATCGACCCTTGACATATTCAACAAGCAGAAGTATTATATTCCACAAGTAGAATATAAAAAGGAGGTGCACATGCTTAAACACGGTATTCTTGGTCTTATCAGCAACGGTGACAAGACCGGCTACGAGATCATGACAGTGTTTCGGGATTCCCTGAAACATTTCTGGACGGCGCAGACCAGCCAGATCTACCGGGAGCTGCAGGCCATGGAAAAGGCCGGATGGATCAGCCAGACCCACATTTCACAAACCGGCAAGCCGGATAAGAACGTTTTCTCCATTACTCCCTCCGGCCGCGAAGAGCTGCTGCAGTGGCTTCGGGACGATAACCTGCCCTCCTCTGTCAAAAACCCGTTCCTGATGAAAACCTTTTTCATGGGGGAACTCCCGGTGGAAGAAAACATCGCGTTTTTCAAAGGCTTTCGGGATGCTGCTGTTTTCCCGGACGACGGAAAACAGGCGTCGGCCAGCGCTGATATGTACCGTCACGCGGTCGACCGGCCGGAGAAGGCGATCTATTGGAAGCTCACCATCGAGTTCGGCCGCATGTACGAAAAAATGCAGCGGGAATGGTGTGCGTATTGCATTCAGGAGCTGGAAAAGCTTCAGCGCATGGAAGAAAGTAAAAAACAAAACGGAGCCGCATCTGCCGCTCCACAGGAGGAATGAGGATGAAAGTGATCCTGCACGATCTGGACCGTCAATATGACCGTATGATCGGATCCAAATGCGACCATACTCTGGCGGCGGACGGAAAATACGCCCCCTGCCAGGGCTGCTTCGGCTGCTGGACCAGGCATCCGGCGCAGTGCTTCATGAAAGACAAGCTGCAGCAGGTCTGCCGGGTCCTCGGCCAGGCCGATGAACTGGTGATCGTTACGAAGAATCTGTACGGCGAATACAGCGCCGCGGTCAAAAACGTGCTGGACCGGTCCATCGGGACGTCCACTCCCTTCAGCACCTACCGGGGACGTCTGATGCACCACACGCTGCGCTATGGAACACATGATCTTTGGAAAGTGATCGTTTACGGGGATATCACAGAGAGTGAAAAAGCCACCTTCCGCGATCTGGCGGCGCGCAACGCCGTCAACGACGGATTCACGCGCTCCGAGGTGCTGTTTATCCGGGAACTCGGAGAATTGGAGGAAGTGCTATGAAAACAGTGCTGATCAATTGCAGCCCAAAGAAGCGTTTTTGCGCCTCCGCATACTTTCTCTCTTTAGAGCGTCTGTTCGTGGGCGGGAAAAAAGTGAGCGAAAAGCTGCGCACCCCGGCGGACCACGAACGAATCCTGGAACAGCTTCGGGACGCCGGGGCGGTGGTGTTCTGTCTTCCCCTGTATGTGGACGGCGTGCCCTCCCATGTACTCCGATTTCTGGAGAAAATGGAAGTGTTCTGCCTGGAGAACGAGCTGCACCTCAGCGTATACTGCATTGCCAACAACGGATTTATCGAAGGCCGTCAGAACGAGCCGCTGATGCGTGTCTTTGAGCATTTCTGTACACGGGCCGGTCTATCCTGGGGCGGCGGCGTCGGGATTGGCGGGGGCGTGATGCTGAACGTGACCCGGATCGTTTTTGCCGTGCAGATCGGCTTGCTGCTGCTGAACGTCGCTCTCAGCGCCATCCAGACCGGCAGCTTTTTCCCGAAGGAGGCGTGGGCCGGTTTCGGTGAGAACGCCCTGCTGTTGCTGTATTTCAATCTAGGCGTACTGTTTTATCTTGCCGGAATGGGCGGCGCCATTGGAAAGCGTTCTTTTTTCGGGAAAAAATACACCCGTATTCTGATCCCATCCTTTTTCTTTATCCTGTTTGCGGATGTATTCTTCGTTATTGCCTCTGTGCTTGAGGGCGGTATTTTCCGGGGCTGGCTGGCAAGGAAAGAGTATGAGGAGCCGATTCTGTCACAGCAGGAAACCCAACGCACTGTATAAAAAAAGTGACACCGGGCGGAGCTCAAATAAAGCCTGCGTCAAAAAGCCCTTCCCTGCCATAGGCAGCGAAGGGCTTTTTTGATGCTCGATCCGCTCAGTGACCGGTCAACATGCGGGATCCTCCCCTGACGCGTGTCCGTCCCGGATCCGGCAGACCCGGCTGCAGGCTCCCAGAGTGGAGCTGCGGTGAGAGATCATCACAACGGTTTTGTCGGAAAAATTCTCATCGATCGTCTTCAGCAGACCTTTCTCGTTGAGAATATCCAGACTGCTGGTTGGCTCGTCAAACAGCAGCAGATCGCTGTCCTTGAGCAGCGTTCTCGCGATCCCGATACGCTGCTTTTCGCCTCCGGACAGACGGCCGCCCAACTCCCCTGCCATCGTCTCATACTTTTCAGGCAGCGACATGATCAGATCGTGGATGGACGCACGCCTGGCAGCGGCCTCCACCTCCTCATCTGTCGCATCCGGCTTGCCAAGCTTAATGTTGTTTTTCAGACTGTCGTTAAACAGGAACGTATCCTGCTCCATCATGGAGATCCTCCGGCGCAAAGCGGACAGAGTAAAGCGGCGAATGTCGATGCCGTTCACCTTCACGGCCCCTTCATCGGGATCGTAGAACCGCAGCAGCAGATGCATCATCGTGGTTTTGCCGCAGCCGCTCTCCCCCATGATCCCCACGTTTTCACCGCCTCGGACAGAAAAGCTGAAATCATCCAGGACCTTGATATTTGTTCCGGGGTAGGCAAAAGAAACGTGCTCGAAAGAGATCGTGTCGATCTTCTCCGGGAATTCAAGAGTTCCGCTATCCTCCACCTGAGCGGGCTCGTCGATCAGCGCAAAGACCCGCTCCGCGGCTCCGAAGGTCTGGATCAGGCCAGTGGTCGAAGTGCTCAGCTGTGTTAGCGGATCAAAGGTGGCGGGCACCATGAGCATCAGTACGACAGCATTATAGGCAGACAGGCCCCTTTTGACGACCAATGCGCCGCAAACGGCAAAAGCCAGGATCCGGGACAGCTGGATGATGAAGCTTGGAACGCTCATCAACAGAGCGTTCTGTCGGCTGATCCCCAGTTGAAGGCGGTTCATCCGGCGACCACGCTCGTCGATGTTGTCCAGCCGCTCCTTTCCGTTGCGGAAGATCAGAACTTCCTTCAGACCCCGGAGGCTGTCCAGGATATAGGATTTGAGATCCCCCAGATCCCGTCGGTATTGTCTGCCCTTTCCCCGCCCCGCCTTTGCGATGAGCACGGGACTGATCAGACCCACGTAAGCGTATAAGGGGATCACGATCAGCGCCAGGGAAGGCGCCTTCAATGCTATAAATGTCAGAGAGAAAACCGTGCAGACCACCGCAGTGGCGATGGGCGCGATCATGTGGGCGAAAAAGATCTCCAAGGTGTCAACGTCCGCCATCAGCGTGGAGATGATGTCCCCCTTCCGCTCGCCGGTGAGCTTGGCGGGGCTGAGCCGTTGGATCTCCCCAAACATCTCCGTGCGCAGGATGGCCAGCAGATGATAGGCCACGTCGTGCCCTTTGAACATTTCATAGTAATAGGTGACAGGGATCAGGATCGTACAGATTACGATCATAACAGCCGGAAAGGCGATGGGCCTCCCCGGGGCCAGGCCGGCGGCGATGGCCAGCAACATACCGGCGCATGTGTAAATGCCGATTTTGGCCAAGCCTCCGGCGATTCCGCCGGCCACGCACTGGATCATCTCTGCGCGTACCTGTTTCGTAAAGGCGAACAGCCGCTTGAGAATGGAGAAAGCGCTCATTCTTTTTGCCTGAATATGCATCAACCCGCTCTCCTTCCGTAGTTTTCCAGAACGTCCTGCTCCCTAACCATCCCGGCGTAGATACCGTTCATGGCGATAAGCTGGTCGTGATCCCCGCTCTCCGCCACGCGGCCGTCCCGCAGGACATAGATCATGTCGGAATTGCGGACGGTAGACAGCCGATGAGAGATGATCAGCAGCGTCCTGGTGTTGGACAGCGAGTGGATACAGTTCCAGATGTCCTCTTCACTTGCGGCGTCCACGTTGGAGGTCGCCTCATCAAAAATGATGTAATCCGCCTCCGATAGCAGCGCGCGGGCTATGCCGATCTTCTGCCGCTGTCCGCCGGAGAGCTTGGCGCCCCCCTCACCCACGTCGGTCTCCAGACCGTCCTTGGCGATCAGATCCTCAAGATGCACGTCCCGCAGGGCTTCCAGCATCCGGTCTCGGGAAAGCTTCCTGTTCACGATCCGCAGGTTATCCTCCACGGTGCCGGAGAAGATATACGTGCTCTGGGGCACCAGGGAGATGCGGGTGCGCAGCTGCTCCTGGGAGATGGAGCCAAGATCCTTCCCCTCCAGGCAGACCCGGCCCGCGCTGACATCGTTGAAGTGCATCACCAGATTCACCAGGGTGCTCTTGCCGCAGCCGGACTGCCCAACCAGCGCGACCGTACTGCCGCGGGGAATGCGAAGGGAGATATCCTCCACGGCGTTTTTCGTCCCGTCATAGGAAAAGCTGACGTTTTCCAGTACGATACCGTCCTTGTCCCCGGACTCCGGCAGGTCGGGATCCACAGGCGCCCGGTTGGGCACCAGATCCAGGAAGGAAAAAATGTTGCCTGCTGCCGCGACGCCGTTGAGGGCGGTGTGGCCGGTGTTGATCAGATCCTGCACCGGTCGGAAAAACGTAAAGGCCAGCATAAGCGCGTAAAAAGACGCTGACAGCGCCACTGTTCCCCGGGAACAGGCGCCAACAAGGATAAAGGTCGACCAAAGGATGCCCCCATAGATAAACGCCTGGGTCAACAGCGTGGAGTAGAAGGACACTCGCATGGTCTTGACGATCATGCGGTAGTAGTTGAAAGATCGGGTTTTGAGATTGTCGGCCCGGTCCTTATCCCGATCCATCAGCTTCAGGGCGGTCATGCCCTCAAGGCTCTCCAGGAAATACTCGTTCAGCTTGTCGAAGGTATCCCAATAATCCTTCCGCAGCAGCGCCATGAGTTTTTTGAAAACCGCATTGGCCGGGACCACGGTGATGGACAGCACCAGCAGTACCCAGGCCGCGTAGGAGGAATAGGGGTGGATACGCGAAAACAGGATGAACGGCGCGATGAAGCAATAGATCAGATCGGGCAGATACTCGCTGAAATATTTCTCCAGTGCCTCGATGCCGTCGATGGAGGCGGTAACGGCCCTGGATGTTCCCATTTTGACCAGGTAGTCCATCTCCAGATCCAGCATCTTCTGATATATATCGTGACGAAGGCGAATACGGATCTCCGCCGTGCATTTGAACTTGACCTCTCCCAGCACCAGATTTCCTGCCAGTCCCACGGCGGAGGAGATCAGCGCCAGCATGATCTGGGAGCGGATGTCAGAGGTGTTCTCTCCGCCAATGCTGCCGATGAGCCGGGCTACAGCGGAGACCACCAGCATAAACGACAAAAGGATGACCAGTTTGGTCGCAACGATGGCAAGGATCCATCCCCAGGACTTCTTGCCCAGCTTCAGCAGCTGTTTATTGATCAGCAGCAACGTATGATTCCTCCCGAACAACTTCTTTTTCGTAATAAAACGCTCTCAGCAGGTTTCGGGTGTACTCCGCCTGAGGCGAACGGAAGACCGATTCGGTGCCGCCTCTTTCCACCTCCCGCCCCCGATTCATTACGAGGACTTCGTCTCCCACCGCCCGGACCACGTCCAGGTCGTGGGAAATAAACAACATGGCAAAGCCATGCTCTTTCTGCAAGCGTTTCAGCAGCGTAAGGATCTGGGCCTGCACGGACACGTCCAGCATGCTCGTGGGTTCGTCGGCCACCAGCACCTTTGGTTTGAGCGCGATCACTCTTGCAATGATCGCACGCTGGATCTGTCCGCCGGAGAGTTCCCAGGGATATCTCTCCAGATGTTCGTGCTGCAGACCCACCATCCCCATAAGATCCTTTAACAGCGCCTTTTCCTCCGGAGAGCCTCTGGGAACGATTCCGTAGTTGCGGATCGCCTCCAGGATCGAATCCTTTATCCTTATCCGGGGATCAAGAGCGTTCTCAGGGTTCTGAAAAATGATCTGGACGTTTCTGTGATACTCCTTCAATTCCCTGCCCCGGATAGAAGACACGTCCCGACCGTCCAGTATGATCCTTCCCGACGTGGGATCCAGCAGCCTTGTGAGCATCAGGCAGACCGTGGATTTGCCGCAGCCCGACTCTCCGATAATGCAAAGGGTCCGCCCGGCCTTCACTTCAAAGGAGACCGCGTCCACCGCTTTATGGTACGTCCGTTTGAAAAAGCCGGAGGTGTAGACCTTCGTAAGGTTTTCCACCTTAATCATATCTGCAGCACCTCACTTCGTGGTCCGGCGCGAGCGCTTTCATATTGGGATGGGAACGCGTGCATCGGTCGGTGCAGTATCGGCATCTCTCATGGAACCGGCAGCCCTCGGGAAGATCGATCAGAGAACAGGGACTCCCCTCCAGAACATGCAAGCCGTTTTGGGGCATGGAGGCGATCAAGCCTTCCAGATAGGGGTGCAGCGGTTTTGAGAAGACCTCTTCCTTCGGCGCGATCTCCACGATCTCCCCGGCGTACATGATCGCGATCCTGTCGCAGATCGCGCGGGCAAACTTCAGGTCGTGGGTGATGATCAGCCCGGCGCAGCGGGCATATTCAATGAATCGGCGGAGAGAGTCGATCACCTGTCCACGGACGAGGGCATCAAGGCCCTTGGTGGGCTCATCCGCGATCATGAACGGAGGCCGTCCGCACATGGCCATGGCCACCATGACTCTCTGTTTCATGCCGCCGGAGAGCTCCACCGGGTATTTGGACATGATCGCATCGGGGTCTTCAAAGGAGAGGCTTTGAAGGATCTCCCCTGCCTTCCTGGCTGCTGCGTTCTTTGAAATCTTTTCGTACAGCCGGATGGATTCTACGATCTGGTTACCCACCTTCATGACCGGATCCAGGGATTCCGAGGGGTTCTGGTTGATATAGGCGATCTCCCTGCCCCTTACGTTCTGAAGCTGTTTTTCGCTCATGGCCGTAAGCTCATCGCCGTTGAAAAGGATACTTCCCTCGGTTCTGGCGCTCGAGGGAGTGAGTCTCAGGATCGTCTGGCCGAGAACGGATTTCCCGCAGCCGGTCTCCCCCACGAGGCCCACGATCTCCCCGGGCGCTATCGCCAGATCCACCCCGCTGACGGCTTTGACAAAGCCGTCACGGCTGTTAAAGGTGGTTGACACGTTTTTCAATTCCAATATGCTGTCCATTCTCACACCTACATACGACTGATATTTGCGCTGTCGTGGATATCCAGCCTGTCCTGCAGAGAATCGCCCACCACGTTGAGCATGACCGAATATACCGCCAGCACGAACCCCGGGAAAATGAACAGCCACGGGAACGTTCGGATATAGGACATCCCGTCCCGGATCATAAGCCCGATCTCCGCATGGGGCGGCTGGACGCCGAACCCAAGGAAGCTCAGTCCCGCAATGCCCAGCACCGAATGTCCGATCATGAGAGTAAACATGGGGATGATCGTGCGGATGACGTTCGGAACGATATGCCGGAATATGATTTGTAAGTTCGAGCTGCCGACGGCCTTTGCGCCATTGATGAAATTCGCGTCTTTGATCGCTCTTACCTGGCTTCTGGCGAGCCTGGCGTAGGATAACCAGCCGAAGAGACACAGCGCCACCATCATGGAGAAGATACCGTTACCCAGCAGCATGAGGACGCAGAACGTGAGGACCATGGAAGGAAAAGACAGAATCACGTTTTGCAGAAAGACGAAGAGCTTGTCCAGTATCCCGCCGAAATAGGCCGAAGCGCAGCCGACGATCACGCCGATGGCCATGCAGATAAGCTGTGCGATAAAGCCGAGAAGAAGGGAAAGGCGCATCCCGATGAAGGCGCGGGACAGCACGTCTCTTCCGAGAGGGTCCGTTCCGAAGATATGCTGCAGGCTCGGCTTTTGTGACATGATATCCGTATGGATAACGTCCCCCTTGCCAAACAGCACGCCCGAAAAAACCACGACCAGCAGCAAAACAAGAAGGATGGCGCCTTGAATACAGAGCTTTTTGTCGTTTTTATTTTTCATAGACTTCCATCCTTATTCTGGGGTCAAGAGCATAGCTGACCAGCTCCGATATGAGGTTCAGGATGACGACCGTAAGCGACATGATAAAGACAAAGCCCAGTATGACGGGGAAATCCTTCAGCTGTATCGACTTGATCAGATAGTTGCCTATCCCGGGCAGACCAAAAATGTTCTCAATGATGATGCTGCCGCCGATCAGGGAGATTACGTTTGAGGTCACCATTGTGATAATGGGAAGAGATATATTCTTGAGGATGTGTTTCCTGAATCTCTCCGATTCGCTCAAACCCTTTGCCCTGAGGGTCACCACGTACTCCTCGTTCAGGTTTTCAAGAATGCAGATCCTTGTGATGCGGATGAGCCCTGCGGAACCTGCGATCCCCAGCACGCACGACGGAAGGATGAGACTTTTAAAGCCCTGATCGCCGGAGATCGGCGCGATCTTGAGCTTCATGGCAAACAGCCACATGGAAACGATGGCAAGCCAGAAGGACGGGACCGACATGTTCACGGCACTGATGATCCTTGTGAGCTTATCAAAAAGCCGGTTCTTGTATTTTGCCGAGAGCATCCCCAGGGAGACGCCGATCAGAAGAGAAAGCGCCGTAGCCATAACGGCCAGAGAAGCCGAGGTCACAAAACGGGTTTTAAACTCGACCCATACCGGCCGCCCGGTCCGGTAGGATCTTCCCAGATCCAGCTGAAGCATCTTTACCAGCCAGTTTTTGTACATGGGCAGAAGGCCTTTGTTGGTACCGAGGATCTCCGCATACTCTCTGACCACGTTCAGCTGCAGCCCGGGCCCGCCTGTTTTTTCCATCAGCAGCAGCTCCGCAGGGTCACCTGGAGAAAAGTACAGCAGCGCATAGGCCGTAAATGAAACGAACAGGGCCGTCAACAGCGCAAGAAATATCCTTTTGAGAATGGCAGAAATTTTCATCATTCCATCATATTGAGAAAATGGTCAACAGAAGGACTGTTGACCATTTTCTTGTACCGCCTCATTACTTACGGTTCACAACAACTTCGGACAGATCGATAAGATTCAGAGTACCGTGCCCTCTCTGCCAGGCAAAGCCGGAGACCTCGTCGGTGTAGACCCGCGCCATACCGCCGGAATACAATGTGACGGCCGGTACGAACTCGTAGGACTCATCCCAGAACATATCGAAGAAGCTCTGGATCGCTTCCTTGTCAAGGCCGGCGGAAACCACGTCGAAGTAGTCCTTGAATTTCGGGTCAAAGCCGAAGCCGGTGCCCATGGTGTCGTAGTCGGAGTAGATGCATCTCCAGGTGTAGTAGGTCACGGCTTCCTTCCAGGGGTGGGTAAAGCACATGTCGAATTCGCCCACCTGGGATTTGGCGTAGTAGCCCTGGGCGTCAAGCGCTTCGATCTCAACGCCGATGCCGATCTTTTCCAGGTCTTCCTTGACCAGCACCGCCGTATTTCTGTAAGTTTCACTGGACAGGGTGACAAGCTTCAGAACGATGTTCTCCCCGTCTTTTTCCAGGATGCCGTCATTGTCTGTATCCACATAGCCGCCGTCTTCCAGAAGCTTTTTGGCTTCTTCCACGTCATAATGGAACTTGACGCCGTTGGTGGGCGCATACTGCTCCGTGTCAAGGATGTAAGTATAAGCGGGCGTCGCAAAGCCAAAGCAGATGGTGTCGCACAGCCTCTGCCGGTCGATGGCCAGGGAAACGGCTTTTCTCAGGTTGATGTCCGTGGTGGGGCCCTTGGTGTAGTTGAACATATACATGGAGGGCGAGCCGCCGGCTCTGAAATCGATCTGGATACCCTCTTCGTCCTTGAGCTGGTTCAAAGTGGGGTAATCGGCAAAGCCGCCGTGCTCGGTGATGCCGATCACGTCAACCTCCTTGTTTTCCAGAGCCATGACTCTGGTAGGAATGTCCGGGATGACCTTGTATTCTACGGTGGTGACGGAGGGCTTTTTCGCGCTATTCCAGTAGTTCTCGTTGTACTTGAACGTGCAGCTGGTACCCGGCTCAAAATCCTCGACGACATACATGCCGGTGCCGACGTAATCAATGATGTTGCCTTCGGGGGATACAGCGCCTTCCTTGACTGCCAGGATGTAGGAAAGCTCGTATTCAAAGGTCGCGTAAGGAGAGGGGAATCTGGCGATCAGCGTCATGTCGTCCTCAACGTCAAGAGAAGTCATCAAAGTATGAAAGCCCAGAGTCTCGGCAAGAGCTTCGTTCTCAATGGAATACTTGATGCAGTTGGCGTCCAGCTTGGTCCCGTCGGAAAACTCGATACCCGGGGTCACCTTCAGGGTGTACTCCGTATAGTCCTCGTTGGGAATAACGTCAATGAGCTGCTTGGAAGCCTGCGTGGAGTTGATGCGGTAAGTAAGGGTGTCAAACACCAGGTTCATACCTTCGCTCGTCCAGTCGTTGGCGGCGCCGAGTCTCAAAACGGCGTTTTCCGGGTTAGGAGTGGGCTCCGCCGTAGCTTCGGGGACGGATTCTTCGGCCGGAGCGGCGTTTTCCGCAGGGGGAGCTGCGTTTTCCGCGCTCTTGCCGCCCTCCGACTTGCTGCCGCTGCACGCCGCCAGAGACAGACAGAGGCACAGGATCAGAAGGATGCTGACCAGTTTTTTCATTTCTTTTCTCCTTTTCATTTTATAAACAAAGCAGGACACCTCTGCGCCTTTCGGAATGGCGCAGAAAGTGCCCTGCTGTTGTTCAGTCGGACAGCCTGTTATGTGGATCTTAAAGCTTTATGCTCTTGAGTACTTCCTCCAGCCGAATCGGCTGGCCGTCGGCAACATACAGCTTGAATTCACCGAATTTCATTTCTCTGATCAAATGGATCAGCTTTTCTTCCTTCTCCGTCAGGCGAAGGGCATCGGCATGGCGCCGGGGGATTTCGGTTTCCATTGTCCACTCCTCCGAAAGCACAAAAAAACGTCTGCCCGCTTGATTCGGGGCAGACGCGTAAAGCAGATCAGATCAAGACAGTTATGCCATCAAAACGAATAGAAATGCATACAGCTTGAAAAACGCCTCAGCTACTGAACTCGAATAGCAGGACACGATCTCCCCCATGTATCTGACTTGGCCATTACAGCCGCACAGTGCCGGTCGCGTAGATCAAACTGTTTCCATGTCGCCATTGAAGGCAGGAGAAATCAAGGAATGATGTTGTGGTTCATATTCAAGATTGCTAAGAGAATACAACGAATCCATAAAAAAATCAATCCAATTTTGGATTTTCGTTTAAAACCGACGAGGCGCGGCCTCCTTGTTGGATCCCTTTGCCGGGCACTTTTGACAGAGAAGGTCGAAGTGCTGCACGTGTGTTTACACACTTCTGCCAAAAATGGATATTTTGACTACGATTACTGCATTTTTGATGTAATCGTTATGTAGGAAACCCGCGTTCGTTCCTCCGGCGGATCGGATTGTTGAATTCAGATGGTGCCGGGATGCTCCTACGTTCATTCGGCAGCAGATTCCTCATTTTTATGGATTTTACTGCCATCTATTGATTAAATTAGTAGGAATCATTATACTGAATTTGTTTGAAACTATTTCTTTGGAGGTTACTGCCATGCATGAAGGAAAACACGGCATCATTGACGAATGGGACGACAGGCCCGAACTTTTCACCGATGAAGAAGCCGGGGACCGGAACGGTACGGCGTCCAGGAAAAAAGGCAGTATCGTTTTAAAAAAGAACAACTTTCTCAAGGTGGCCTATTCCCATCGCAATTCCGAGATGGAAGGGCTGGGCGTCAAACTGGTCGAATGGATCCGCAGTGCGGACGCTGCTTCCATCAGTGATTATTTCGACAACGTGAAGGTGATCCGCGAAGAAGAACCCATGACCACTGAGCAGATCGAAAGCTATAAGAAATATATCCCTGAGGCTCTTCAGAAGGATCTTGCAACGTGGACCCAGGCCCTGGCCTGGACAAAAAACGCTGTTGCGCCGCTGAGGGACAATTATCCCTGGCTGATCGATTACTCGGGCTTTAACGGCGTCTGGATCAACCGTTGGAGATACATCATTGATCTTGATTCCAATGAGTTTGTCGTGATCCTGGCCGGGCTGGAGATGCTCTGTCAGCCGGAGGACAAGTATTCCAAAGAATTCATCTGGCCGGACAAGGTGGTACATACGGAGATCGGAAGGTTTCCGCTGGAGGACATTCCGGAAAACTGGATCGAGCTTTGCCGCAAGCGCTTTGGCAGCATGATGATCATTGCCGTGGATTACAGCCGCAACAGCGAAGCGGTGCATTCCGAAGAGATCCAGGAGGCGGGCGAAGGTCTCGGCGGATACAATCCCTACGACACCGACTGGGAGAACATCAAGTTCTTCTACGGTCAGAACAACTACAGCAAGCTGATCTCGGACATGGGCTGATCCGATAAGCATGGCGAAGGACTATGCGGACGGCCCCGGCTTCCGCACAGTCCTTTTTCTTTATCAAGCCATGACGGCGGCGGAAAACCGGCATTGACAAGAAAAGGGACATAAAAGAAATAATGTATAAAGCATTATGGACGAGATCATTGCGTGGCTTTTAAATCTCATTGATTTTCATACCGCGGCCGACGGCGATGACGCAAAGGCCTGTGCCGACTTTATCCGGCAGGTTCTGTCCGTGCACGGCGTGAAATCACAGATCTTTTCAACCCCGGGAGGACCGCGGAAGGCATACCACCTGCTGGCAGAGGTGCCGGGGAGATCCCCCGACGTCGTCATGCTCCACGCCCATCTGGATACTGCCGGTTATGGGGAGGAAAAAGACTGGCTCTTCCCTGCCGGCCGCGGCACCCGACGCCGCGGATGCGTCTGCGGACGGGGGGCCATCGACTGCAAGGGTCCGCTCGCCGTGTGGATGAAACTGTTATCGGATGCTGCGGAGGGGCCCTCCCTCCCCTATTCGCTCCGGCTGCTGGTCTCGGACCTGGAAGAGTCAGGCGGAGAGTACGGTCTCGGTCGGCTGCTGGAGCAGCATCCCGAGCTCCTCTCGGGGCTGCGCCTTGTGATCGGCGAGGGCGGCGGGTATCCTTTTCCCTTTCGGGAGGATCTCTTTTATACGTTTCAGACGGGCGAGCGGGATCCGGACGAGGAGCCGTCCTGCAGCGCCGTGGAGCCCGCCTGGGAGCAGATTTCCGCTGTCCTCGCCATGGGTATAAAAAAGGGTTATTATTCCGCCGACGTCCTTGCCTACGCCGCCCAGGTCCCCTTCCTCTCCGGTCGAAGGCTGGATATCCGTCCTTTGTATGACGGCATGGAATCCTTTTTTCGGAAGGCCCCCGTTTCCCATGTCTATGACCGCTATGGAAAGCTCTTTGAAGCAGCGCTTCAAGAGGCGCTCCCCTGTGCTCGTCTGATGCCCTACATCACTCCCGGATGCAGCGATAACCGTTGGTTCCGAAAGGCAGGCGTCCCGGTCATCGGCTTCTTTCCCCTGGATATCCGGAATTCCCTCAGTGGGATCCACGGGAGCAGCGAATATGTCAGCGAGATGTCCCTCGCACTGGCCTATCGTGTCATGTCCCGTCTGCTGGAGAGCTTGTCCGGTATATCGTTTCGTCAAATCATGTGAGAGAGCCGGCAGCACCGCAGATTCCGCCAGCCCATTTGTTCTCCAGTTCCCCTGTCAGACCCGGCCGGGGCGATCCATGATTATTGAAACATTTTATTGCTTGCATCCAAATAACGCATAAGATAAAATAATAATCAGTAAGAGGTACGTCTTTATGAAACGCTGCCAACCGTCCGCGGGACGGGATGACGGCCGGAAAGGGGTGAACGGGCAGGATCTATTCGGAACGACAAAACCAAAAGAGCAATGGGGGAGCATGAATGGAGCAGAATAAGAAAAACTCACTTTGGGAAAAACTGAACGGTATCAAAATCTATGAACTGGGTCTGCCCCTGTATCTCGTCATTTTTGTGCTGGTCTTTGCCGCCATGCTGCTTGGCTGGCTGCCCGGCGGCATGCTGGGCGCCTTTCTGGTAATGATGGTATTCGGAGGTTTGTTCAACCTGATCGGCAACAACACCCCCATCGTAAAGACATATCTGGGCGGAGGCGCCATCGTTTGCATTTTCGCCTCGGCCATTCTCGTTTACGCCGGTGTCATCCCGGAAAAGGTCGTCAGCAACGTGGACAGCTTTATGAATACCACGGGCTTTCTGAACTTCTATATTGCCGCGCTGATCACCGGCTCCATTCTTGGCATGAGCCGCTCCCTGCTGCTGCGGGCGGCGGTGCGGTTTCTGCCGGTGGCGCTGTGCGCCATGACCATGGGCTGCCTGTTGGTGGGGCTGGTGGGCATGATCCTGGGCTACGGATTCGTAGACGCCATCATGTACGTGGCCATCCCTATGATGGGCGGCGGTATGGGTGCGGGCGTGGTGCCTCTCTCGGGCATGTACGCGGAAGCGCTGGGCGTGGAAAGCGGCATCATCATGTCCCGTATGATCCCCGCCTCCACGCTCGGAAATGTGACGGCCATCGTCTGCGCCGGTCTGCTGGCCAAGCTGGGGGAAAGCGTTCCCTCCATCAACGGAAAAGGCAAGCTGATGCGCAAGGAGCAGGAGGATCTGAGTGAGGGTGAGGCCCCCGCTCAGGACGTGAAGCTGATGGGCATGGGCCTTGTGACGGCCATGACCTTTTTCCTGCTGGGCACCTATATCAACAAAGCCATCTCCGCAGTACACACTTACGCCTGGATGATCATTCTTGTGGCGGCCGCCAAAGCCGCCGGGATCGTTCCCAAACGGATGGAGTACGCCGCGCAGCAGTGGAGCCAGTTTGTGATGACCAACTGGACCCAGGCGCTGCTGGTGGGCATCGGCATCGCCATGATCGACCTCGGCGCGGTGATCGATGCGTTCTCCCTGTCTTACCTGGTGCTGGTACTGGTGGTTGTGCTGGGTGTGGCTCTCGGGGCCGGGCTGGGAGGCCAGATGGTGGGCTTCTATCCCATCGAATCTGCCATTACAGCAGGTCTTTGCACCACAAACATGGGCGGCACCGGCGACATTGCCGTTCTCTCGGCCGCTGATCGTATGGTGCTGCTGCCATTTGCTCAGATCTCCACGCGGATCTGCGGCGCGGTGGTGCTGGTGGTGGCAAGCATTCTTGTGAGAGTTCTTTTCGGCGCATAACGACAAACGGAAAGGAGATTATTCATGGACTACGGAAAGGTTTCTTTGGAAAAGCACGCAGAGTGGAAAGGAAAGATCGAGATCAAGGTCCGCGCCGCTGTGGATAATTCCGAGGCGCTGAGCCTGGCTTACACCCCCGGCGTTGCGACTCCCTGCCTGGAGATCCAGAAGGATACCGGCAAGAGCTTTGAACTGACCCGCCGCTGGAACATGGTGGCCGTGATCACCGACGGCACTGCCGTTCTGGGTCTGGGGGATATCGGTCCGGAAGCCAGCATGCCGGTAATGGAGGGCAAATGCGCTCTGTTCAAAGCCTTCGGCGACGTTGACGCGGTGCCGATCTGCGTGGACACCAAGAACGTGGATGAATTTGTGCAGACCGTACGCCTGATCTCCAAGTCCTTCGGCGGCGTGAATCTGGAGGACATCTCCGCGCCCCGCTGCTTTGAGATCGAGCAGCGGCTGAAGGAGTGCACCGACATCCCCATTTTCCACGACGATCAGCACGGTACCGCGGTCATCACTCTGGCCGGCATCATCAACGCGCTGAAGATCGTTGATAAAAAGCTGCCCGAGATCCGCATCGTTCTCAACGGCGCAGGCGCCGCGGCCACCGCCATCACCAAGCTGCTGATCTCCGCCGGTGCGGTGGACGTCACCCTCTGCGACCGGAGCGGCGCCATCTGGAACGGCCGAACCGATCACATGAACCCTGCCAAACAGGAGATCGCGGAGCTCACCAACCCTTACAAGCGTCAGGGCTCCCTTGCCGACGTGATCCAGGGGGCGGACGTTTTCATCGGCGTTTCCGCGCCGGGAGTGCTGACCACGGAAATGGTAAAGACCATGAACCGGGACGCCATCATTTTTGCCTGCGCCAATCCCACGCCGGAGATCTTCCCCGAAGACGCAAAGGCAGGCGGGGCAAAGGTGGTCTCCACCGGACGGTCCGACTACCCCAACCAGGTCAACAACGTACTGTGCTTCCCCGGCATCTTCCGGGGTGCGCTGGACGTGCGGGCCAGCGATATCAACGACGCCATGAAGATCGCCGCGGCCCACGCCATTGCCGGGCTGGTTTCGGACGAGGAGCTCAACCCCGACTATATCCTTCCCAAGGCCTTTGATCCCCGGGTCCGCGACGCTGTGGCCAACGCCACCGCCAAAGCCGCCCGGGAGAGCGGTGTGGCCAGGATCTGATCCGCTGTTTCGATCTCTCACCGCTGTTTGCGGCGGAGGAGCACCGTTTGTGTCTCCTCCGCCGTTTTTTCTTGCAATTGAGCCGATCCGTTGTAAAATAGGGCTGCGGTGTTTCCCGGGTGAATGAACGGAAAGGAGTGATCGATTATGAAAATGGATCGTGTACGGAGGGCCCACGATATCTGACCCTCCAATACTTTAACGGAGGATCAAGAATGATCAGATTACTTGCCATCAGCGAACAAAACTGGCAGGAGGCCGCAAAGCTTTCTGTCGACAGCGAACAAAAGCGATTTCTGGACACGGCTGTGGGCATCCTGGCCAGAGGCTACGCCTATCGCAGCAGCCGCGCAAAGGTTTTGGGCATTTACCGGGGTGAGACCCTTGTCGGTCTGGCGCTGGTCAAAGATCTGGAGGAAGAGCCGGCTTGTTATGACCTGCAGCAGTTTATGATCGACCGACGCTATCAGGGCCGGGGTTACGGCGCCCAGGCGCTGGAGCTGCTGCTCTCCGCCCTGGAAAGAGAGCGTCGATTCGAGCAGGTAGAGGTATGCGTCAGCGCGGACAATGCTCCTGCCCTGGGCCTGTTTGCAAAGGCGGGCTTTGCCGACAGCGGATATGTGGATCCGCAGGTCCCCCACAGCCGCAATCTTGTCTATCGTTTCACGGACGATGCGGGTTTTTCCGAGAGGGAGATCGCCGACTTTTCCGATCCGGCGTTTCAGACGGCGTTTCGCGCCTATTTTGATGAACTTGGCATCGCCGTTGCGGACTGGAATGGGTTGTTTGCCCAGATGAATGACGAGGGAGACAACGAAGCTCTTCTGGCCGTCCGCGGAGACGGACAGACCATCGGGTTTATCCAGTACAGACCCATAGAGTTTTCCAGCTGGTTTTTTTCCGAGACCTGCGGCCTTATACGGGAGTTCTGGGTCTCCGGTCCCTTCCGCGGCTTCGGCATCGGATCTGCGCTGCTGCGTCACGCGGAGGAGCGCTTTGCCCGGCAGGGTGTGCATACCATGATCCTGACTACGGACAGCGCCTCCGGATTCTATGAAAAGCACGGCTACGTCAGAGCGCCGGGGTGCCGGGCAAGAAACGAAGACGAAGTTTTTGTCAAAAAGATATAAGGCTTTTTCGTATTGACAGCGACGCCCGGAGGGAGACCCCCCGGGCGTCGTTTCAAATATGCGGAAAGTGTTTACTGCTCCTTCGAGAGCGTCATTCGGACGGCCGTGCGGATCAGATTGGCGGCGCAGAACTGCAGATCGCCCAGCGATACGGCGTATCCATCCACCGCGACTCCCGAGGTAACGGCACGAACGATATCGTCCACGTTTTTCTGACAGCCGGGCATCTGCACGTCGTTGCCCGCGTGGATACAGCCGGTGGAGGCGGAAATGGGGTAGATTCTCTCTCCCTCTCCGGTGAGAGAGGGCATTTCCTGCGAGGTAAACCAGTCCGTCATCACGAAACCGTCAAAGCCCCACTCGTCTCTGGCCACCGCCTGGAGAAGACCGTAATGATTGGCGGTATGGGTGCCGTTGAGGAGGTTATAGGACGTCATGATCGACAGCGGCCGGGCTTCCTCGACGGCGATACGGAAGCCGCGGAGATAGATCTCCCGAAGCGCCCGTTCGCTCACGTGAGAATTGGTGAAATAGCGGTTCTCCTCCTGATTGTTGGCGGCAAAGTGCTTGATGGTGACGCCCCGTCCGGGGTGGGACTGCACCCCACGGGTGATGGCCGCGGCGCACTGTCCGCTGAGGACGGGATCCTCGGAATAGTACTCAGAGTTTCGGCCGCAGAGAGGATCGCGGTGGATATTCAGCGCGGGTGCCAGCCAGAGATCCACCCCGAACAGCTCCATCTCGGCGCCGATCATGGAACCGATCTCCTCCAGCAGCGGCATGTTCCAGGACATGGCCAGCGACCAGCCGATGGGGATCGCAGTGCAGTACTGATACCAGGTATCGGAGTTTTCATCCGTGTACGCCGGATCAAAGGGTTCCGCGGCGTCCGCCATAATGCTGCCGCCGGGCAGAAGGTTCCCCGCTTTGTCCGTTTTGAACACCGGCTGGAGACGAAGTCCCGCCGGTCCGTCGGCCAGAATAAGATCCGGGATCCCTCTGGTCTCGGCAAGAATGGCGCTGGTGTCTCCCGCCGCTCCGGGGACGATATGGGATGCAGCCCCGACGACGGAGCCCCCTCCCTGACGCATGGTGCCCACACACAGCTCCGCCAGCTCCTTCACCGTCAGCTGGGCGGTCAGCTCCCCTATGGTACATCTGCCTGCACGGATATCGTCGATGGTCAGTGTCGAGGTCTTCTCCGTGGTCATCTCCCGGCGGGGGCCGGAGTACTGCGGGCTTTTCGCACAGATCACGCTCACGTCCGCGATCAGCACCGGAACGTTGGGATGGGAGATCGGCTCCTGCGCGGGAGGCGTGATCTCCGTCACGGGATCGTCGTCCGGAAACGCGTTTTTGACGATCTCCGTCCTTACCGTCTTATCCAGACGCACCACGGCCGCAGCCCTGGTGTCCCGGGAGTCGGTCCCTGCGTAGAGCACGTAATCCCCGGCCTCCAGGACCCAGGAAGCGCACTCCCCGCAATAGGACGCCATCTGCCGAAGCTTCACCTGCAGGGTGATGGTCTCGCTCTCTCCGGGGGAAAGGAGCTTCGTCTTTCCAAAGGCGGCCAGCTCCTGCCGGGGTTTGGGCAATTTGCCTGCCGGCGCGCTGAAATAGAGCTGCACGACCTCCTTCCCGGGCCGATCTCCTACGTTTTGGACCGTTGTCGTCAGGCATACCGTCTCCCCTTTCAGCACCGCGGCTGGGCGGCTCATGGAAAAGGACGTATAGGACAGTCCGTATCCAAAGGGATAGATGGGTTCCACATCCCATGTGTCAAAATACCGGTAGCCCACAAAGATCCCTTCGGTATAATACTCGTCCTCCACGTTGCCGTCGTTGCGGCTGAAGGCCGCGGCAGCGGGATAATCCTCATAACGCCGGGCCCAGGTATCCGTCAGTCTGCCGGAGGGATTTACCCGCCCCAGCAGCACATCCGCAAGCACGTCTCCGCCCACGCTGCCCAACTGGCCCATGAGCAGAACGGCATTGATCCCCCGGATGGATTTGATCTCACTCATATCCATCACCGCGCCTGTGTTCAGCACCACGATCAGCTTGTCATAGACTCCGGCGAGCTGCCGGAGCTGCTCCTTTTCCTCGTCATAGAGGAGATAGTCTCCCCTCACGCAGCGGCGGTCCGCGCCCTCCCCCGCGGTGCGGGAGATCACATAGACGGCGATGTCCGTCCGGGAAGACAGGACGTCCTCCTCGTCAATGGGAACAGGAGCCACGACCTGAAACGGATTGGAGAAAGCGATGGATAATTCAGGGACTCCCCGCTCCCGGGCCGTCCGGGCGATCCAGTTCCGGTGCGCGAGCTTTTCCTCCCGATTCTTCTGATCCTGTCTGTCCAGCCAGGATTTCGTGGTAATCGTGAAGCCTGCGTTTTCCAGTCCCTGTTCGATGTTAACGTCGCTTCGCGTGTTTACGTCTCCGGACCCCGTGCCGCCGCGAACGGTATTCCGCGCGCCGCTGCCGAACAGTGCCGCGGCACGGGGCTCTCCCAGCGGCAGTGTCCCATCGTTTTCCAGCAGTACGACGCACTCCCCTGCCAGCGAACGGGAGAGCGCCAGATGGTCCGTCTCCCGTCGGGTGATGTCATTGTTTCGCGCGGCGAAGTATCTTGTCATTGTACTTACCCCCTTGCCTTCGCGGCCATGATTCGTTTTTTATCATTGTACATGAATTCTGCCGAATACGGAATATCTGTTGACGTTTTTTCCTTGAGGATTTAAGATTTTATGAGAAAAATATGACTCGGAGGGAATCGAAATGAAAGATATACTGAACGCCCCCTTCATGCAGGAGCTGATCCGGACCGCCGCCAATATGTATGGCCACGGGTGGGACGAAAGGAACGGCGGGAACATTTCCCTTCTGCTGGATGAGGCGCAGATCGCCGAGTATCTGGACGGAACCGTGCTGCGGACCATGCCCATCGGCTTCTCCGCGCCGGAGCTGGCGGGATGCGTGTTTCTGCTCACCGGCACGGGAAAGTATTTCAAAAACGTCCCCTATGATCCGGCGGCGAATCTGGGAATTATCCGCATCGGACAAAACGGCGATACGGCGGAGCTCCTCTGGGGCTTTTCCGACGGCGGGACCTTTACCAGCGAGCTTCCGGCCCATCTGATGAGCCACGTACAGCGGCGAGCGGTCGATCCTGCGCATCGGGTCGTCATGCACTGTCACCCGAATCATCTGCTGGCCATGACCTTCGTGCACACGCTGGATGAGCGTGCGTTCACCCGGACGCTGTGGCGGATGTGCAGCGAGTGCATCATGGTCTTTCCTGACGGGATCAACGTTCTGCCCTGGATGCTCTGCGGCACCAACGAGATCGGATCGGCCACGGCAGAGAAAATGCGTACGGCCCGCCTGGTGGTGTGGGCGCAGCACGGCGTCTACGGTGCGGGGCGGGATCTGGACGAGACCTTCGGGTTGATCGAGACTGCGGAAAAAGCGGCGGAGGTATATCTGAAAATCGCCCACCTGCCCATATTGAACACCATTACCGACGCTCAGCTGCGCCTGATCGAAAAGCACTACGGCGTAACGGCCCGGGAGGGCTATCTGGAATAAAAAGGCGTCCCCCATAAGGGGACGCCTTTTTATTCGCTCAAAAACTGCTCAAGGAATAACAACAGACGGTCAAATCCGCCGTTCGGCCACCGGGAGACGTCTGCATTCTGCCGGTTGATCAGGCAATCGGTCAGCAGGAAGGTCTTCATGCCCAACTCTCCCGCCACCATGTCCTCCCCGGCGTCGTTGCCCACCATGAGACAATCGGCCGGTTCCGCGTCCAGTCGGCGGAGGATCTCCCGGTAATAATCAAGGTTGGGTTTGCACCAGCTGATATTCTCATAGGTGGTGTACAGGGCAAAGAGCTCCGGCTCCAGCCCCGCCCAGCGGATACGGTTTTCCGTGGCAACCGCGGGAAAGAGAGGATTCGTGGCCAGAACGGGCTGCCCGCCCCGGACCGTCACCAGTCCCACGCAGCGGCGGGCCAGGGGTGAAAAGCCGCAGAAGGCCCTGGCCTTTTGAAAACCCACGGCATAAAACTCTTCAAACAGCGGGATATCCTTTCGGGAATCCTCTCCGTATACAGAGGTGAAGAAGCGCCAGAATGCCTCCTCGTTGGTGCAGGAGCCGTCGTTTTTCACCATGGCCTCCGTACCGCCCCATATGGACCGGATGAGCTTTTTCGGCTCGTAACCGTGTGGCTCCATCTTTTTTACCAGGAAGGCGAAATAGCCGTTGACGAACTCGTCCTGATCCATGGGCAGGAGCGTTCCGTCCAGATCAAACAATACCGTTTTCAATCGTCATTCTCCTTTTCAACCGATCGGGCGAACCCTGATTGCGAAGGGTGGATCCTTGTGATATAATCTGAAAAAACCGCGCAGGGAGGTCTGATTCATGTCCAATGCCTATAATGTCTGCCTTGATATCGGCGGCACGAAAGTCCTCGGGGCGATCTTCAATGAGAACAACGAGATCGTCTACCGCCTGAAAAAGAGGACGAAAGAAAGCGGAGATTCCACGGACAACGTGGAAAAGGTCATCATCAGCGTGGTGGAAGAAATGCTTGCGGGCTTTGGCATCAGCGCAAAGGAGGTCAACGCCGTTTCCGCCGGCGCGCCGGGGGTGATCGACCAGGCCCGGGGGATCATCCTCACCTCCCCCAACCTCCCCTGGACGGATTACGACATCAAGACCCCCATGGAGAGCCGGTTCGGCGTGCCCTTCTTCATCGGCAACGACGTGAATATCGGCGTGCTGGGCGAGCACAGACACGGCGCCGCCATGGGTTATCGCAACGTGGTGGGGTTTTTCGTAGGCACCGGCATGGGCGGCGGCCTGATCCTCAACGGAGAGCTGTTCACCGGCAATCAGTTCAAGGCGGCCGAGTACGGCCACATGATCCTGGACCCGGAGGGGCCGCTGTGCAACTGTGGACAGCGGGGCTGTCTCGAGGCGTTCTCCAGCAAACAGGGTATGTCCTCCTACATCCGCCAGCAGGTCTCCCGGGGCCGGGAGAGTCTGATGGCCGACAAGCTGGAAAACGGCGTGTTCAAGAGCAAGGCGCTGAAGCGGGCGCTGGCGGCCGGAGACGCCGTGGCGGAGGAGGCCGTGGACCGGGCCTGTCATTATCTGGCCGTGGCTACCGGAAACATGATCAACACCATCAGTCCCGACGTTGTGATCTACGGCGGCGGCGTGATCGAGGCCATGGGCGAGCTGTTTCTGGAGAAGATCGCGGCCCAGGTGGACCGCTACTGCATGCCCTCCATCCGCAGCACGGTGGAACTGAAGACCGCCGCTCTCGGGGACGATTCCATTATCTACGGCGCCCTGTCCATGATCGAGGAGTATACGAAATGAGGAAAAACCATCCCGCGGACGCGGGATGGTTTTTCGCGTACCGGTCAAAGGGCCGAGCGGATATGGTCCAGCAGATCGTCGTAGCTCTCGCAGGCAGGCAGGTCCGGATTGGCGGCACGGATGGCATCCGTGCTGCGAAACAGGACTCCCGCCTTGCTCGCTCGGATCATGGCAAGGTCGTTGAAGCTGTCCCCCGCGGCAATGGTTTCGTAGCCCACGGATTGAAAAGCCCTGACGGTGGAGAGCTTCGTATTCTCACAGCGCAGATGGTAGTCGCTGATGCTTCCGTCCGGAGCCACGATCAGCTCGTTGCAGAAGATGGTGGGCCAACCCAGCTTTCTCATCAGCGGCTGGGCAAACTGCGTAAAGGTGTCGCTGAGGATCACCGCTTGCGTGATGGAGCGCAGCTCGTCAAGGAATTCCCGGGCGCCGGGCATGGGATCCACGTTGGCGATCACCTCCTGGATCTCCCGGAGGCCCAGAGAGTGCTCCCGCAGGATCCCCAGCCGCCAACGCATCAGCTTGTCGTAATCCGGTTCGTCGCGGGTGGTCCTCCTCAGCTCCGGAATGCCGCTTTTTTCCGAAAAGGCGATCCATATCTCCGGAACCAGGACCCCCTCGAGATCGAGACAGACAATGTTCATGTTTTCTCTCCCCTGCTTTCGCGATTTATACAAGTAAACAACAAAGGGGCGTTTTTGTCAAGTCGCTGTGAATTTACCCATATCCGCCGGAAAAAACACCCTTCCAATGTGTGTTGAATGACAAATCTGTTTTCGGGTGATTGACAAGATTTACGTACAAAAATATAATATGTTCGTAATACATCCGTGGACTATTTTTGCGCTGTATCAGCCGTCGGGATGTGATGATTTTGACCCAGCTTCGATCTATTTTCAAACAGACATCTTTAATCCAAAGGGATTAGTATACGCCTATGCCCATGAGCCAAAAGGACCATCGGACACGGGCGTTTGATTTTTTCGGGAGGTTCATATGAAAAAAGTCGGCATCATCATGGGGAGCGACAGCGATCTGCCCGTCATTCGGAAGGCAACGGACCAGCTCAAGGCGCTGGACGTCCCCTTTGAGGTTCACGTGTACTCCGCTCACCGCACGCCGGAAGAGGCGCGTTCGTTCGCTCTGAACGCCAGAGAGAACGGATTCGGCGTTCTCATCGCCGCGGCGGGCATGGCCGCCCATCTGGCCGGAGCCATCGCCGCCAACACCACGCTGCCGGTGATCGGCATCCCCTGCAAGAGCGCTGTGCTCGACGGCATGGACGCTCTGCTCTCCACCGTGCAGATGCCCTCCGGGATCCCGGTAGCCACCGTCGCCATCGACGGAGGCACCAACGCCGCGCTTCTGGCCGCGGAGATCCTTGCCGTGGCCGACGCGGAGCTGGCCCTCAAGCTGGATGACAAGCGCCGCGAGGACGCCCGGAAAGTCCTGGAGAAGGATGCCGGCATCGCCGAAAAACTGTAAAGAAAAAAAACAAAGATAAAGGAGAAGCGGAAAATGGAAAAGAAACTTGTTTACACCGGAAAAACCAAGAACGTCTACGCTCTGGAGAACGGCAACTACCTTCTCGAGTTCAAGGACGACTGCACCGGTAAGGACGGCGTGTTCGACCCCGGCATGAATGAGGTGGGCCTCACCATCGAGGGCGTGGGCGACGTGAACCTGCGCATGTCCATTTACTTCTTTGAAAAGATCAACGCCGCCGGTATCCGCACGCACTTTATCCGTGCCGATCTGAACGACACAACTATGGAAGTGCGGCCCGCCAAGGTGTTCGGCAAGGGGCTGGAAGTGATCTGCCGCCACAAGGCCGTGGGTTCCTTTATCCGCCGCTACGGCGATTATATCGAAGAGGGCGCCGATCTGCCCGCCTACGTGGAAATGACCTTCAAGGACGACGCCAAGGGCGATCCCCTGGTCACCAAGGACGGCCTGATTGTGCTGGGCGTGATGACGGATCAGCAGTACGAGGATATCAAATCCATGACCCAGCGGATCACCCAGATCGTGGCCGATGAGATGAAGGCCCGCGGCATGGTTCTGTACGATATCAAGTTTGAATACGGCTACGACGCCGACGGAAAGGTCATGCTCATCGACGAGATCGCTTCCGGCAACATGCGTGTCTACAAAGACGGCGAATACGTGGATCCCATGACTCTCTCGGCTCTTTTCTTCGCGTAATGGGCGGTTTCTTCGGCGCGGTTTCTCACCGCGATGTGGTTTTGGACGTATTTTTCGGCGTGGACTATCACTCCCATCTCGGCACCCGCCGGGGAGGAATGATCATCTGCAACGACGTTGGCTTTCAGCGGCAGATCCACAATATCGAAAGCACTCCCTTCCGCACCAAGTTTGAAAAGGATCTGGAGACTTTCCACGGCTGCAGCGGCGTAGGCTGTATCAGCGACAGCGACCCGCAGCCGCTGTTGGTGCGCTCTCATCTGGGACTGTATGCCATCACCACCGTCGGGATCATCAACAATGCCGACGCCCTGGTGGAGGAATTCTTCTCCGGGCACTCCTATCAGTTTATGGCCATGAGCTCCGGCAAGGTGAACGAGACGGAGCTGGTGGCCGCCCTGATCAACCGGGAGGACGACCTCATCACCGGCATCCTCCGGGCCCAGGCCGTGATCGAGGGCTCCATGACGCTGCTGATCCTCACCGAGGACGGGCAGATCATCGTGGCCCGGGACCGTCTGGGCCGTCTGCCGGTGCTCATCGGCCGCAACGGTCAGGGACACTGCGTCTCCTTCGAGTCCTTTGCCTATCACAAGCTGGGGTACGAGGACGCCTACGAGCTGGGACCGGCGGAGATCGTGCGCCTGGACGCCGACGGCTTTGAGACCGTCTCCCCCGCCGGAAAGGATATGCGTATCTGCGCGTTTCTGTGGACCTATTACGGCTACCCCAACTCCAACTATGAGGGTGTGAACGTAGAAGTCATGCGCTACCGCAACGGGGAGATCATGGCGGAAAACGAGAGCGAGACCATGCCCGACGTGGACTTTATCGCCGGGATGCCCGACTCTGGCATCCCCCACGCCATCGGCTATGCCAACCGGAGCTGGAAGCCCTTTGCCCGGCCTTTCGTAAAGTACACTCCCACCTGGTCCCGATCCTTCGTCCCCGCCAATCAGGAGGTCCGCAACCAGGTGGCAAAAATGAAACAGATCCCCGTGCCCGAGCTCATTCAGGACAAGCGGCTCATGCTCATCGACGACTCCATCGTCCGGGGCACCCAGCTGCAGGAGACCGTGGAGTTCCTCTATGAGGCGGGAGCCGCGGAGGTGCATATGCGTTCCGCCTCTCCCCCCATCGCCTACGGCTGCAAATACCTGAACTTTTCCCGGAGCAAATCGGAGATGGAGCTGCTGGTGCGCCGCATGGTCAAGGAGCTGGAGGGCGACGAGGGGATCGAGCATCTGGACGAGTACGTCGACGCCAACACGGAGCGCGGACAGTGCCTGCTGCACAGCATCTGCGAGAAGTTCGGCTTCAGTTCTCTGGGTTATCAGTCCATCGACGGCCTTTTGAAGGCCATCGGCATCGACCGCAATAAGATCTGTACCTACTGCTGGACAGGAAAGGAATAACGATATGGAATCCCATTCTGCCTCCTACGCCGCCGCCGGAGTGGACATTCAGGCGGGTTACGAGGGCGTAAAGCTGATGAAAAAGCACGTGGAGCGCACGTTCATCCCCGGCGTGGTGTCCGGCATCGGCGGATTCGGCGGGCTGTTTGCCCCGGATCTCGCCGGTATGCGCGAGCCGGTGCTGGTCTCCGGCACCGACGGCGTGGGCACAAAGCAGCGCATCGCCCAGTTGATGGACCGGCACGATACCGTCGGAATCGACTGCGTGGCCATGTGCGTAAACGATATCATATGCTGCGGCGCAAAGCCCCTGTTTTTCCTGGACTATATCGCCATCGGCAAAAACCTTCCCGAAAAGGTGGCGTCTCTTGTCGCCGGCGTGGCAGAAGGGTGCGTACAGGCCGGCTGCGCCCTCATCGGCGGCGAGACCGCCGAGCATCCCGGCACCATGGCGCCGGATGACTACGATCTGGCTGGGTTCTCCGTGGGCGTGGTGGACCGGGAAAAGATCATCGACAACGGAAAAATGCGCCCCGGAGACGTGATCGTCGCTCTGCCCTCCAGCGGTCTGCATTCCAACGGCTACTCTCTGGTGCGAAAGGTTTTCGACGTGGAGCACGCAGATCTGGGCCGGTACGTGGACGAGCTGGGAACCACTCTCGGCGATGCGCTGCTCACCCCCACCAGGATCTACGTAAAGCCCGTTCTGGCGGTGCTGGCGGCTGCGGAGGTCCGCGGCGTCAGCCACATCACCGGCGGCGGGTTTTATGAAAATATTCCCCGCAGCGTTCCCGACGGTCTGTGTGCCCGCATCGACACCGGCGCCATTCGCACGCCGGCGGTGTTCTCCCTGCTGCAGCGGACGGGAGATATCCCCCTGCGAGACATGTTCAACACCTATAACATGGGCGTCGGCATGAGTCTGATCGTTTCGGAAGATACGGCGGACGCTGCGCTCCGCACGCTGCGGGAGCACGGCGAGGACGCCTATGTCATCGGCCAGATCATTTCAGGAGAGGAGAAAGTAACGCTATGCTGACTGAAAAAGCGCGCATCGCCGTTCTGGTCTCCGGCGGCGGAACAAACCTGCAGGCGCTTATCGACGCTCAGAGCAGCGGTAAACTCCGCAGCGGAGAGATCGTTTTCGTTGTCTCCAACAAGGCGGACGCCTACGCCGTACAAAGGGCCAGACGCGCCGGCATCGAGACCATGGTGATCACCGGATCCAAGGCGACCTTTGAATCGGCGCTGATCTCCACTCTCTACCGGCACGAGATCGATATCATCATCCTGGCGGGCTTCATGCAGATCCTCAGCCCCCGGCTGATCAGCGAGTATCCCGGTCGGATCCTCAATGTACACCCCTCCCTGATCCCCTCCTTCTGCGGAGAGGGCTTTTACGGACTCAAGGTACATGAAGCGGCGCTGGCCCGGGGCGTGAAGGTCACCGGTGCCACGGTGCACATCGTAAACGAGATCCCCGACGGCGGCCCCATCCTTCTTCAGAAGGCGGTGGAGGTCGACCCCGACGACACCCCGGAGACGCTGCAGCGGCGCGTGATGGAAAAGGCGGAGTGGATCCTCCTTCCCCAGGCGGCGGAGCTGCTGAGCAAACAGGTTTTGGATGAAAAGGAGCGTCAGTATGATTGATTTTCTCGATTTTCTGCGTAACAACCCCTATCCCGGCCGCGGCATCGCCGTGGGCAAAGACCGGGTGTATTATTTCATCATGGGCCGCAGTGAAAACAGCCGCAACCGCATTTTCGTGGAGACGGAGGACGGCATCCGCACCCAGGCCCACGACCCGTCCAAAATGCAGGATCCCAGTCTGATCATCTACCATCCCGTGCGCAAAACCGATAAAGCGCTGATCGTCACCAACGGCGACCAGACCGACACCATCTGGAAGATGGGCGACTTCCGTCAGGCGCTGATGACCCGGGAGTACGAGCCCGACGGTCCCAACTGGACGCCCCGCATCTCCGCCATCATCCACAACGACGGCAGCTTTGAGCTCTCCATCCTTAAGGAAAAGGACGGCCGCTGCCTGCGGGAGTTCTTCTGCTACGAGGGCTGCTCCGAGGGAAAGGGCTATTTTATCAGCACCTATCAGGGGCCCGGTTCTCCCCTGCCCAGCTTTGCCGGCGAGCCGCTGGAGATCGACATGCCCGAGCCGGAGGACGTGTGGGCCGCGCTCAACGCGGACAACAAGGTTTCCCTTTATACCAACGTCAACGGAGAAGTCCGGCTTTTCAACAAAAATCTGGGGGATTGAATGATGAATGAATTTGAACTGAAATACGGCTGCAACCCCAATCAGAAGCCCGCGAAGATCTACATGAAAGACGGCAGCGAGCTGCCTGTCACCGTGCTCAACGGCCGCCCCGGTTATATCAACTTTCTGGACGCCCTCAATTCCTGGCAGCTGGTGCGAGAGCTGAAAGAGGCCACCGGCATGCCGGCCGCCGCCAGCTTCAAGCACGTTTCCCCCGCCGGTGCGGCAGTGGGTCTGCCCCTGTCGGAGGTGGAGAAAAAGATCTACTTCGTAGCGGAGAACGCCGAGCTCTCCCCCATCGCCTGCGCCTATATCCGGGCCCGCGGCGCGGACCGGCTCAGCTCCTACGGTGACTGGGCGGCTCTCAGCGACGTTTGCGACGCCGCCACCGCCGCTTATTTGAAGGAGGAGGTCTCCGACGGTGTGATCGCCCCCGGCTACACCGACGAGGCGCTCTCCATTTTGAAGACCAAGAAAAAAGGCGGCTACAACGTGGTTCAGATCGACGCCGGCTACGTCCCCGCCCTTCAGGAGTGCAAGGACGTTTTCGGCATCACCTTTGAACAGGGCCACAATAACTTCCGCATCGATGAAAAGCTGCTGGAAAACATCGTGACGAAGAACAAGGATCTGCCCCGCCAGGCCCAGATCGACATGATCATCTCCCTGATCACCCTGAAGTACACCCAGTCCAACTCCGTGTGCTACGTGAAGAACGGCCAGGCCATCGGCGTCGGCGCCGGACAGCAGAGCCGCATCCACTGCACCCGTCTGGCCGGGCAGAAGGCCGACAACTGGTACCTGCGCCAGAATCCCAAGGTGCTCTCTCTCCCCTTCGTGGACAACATCCGCCGTCCCGACCGTGACAACGCCATCGACGTGTACATGTCCGACGAGTATGAGGACGTTCTGGCCGAGGGCACGTGGCAGACTCTTTTCAAAGTCAAGCCCGAGCCCCTCACTTCTCAGGAGAAAAAGGAATGGATCGCCACCCAGAGCGGCGTGACCGTGGGCAGCGACGCTTTCTTCCCCTTCGGAGACAACGTGGAGCGGGCCCGGAAGTCCGGTGTTCAGTACATTGCCGAGCCCGGCGGCTCCATTCGGGACGACAACGTCATCGAGACCGCGGACAAGTACGGCATCGTAATGGCTTTCACCGGGATGCGCCTGTTCCACCACTGAGAAGGAGATGCCATGAGATTAATGGTTGTCGGCGGAGGCGGGCGGGAGCACGCCATTATCCGCAAGCTTCGAGAGAACCCGGACGTCGGTGAGATCTTCGCTCTGCCCGGCAACGCCGGAATGGAGCCGGAGGCGGTCTGCGTGCCCATCGGCGCCACGGACATCCCTGCCATTGTGGAATTTGCTCTGACCCACAGCATCGACTACGCCGTGGTGGCGCCGGACGATCCGCTGGTGCTGGGCTGCGTGGATGCACTGGAGGCAAAAGGTATCCCCTGCTTCGGGCCCCGGGCCAACGCCGCCATCATCGAGGGCAGCAAGGTTTTTGCCAAGAACCTGATGAAAAAATACGGCATCCCCACCGCCGCCTACGAGGTCTTCAACGACATGGACAGTGCCCTGGCCTACCTGGACACAGCCCCGCTGCCCACCGTCATCAAGGCAGACGGCCTCGCCCTGGGCAAGGGGGTCATCATCGCCCAGACCCGGGAGGAAGCCCGCACCGCGGTGCGGGAGATGATGCAGGACAAGAAGTTCGGCAAGAGCGGCGAGCACATCGTGATCGAGGAATTCCTGCAGGGTCCGGAGGTCTCCGTTCTGTCTTTTACCGACGGAGAGACTGTGGTGCCCATGATCTCTTCCATGGATCACAAACGGGCCGGAGACGGCGACACCGGGCTGAACACCGGCGGTATGGGCACCGTAGCCCCCAACCCCTTCTATACCAAAGCCGTGGCCGATGCGTGTGTGGAAAAGATCTTTCTGCCCACCATTCGCGCCATGAAGGCGGAGGGCCGCCCCTTCCGCGGCTGCCTGTATTTCGGGCTGATGATCACTGCCGACGGTCCCAAGGTCATTGAATACAACTGCCGTTTCGGTGATCCGGAGACGCAGGTGGTGCTGCCGCTGCTGGAGAGCGACCTGCTCACGGTGATGAAGGCCACTACGGAGGGTACCCTCGCCTCCACCCCTGTGAAGTTCAGCGATAAGTACGCCTGCTGCGTCATCATGGCCTCCCGGGGGTATCCCGTTGCTTACCAGAAGGGGTTCCCCATGGACATTCCCGGGGACGTGCTCCCCTCCGTTTACGTTGCTGGCGCTAAAAAGGATGACGAAGGCCGGCTGCTGACCAACGGCGGGCGGGTACTCGGCTGCACCGCCGTAGCCGATTCTTTGCCTCAGGCTATCCGTGACGCTTACGCACTGGTGGAACGCATCCATTTTGAAAACGCATTCTTCCGCCGCGATATCGGCGCGCGGGCCATGAGTGCGCTGACGGAGGAGTAAAATGGTTTTCAGAGTATACGTTGAAAAGAAGCCCGGACTTGCCGGTGAGGCCGCCGCGCTGAAAAACGATCTGCAGTCGCTGCTGGGCATCACGTCCCTGGAGGATCTGCGGCTCTTTAACCGTTACGACGCGGAGAACATCACCCCCGAGCTGTTTGATTACGCAAAAAAAACCGTTTTTTCCGAACCCCAGGTGGATAACACCTACGATACCCTGGATCTTCCCGGTGCGGTCGTTTTTGCCGTGGAATACCTGCCGGGACAGTTTGATCAGCGGGCGGACTCCGCCGCCCAGTGCATCCAGATCATTTCCCAGGGGGAGCGCCCCCTGATCCGCTCGGCCAAGGTATACGCCCTTTACGGCGCCGTTTCCCCCTCGGATCTCGCGGAGATCGAAAAATACGTTGTGAACCCTGTGGAGGCGCGGCTGGCCTCTCTGGATCTTCCCGAGACGCTGGAGACCCAATACGACCTTCCCGAAACCGTTGCCGTCGTGGACGGATTTTGCTCCATGGCCCCCGAGGCCCTCTCGGCAATGGTAGCCTCCCTGGGTCTTGCCATGGACAGCGACGATCTGGCCTTCTGCCAGGATTACTTCCGTCGGGAGGACCGGGACCCCACCATCACCGAGATCCGCATGATCGACACCTATTGGTCCGATCACTGCCGCCACACCACCTTCAACACGCAGATCGACAGCGTCACCTTCCATGATCCCCTTCTGCGCAAGACTTATGACGAGTACCTCGCCGTGCGGAAGAATCTGGGCCGGACAAAGCCGGTCTGCCTTATGGACATCGCTACGCTGGCTGTCCGGCAGCTGAAGGCCGACGGACGGCTGGACAAGCTGGACGAATCCGAGGAGATCAACGCCTGTACGGTAAAGATCGAGGTAGAGGCCGACGGCGTAAAGGAGCCCTGGCTGCTGCTGTTCAAAAACGAGACGCACAACCATCCCACGGAGATCGAGCCCTTCGGCGGTGCGGCCACCTGCATCGGCGGCGCCATCCGGGATCCCCTTTCCGGCCGTTCCTACGTCTACGGCGCCATGCGTCTCACCGGCGCGGCGGACCCCCTGACCCCCGTCAGCGAGACGCTGCCCGGCAAGCTCCCCCAGCGCAAGATCGTCACCACCGCTGCGGCGGGCTATTCCTCCTACGGCAACCAGATCGGCCTTGCCACCGGCATCGTGGACGAGCTGTATCACCCCGGCTACGCCGCCAAACGTATGGAGATCGGCGCGGTGATCGCCGCCACCCCGGCCCGGAACGTCCGTCGGGAGGTTCCGGCACCGGGAGACGTTGTGATTCTGCTGGGCGGCAGCACCGGACGGGACGGCATCGGCGGTGCCACCGGCTCCTCCAAGGCCCACGACGCCCATTCGGTGGAAAACTGCGGAGCCGAAGTGCAGAAGGGCAACGCCCCCGAGGAGCGCAAGCTCCAGCGGCTGTTCCGCAGCGGAGACGCCTGCCGCATGATCAAGCGCTGCAACGACTTCGGCGCCGGCGGCGTCAGCGTTGCGATCGGTGAGCTGGCCGACGGGCTGGAGATCGATCTGAATGCAGTTCCCAAAAAGTACGAAGGTCTCGACGGCACGGAGCTTGCCATCAGCGAATCCCAGGAGCGCATGGCCGTGGTCGTGGAAGCCGAGGACGTGGAAGCCTTTCTGGCCCTTGCCCGGGAGGAAAACCTCCAGGCCTGCCCCGTCGCAAAGGTGACGGAGTCCCCCCGGCTGGTGATGCACTGGAACGGCCGGACCATCGTGGATGTAAGCCGGGAGTTCTTGAACTCCAACGGCGCTCCCAAGCATATCACCGTGTCCGCCGCCGCTCCTGCCCTGCGGGAAAAGACGGTCCGCGGTTCCTTTGTCGATAATATCCGATCCCTCGCCGCAGATCTCAACTGCTGCTCCAAGCGGGGTCTCTCCGAGCGGTTCGACTCCACCATCGGCGCGGGCACCGTGCTTATGCCCTGGGGCGGCCGATATCAGCTGACGCCCGCCCAGGCCATGGTCCAGAAGATATCCATGGAGAAAAAGCACACCGACGACTGCTCCTTCATGTCCTGGGGCTACAATCCCTATCTCACTGAGCAGAGCCCTTACCATGGGGCGTATATGGCGGTGGTGGAGTCGGTCAGCAAGCTGATCGCCTCCGGCGCGGCCTTTGAGGACGTATATCTCACCTTCCAGGAGTACTTTGAACGCCTGGGCAGCGACCCCGAACGCTGGGGAAAGCCCATGTCGGCCCTGCTGGGCGCCTTCCGCGCGCAGCTGGAGCTTGGGGTCGGCGCCATCGGAGGAAAGGACTCCATGTCCGGGTCCTTTGAAGATCTGAACGTGCCGCCCACCCTGGTCTCCTTTGCGGTGACCACGGGCAAGACGGATAACGTGGTCTCCCCGGAATTCAAGTCCGCCGGACACAAGGTGATCCGTCTGGCCCCCGCGTACGGCGAGGACCGCCTCCCCGTTGCCGACAGCCTTCTGAAGGTATTCTCCCAGGTCACTTCCCTGCTCCGCAGCGGAAAAGCCCTGGCCTGCTACACTCCCGGAATAGGCGGCGACGCAGAAGCTGTGATGAAGATGTGCTTCGGCAACGGCGTAGGCTTTGCCTTCGACGACGGCGTAGCCATGGAGTCCCTTTTCGGCTATGATTACGGCGCGTTCATCCTGGAGGTCACGGAGGACGTGCCCGGTCAGCGGCTGGGCGTGACCACGGACGACGGGATGCTCTCCTTCGGCGGAGAGAGGATCGCCCTTCGGGAGCTTTGCACCGTGTGGGAGGACAAGCTGGAGAGCGTCTTTAACTGCAACATCCCCGACAACGGAGCCCCGGCGGAAAACTTCTCTTATACCGCGACGACCCGACCGGCTCCCACGATCCGTTCGGCCCGTCCCAAGGTCCTGATCCCTGCCTTCCCCGGCACCAACTGCGAGTACGACAGCGCAAAAGCCGTGGCGGACGCGGGCGCCCAGCCCGAGATCATCGTGATCCGGAACCTCTCGGCAGAGGATATTTCCCACAGTGTGGAGCAGTTTGCCGCAGCGCTGCGCCGCGCCCAAATGGTGTTCATCCCCGGCGGCTTCTCCGGCGGCGACGAGCCGGACGGCTCCGGCAAGTTCATCACAGCGTTCTTCCGCAACGCTGCCGTGAAGGAGGGCGTGACCGACCTGCTTGATAAGCGGGAAGGGCTGATGTGCGGCATATGCAACGGCTTCCAGGCACTGGTCAAGCTGGGGCTCGTCCCTTATGGAAAGATCATCGACGCCGATGAGCACTGCCCCACCCTGACCTTCAACACCATCGGCCGCCACCAGTCCCGGATCGTCCGCACCCGCGTTGCCTCCAACAAGTCCCCCTGGCTGGCGCTGACCAACGTGGGCGAGGTCTACTCCGTGCCTGTTTCCCACGGTGAAGGACGTTTTCTGGCGGAGGAGACTCTGATCCGACAGCTGGCGGAAAACGGACAGATCGCCACTCAGTACGTGGACCTGGACGACAACGCCACCCAGAACGTGCGCTTCAACCCCAACGGTTCTACCTATGCCATTGAGGGCATCACTTCCCCCGACGGCAGAGTGTTCGGCAAGATGGGCCACGCTGAGCGCGTGGGCCGCGGTCTTTATAAAAACGTGCCCGGAAACTACGACATCCGTATGTTTGAAGCGGCTGTCCGATACTTCCTCTGAGCGCCGGAGCAAATAATAATAAAAAAGAGTCTGAAGGAAAAATCCTTCAGGCTCTTTTTTCAGTTTTTCCCGTTTCCGACAGAAGCGGGCGACGGCGACGGGCCGGGGCTCACCTCCGGCATTTCCAACGCCAGGTACTGCTCCACGATCTTGAGCACCGACTCATCCTTGAGGATCATGGAGATCTCGATGCGGCGGTTTGCCGCCCGACCGACGTCGGTATCGTTGGTCTCCACAGGCCGGGTCTCCCCGTAGCCAGCGGCACAGAAATACTGGGCGTAAGCGTCCAGCGCGCCGTTATTTCCCTTGAGAAGATAATTCAGCACGGAGTTTGCCCGATCAGTGGACAGCTTGCGGTTGGACTCCGCGTCTCCAGTGCTGTCCGTATGGCCGGAGATCACGATGCTGTCCACATAGCGGGAGTTCTCACCGTCGGAGAGAAAGCGGGAGAAGACCTGGATCAGCTGGTCCAGGACCGGGCGGCTGTTGCCCTTGATCTCCGAAGAGCCCAGGTCGAACAGCACGCCCTCACTGAGGATGATACTGCCGTTTTCCCCGATGGAGACCTTGGAGGCGTCTCCCATGACCTCCACGATGTTGTCCCGGATCTGTTCAAGGATGGAGAGCCGAAGCACGGCGATGGTCTGCATCTGGGAGCGCATCTGCTTCAATTCGCTGTTGGCCGCGGCCAGATAATCCTCCTGGGAGTCGATGAGCTGTTGCTGTTTGGCAATGGTCTCCTGCTGCCCGGAGATCTCCTTGGCATATGCGTCCAGTTCTTTGGCATACTCGTCGATCCGCCGGGCATACTGGGTGATCTCCTCCTGCTGGTTATGAAGCGTCAGCTGGGCGTCCTCCAGATCATCGGAGACGATCTTCAGCTGTGCTTCGGCGTCCTCCACTTCAGTGAGCGTCAGAGCCAGCTTGCTTCGGGTCTCCTCCAGCACCTCCTGAGTGTTTTGCAGGTCGTTGCCTGTGATCAGATTTTGTATGTAGGACAGCAGCATAAGGAAAAACAGGATCAGCGCCACTGCGGACATCATATCCGCATAGGACGGCCAAAAGCCCTGTTCTCCCTCGGCGGTGTTGACCAGATTGGAAACGCTGCCCGTTCGCACCCGCTTCATCGCTGTTCACCGTTGCCGTCGGAGACCTGCCGCAGTGCTCTCGTCAGATCCCGGATGGCGACGTCCAGGCGTTCCACCGTTCCCCGCAGGTTATAGTCCACCTCGGAAAAATCGCGGACGCCTCCGTTGAACTTCTCCACCGTCTGGTGGAAAGCCACCAGATAGGGCTTGCTGCCCTCCAGTGTCCGCTTCATATCGTCGGCAGAGGTGCGCATCGCCTTGTCCATGCTGTCGGCGGTTTTGTTCATGGCGTCGATCATGCTCTTGACGATCTTTGCCTCGTCCTTTTCTGCCTCGGTGGCGAGAGTAGGAGCCACGGTATGGTCCAGCCAGAGCTCCAGCTGGGTCGACAGCTTTTCCCGCTGACTCTGGGGGCTGAAGACAGTGCGCAGCACCGTGAGGAGAATGGAGCACCCGGCGCCCACAAGAGAGGTATAAAACGCCACGCCCATCCCCGACAGAGCCGACATCAGTCCGCCGCCCACACTGTCGAGCACACTGAGCCACTCGGAGGTGTTGCTGTAGCTGATCAGATTCGTCAGCGATGCTACGGAAAGGCTCAGCCCCAGAAAGGTGCCGAACAGACCAAGGGTAACGAAAATGGAAACGGAGTTGTTCAAAAACCGCTCGCAGAACAGCAGTCCGCTCAGCCCTGAACCCATGACGTTTTCAATGATCCCCGGGGTGTTGGTATTCTCCCCGAATACTCGGTAGGCCGCGGTAAACTCCCGGAGCACCCGACGCAGAAATTCATCCTGCGTCGGATCGCCGCTGTTCACCAGCTCAGAGATGCGCCGGTATCCGAAATATACGCGGCACAGCAGCGCCACGGCAACGACAAACAGCGCCGCGATCACAAATATGACTACCAGGCCGGGAACCGGCATATTCTTCAGCAAACCCAACAATGACCCCTCTCTTTCTGTTGCAAACGAATGGATTTATTAAAACACGTTTGTCCCGAACCGATCAATCCCGGCGCAGCGCTTCGATGGGATTGAGGTTGGCGGCCTTGACTGCGGGGAGCAGACCGAAAAGGATGCCGATCCCCATGGAAAAAACCACCGCGATCAGAATGGCCGGTACGCTGATAGCCGTAGGCGTGCCCATGACCGAGGATATCATGCGGGCCATAACGATCCCGCCGATGACCCCCAGCATGCCGCCCAGACTGGTGAGTACGGCGGCCTCCGTGAGGAATTGCCACAGGATACGGCGTTTTCTTGCCCCAATGGCCTTTTTCAGTCCGATCTCCTGGGTACGCTCCGTCACGGTGACCAGCATGATGTTCATTACACCGATGCCGCCCACCAGCAGCGATATGCTGGCGATCCAGATCAGCTGGCGGTTGGAGGAATTGGACAGCTCCTGGAGCTTTTCCGCCTGCTCCATCAGATCCTGTCCGCGGTAGCTCAGGTTCTGCGCCGCGCCGATGAGCTGATTGTCCGTGAGGATCTCCGCGGCCTTCTGACCCACCGAGGTCATGTTGTCCGTGCTGTCTGCCTGGAGCGCCGCGCTCTGGGGCTCGTCAAAGCGGAACACCACCGGCCACGTTTCGATGGGGATGAACACCGTGCCGCCGGAGGTGTCGGCGTAGCGATAGTAATCGCTCACGGTCTTGATCTCCAGGGTAGTGGTCGCCGAGCGTTCCACCACGCCCACAACGACGAAACTCTCCCCCATGATCTCCAGGGTGGCGTCCACCGGGTTTTTGCCGGAGAACAGCGCGGAGGATGCCTTGTCGTCCAGTATACACACTTTGCGGTTGGAGCGAAAATCCTCCCGCAGGAAGTCTCTGCCGTTCGCAAGCGCGTATCCGTTCACATTGAAGTAGTGCTCGTCGATCCCCCGCATGGAACCGTTGTAGCTGTAATTGCCGTAGAACACGCCGTTGACGTAGTTCCGCGCGCAGTAGAGGGACACGTCCTTCACGTGGTCGATGGCCAGCAGCTCCTGGCGGGTCTCCTCAGTAATGGGGTAAACCCCCGTTGGGACGGGCCCATAGTCCAGGCCCATGGGATAGTTGTCCTGATACAGCTGTACCACCACCGCGTTGTTCCCCGCGCCGACCAGGCTTTCCTTGATCTGCTCGTTGGTGCCCTTGATGGTAGAGACGATGGTGATGATGGAGGCGATGCCGATGATGATGCCCAGCATGGTCAGGAAAGAGCGGAGCTTATGGCCCCAAATGCCCTGAAACGCAAGAAATATGCTCTCCAATGCTCTCTCCCCCTTTCAGTAATTGTACAGCGTATCGGACGAAGCCGTTACGGTTTTGACGCCCTCCCGGATGTTCCTTCCGTATGGGAAAGCGATATAATCCTCCGGGCTCAGATCTCCAAGGATCTGGGTGTACGAGCCCCAAAGACTGCGCCCGGTAGGGATCTCCCGCTTTTCCAGCCGGCCGGAGGCGTCCCGAACAAAGATAAAGCTCTGGCCCCCCTCCCGGCGGATGAACATATTGTTCAAAAACAGGCCCGAGGCGCTGCTTCCGAAGGGGTTATAGGTGATGTTGACGTACTCCCCTTCCCGGACCGGTGTATCTTCGTCAAGGTACACCGTAAAGGGATAGAGGGACGAGTTGTTATTTCCCTGGCTCCAATGAGAGTAGCCGGCCCCCTCCTTGACGGGGTACTCGGAGATGCTGACGATCTCCGCCTCTGTCTGGGAATAAGTCTGCCAGGACATGACGTTTACGGTATCTCCCACGTGGATGGTCTCCAGCTCCACCTCGCTCAGAGCACCGGTAACGTAATAACCGCCGCCGCCGGAGACAAGGATCGCGGGCATCTGCTCGGTCAGCGCCTGATCCGGATCCCGGACCGTCTTCACCACGCCGTCGATCTTGCTGTAGACCATGCCGTTGTTCTTTTCAAACTGCAGAGTTTCGTAATCCAGCTTTGCCTTTTCAAGCGAAAGCTCCAGCTCGGTGATCTTGTTCTGCGCCTCCCGACGCATGGAGATCAGCTCGGCATAGCTGAAGGCGGGGGTGGTGTCCGCGGGGATTTCGGGGACGTCGTTTTCTTCATACTGGCTGCCGTCATAGTTTCCCTTGGGCTGCTGCACGGTGAACTCCACTCCGCCGGAGGCTGTGCGCCAGAAGTGCATCAGCCAGCTGCGCTCCACACTGCCCTCCAGAGCGTCGGAATCGCGCACCTCGAATACCGCCCAGGCAGCGGGCAGCGCGTCGCTCTGCGGGTCGAAATCCCCGGGCAGCTGAGGAAGGATGCCATCGACAAAAGCCGTGTCAAAGGCGCACTTGTCATTCCAGATATAAACGAAGGGACTCTCCCTGCTGCCCGTTCCCGTACGCAGGAACGGAAGGGCCAGGGGCCGGAGCTCCGGCTCCTCACCGGGTTTGGCGGGCGCAGCCGGCACGTAGACCCGATAAGTGTTGACCCGTGCCAGATTCTTTTTTGCCTCCTCCAGATCCAGCTGCAGCTGCTGAACGGAGATGTTCTTTCGCTCCAGCTCCAGATCCGTCAGCGTGGTATCAAAGGCCAGCAGCGGGTCCCCGGCATGGACCGTGTCCCCTTCCCGGACATAGATGCGCGTGACCTTCTGGGTGGGCGTCACGTATACCGACTGCAGCTTGTCGGTGACGACCACGCCCTGGGTCTCGGCCTGATCGTCGGCGTAACGGGTGACGAAATCCATCACGGGATAAACGTTCACCTGGCCGCCGCTTCCTCTGGCCAGCAGAAGGATCCCATAGATGCCTCCGCCTCCCAGCGCAACGCACAAAACGATCACGATCAGGCGGCGTAGCCATTTAGGCAGTTTCTTCAACCGTACCGCCCTCCTTTCTGCCGCTCCCGTCGATCAGCTCCCCGTCGAAGATCCGGTGGATCACCCTGGCACAGTCCGCGATCTCCTGGGCGTGGGTGATCACCACTACGGTGGTGCCCTGGCGGTTGAGCTCTCCGAAGATCTCCATGACCTGTCGTCCGGAAGCGGAGTCCAGTGCGCCGGTGGGCTCGTCTGCCAGCAGGATCCGGGGACGGGCGATCATGGCCCTGGCAATGGCGACTCTCTGGCACTGTCCGCCGGAGAGCTGATTGGGATAAAAATCCATCCGTTCGTCCAGTCCCACGCTCTTGAGAGCCTCTGCCGCCCGCTCCCGCCGTTCCTTTCGGGGCACGTTGGCATACAGCAGCGGCAGCGCAACGTTGTCCAGCGCCGTGAGCTTGGGGAGCAGATAAAAGCTCTGGAAAACGAAGCCGATCATACGGTTGCGCACGTCGGCCAGGTGGTCGTCAGAGGCGCCGGATACGTTTTCCCCGTCCAGCAGATAGGTGCCGGAGGTGGGGGTATCCAGACAGCCGATAAGGTTCATCAGCGTGGTCTTTCCGGAGCCGGAGGGTCCCATGATGGCGATGTAGTCCCCGTCGTTGATCTCCAGAGAGATGTCCTTCAGCACCCGGACCACGTCCTTGCCCTGAGGGTAGTCCTTGCAGATGTTGTGCATTTCAAGGAGCATTTCGATCCTCCTCACTCTCTTCCGGTCCGTCGTCCTCCGGCGCAAGGAATTCTTCCTCCTCCGGACGCGCCTCCTCTTCGGGAAGCTCTTCCTCGAATTCCGGTTCCGGCCCTTCTTCCTCGGAGTAATACTCCTCACCCGGGGCTATGACCTCCTCATCCACGGCGTTTCCGCCCGAGGCATAGAATCCGCCGAAGAAGGCGTTGCCGCCGGAGGCGTAGGAAGTGCTCTCCTCATACGGCGAGGTGCGCATTCCGCTCTCCAGCTCCTCTGCAGGGAAGGCGATGTAATCATCTCCGTTGATGCCGGAAAGGATCTCGTATTCTCCCTTGTCGGGATCGTAAGCGCCCAGGGAGACGCTGCGCTTCTCCAGACGGGAGCGGGAATTGGCGCACCACACCCAGGGGCTTCCGGGGGCGTCGGAGATGTAATACTCCGGCAGCCACAGTCCCTGACGGACCTCCAGCTGGCCGTAGTCTGGCTCCACGTAAACGTGCTGGCCCAGGATCAGCCCGGTGACGTCGTCCAGCACCACGTAAAACGGATACTTGGTGGCCGTAGACATCTCGTCCATGGGTCCGTAATAGTACATGCTGCTCTGGTCCTGTACCTGGTTTTCCCAGTCCACCCGGTCCAGAACGCCGTTCCAGGTGACGGATTCGTCCAGCCGGGAACGGACGATGACCCGCATGCCCTCCGTGAGAGTTCCCACATTCAGCTCATTGATGGTCCCCTTGATCTGGTAGGTGGTCATATCCATGATGGTGATAAAGGAGTTGCCGGACCCGGAGCCGCCGTCCATGCCCATGTACATGCCGGGCTCGGAACCCATTCCGGTGTCATCGGTGCTGGAAACGCTCATGACCCGCCCGCTGATGGGGGCCCGGACGTCTGTGTCCTCCAACGCCTCCTGCAGGTTTTCGATCTCCCGTTCCTTCAGCCCCTTGTTGTAGGTCGCCTCCCGGATATCCGCCTGCAGGGACTGGATCTGCAGGGAATAGCCCAGCTGCTGGGCAGCCGCGGCGGCGTTGCGCTGCTTTTCCAGCTCCGGGATCTCATCCTGGGCGGTGGTGATGGTGTTTTCGTAGCCGTCCAGCTCCAGCAGCAGTTTGGTCAGCTCCAGTTCCAGCGCTTCCATATCGTAACGGAAAAGCACGTCGCCCTCACTGACCCAGTCGCCCTCCTTGACCAGCACCTGGGCGACCTTCTTATCTCCGCGCTCCACGTTGGCCGTCTCACCGGAAACCACAAGGCCGGCGTAGCGGTTGACCAGCCCCACCGAGCCTTTGGACACGATGCGGGATACCTTTTCCACAGTCACCATCTCCTCATTGCCGGAGGAACACCCGGCAAGAGACAGCAGAAGCACAAAGCAGAGCATCAACGCGATCCTTTTTCTCATCTCAAACCTCCAAAGCGGGAAAGTGAAAGACTGATTCGTCTGTGGATATGACGAATCGGACTATATAAAAGTTCACCTGAAACGTATGGTATTTTCCCGCAGACCATGCTATAATCACGATAATTCTGCAAACAAATATAGAACGGAGGAATCATCATGACCTCAAAAGAGCGTTTTTACAAATACGTCTCGTTCCACACCGCCTCCAGCGAGGAAAGTGAGACGAGCCCCTCCACCGCCCGGCAGCTTGATCTCGCCCGGGAACTGAAAAGTGAGATGATCGAGATGGGTCTGCGGGACGTGTATATCGATGACAGCGGCAACGTAGTCGGTACTCTGCCCGCCACGGCAGGGGTCACCGCCGATCCCGTGGCCTTTATCGCCCACATGGACACCTCTCCCGCGGCCTCCGGTGAAAACGTCCATCCCCGGGAAGCGCTCTATTCCGGGGAAGACATTGAGCTGGGCAGCGGCGTGGTCCTCTCGGAAAAGCAGTTTCCCGCCATGGCGGCCGTCCGGGGAAAGACACTGATCGTCACCGACGGCACCACCCTGCTGGGCGCCGACGACAAAGCCGGCATCGCCGAGATCATGACCATGGCGGAGAAGCTTCTGGCCGGCGGAGCACCCCACGGTGAGCTGCGCCTGGTGTTCACCACCGACGAGGAGGTAGGCCGGGGCATCGAGGGTCTGGACGTGGAAAAGCTGGCCTGCAAATGGGGCTACACCGTGGACGGCGGCGCCCTGGGCGCCTACGAGTATGAGAATTTCAATGCCGCCGCGGCCAAAGTCCGTATCCAGGGCGTGGGGATCCATCCCGGCAGCGCGAAAAACATTATGAAAAACGCCTCCACCATTGCGATGGAGTTCCACGACATGCTCCCCGACGATCAGGTGCCGGAAAAGACCGAGGGATATCAGGGCTTTATCCATCTGACAGACATGCGGGGCAGCGTGACGGAGGCCGTGCTGCAGTATATCATCCGGGATCACGACGAAGCGCTGTTTGCGGAGAAAAAGAAACTCCTGCAGGGCGCGGCCGCCATGATCAATCTGATCCACGGCGACGGCACCGCCCAGGTGGAGATCCGCGACAGTTATTATAACATGAAAGAAAAGGTCCTCCCCTATCCCCATCTGCTGCAGCGGGTGGAAAAAGCTTTTGCAGACTGCGGCGTGAAGCCCTTCTCCGAGCCCATCCGCGGCGGCACGGACGGCGCCATGCTCACCTGGAAGGGGCTTCCCTGCCCGAATCTCTCCACCGGCGGGTATAACTTCCACGGCATCTATGAATTTATCCCCGCAGACGCCCTGGAGACCATGACCGAAGTGCTCGTAAAGCTTGCGGGCAGCTTCGTGGAGAATTGACGGTCGGAGGAAAACATGGCTCGATTTTTTACCGGACTTTGCAAGGTGATCGCCGGCGTCATGCTGGCGGTGATCTTCGCTCTTGTGATCTTCTCTCCCGCCTGGGCTGCCCGACCTGAGGACGTTAAGGTCCCCACCTTTACGCCGATCCCCACCGCAGCGATCCAGGAGAACAGTCCCGAACCCACAGCTCGGCCCGAACCGGAGGCCACCCCCACACCGGAGCCGACCCCCGAACCCACGCCCGAGCCCACGCCGGAACCGACTCCCGAACCCACGCCCGAGCAGTACACCATTTCCATGGTGGGCGACTGTACGCTTGCCAGTTATCCCAAGATCAAGTTCTGGGACACCGCTTTTGAAAACGTGACAAAGGGCGACTGGGCCTATCCGTTCGCCAACACCCGGGAGCTGTTCGAAGCCGATGATCTCACGCTGGCAAATCTGGAGTGCAGCATCTCCGATCAGCAGGGCTACGCTGCCACGACCTTCTCCTTCCTGGCCCCCGCCGAGGCTGTCAAATATCTCACTGAAGGCAGCGTGGAGGCGGCGACCATGGCCAACAACCACTCGCTGGATTTCGGCAAAGGAATATATGACGACACAGTCGCCAACCTGAAAGCCGCTGGCATCCAGACCAGCGGCGACGGGGAGAGCTTCCTCTATACCACGAAAAGCGGATTTGTGATCGGCGTTTACACCACGTACAACTACCACACGCCTTCAGCCAGCACGGTGGCCGACGGCGTCCGTGCTCTGAGGGATGCCGGAGCCGACGCGGTGGTGGTGTTTGCCCACTGGGGCAACGAGGCCAGCTATTATCAAAACGCCAATCAGGTAGAGGTGGCCCACGCCGCCATCGACGCAGGGGCGCTGATCGTGGCCGGGCACGGTCCCCATCGTCTGCAGCCCTACGAGGAATACAGTGGCGGTGTGATCTTCTACAGCCTGGGCAACTTCGTTTTCGGCGGCAATACCATTCCTCAGGATATGGATTCCGTGATCGCTCAGGTCGTGCTCCGGCGGGGCGACGACGGCGGTGTTTTCGTTGCGGAAGCAAGAGCGCTGCCCTGCAGCATCAGCAGTCAGAAAACCGTAAACGACTATTGTCCCACCCTGTACGAAAAAGGCACCGAGGATTATGACCGCGCCATGAGCAAGGTGGACGGCTCCTGGACCGGCGCCAACAACGTGATCGACTATTCCTTCATGCATCCCGAAAAGGAAGAAGGCTGACAGGATCAGCCGAAAATAAAAACCCGGTTCATAGAACCGGGTTTTTATTGTTCAATTTTTATTTCACCTTGTCCGCCCACACATAGGTGGAGAAAAGAATGCCGGCCACTCCCGTGAGAACGTCGACCATTCCCGCGAACCAGAGCTGATAGGTGAGCCCAAAGACGGAGAGCACGGCCAGCAAAAGCTTTACACCCAGGATGCCGAACAGGATCTGACGGGCGGTCTTGCGGGTGACCCGGGCGGTCTCCACCGCATCGGAAAGCGGATCGGCGCAGCGGTCCATCACCACGATCTCTCCCACCTGCATGGCGGATTCATTGTAGATACCGTTGAGGCACACACCCACGTCGGCGGCGTCCAGGCTGGAGGTATCGCTGCTGTCCCCGATGAAGAGGACGCTGTTGACGGGGAAGCGCTCCTTCACTTCCTGGATGCGCTCAAGCCGGTCAATGGGCATGCACTGGGAGAAATACTCCCGGATCCCCACCGATGCGGCGATGGCCTTTGTGTTCTCCGGCGTATCGGCGGAGAGCATGACGCAGTCGCATCCGGTGGACTCGATGGCGGAAACGGAGGCCTTCGCCTCGGCGCGTACGGTCTCGGCCAGCTGGATGCTGCCGGCAAACCGTCCGTTGAGCGCCAGAAGCACGGTCAAGGGATTGTCCTCCTCCATCTCGGGCACGGCCACACCGAGCCGCGCCATGGTCTCCCGGGTGCCCATGGTGATGATGACACCATCGATCTCCGCGGCGATCCCGTCGTCGAACTCTTCAAAACGCTGAATGAGAGAGTTGTCGATGATCCCCTCATAGGCGTTGACGATGGAAACAGCCACGTTTTTCCTGGAGCGGGCGGCGGCGTGAGCCGCCACGTTCAGCAGAACGTTGGGATCCAGACGCTCGGACTTGACCGCCGCCACGCGGTATTCGTTGTTGGCCAGCAGATCGTCTTTATCAAAAATAACGGCGCCGATGCGGGCGATGGAATCAAGGATGGCAGAATTCTTGACCAAAACGCCCTTTTGCAGGCTGCGGTAAAGTCCGGCAAGGTACGTAAACGGCACAGGGACCATCAGCGCCGTGGGGCAGGCCAGGATCAGCAGCACCAGCGCCCTGTGAAGAGCCGACTCGGTGGAAACGTCGGTAAAGATCATCAGCAGCAGCGCCGCCAGAATGCTCAGTCCCAGAGCAAAGGGGGCAAACACTTCCGAATAGCGCTCCAGAGAAGCTTCCGACGCGCTGGGGATCTCGTTGCCGTTGTCCGCGGCTGCCACGGCCTTGGAAAAAGCGGAATCCATCCAGGTCTTGACCGCGCGTACGCGCAACTCGTCCGTCTCGTTGACGGCACCGGCCGGGATCATATCTCCCTCCCGGATCTCCATCTCCCGAGCCCGTCCGAGCACCGCGGAAAGATCGATCATGGAGCTGCCCAGCGTCACTTCGCAGTCCACCTGAAAACGTTCCCCGGGCTGGACGACCAGAATATCATCCACCTGGATATCATCGGCCGGGACCATCGCCTTGTCCTCTCCCCGGAGCACGGTGACGTCCGAGGGGTAGGGGTCGATCCTGTCCCGAAGACTGCTTCTTGTGAGCTCCAGCGCATAGGCGCGCAGAGCAAACCCGGCCTGGTAGATGATCATTACGGCCGCAGCCTCATACCCGGCATTGATCACAAACGCCAGAACCCCGGCAATGACCACGACCAGCTCCTCGCCGATCCGGCGCTCGTTGGCCACCGCGACGATGGCCCGCAGGATGACGTCGTATCCGCTGATCAGGAAGCTGAGCAGCATAAGCAACAGACCCAGATTCCCGTTGGACGATGTGATCAGCCCCACGCAAAACAGGATCACCGAAACGGCGAGGCGGATCAGCAGCTCATATTTTACGCCGAACCAGGTATAGCCCGATCCTTTGTCTCCGCTGCCGGCGTAACTGATTCTATTTAAAATCTCTTTCATCTTTCGCTCTCCACTCCCCCGTGTCCAACTTTACATAATATAATATAACAGGTATGCTCAAAAAAGCAATGTATTTTTCACGAATAAGGAAAAAAACTGCGGCGACTTCCCCCGGCCTGTCCCCCCGCATAGGATGTGGGCGAGAGCAAGCTCTCAAGCCCATATGCAAGGAGGAATCATCTTGGCCGACAACGAAATACGCTCGGCGGAATGCGGATATAAATGCGGAAAGCTGCCTGGCTGCGCGCCGCTGGCCGTAGGCTACGTACCGCCGCAGCAAAACAACCGCCCCGCTTACGACAGCGGCAAGGCTCTGGCCAGGGGGACGCTCTTCCCCGGTCTCGATCTGCCCCTGGGAAACATCGTCAATGAGTCCGCTCCGGATGTCCCGACTGCCGAGCTGATGGCGATCGACTTCGCCGCCCACGATCTGTCGCTCTATCTGGACACCCATCCGGAGGACGCGGATGCTTTTGCGGTCTACAAGGATCTTTTGAAGCTCTCCGAGGAGGGAACCCGTCGCTACGTGCGGCGCTACGGTCCCGTCTGCAAGACGGATCTGACCGACGCAGGCAGCTATACCTGGCTGAAAGGGCCGTGGCCCTGGGAATACAAGGCCGGAAAGGAGGATTGAACCATGTTTGTCTATGAAAAAAAGCTCCAGTATCCGGTAAGAATCAAGAATCCAAATCCCCGGCTGGCCAAAATCATCATCTCCCAGTACGGCGGCCCCAACGGTGAGCTGGGCGCTTCCATGCGCTATCTGAGCCAGCGCTTCGCCATGCCCAGCGACGTTGTCAAGGGTGTTCTGACTGACATCGGTACAGAAGAGTCATAACCTCGCAATTATATGTAAAAGGGGACCCTCCTGGGCCCCCTCTCTGCTATTTTATACTATACTTTCGCACGGAAGTCAACCTTTGATCTTCCTTTGGCCTTCCTTCCGCCGTCCATAGCGGCCGCCAGAGCATTTCCGCCGTAATACTTATCGATGATCTCCACCAGCGCCGCTCCTGCGTCCGCATTCTTAGATTGAGTCGAGCCGCCGAGCAGATCTCTGATGTCGATCCCGGAAGCGACAGAGCTTTTTTTCCCGGCGGTAATCACACCTACCGGCTTTACACTCGCCGCCCTTGATTTTCCTCGTCCGCCTCCGGAACTGCGTCCGGAGCGTTTCTTGCCTCCTGAGCCTCCGTGCCACGGCGTGCCATCCAGCGTGTTTTCCTTGTACCCGCCCACAGTCAGATACAGCGCATCTTTCTGTTCATCAGTCAGATCCAGCCCGTTGATGAACTCCACCACTTTGGTTTTCTTGGACCCGCTGATGCTGTTACCGCTGGCGTCTTTGTCCGCGTGCATATTCCCGATGGCGGAAATGACACAAATGGCGTCCGTCAGGTCAATACCGGCAGCCACGCACTCGTCTGCCTTCTCTGTCCAGCCATAGGTGCTGTTTCCGGTTACGGTGTAATCCGGGTCCGCCTGTTGCCGGGCCTTCACCGTGGCGTAGTCATAGAGCTTGTCGATCATGCTCTTTTTTTCTTTATCGCTGACGGCAGCATATTCGCTGCTTCCCAGCAGTTCCTCAATGTTATTCCCTACAATATTTCCCCATGTCTCGCTGTAGGATCTCCGGTCCTTGATCTGCACCACATTGTCGCCGTATTTGAAGCTCTCGGGAATAGACGTAGGAATCGCGTCCGTAAAGCCGGCCGCATACAGCCGTCCCAGCTCATTCGTTACGCTACGGTCCAGGCTCTGGCCGGTTCGGTTGCGCAGGATGATATTTGAAGCCGTGTTGACAACCTCGCTGTCCATTCTCTTCATGTCGCTTCGCTCGATCCCGCCAAAGATGTTCTCATACTCCATAGCCGCCTCCGGGAAGAACCGGCGCACCATCGCCATGGTATAGGTCTCCACGTTTTTCACAGGCAGACCGAAAGCCATGGCCACGTTTTCCGAAGCGTCTTTGACAGCGCCGGCAGCCTTCCGTGGATCCTGGGTCTCCACGGCGTTCCGGATGCTCACCACACCGTTAACCACATCCTCCACATGGGTCAGTGCGCTCATCTCCGGGCCGCGGAATCGTGACCCTTTGTAAAGCGACTGTCCTATACTCAGCGCTTCAGCTCCTCCGATGACGCTTCCGGCGTACACCTCTATCAGCTCTTTGCTCAGCTGTTTGGATACACTGGCCGCCGTCAGGTTGCCCTCCTCGTCTTTGTAATCGTCATCCTTCCCGCGGATCCCCTTAAACAGTGCTTTCATGGCCACGTAAACCATATTGGCCGCCAGAAGGCCGCCGTAGGTGTCCGCTGCGTACTTCTGCGCTTTCTCGATCTGCGCCTTGTTCCCGCTCTTCTTGGCGGCTTGGAGCCGTCCTGCAGCCTCGGTCATCATTCCATAATACTGCAGAGGAACGGTTTTGTACATGGTCAGAAACTTGGTCACGTCGCTGTCGCTCCGTAGAATCTGAGCCCGCTCCATGGTGGTGTAGTTGGGCTGCGTATCATAGACTGCCCTGTTGAACACTTCAGCCACCTTCTGATAATAGGGATCCGTCCCTGCGTTGATCTGCTCCTGAGAGCCCGGCTTCAATCTGGGGTTGTCCTTGCTCACCCTATATTCCGCCGCAGCCCAAATGCGCCGTACTGTCGCGCTGTCCATCTTCTGAATCCAGTTCAACAGCCATGGCAGCTTCTGTTCCAGTCCCTTTTGTTTCAGGCTATCCCCCAGCTCCTGTGTGCTGTTGCCCTGGTTCCTATACCAGTACAGCGGCGTGTATTTATCGATGAGCTTGGTGTCAACCTTTCCGGCAGCAAGTCCGTGGGCCAGACCGTCCCAGCCTACTACCTGCGCGGCGCCGGGATAAGATGCCGTCTGAGATATGGCTACGCTGGGGTTTGCCATCAGCGTTGCGCCGGCCAGATTGCCTCTCAGCTTCGCCAGTACAGAGCCCATCATGTCGCTGCCTTTCCCGCCGCTCTGCAGATCGGCCAGCATCTTGGTGATATACTTTTCGGCCCCTGAGCCCCACTTTCGGTTGACTGTCTCTTTGATGCTTCCGGCGAAAGCGTTTCCCTCCTCATGGAACACATAGTTGTTTACCGCCTGGAAGTTCCGGATGGGGATCGCATACCCGTAATACCGGCTCACCTTGTCGATCTGCCGCAACAGCACTTCGCTGGCGTCGCTCAGCACGATGGGGTTGCCGGCGTGGACACGCTCATTGGCAATCGAGCCGATGCCTTCCACCGTCTGTGCCCGCGCTTCTCCTGCCACGTCGGAGGCCAGGTAATCCCGACTGCTCTCGATAGGGAAATACTGTTCCACGGCCGCCCGCTCAAAGCCGTCCAGCTGCATGCTCACCTCGTTGATGGCCTGTTTGCTGGTCTCGTTGAAAAACTTCTGCAGATACCCGGCAAAGGTCTTCTCCTCCTGAGTCAGCTGGCCGGCGATGGCCCGCACCGCCTCCGGCTGCATTTTCACGTGATCGCCCTGAGCGTAGGCCTCCAGGATTTTTCCCTGCTCATAAAGCGATTTGTTGGGGATCACAAGACCGCCGGTCTGAATGTGTCGCAGGTTGTCCTCGTTCTGGCTGTGCAGGTACAGCGAAACCCGCATCATGGGTGTGATCTCTATAGCCTGTCCCGCGAGGCCGCTTCCATCCATAGCCAGCCCGTTCACCACACCGTAGGTGCTCCACTTGGCTTTCTTCCCGCTGGCGGTCTCCAACCATTTCCGGTTCTCCTCCCTGCTCAGGAAGGCGTCAAAGCTCTGCATGGCCCGGCGCTGGAAATCCAACTGCCGCGTCTGGCCGTTTTCAAGGGCCAGGGACAGCTTTTTCATATAGCCGTCCTTCCACCCTCCCAGCATTTCCAGGAACCGGCGGGGGCTCAGCTGTTCCTCCTTGAACCACTTTTGCCAGAATCCCGGCCTGGCGCCCTTCGCGTCCCATACTTCTTTGTCTACTCCGTTGGCATACTCCTTGATCGTTGCGTCCTGTTCCTCACCGATTATTTTATTCTGCGTGCGGATGGCATTTTCGATACCGGCCACGACCCGTCCCAGCTCGATCACGTCATTGATATCCATCTCGCCCAGGTGCTTGTCGCTCAGCCGTTTCAGTTTTTCTTCCACATAGGGATTGCGCAGGAAATTACCGGGGTTGTCGTCGTCTACATACCCCTCCTGCCGGGCTTTTTCCTCGTAGACCCGCTGCAATGCTTTCAGATCCTCGATGCCCGACGGGGTGATGTACCTTGCCTGGGTGTCAATGTCCTTCAGGATCTCATCCACCTGGGCTCTCACCTCCGGCGCCGCTTTGTCCTTCAGCTTCTCCAGTCGCTGCAGACCTTTCAGCACCTTCTTCTGGATCTCGCTCTCCCGCCGGCGCTGAGCTGCGGCTTCCTGCCTTTCCATCCAGCGTTTTCGTTCCGTGGCCAACTGGGAAGCGGACTTGTCCTTCAGCTCCACTTCGAGCCCGGCCTTCTGTGCGAATGTCTCCAGCGTGCTCGTCATGCGCTTGAACATATCCCCGTAGATCTCATCTTCCGTCGTTCCGGTGTAATAGGCCTCGTCGGCGATGGCATCTTTCAGCGCTTGATTCGTTGTTTTCCCCCGCTCCGCCTTCTCGATCAGGTTTCCCAGCATATCGCTGAGGGCAGCGTCCGTGGGGAAAGCGCTCGCGCCGTAAGCGTCAGCCATCTCCCTGTTCACTGTGTCCACCTTTGCGTCAGCGGGGTCGTTGGTCAGAAAGATTCTGGCGCCCCATGCTCTCCGGTAAAGCTCCTTCCAGCCGTCGCCGAAATCCGCCCGGTCCCTCTCGCTCACGTAAATCCGCGTTCCATTGAGATCTTCCCGGATCTGCCGCAGGGTAGGTTCCGCCTGTTTGGGCACCACGCCCTCATCCATCAGCAGATCGAACAGCTCCTGTCGGCTTTCTTCGGTCAGTTTTCCGCTCTCCTGGATCTCGTTGAGCTTCATCTGGATCTTTTCGCCCACGTCGTGCCGGGAGCCCTCCGGAGTGTTGAACAGCTCCATCAGCGACCGTCTTGCGTCCGCTGCGCTGCGGGTGGGTTTGTTCCCGGTGACCTTCACCTTCTCGGCCTCCCGCCTCTCGGCGGCTGCCTTCCGTTCTTCCGCGGTTTTGTTCTTCCGGCTGGTCAGCTCGTCGTTCATCACGTCCAGCGTTTTCTGCAGATCCTCCCGATGAGCCTTCTGCTGGTCCGTCAGGCCGGTGGTCCTTTCCAGCCGGTTCAGAGCCTGAATCTCCTCATTGGTCCGGCGGATCCTGTCCCGCAGCGTCTTCGTGGCGGCCTCGGCTGCACTGTTGTAAAGTCGCTTGTCCGCCTCCTTCTGGGGATCGGTCTGTCCGAGCAGCGCCTCCGTAATACCGGCAGGGCGCTTCTTCTCACTTTTGTGCCGGTCCAGCTCCGCGTCCGCCCGGGCTTCCGTCTGCGCCGTCACGTACCCGCTCAGCCAGTGGGCCGCCTCCCGGAAGTCCTTGAAGGATTTGGAGATATCCCGCTTCCCGTTCCGGTCTACCGTGGCCAGCAGACGCCCGTCTTTTTTCTTTTTGATCTCACAGCGATAATCCCCGGTGTCGTTCTCCACCCTGGCCACGCCGATGTCCTCCAGCTCTGCGGTCAGGTCCTCCGCCTTCACCGTGCGCACACCGGTTTTTTCGTCCAGGGGGCCCCTCTCCGGATGCGTGTCTATGATCTCATAATTCCCGACTTTCACAGTTTTCGGCTGAGCGTTTTCGTTCTCGGAACGGGCGCTTTCATTGTCATCCTGAGCGTCAGCGAGGGATCCTCCGGTCTCGCCCGCGCTCCGGGCCTGCGTGATCTTCTCCCGCAGCTCCTTGATCCTGGCCAATTCACCCACATAATCATAATCCAGATCGCCCCGGGCATCGGCGTCCTGATAAGCCTGTTCTGCCTCCCGCAGCTCCTTCCGGAGCCCGTCAAGGGATCGGCTGTTTGTCTTACTATCTTCTGCATTCTCATTCTGAGACAGATCTTCCGCTGATGTATTATCCGCTTTTATCCCGTTGACAGTCTGCTCTGGCTGTGCTACATTGTTTGTAACAAAGGCTTCACCTGTTTGCTGTGGCGTCTCGGACGTAACCTGCGGGGCCGTATCGGCCGTGTTCAGGACTGCATCGGTGGGGCCTTTGTTTGCGTTTGAGCCTATAAATGCACTCTCAACTGCCAGCACTTTCGCGTTGCTGTCAGACGAAGTTTCTGCCGCGGTCTGTCCCTGGGCTGCGGTCTTGTTTTCTCCCCGCATGGCTGCGTCCACGCTCTCCTGAGCCGCCCGGCTCTCCGCCAGCTTGGCCCGGAAGCCCTCCACGCTCTCGATCCCGCCGATCTCGGCCATCACGCCCAGGACGGCGGGGTTGTCTGTATTGGCCTCCTCCATCAGCTGATGCACGGTCTCCGCGTCCGTGTGCAGCTGCTGGCAGACCCGGCCCACCGTGGTCTTGTAGTTGTGGAACTGGACTGCGCCGGTGCCCACCGCGGACAGAGCGCCGCCGGCGAAGGAGAGCGCTTCGTTCTGCAGCACCGCCCAGAGAGTGTCCAGTCCCGGGTTTTTGGAACCGTTCTCCCGGTAATACTGCAAATACTGCCGAATCATGCTCTCATCGGTGCTGAAGATATCGTCCATGATCAGGTTGACGATCTCGTTCCCGGCGTCGGACATGACCTCCTCCACGCCTTCGGGGACGGCGCTGCGGACCATGGCGTTCAAAAAGCCCATGGGATTCTGGCGGATCCTTCGGATGGCCCAATCCCCGCCGATGGCTTCGGAAGCATATTCTATGCCGCCCCGGATCAGGCCCAGGGCAAGTGCTCCCTCGTTGGAGTAACCCTTCTCCTTCGCCTCGGCCACACCCATGGAGGCCACCTCGTTGCTCATCAGGGCGCTGCCCAGGAAGTTGGTCGCCTCCATGGCGTCCTTTGCCAGCCCGGCCGCTTCCAGACCCTGGCCAAGTCCTCCGGCTATCATGCTGTTTACGGCGCTGTCCGCCGCGCTCATCACCGTGTTGTATACGAAGCTCCCCGTTCCGCTCATGTCCTCGGAGACCTTTTCCCGCACGTCCTGGGCCATTCTGGACATCTGCCGCAGCCCGGAATAGGGGTTGACCTCTTTCCCCTGCTTGGTGCGGATTGCGTCCTCGGCAAGGGCCAGTCCTCCCGTGATCGTCCTGGCCGGCTGGGCCAGCACCGTGGCCGCGCTGCCCAGAATTTTCGTTGCTGCGTTCTGCCCCACCCAGTCCTGTGTATTGCGCTTCGCTCCGGAGTACCACTGCTTGTCCAGCTCCGGCTCCAACTCATCCAGGAAGGCCCCCGCGGCCTTTTTGCCCTCGGTGGCGTAGAGATAGTTATAAATCCCTACCTCGTCGTCCGTCATAAAGGCGTACTTGCCGTAGTCTTTGGCGCCCATACCCCGGAGCTGGGCCATGTCGGCCCGCTCCCTTTCGTTCCCGATATTGTTGATGTAGTCGTAAAGCTCGTCGTTCCCAAAGCCGAAGCCCCTGATCTTGCTCTCTCCGGCGGCGGATTTTTCGGCGTAGTCCTGCCGCTTCAGGATGTCCGCGTAGGCGCCGGAATGCAGTCCGCTCTGCCGGTCCTCTGCCTTGTCATAAACGCTCCCCAACAGGGCGCTGGTGCCCTTAGCGGCGTTCTGCGCCTGTGCGTAGAGATTCGGCTGGGCGAAGGCAGCTTTCATTTTGTTCTGGAAGTCCTCTTTCAGATCGTTGTCGATCGCTGCCAAGGCATAACGATTCCGCTGCTTTTGTTCCTGCTGTCTGTATTCATACAGCAGCGTCCCGTTTTTTCCAGCGTTGGAATAAAGATTGTGCTCCGAAGCGGAGGCCGGTTTTCCGGCCCCCGCTTCTTTTTCTCTCCGATATTCTTCCAACAGTGTAGGCATTTTCTCCTCCTATCAGCCGAAACCGTTCCAGCTGCCGTTGGCCTGTCCGGCAAGGATCTCATCGACGGACGGCTCCTTGAAGTCAAGACGGAATGCCGGTTTCACGGGCTCCGGGTTCTTTGTCTTTCCCTTCATCCCTTTGCCCTTCCCGTAGAGCTGCCGGGCATATTCGATCGCGTCCTTGTACTCCGTTTTGTCGATCTTATTGTTTCCGAGCCGCTTTTTCAGCAGCGCCAGGATTTCGGCATAATCGGCGCCGTCAGCAGCGACCTCCGCCACCTGGTCTCTGAGGGATGCTTCAGGCCTTTCCCCATGGCCGCCGGAGCCTCCGGTTCCTCCGGTGCTTCCGGCGCTTCCCGTGTTCATGGCCGCCGCCAGCTCCGGGTTCTGCGCCGCCCAGACCTTGTACAGCGCGCCGATCTGCTCCGGGGTGTACCCCAGCTCGCCGTACAGCGAAAAATCTCCTGCGCCGGCCATGGTGGCCGCTCTCGTCATCAGATCCTGCCTCTGCGCTTCCCGCAGCGCACGCACGTAGCTCAGCCGGTTTTCCTCCGCCCGGCGGTTTGCGCTGTCTGCCGCCGCCTGCGCCTCATACAGCTGCTGGGCCAGCGTCTGGTTGTATCCCGCCTCCTGGCCCATGCGTGCCCGCTCGTTTTCGGCCAGAGCCTCGCCGTAGGCGTTGGCCAGCCGGAGTCGTCCGGATTCGCTCATACCTCCGTTATACCCCAGCGCGGACATCTGCTGAGGAAGGGCCCTCTGATTGCGCATATAGTCCCGGTAGAGCTGCCGGTTGGTTCCCTGGTACTGCTGCCGCAGCGCGTCGATCTGCGCTTGTGCGGCCTCCTGGGCCCGGCTCCGGGCGTTTTCCAGCGCCTGATTATTCGCCGCCACCTGATCGGCATACTGCTGCTCGTAGCTGTTCTCCATCTGCGCCCAGTAGCTGGGGTCAATGGTGCCGGTCTTCCTCTCTCCGTTGTCCACGTAAGTCACATTGTTTCCTCCGCCGGTCCGCGGGCCGACGTCTGCGTAAAGCCGGTCCGTATAATCAGCCATTTTTCTTTCCTCCCCTGCTGCACTTGGGATTGCGGCAGACCCACCGGTCCGCGCTCTCCCGCTTCATCTCAATGCCGCATACCGGACATTTCATTGTCGTTCTCCTTTCCCTTCAGGCTTCCC